>OFHG01000122.1_pt1 | contig 34765 bp, 44 predicted proteins | sample 1521931 | NCBI WGS metagenome assembly OFHG01 (sample SAMEA2468438, study PRJEB22500) | soil metagenome | biome: Glassland; feature: Farmland; material: Clay | place: Australia | collected 2013-01-31 | depth 0.55 m
CCGGCTCGTTCCGCTCGTTCCGGTTCCAGCACATGCGGCTGTAGCCGTCCGGGTCGGATGCAAGGAACTCGGCCTTCGTTACCTTCTCGTTCCGCTCGTTCTCGTTCCAGAGCACGCGGTCGTGGCCGTCCGGGTTGCTTGCCAGGAACTCGGCCTTCGTTACCTTCTCGTTCCGCTCGTTCCGGTTCCACCGCATGCGGTCATAGCCGTCCGGGTTGCCTGCGAGGAACTCGGCCTTCGTCAACGGCTCGTTCCGCTCGTTCCGGTTCCACCGCATACGGTCGCGGCCGTCCGGGTTGCCGGCAAGGAACTCGGCCTTCGTTAACGGCTCGTTGCGCTCGTTCCAGTTCCAGCACATGCGGCTGTAGCCGGTAGGGTTGCCTGCGAGGAATTTCTTTTTACTGTTCATTTCGTGCCTCCATAATTATCGATAATTTCCAACCGATGGCGCTAATTTATCACAAGGTCGCATCCTTGTCAACAGGCGCGTTGCAATGTCAACACCCCGTTGTCCCCCGCACCCCCCGTACGGGTTGGTACGGGGGGTGCGTACGGGTGGTGCGTAAGTGTCGAATATATAAGGCAAAATGCGACACCTCCCGAACGAAGGACATTTTCACTCTACCCCCGCGCATCCTGTATACATACTGTTACTATATACTACTACTCTTTACTTATATATATATATATTAGGGAAGTAAGGGAGGAATGTCGGCGAACCCTTGTGGCATATAGGCTAATTACCCCCCGTATTGTTCGGGATGGTTCGGGTGGGTATGGGGGATAACAAAAGCGTTACGTAATACACCATTTTTGCTGTAAATTGTACGGATTATATACAGCGGATATGGTGTACAATTCGACAAATATGCCGAAAAACGTTGAAATTTCAACGAAAATGAACCACACCATATTCACTGTACATTGCGAAAGTGTGTCAAAATGCCACACTTTTTGTCAACATATCGGTACATAGTGTGTCAAAATGCCACAGGTTCATGCGGCGACGGCCCGGTTGATGCATACCACACCGAGTCCACTGTGTATTGCGCGCTATGGTGCGTATGAGTCGAGATTGATAATCATTATCGATTGCGAGTCGAGATTGATAATCATTGGCCGTTGCGGAACTCATGGGTCGGGGACGGGGGATAATTAAATTTACCGTCCCCCGTCCAAATTTTTCGCCAAAATTCGTTAGTCAACAAATCGTTACGTATTTCATCGTTATGCTTGACACGCATCTCCCCCCTCCCTATAAAGTCTCATATGAATCAGGGGGTGAGTTGATGGCAATGGCGCCCAAGCCATTATCGAAACGCCAACAGGATGAACTTCGCGCCAATATACCCGCGCCGAGGATCATCAAGCGGCTGGATGCGCACATCATGTATCAGAAGGGTGCGGAGGGTTACGACGACCCCAGTGTGGTAATGACGCCCGCCCAGGTGCAAGCAGCGAAGGTGTTGCTGGACAAGGTATTGCCGAGTCTTCAGGCTGTGGAAGTCGATAACCGACAGCCGAGTGAGAATCCGGGGAGTATTCTTGACAAGATCGAGAAGCTCATCAGGGAGCGCCCGGAACTGTTGGCAGTGGCGGCGCGTCACACGATTCCTGCTGGTGGCTCCTCCCCTGGCCAACCGACAAACCATCAGGTGATCGACGCGCTGCCGCTGCCTCCGGGTATGCCGAGAGCATCATGACCGACCCATTGCAAGAACTCGAATCGCTGCTCAGCCAGTACGAGGAAGCCAAGGCCACGCAGAAGCTCCTCGACTACAAGCCGTATCCGTTCCAGAAGAAATTTCATTTCGCGCATGGTCATCTTACCCCGGGTATCCTGGCGCGCGATCGGGCGATCATCGCAGCGAACAAGGTTGGCAAGACGGTATGCGCTGCGGCAGAGGTTGCCATGCATGCGACAGGCATGTATCCGGATGATTGGCAGGGGCATCGATTCAAGCATGCGTCGGATTTCCTGTGCGCTGGCAACACGTTCGATACGACCCGGGACATTCAGCAGTCGGAGTTGTTCGGCAAGCCGGAAGATGATGCGATGCTCGGAACCGGATGGATTCCGCGCGATTGCATCATCAAGGTGGTACGCAAGGTCGGTGTGCCCAATGCGTTTGAATCCGTGCAGGTGTTACATAAGCCGACTGGCAAGGAATCGACCATTCAGTTCAAGGCATACGAGCAGGGATTCAAGAAGTTCATGGGTAAGGGGTGGCGCATCATCTGGGCCGACGAAGAGCCTCCGTCGGATGTTCTGTCGCAGATGCATCGAGCCATGTTTGCCATCCACGATGCAATCCTGATCTGCACATTCACCCCCGAGGAAGGCATGACGAAGGTTGTTTCCCGGTATATGAATGAGCTGCAGAAGGGTCAGGCTGTGATCACCGCTACCTGGGACGATGCGCCGCATATGACCCCCGAGGTTCGGGCCGAGAAGCTGGCGGGTATTCCCAAGCATGAGCATGATCTGCGCGCCAAGGGGTTGCCGATCAGTGGCGCCGGGTTGATCTTTCCGATCGACGACGAGCATATCGTGGTGGATCCGTTTCAGATTCCACCTCATTGGCCACAGCTTGTCGGTATCGATTTTGGCTATGACCACCCATTCGGCGCCGCGCATCTGGCATGGGATCGAGACTCGGATACGATCTACATCGTCAACGACTATGCCGAAACGAAGGCGCTTCCGCCCATCCATGCGCACGCAGTGCAGCAGTGGGGCGGATGGCTGCCCATCGCATGGCCGCATGACGGTCTACAGACGGAGAAGGGCTCCGGCGAGGATCTATCGGTCAAGTACAAGGAACTGGGGTTGAACATGTTGCCGGAACGGGCGACCAACCCGCCACGTATTGGCGAACCGGAAGGCTCGGGCGGTATCTCGGTTGAAGCCGCGCTGCTGGAAATGAATACGCGCTTCGAGGAAGGCCGGTTGAAGGTGGTCAGAACTTGCAACAACTTTCTGCGTGAGAAGCGCACATATCATCGCAAACCGGACGGTCGGATCGTCAAATTGATGGACGATGTGATCTCAGCTGCCCGCTACGGCGTGATGATGATCCGGCATGCCCGCGTGGCCCCGCGCGACCGGCGGCACGGTCTGCATATGGACAGAACGAAGAATGGCGTGCCATACTTGAGCGCAAGACCCGTCAGGAGGGGATGATATGCGTAAGCGAATATCTGTTGCACGACCCGCGCCACGCGGTCGATCGCCCGATTACGAAGCGCAGCACGCGCTGCATACGTTGCGTGAGGCCGATCGTATCAAGGGTGATCCAAAGCTGATGGCTCGCGCCCGTGAGGAAGCCAAGCGTAACATGGAAGCGACGGCGCATCGCCCTGCCAAGCCGGCACGTAAATCCCGTAAATGAAGAATTTCGCATCGCGAGCATCGGTCCGAAAAAAGGCCGCGAAGTATTTCACGATCGTTTCCGGTCTCTTCCAGAACGAGGAAGAACGCCGAAATGCGATTGCAAGTTACTGGCGTATCTACGAATGCGAACTTGATGGCAATCAGTCATATGACGGCGATTCGCAGGTATTTGCCCCCGCAGTTCATGACGCAGTCGAAGCCATTACCAAGCATCAGACGGCGCAGATATTCCCCCCTGTGGGCAACCTGATCGGCTGCACCGCCGAAGGGGGCGACACTCCATACGAAACGATCAGCCTGATGAAGCATTACGTTCGACGCGACGGACTCCGCTCACTTGTACCGGAGCATATCCGCCGTGGCAAGATCGAAGGTCATTGGCACTTGCTCGTTGACTGGGAACGTCGCGAACGCTCTGTCCGCAAGCTGATTCAGGAGCCCGACGAGGAGGATGCGACGCGGATGGTTACGAAGGCTGGTCGTGAGGAGTATCGCGATGACGGCCCGACAACCGAGATTCTGCCCGACGCAGATGTGGTCGTATGGCCCGTAACATGTCGCCGCATCAAGGACGCTGAAGGTGTCGCTATCGTTCGTCGTTATGATTCGACCGTCTGGGATGCGCATGCCGAGGCGTATGGTTACGTCAAGTCGCAGGTCGATCAGATGGCTGCGCGGAAGGATACGAAGGATACGAACAAGAAGCGTGCGATGAATGCTGGCGTCAAGGCGAAGGGTAGCCAGTTCATGATCTACGTGGTCTGGGCTGCATTCGATTTCGGCGACGGGAAAGGGAAGCAACCGGCCGAGATTCATATCGGTGGTCCGGATATTATTCTGGGCGTCTATCAGAACCGATATTGGAGCGGTCGCTGTCCGGTGATTTCTGCACCAGCCAAGATCATTCCCGGTTCATTTAAGGGTGAATCGGAGATCAAAGCGGTTGCAAAGTATCAGTACCAGTTGAACGACGTCATCAATATGGGCATGGATTCGGCGCACTACGCATTGCTGCCAATTACAATGGTCGATCCGCAGAAGAACCCGAACTACGGCAATCTTGTGCTCGCATTGGGTGCCGTGTGGGAAACCGACCCGCACAGCACGCAGTTCGCCAAGTTCCCTGAGATTTGGCAGGACGCATTCATGCAGGCGCAGCAGATCAAGGGCGAGATCATGCAGTCGATGGGCGTCAACGATATGATGCTTGGCGTTTTACCGAAAGGTAGACGTAATGCTCAGCAGATGGCTGCGCAGCAGATGGCTGCGATGACGGAGATCACCGATGACGTGCTGATGTACGTTGACGCGATCCTCAACCCGCTGCTCGAATGGTATTTTGAACTGGATCAACAGTATCGCGATGCTGACCTGTGGATTAAGATCGATGGCGAGCAGGGTCGTCAGGCCAAATTGCAGATGATCCCGCCATCCGAGTTTACAGTTCGTTATCAGTTCGAATGGCTTGGTCTGCATGAAGCGATAGGTGCGCAACGTGCGCAACAGATGATTGCGTTGATGAATGTGATTCGCGGCATCCCGGAATCGCAGTTGGATGGCCGCACGATCGACGTTACGCCGATCATCGAATTTGCCTCCGGCGCGGTATTCGGGCCGGAGTTGGCACCCCGCGTGATCATCGATAATCGGCATAAGCTGAGTATGAGCCCTGAACAGGAAAATGAGTTGCTGCATAATAATATCGTCGCGCATACGCATCCGATGGACAACGATATTGAGCACCTGCGTATTCATCAGGAAGCTGCGCGAGCAACTGGAGACCCAGAGATGGCATTCCGTGTGCACATGATGGACCATATGCAGCAACTTGCTCGAAAAGCTCACGCTGCTGCGCCTCAGCCGCATGGTCAGCCTGGCATCCCGGGTGCGGCAGGTCAGCCGGGGGTTGCCGGAACGCCGAGACCCGGAGCAATGCCCGCGCAACAGCGGCCTGCGCAACAGCCTGCCGGTGCGATTCCGCAACACCATATGGTTGACGTGCGTGCAGGTGGTGCTTGACAGAGCAATGAACATGCGATTTACTGTGAATATCGGGTGGCAGCGTAAAATGCCGAAGAAGGAACAGGGGGTGTGTTATGGATGCTGTTGATCCAGGCGTTCAGGAGCCGGAAGATCCGACTCTGGGCGGGAATGAGGACTTCAACTTCGATTTTGGCGGAAACGAGCCGCCCGAGGAAATAACTCCGAATCCCGATGAGGCTGGCGAGAATCGCTATCAGCGAATTGCCAATGAACGCAGGGAACTTGAGCGGCAGTTGCAGGAGGAGCGAGATCGCTCGCGTCTTTTGCAGATGCAGACTCAGATGCAACAGCAGCCTCACCGCGTTCCCGACAGCGAACTGACGCAGGAAGAGCTTGATGCTCGATGGCGTCAGGATTTGGAATCGAAGCTCAGTGGCGAACTGAGCGCAGCCCGCGATGAGCGGGATCAGGCCGCGTTTGATCGACTCTGCATGCGTTTGCCGCAGGCCGATAAGATGCGGGATGAGGTCGAAAAGACACTGCGCGAGGCTCGCCAGGCAGGCCAGAATCCGACCCGAGAAGGTATTCTTCAATATCTGATCGGGAAGAAAGCTGTCGAAAACGCCGGGAAACCGACACGCTCCCAGAAGCAGAGCCAGAGACAACTTGCGAGCGATCGCGGAACTATTCCGTCGAAGCAACCGCAATCACGTCCTGAGCCGACTTCTTCGGGAAACTCGGTCGCCGATCTCGAAGCTCGACTCAAGGATGTGAGGATTTAAATCACAACTTGAAGGAGCTTTAAGATGACCACGACCAATAATGCATCGAATTTCTCTGCCGATATTCGCACGTATATCCAGCAGAAAGTTTTGCCGCTGGCCAAGCGACAGCTTGTGGCGTTTCAGTTCGCCAAGAAGCTGAAGTTGGATAATGGCTACGGCACGACCTACACCGCCACCCGCTATTCCCGTATCAACCTCCCCTTCGCGCCGCTTTCTGAAGGCGTACCGTCGCAGGGTCAGAACATGACCATCAGTCAGGAAAGCGGCACTGCGCAGCAGTGGGGCGATCTCGTACAGATCTCCGATGTCGCCGAACTGACCATCTTCCACGATGTCTTCCAGCAGGCAGTCCGAGTGGTCGGATTGCAGGTATCGGAGACACTGGAGCGCAATGCTTATACCGGCAATAACGGTCTGATGGCCGGCGCGAACGTCAACTACGTCAATTCGCGCGCTTCGCGTGCAAATCTGACCACGGGTGACGTTCTGAGCCCGCACGAGGTCAATCGCGCCGTAGGCACGATGATCACCGAAGGTGTTCCGCGTTTCGGTGAAGGTGCCGGCGAGGACAACGAGGAAGATCCCAACAAGCTGAAGGGCGTGAACAACCCGCACTATGTCGCGATCCTGCATCCGCTGGTCGCACAGGACATGCGTGAGAACACCACGATCCAGACCGCTTGGTCGTACAGCGACATCCGTCGTCTGTATACCTACGAGCTGGGCGAGTGGGGCGGGGTGCGTTTCACCTCCTCCAACATGGTGCCCTTCTGGACCGGCGTTGCCGCTGTCAGCGGTACGGCGGGTACTGCGGGCGCCTTGGCCACAAGTACGTATTACATCCAGGTGACAGCCGCTCCGGCCTTGACCTCGATGGAAGAGAAGATCTACCAGGTTTCGGCCGGCATCTCCGTCACGGGCGCCACCGGCTCCATCGGCGTGACGCTGCCGAACCTTTCCGGGTATGTCTTCAATGTGTACGTCGGTACGACCTCCAGCCCGACCCATCTGGGCAAGTGCGCCTCGGGTCCGACGAGTGGGCCGTTGGCTGGGCAGGCGACGCAGTTGGCTGGTAATCAGACCGTTGTGATTACCGACATCGGCACCGCCCAGACGCCGCCTGCCGCCCCGGCCACGGGTCAGACCGTATATCCGACCTTCGTCATGGGCGAGGATGCCTATGCCATGGTTGAACTGGACGCACTGGAGACCTTCTATCTGAAGGAGGCCGACAAGTTCGATCCGCAGAATCAGCTTCGGATCATCTCGTGGAAGACATTCTACGGCATGATGATTCTGAATCAGGGCTTCTTCATGCGAATCGAGTCGGTCAGCGCATTCAGTCCGACCTACGACGCCGGTAATCAGGGCGTAATGTACTGATGACCAATGAGCGGGGGGCTTCGGCCCCCCGTATCTTTTGATAGGAGGATTACAATATGAGCGAAATGACTGCCGCACAGAAGAAGTTGGTCAAGGAGGCCGAGGAACGGCTGGCCGCGCAGACCACCCCGCCTATTCCGACCGTTGAGCCTGCGAAGAAGGACAAGAAGGCAGCCCTCGAGCCGAAGCCTGAGCAGGATATCGATTCGCCCCCTGTGGATGAGAATGATTCGGGAGTTGACCGTCAGGTTCTTCTCAATCGTATTCTCGAACTGGAAGACGAACTGGCTAACCAGGACCGAGTGTCTCGTCCTTCGACGAGTGAGCCGATTGTTTCGGTAACGATCGATCTTGGACCGTCCACGGAGAAGATCAAGATCAACGGGTTTGACTATTGGCATGGTCAGACGTATCGTGTCCCTGCGTCCCTGGCGCGCGACCTCAACTCCATCGCGGGCAATACTCGCATGCATGAGGAAGTTGTTCAGGGTCAGCGTACGATCGTTGGAAACAAGCGTTTTAGGGGGAACAAGCGATGAGCGAAAATAACAACATGAATCCGGACTATCAGGACATCCGTTTCCAGGCCCAGACGGGCGATGGCGTCAACATTGGCATTATTCGGCTGGTTCCGTCCAATATCAGCAAAGAGGAACTGGACAAGATCCTCGATGAAGGTGTTGAGCGGCTGACTCGTCAGCGTGCCAAGGTTGAGATCATCAACCAGGAGGCTCAGTTGCATCAGGACGAAGAGATGCTCAAGCAACTGATCAAGCAGGAATCGGAACAGAAGGCGCAGATCGCATTCGCCGAAAAGAACCGTGGAAGCGGCAAGGCGCCCGAGAGCCTTGTTGCAAACCATGGCAACACCGTCACCAATATCGGAGGTGTTCGGCGGCGTATCGATGAGCGTAAGCATGGTCTGGAGAACATGAAAGCTCTCGTGGGGTAAACCATGCTCACTTCCGAGCAGATGATAACTCTGGCCTGCCAAATGGCGAAGTGTCCGAATTTCACTTCCCAGGCAGGCCAGTTTTTTAATTCGATTCTCGTCAATCTGGCGTTAAAGAATAATCTCGACATCATCCGTCGCGATACAACGATTACCACGTCGGGCGGCGTAGCGTCCTACAATCTGCCGACGAACTTCCTGCGCTCACGTATGGTCAGTTATCAGATCAACGGCATCGTGGAGAAGTTGATCGAAATCGATTACGAGCAGTACAAGATTCTTCCGCAGCCGAATGGGTACTCGGATTATCCGTATAACTACGCGATCGACATGAGCCCGGCCGGCGGCTCGACGTATTCGCCGCCGAAGATATATTTCTATCCGACGCCGATGGAGGCGTGGAGCATGGACGTGCTCTACATGGACTATACGGTGGAGGTGCCCACTCCGGAGACGTCGGCCACAGTCCCGTGGTATACGGATCAACTGTATCTGATCCGTGAGACGGCCAAGATGTTGATGATGCTGACTGATGACGATCGATTGGCTGAATTTGAGAATCTGGACAACGAGGAATTGCGTAAGTTCCTCGTGATGAACAATGGTGATCCAAATGTCGTCAAGCGTGTGACGAAAGACCCCCGATTCTTCCGTAATGGGCGCAATCTGCCGCCCTCCAAGTTCATCCCATGATCGAGTTCATGGTACTCGGATTGCCCAGGTCTGGAACGACTTGGGCCGCGAACTGGTTGACCGATGTACATACACTTTGCCTGCATGACCCATTATTTACATATCGACCTGAACAGCTCGATTCGATCTATGTGCAGGGAAATCGACAACTTGGAGTAGCGTGTACAGGCCTTGCGAAATTTCATGATTGGGTGAACAAGCACCCGGCCAAAAAACTGATAGTGCATCGCGATATTGGTGAGATCAATGCTTCACTTGACGCGCTCGGTTTACCGCAAGTGGGGCAGGTCGAGCAAGGCGAATTGCGTGCGATTCGTGGGCGGCATGTTTCCTGGGAGAATCTGTTTGATACATCTACTGCCGGTCATATCTACGAGGAGCTGACAGGCTTGCCATTTGACCGTGAACGCCATAAACTACTCACTCTAATGAATGTGCAGCCGAATTTTGCTAAGCTGCCAGTAGACGGACAGGTGATGCGCGATCTTGTAGCAAGATTAGGGGGTCGACCATGCCTTGGATGACTATTGCAGCCTCAGTAGCGGCACCGATCGTTGGCAGCCTGATTGGCGGCTCGTCCGGTAGCACGTCTGTTCCGACATCGGCCCCCGCCGCGTACGTGCCACCGAATCAGGCGCAATGGGCGCAGCATCTTCAGGACTACATGACCAACTATGGGAATCAGGTGTCGCAGTATGGCGGTCTGAATCCCAGTTATGCGAATACGGCGTTCCAATCCGTTTTCAATAATCCTTACGCTCCGGCATATCAGACCGCCGCCGCAACAGGCGGCGCGATGGCTGGTCAGAATGCTCCAATCTTGCAGGGTGCAGGATATGGTCTGATCGGTAATGCCGGTCAGGTGATGAATACTGCATTCGATCCGCAGTCGCAGCTTTATAATTACAACGTCGGTCAATTGATGAACAACATCAATGCGCAGCAGGCTATGCGCGGGCTTGGCGTATCGCCACAGGGGGCGCAGGAAGCCGGGACGGCACTTGGTAACTTCCAGATGAACTGGGCGAACCAGCAGCTTCAGCGGCAACTCGCCGGCCTGCAGGGCGCAGGAGGCGCGCTCACCACTGGCGGCAATATTGCGATGGCCGCGCCGCAACAGGCAATCTACGGTGGCCAGATGCCGTATACTGCCGGTCAGACGATCGGCGGGAACCAGTTTGGCGCTATCGGCAGTCTTGGGCAGGCAGTGGGCGCGCAGACTGCACCGATTCAGCAGCAGATACAGAACGCGCAGGCATATCTGGGGCTCGGGCAGTCTGGACAGGCAAATGCGGCAAATCAGGCGTTTGCGGCTCAACAACAGCAGAATCAGAACATGGCGGGAGGGGCATATTTTGGCCAACAGTTGGCGCCCGCATTGACGAATCTCGCGCAGTCGGCGATGGGCTATTTCGGCTCACCGTCCATGACATACGCATAACATGGCCGGCAGCGTATTCTACGGCGCGATGCTTGGTCAGCAGGCTGCCGACCAACATCAGGCGCTTATCGAACAACAAGCGATTCACGAGAATCAGCTTAATCAGATTCGTCGTCAACAGGCCGCCGCCGCCGCGATGAGCCATACGCTGGCCGCGCGACCATATCAGGCATTGCCGCAAACGCCAATGCCGGGGCAGCCCAGCGTGCCCATGGTGCATTTGCCGCAGCGCCCGATCGCTCCGAATCAGCAAGGTCCGGCATCGATGATTCCGGCCGGCGCTGCGCCCGCAGCCCCACAAGTTCCCGGCGTTCAGCCTCAGGCTCCCGACGTTCCGCAGCCGCAGGTCCCGCAAAGACAGATTGCCCCGACAGAAGCGTTGCCGTCTCCGAGCGATCCGAACGGTTTTCAGAAGCTCATTGGACTGATGGCTCAGAATGGCGTCACCCCCGATATGCCCATGTGGAAAACCATGATGGGCGCATACGAGGCTGATCGGATGAATACGCTTCGTGGCGAGATCGATGCTGGCAGGATGACCCAGGCCGAAGCGAGGCGGAAGCTTGAGGACGAGCGCACTAAAGCGTCGCAGGATAGCCTCGACTTCCAGCGACGCAAATCGTCGAATGCCATTATTCAACAGGCCAATGCGGACCCGAACGTGAAGGCAATCAAGACCTCGATGCTCGATATCCAAAATATCCGCAGCTTGATTGAGCATGGCGGACCGGCTGCCACGCCGCAAATCCAGCAGGCGCTTCTTGGTGTTATTTCGAAGGTTCGTGCAACAAATCAAATGCTCGGTTTGCAAGCCGGTTTCGGAAAGTATTATGATCGGTTCGCTAACTGGGCGAATAAGATGATCTATGGCGAATATACCGACAAAGATAAGAAGATGATCCTACAGGCGCTTGACGGTGTTGAACGGGATGTTCTCGATCCTGCGATGAAGCGTATCAGCAAGCACGCACAAAATCAGATTGATGTATATTGGGGTAGCGATAAGGCGCCGCAACTCGGTCAAGATATTTGGGGGCTCGATCAGATGCAATATCCGTCGGATTCGACGATCGCGCCACCCCATGCGCCGACCGGGGCATCTGCGCTAGGCGTTCCAGGCGCCACCCCTGTGGACACAAGCAAGATGACGACCGATCAACTTGTAACGCATTATTTGCAAGGGCAGTAGATGCCTCAATATACGCAACAGCAACTATCCGAGGCGCTTCACAACGCGTCGGGCGCAGGAGATACGGCTGCAGCCCAGCGTATTGCGCAGATGCTTCATGATCAGTTCGGAATAGGTCAGACGCCAACTCCGAAGGAGCCGAATGCGCCAAGTACGCTGAGTTACGTTTGGAACCAGTTCAAAGTCGGTGGACGACAGGGATTGGGGCTTCCTGCGTATAAACAACCCGATTGGGCGCAATTGTCGCCACAGGTTAAGGCTGAAATGCATGCGCGTGGTATCGCGCCGCTTGATACGGGCGCAACGATGCCTACGCCGCAAAAGCCGCCGCTGACCGCTAGCGGTCAGGAAAGCTATCCGGCAGAAGTTGCGGGCAATATCGCCCAGATCGCTGGCACGGCTGCAATCCCTGAAGTTGGCACCATCGGCAAGATGGTGCGTGAAGCGAAAGGTGCGGCAAAGGCGATACCGCTGGTGAAGGAGGCTGCCGCATTGGGTCTTTCTGGCGTAGGCGCTACTGAGGGGCAGCATATTGCTGGTGATATCGGCACGCACGGTCTGACTCCTGCGCAGATCAAGAAGCATGAGGACTGGGGTTATGCGATTGGTAGCATGATGGGTCCAATGGCCGCAATGAAGATCGTGGATGGTGTTGTACGCGGCGGGAACTGGGTAACGAAGATGATGGAGAAAGCCGGCATCAAGGTCGGTAGTCGTGCGGCTCAGGAGGCAGCCGCTCAACGTATCGTTCGCGGCCGCGTTGGCGAATATATGAAGTCGCCAGCCGTAAGCGCCCATGTGGCCGAAGCGGCAAAGGTTGGCGAACAGATTCCCGGTTTCGAAGAAAATTTAACGCTTGGCCGTCGTACCGGGGTTCCCGAAGTGCAGCAACAAGAGATGGCGCTTGCCCGTACGCCGGAAGTCCATGCTCGTGCGCAGCGCATGGAAGCCGGTTTGACGCAGGCGATCCAAGCAAAGAAAGAAGAAGCGTTTCCGAGTACGATGGTCAAGCCGAACTCCGCAGCGGCCCTTGAACTTGAGAAGCGTGCAAATGTATTCAATGAGGAGTCAAAGTCCATTGATCGTCAGATTCGTCAATTGAGTTCTAAGTTCAAGGGTGGTCGCGCAGAGCAGATTGGAACGAAGATGAGCGATCTTATCACGAGGCGGTGGAAAGCGTCGCAGGCTACCAAGAACGCGCTATACGGCGCAGTGAAGGCCGAGGCCGATAAGTCGAAGATGCAGGTGCAGGTCGGGGACGTATTCGGCGCAGCGCAGGGTATTAGGGCGAATCATTGGAGTTTGTTTCAGAATGAGCCGGGGGTTGTTGGCCGGGTTCTGTCATTATTCCGAAAGGGTAGCCCCGTCGTGAAGGAGCGAATAGCCGGTACGATTCGCACCGGCCGACGAGCAGCGGCAACTGCCGCGCCAAAAGAAGTGTCATTCGGCACATTCTATTCATTGGTTCAGGATGCCAATGCGGAGGCGCGCATGCTCGCTCAGGCTGCGCGTTCCGGTAATACCCAGGCCAGTAGTAAACTGGCGCAGTTGATGCCATTGAAGGTGATGCTGGATGCGAAGCTGGCTGAAATGGGATCTCCGGAATACGGAAAGGTTGGTCAGCTACTGCAAAAAGCAAACGAATACTATTCCACAGTCTATTCGCCGTTATTCAAGCAGGGTGCAGCCGCCGAGATTCTGCGTACCGGCCGATTCGGCGAGAAAGCGCGCGATAATGCCGATATTGTTTCGCGTGAGATATTCAAGCGCAACAATCCATCCGGACTGCGCGAATTTCTTGATGCAGCCGGTCATGCGCCGGCTGCATATCAGGCGGCTGAGAATGGGTTATACGATATGCTTGCGCAGAAGGTGCGTAGCGGAAAACTCAATGCCGAGACGCTGCGCCAGTTTGTCGCGAACCATTCACAGTCAATCAAATTACTTCCCGGTGTTGGCGATAAGCTCAAGAGCACGGGCAATGCGATTGCCGCATTGGAAGAGAACGCTAAGCGTATCACGCAGCATAAGCGGACACTCGCGCAGAGCATGCTGGCAAAGGTATCGAATACGGAGACTCCATCGCAAGTGGTCCGTAAAGCGCTCGCGTCGCCAGATTACATGAAAACGCTGCTTTCGCATCAGGATGCGTCGACGCGCCAGGCGCTTGCTGGCGCATTGGCTGAGCATGCCATGCGTTCACGTGATCCCGAGGCTATTCTGCATGCCAATAGAGACGCATTCGAGAAGGCGCTTGGTAAGCAGCGGTTCAACGATTTGAATGCAATCGCTGTGGCCACGAGAATCAAGAATAGCGTAGAGATTCCCCCTACGCCGACCGGATTGCCGACCGGAGAAGCCGACCCGCTTAAGGCCGCAATCGGAACGTCGTCGGCCGGTCTTGCGAGCATGATCGCCAACCGCGCCCGTGGAATGAATGTATCGAAGTTCTATTATGGCTTCTCAATGGGAATGCGATGGTTCAGCAAACTTCGCAATGAAGATGTACAGCGACTAACCACGGAGGCGATCTACGATCCGAAGGTGGCGCACAATATTGCGCAGATGCTTGAGGGTAAGGCGCCGCAATCGGCATATCGTGCTGACCCGCACAAGCTGCTATTCTTGTTACGCACGGTTGGTGCGATGCCGAGTGTTCACGCACCGCAGGACTTCAAGGAGAAGAAGCAGTGAAGGTTCTCCTCATCGATGGGCAGAACATGCTTCTCGATCTGGCACTGACGGCCATCGACGAGGGACATGACGTTCGCATCTGGCAGAAGCCGCATGATAACGGTGTGCGTAGCCGTATCGGTGAAGGATGGCTTGAGCGCGTTCCTGATTGGCGCAAGCATACGAATTGGGCCGACCTGATCCTTTCATCCGACAACGCGAAGTACATGCGCGAGCTAGACGCCCACCGACGCCGTGGCTATCCGATTGTCAATGGACATGCGGAAGTCGCGTCCTGGGAATCGGATCGACTAAAAGGTCAGCAGATGTTCGAAGCTGCAGGCATCAAGACCGTTCCGTCTTTGAACTTCACGAAGCCCAACGATGCGATTGCCCATGTGCTCAAGACGGGCGGCCGATTCGTCAGCAAGCCGAATGGGGATGGTGACAAGGTGATGACCTACGTGTCGAAAGGTCCGGAGGATATGCTCAGCATGTTCGATCGTTGGCGCGATCTCGGCAAGCTGAAAGGCAGCTTCATGCTGCAAGAGTTCATTCCCGGCATCGAGATGGCCGTAAGCGGCTGGTTTGGTCCGCGCGGCTTCGCGCCGTACTGGCTGGAGAATTTCGAGTTCAAGAAGCTAATGAACGATGACAAGGGACCGAATACGGGTGAGCAGGGAACGCTCATTAAATACGTCACGCAATCGAAGCTCGCACGCGAGGTGCTTGAGCCACTAGCGCCAATGCTTCATCGCGAGGATTTCGTTGGATTCATCGACGTGAACGTCATCGTAGACAAGAAAGGCACCCCATGGCCCATGGAGTTCACGTCGAGCCGTTTGGGTAATCCGACGTTCTACATGCAACATGCGATGCACCCGAACAGCGTTACCTGGATGAAGGATCTTGTCGATGGCATCGATTCGTTCGTCCCCGATACGCGCATCTGCTGTGGCGTTGTCGTCGCGATTCCCGATTATCCATACTCGAAGGCGACGGGTCGCGAAACGGACGGCTTCCCGATCTGGGGCATTACGGCGCGTAATGATAAGCATGTACATCTGAGCGATGCGCGTATGGGTGACGGGTGGGATTCGCTCAATGGTAAGCTGAAGAAGGTCAAGATGCCCGTCACGGCCGGCGATTACGTCTATATCGCCACGGGGGTCGGCGATAGCGTTCAGCAGGCCGTTCAGCGCGCCTACAAGGTGACGAACGAGGTTCGATTATCGAATAGCCCGCTGATTCGTACCGATATCGGTAAGCGTCTTGAACGACAACTGCCCGAACTACAGAAATTCGGGTATGCCGAGGAATGGGTCTACTGATGGCCATTCGTAACGCATACGTCATGGAGTTTATGCCTATCGGCCTGTCCGACGCAACCGAGGAAGATGGCGCATTCCCCGGCGCATGTACGATTCTTAAGAATCTGATTCCAGATCCACGCAACTCGACCCGTGTGGTATCGCGGCCCGGAGTCGGAAGTTCGCTGACCAATTTCGCCTCATTTACGAATCCGGGGTTCATCAGTACGCATATCGTTGTCGGCACGAAAGTTTATGGAATGGTTTCAACGACGAGACTTGGCGCATATGACGAGCCATTTGTATTCGATATCGCTACCGGCCTATTCACGGCCGTTACGGGCACAAGTACGTCGAATCTGCCGCTCACGCAGCCATCATCCGGCGCATGGGAACCGCCAACCACGGCAGTCGTGGGCAATTATCTGGTCGTAACTCATCCCGGTTACGGCTCAAATATTCGGTTTGGGCTGCTGAATCTGACGACATTTGCATGGACTGCGCAGAATACCACCACGAATTTGCTTCCAGCGCGCCCAACCGCAGTCGCAAACTTCAACAATCGTGCGTGGTTTGCGGTCAATAATCAGGCGTGGTATACCAACCCACTCGACCCGACGAAGATGTCAAATGCCAATCAGGCGTTGACGCTTGGCGATAATACGAATATTACCGCAATGGCGGGACTTCCCGTTGCAACAAGTTCGGCCGGCATTTTGCAAACCCTCGTGATCTTCAAAGGCTCGCAGGTCTGGCAGATCAGCGGCGACTCGTCAACAAGCAATCTTGCTCAGAATTACATGCATCTATCTGTTGGGACGACGGCGCCGCGTTCTGTATCGACGACGCCGCGAGGTCTCGTGTTCCTGGGGCCGGATGGCCATTACATCATTCCGCCGTCGGGCGTCATCGAGCCGTTAGCCTATCCCGGGCAGCCCTATCAGGATGTTCGTCAGCCCTTCCAGAATGCATTATATCCGACGCGGATCGCATCTGCGTCGAACGGGCAGTGTTATCGAATCTCTCTCGAAACTTATGTGGGTGGGGTATTGACTACGAATGACTACTGGTTCGATCTGAAGCGTATGCGCTGGTCTGGGCCGCATACGTTCAATTATGATTGTGCTTCACCATACGGATACGGGTTTATTCTATCCAACGCAGCCCTTGGCGCGAATCTGTTCTATTCGTCCGCACTCCCAACACAATATGGCGTTTCCGCTATGGATAATGGTGCTACGATTGCCTTCGAAATGGGCACGGTGCTTCTCAGTTCCCCCGAACGCATGTCGGTTAAGCAGGCTATAGAGGTCACGGATGAGCATTCATCAAAAGGCGTCGAGCTGATCACTGTCGATGCATTAAATATCGATGGCAGCATGCTTTCGACCGCCACATTATCTTCTGGCGTAGCGGGCGGCGCGTGGGGGCAATCGGGGCTCGCGTGGGGGCAATCGGGGCTCGCGTGGGACGCATGGCTTGGTTCGCCGGAAATCGACATCGTGCCGTGGACTGTACCTTTGGTATTCAAACGGCTATCTTTTAGACGAACTACGCAAAATGGCGTCCCCGTTCAGTTCGGCCCGATCCGCATGCGCGTGCAGGATACGGGATATACGAACAATAAGACGTAGGAGGGGTAATACATGGCGATCATCGGCGCACTCCCTAACACAATCAATAATGGCGACCCAATCGACGCCGTACCCGTCATGGGCAATCTCAACTGGATATTGTCACAGGTGAACGGGAACGCCTTGGCCATTGTGAATAATCTCTCCGATGTGGCAAATGCCGCTATAGCACTTGGCAACTTGGGGGGTCTTGCCATTGCAAGCAACCTCTCCGATGTGGCAAATCCGGTAACGGCGCTCTCCAATCTGGCCGGCGCACCTCTAGCTTCGCCGGCCCTGACTGGGACCCCCACCGCCCCTACGCAGGCGGCATCCGACAACAGCACGAAAGTGGCGACAACGGCCTATGCAGATGGCGCCATCACCACCCAGCACACGGCGGACCAGGCTCTCTTCTCAGGAATCGGCCAGTGCTACCTGTCGCTCTCCGGCGGCGACCTCTTGCTTTCCCCCTACAACGGCAACCAGATCAAGATCAATGGCACGCTGGAAACGATCCCATCCGCAGGTGTTTCTCTTGCTCCCACCGGTCTTCTGGCTACGACACTCTACTATGTCTACGCCTACATGGCATCTGGCGTAATGACGCTGGAAGCTTCGACCACGGGCCACAGCACCGACGCATCAACTGGCGTTGAGATCAAGACCGGCGACGCCACGCGCACACTGGTTGGAGCGGTTTATTGCCCGTCTGCGGCCACCTTTGCGGATTCGGATACCCAGCGGTATATGGTCTCCTGGTTCAATCCGAAGGAAAAACCGCTTCGATATACAAACAGCGGAACTTTAACACCAACCACAACGATTGCTGCGCTTTCGGGCACGAATGTGAGTTTCCTTACCCTGACCGGGCGTAATTCACGTGTCTCTGCCGATATTTCCATCGTCGGCAATACGAATGGTGCAATTCATTACATTGGCGTTGGTGTAGATGGGGTTCGGAAAACTTTACAGACAACCACGGTTTATGCCAGCGCAAGCCCTACCTCCGGAATCTCATCTACGTACAGCGATAACACCTTATCTGAGGGCGTACACACGGCACAGATTTTTGCGGCTATTTCCTCGGGCACCGGTACCGTGAATGCCGGATACGCTCGCATCGACGGATATATCAAGGGGTAAGCAATGAGCGCAACGATCACTATCAAATCCGGGCAGGAAGTAGGCGATAATTTACACCAACTTGCTGTAGCTGCCGGATCGAATGGGGACATGCTTAATCGTCAACTGGTCGGACTCGAGTTTACGGTTAACGATGTGACGCAGGCCGGCCTTGATGCCGCTTATGCCTCTTTTGATTTTGTAGCTGCTCTGAATGTGGAAGATGCAGCGATTAACGCCATCTGGTGGCGCATACAGCGATATGAATCGCAGACGAGTGGCGGCATTGCCACAACCGAGTCGTCGGCCACCTATGAGGCCCTGCTGACCTACGTGGAGGCGTTGCGCAACTGGCCGGCAACCAGCGGCTTCCCGGATGTGACCACGATGCCGATAGCACCATGAGCGACGATTGGCGACTTCCTGAAAACGAATGGCATGCTCATAAGGCTGACCATAAGGCGCAGGATCAGAAGCTCGACCGCCTATGCGCGCTCGTTGAGCCGATGGCCGACGCATGGGGAAGTGCGACTGGGTTTTTCAACGTGATCCGTTTCCTCGGCACTGTGGTTAAATGGATCGCAGCGGTCGGAGCCGCAGTCGTATCGATCGCGTTCGGTACGCATTGGATATTGCACCATATGGATACGAGCGGTATTACTGCATTACCGGGTATCATCAGACAGCATTATAAAGAGGTGCGTCATGCCAAAAGGCACTAAAGTTGAGCGTTGCTACGAGAAAGTGCGCGCAAAGGGTGCTAGCAAGGGGAAAGCTGCACGTATATGCCAGGCTTCGACTGGTCTGAGTCTAAAGACCGGAAAACCGCCAAAAAAGGGGAAGAAGTGATGGAACGGCTTACGATTACGCGACGTGAACAGAGCGATCAAGGGACATTTGGACGTGCGACCTTCAGCATTGGCGGCGGAGCATGGTATAGCGGAGAATTGCCGTGGCGGGATAACCACGTTGGCGAGTCGTGCATTCCGGCGGCCCTATATACCGCATCGATCTATGATAGTCCGAAGCATGGTCCGATCTACCGGCTCGATAACGTGCCTAATCGCACAGAGATTGAGATTCATCCGATGAACTGGATGGGCGACGAGTCGAAAGGCTTTTTCGCGCAGGCACTCGGCTGCATCGGGTTAGGCCGTGAGCTCGGTTTTCTCCGTCCGCCCGAAGGTGGCGCAGCGCAGCGAGCGATCCTCGAATCGAAGCAGGCTATCGCTGAGTTCATGGCTGCGGCCGATAATCGGCAGATCGAGATCGAGATTATCGACGCGATCGGTCAGGGGGTGCTGTGATGAGCATTATCAGCGAAGTTCTCGGGATGGGTGCGGATGGTATTGGCAATCTCCTCGTGGATGCGCGCGAGGCGATCACGGGCAAGAAGATCCTCGATCCGAACGAACAGACGAAACTTGCCAATCAGCTTACGCAGTTGTCGATGGGGTTGCAGATGGGGCAACTGAAGGTTGACGAGGCGGAAGCGAACAGCACGAATTGGTTCGTGGCCGGATGGCGACCTGCGGTTGGATGGGTCTGCGCGCTTGCGTTCGCGTACTCTTACATCGTTTTCCCATTTTTGCAGTTTGCGGTATATACATGGGCTGACCCTGTGACTATCAAGCAGATCGCCGCCCTGCCGCATCTCAATCTAGGAGATATGATGCCGGTTCTCCTGGGAATGCTCGGACTCGGCGGTATGCGGAGTTACGAGAAGTCGAACGGCACGCAGAACACGCATTGAGAGGTGACATATGGCAAAATTGACCGCAGCGAAACGTAAACGCATCCCTAAGAAGGACTTCGGACTGCCGAAGGAAAAGGGCAAAGATGGCGAGAATAAGGCCGGACGGGGGGCGTATCCAATGCCGGACAAAGCGCATGCGCGCAATGCAAAGGCGCGCGCTGCCCAGCAGTACAATAAGGGTAATCTGAGCGCGGCCGAAAAGAAACGCATCGACGCGAAGGCTGATAAGAAGCTCAAGAAATAAGAAACGCCCCGGCGTAAACCGGGGCGTTCTCTTCCCATCCGACCCTTTACAGCTCGCTTTTGATCTTGTCGATCTCGCGATGGTAAGCCGCTTCGATACGATCGATGTAACCTGCAACATCCTTAAACAGCATGCTGCCCAGACCATACGAGCCCTGCGCCACATGATCCCGGGCCGCCTTGACTACATCGGCGACCTTCTCGGCCTCGCCCGTTACGTCCTGCTCCACATCGGCGACCTCAGCATGTACCGCGCCCGTTACGTCCTGCTGCGCATCGGCCGCCTCGGCATGTGCTGCGTTCTCAATGTCATCAATGCCCTGATTGATAAGTCCCGTCTCATTCATATCGATTCTCCTTCATCGTTATTGTTCGATCAACCAGCCTGACCGCGTGGCTATTCGGTAAGAACTTTCACGCCATCGGTGATACCTTTGATTGCAGTGAAGATGCCGCACCATAATACCAAAACTCCAGTTGCAAAAGTAATCAAGGATGGCATGAGCGCGATCAGCAACGCCCCGGCGTATGCAAATGCGACACCGACGATTACTTCAAAAAGCGGAAATGCGATTTTCATCATTCGCCCCTATTTCATTCAATATCCGATTCGCTTCGAGAATATACTGCCCATAGTCCACATCGCGCGGAACCAGCATGTTATCGGGCAGTTCCATCAACGGGCGGCATCGATCGGTGTTCGATACCTTCTTCCCATTGGTCTTATATGTAATTGGCGCACCCGCCTCTCGAACATGATACCAGCGCACGGTCTTGCCGAGATATTCATCTCGCCATACCCCACCACCCGCAACCTTGCGTACGTAGAGGAACTTGCGCACGTCTACACATTCCATGATCGTCTTACGGAGCGGTACGCCGTCCTTCAGATAGGCCACAACTGCATCGACACAGATGTCGCCGCTCGGGTTGGGCCAACCGCTCGGGCCGGGCTCTGGCGGCGCATAGGCACCCTTGAGCTTCGCTTTACCGTCCATAGTGATCGCGATATAGCTGTTCACATCGCGCGAGGCGATGACCCGATAGAACGTATCTTCTGTGGCGAATCCGGTACGCTGTTCCCATTGCTTGACGATGTGATCGCGCAACGGCTTGAGATGATGCGGGCAGACCGTCACGATCCCATCCGTATTTGCAGATATGACCTTCACCCCAACCGCTTCGAGTGATTCGATAAGCATCAACAGGGACAACTGCCCCGTGATGGTGACCTGCATGCCACCCTCCGGGTAATAAACGATCGAATACTGGCTCAGCAGCTTACCAAAGGTGCCGTTGAGCAACGTTTTCAAGCTGTTCGCGACCTTCTTGTTGCCGGCATCTTTCGCATCGAGACGGATAGTGTACCACCCCTGATATATTTCGATGAATGCATAGCCAACCTGCTCGGGGCAGACCTTGAGGCGAATAATGATCGACGGATAGAAACTGCGAACATCGATGTCCTTCACTTCCACATGGTCATCGGTTCGATATATTTGACGTTCTTCCGTGGAATGCAGGCCGCCACTGCCCATTTGATAGGCGGAGTCCCCAATGCGGATGACGGTTTCGGCCAACTCGACTGCCATATCCACGTAGCCGGTGTGTTTAATAGTGAATGGGGAGCGCGCCAGAACGTCCAGAACGTCCAGTTTGAGGAACGACATCCACTCGGGCGGCTGGTAGAAGAACTGGCGCCCAGGCGTGACTTCGGGTGGCCGAGGTTTGAACGGCAGGATCTTCTTGAGCACCGATTCGGCTATCTGCGCGTCTGATTTGCTCAACAGATCAATGCCGTATTCGGCGCTCATATCTTCGCGCAGCTTCACCTGTGCCGACATCGCCTCGTACAGATCAAGCGTAAGTTGTTGATCATTGGCACAGTAGGTGAACAGATTGATACGCTTCATCGGGTCGATCGATTCGTGAGGCTCGTATGGCAAATCCTGTAACCGCTTGGAGTGCATCTTGCCGCCGTACGCTTTAAGACTCCCCTGACCTGGTGCCACTTCGAATAGATCTACATGATCAATCCAATCCATTTTTGGCAAGCCATATGCATCATAGAACTGCCACGATTTCAGGTTTTCCTGAATAATCCGATCCGAGGCATGCTTGAGAACTTCCGTACTTGCGCCCGTGAGTGCTAATGCGATCATCGGCATGTCGTAGTGATTACCGTTGAATGTAACGATCCGATGGCGGGTTAATTCGCGGCGCAGGCTTCCCGCATCGAGCGGGGGTGAGCCCGGATACAGTTCGAACGAAAAATCGCCGAGCCGGCACAGCCAATAGTCGATATAGCATTCCGTATCGCATGCTGCGACGGGTGGGGTCGTGGATTGACTTAAACGGCTACTCCCGCACCAGCGACAAACTGGTGCGGGAGACTTCGTGCCATGTCTGCAATCGAGACAATACTGCAGCATCAGGGAAGCATGTATCCTTCGCGGATCAGGGCCTCGTCGGTCCAACCTGCACCCGCAAGCTGCTCATACGTGTAGTTGCCGGCCTTCGGCGTCATCTGATGGGTCGGCTGTTGCGGGGCGACGGGTGCGCTCGGAGGCGCCGGAGCCCGCATGAACGCGGGATCGGGCTGGATCGGCGGCGTAGCGACCGGGGGCGCTACGGGCGCTGGAACCGCCGGCGCGGATGCAGAACCTGTTGCGGGCATCTGCATCCCACCAACGGGCGTTGTGGACATACCTACCGGGGCCTGCACGTTCTGACCAAAGCCGACCTTCGATGCGTCCGGGCCGCTAATGATCTCCTTGCCGTAGCCGGCCAGTGCGACGATCTGATGGTTCAAATATACACCCGGATTGTTGTTATTCGAGTTCCCGTTCACGTTACCGAAAACCTGAATGTAATAGCCAGGTCGGATCGCGTTCTGCTCCGAAAGCGGCTGCGAGCCGTCAGCATTGACCGCCTTGGGGGCGAACGCGCCACTGAACCATAAAATCCAATGCCCCGGATAAGCCTCCTGATCGCACGGACGCCTATTGTTCTTATTCATCTTGGTGCTGTCACCATCCGTGATCTTCCACGAGAAGTCGTCGCGCTGCGCCTGACCCTGCGGGAATGCCGCATGCCCTACGGTCCAGATAATTTTGCCCCAGTCCGTCTCGGCCCAATGCGGCTCACCCTTCTTCTCGATGGCGATGCCCACCGTGTATTCCACACGAGGCTGACCTTGATTCGGGCCGCTCCTGATTACGAGCGGATTCCCCTGGTAGTCCTTATCGTTGGGCGTATAGAGATTGCCCGAGATGAATCGCCCAACGGGCGTCATAAGCTGTTCTGCCATATTCTTAATCCTCCTTTTTTACGGCGTTCTGCATGATACGCCGTATTCTGCGCTGGCTCGTCTTGACCAGTTTCACGCCAGTTTGGGGCGCCGAAGAAATAGCGTTCACCGCTGCTGCGGAAACGCCCATCTTGATCGCCTGTTTCGGTGTGACCAATCCCGACTTGCTCAGATCCTTCTTATACATCGAGCCGAGCTTGAGCACCATCTCGGGTGCTACATTCCATGCCTGATTGCCAGTCGTAGGCTGCGCCTCATATCCATCAACGCGCTCTCCGCTACGAATGTATGCCAACGCTTCCTCTTTGCGTGATTCCAGCAATGCCCCAAGGAACTTGTGCGCCTTCTCGATCACTTCGATCTCGTAGCCGATCTCTTCGGGCAATAGAATCGCCGCGGAGATATGCCGCGACAACTCAATCGCGTGGAAATTAGATTGCCGGAATGCTGCGCATTTAGTGCGAACGGGGCAGTCGATGCACCAGTCACCGGTAACACATGTCGGGTTGTCCGACATCGCATGTTCTGCGGCAATATGCAGTTGTTCGATCGGCCCTCCCGGTGCAAACAGTTCGTCCTGGCTGTATTCGAATCGACGGATCGGGCCGTCGCGGTCGAAGCTACGCGGTTGAATGATATGATGGACAACCTTGTCCACATCGGGGCGACGCTCATCGGCCGTGTAGCACATTTCCTGCGTATTATCGACGACCTCGACGAATAGATGCCCGAACTTGTAGTCGAAGATATGACGTTCGCCAGGAATCTTGACGTCCAAATCGGGCGTACCCCGGCATTCCTTATGGATATGCCTGCAATAGACGAGTTGTTCCGCTTTGATATCCAGATGCGATTCGGCCTTGTTCATGTACGGAACAACATAATCGGCGTACATCATCGCACCATCGATCATCTCGTCCGTTACCGGCACGCCAACTTTCGTCATCGTACCCGGCTTCATCGCAAACGGCTGATCGGCGCGAGCGTTGCGTTTCCAGAATACGGCTTCAAGCGCAACTTCGTGCGCAGCGGTTCCCTCGCGCTGCTCGTCAGTCTCAATATCGACAAGCTGGGGAAAGAGGCGGGAGAGCTGGACCCTCCCGCCGCAATGACTCCACCCGTAGGATGCGCTAGGCGCGAGAATGGAGTGCTCCATGATTACTCCTCCCCAGACCCAAGCGCCTGCAAATGCGCCAGGACAGCCGGGATATGCTGCGGAGAAAGCGCCAACTGGTCGATTCCCTGCAAACCCTCGCCGTGCACCGCAGCGACAACATCGTCAACAGTGAACTTGGACAGCGCATATTCCATGAATTGCTGAAAGTTCATCTCAGGTTGTGCGGTAGGCGACGGGGGTGCCGGCGGAGGCGGCGGAGGCGTACCGATCCGCTCTCTCTCAAGCCGTTCCAGTTCGCGCAGGCCGCGTTCCTGTTCGGAGATTTCCTCCTGCGCAACATCTGTCGGCTCAGGCGCTGCGGCCTGAAGCTGTTCGCGAAATTCGGCTTCCACCTCCTCGACGAGTTCTTTGCTGACGCCGCGCTTGTTGCGCCAGGTTCCATCGGCGTTCTTGGCCTGCGTGCTCGCGTGGATACGCTCGTCCCACGGATAGCCGCGAGAATCAACTTCGCCGCTGTTGAACAGCGGCTCGACATCCTGGGACGGATCGGGGGCCGCGTTAGGCTGTGATGCGGGAGCACCATAGAGTTGCTTCAACTGCGGAAGCGTGGAAAAAAATGCGTTGATCGCTGCGGCCTCATTCGGCGTAACAGCCATCGCGTCGTCAATACTGATCTTAACTGCCATGTGTTTCCTCCTGGGCGATTTGCCCTCTTGACGACCGAAATTTAGCCGCTAATGTTGGGGGTGTCAATAGCGAGGTGAGCAATGGCATATACACGAAAGTCTGATGGTTTGGAAATCAAGGAAATTGGCGATCCGACGCAGCGCGTTGTCATGCGCGGCGGTGTTCCGCTTTTTAAGGAACAGGAAGTGAAAGATCGCAATGGAGTGATTCGTCATGCGACGGTGCCGCAAACGGCCCCGGCCAAATATCAGCGACCAAAGAGGCATCGGGATGAATCGAAGTATTCCGGTAACGGGAAGCTGAAGAAGTGAGCGACGCGGTTAACCATCCCGCGCATTATACTCAGCATCCGTCAGGCGTGGAATGCATTCAGATCACGGAGCATATGGGGTTCTGCTTGGGTAATGCCATGAAATATATTTGGCGTGCCGATCTGAAGAATGACGGCCTTAAGGATCTAAAAAAGGCGCGCTGGTATCTTGACCGGGAGATCACGCGGCGTGGGAATCTCGAATGATCTACCTTCGCGATTATCAGCGCGATCTCGACTCGGCCGTCGAATCCGCATGGCATGCTGGCGCACGGAACGTTATGCTCGTGTTGCCCACAGGTGGTGGCAAGACGGTCGTGTTCGCGCATCGCATTCACACGGAGATGCAGACCCCGGGCATGTGCATCGCGATTGCCCATCGTCAGGAACTTGTATCGCAGATCAGCATGGCTCTTGCCCGGGAAGGTGTTCGTCATCGTATCGTTGGCGCGAGCGGCCTATCGCGGACATGCGCCGCGCTTCATCTGCAAGAGATCGGCACGAACATGATCGATCCGCGCGGCGCCTGCGTCGTTGCCGGTGTGGATACTTTGATCCGTCGTAAGGAGTCTTGGTTCGGTCAGGTCAAGCTATGGATCATGGACGAGGGTCACCATCTGCTCCAGAAGAATAAGTGGGGCGAAGCGACACGCTTATTCCCCAACGCACGAGGTCTAGGCGTGACGGCCACTCCGATGCGGGCTGACGGTCGAGGGCTTGGCCGTCACGCTGATGGTGTCATGGATCAGATGGTCGTTGGCCCGTCGATGTCCGATCTGATTCGGATGGGCTACCTGAGCAGGTATCGCGTGTTCGCGCCGCCCACGTCGAGTCTTGATTTATCGGACGTAACGATCGGGGCGACAGGCGACTATAGCGCACCGAAGCTGGCGAAGGCTGTTCATCGGTCGCATATCCACGGGGATGCGGTTCAGCATTACCTCAAGATCGCGCCCGGCAAGCTCGGGGTTACATTCTGCGTCGATGTCGAATCGGCCGTGCATGCTGCGAAGGCGTATAACGACGCGGGTGTCCCCGCCGAAGTGGTCAGCGCCAAGACTCCCGATCTGCTACGCGCCGCAGTTCTACGTCGGTTCCGCGCAAGGGAAATCCTGCAACTCGTCAATGTCGATCTATTCGGCGAGGGGTTCGATCTTCCGGCGATTGAAGTTGTCAGCATGCTACGCCCCACCGCGAGCTATTCGCTGTTCGCACAGCAGTTTGGGCGTGCGCTACGTCCCATGGAGGGTAAGGAGCATGCTATTATCCTTGACCATGTGGGCAATACCATCATGCATGGACTACCCGATCATCCGCGTCAATGGACGCTCGATGCGCGCGAAAAGCGTGTAGTTGGCCCGAAAGGTGCCTTGGATGTTCGCTCATGCCCGGAGTGCCTAGCGGTATATGAGCGATTCAGAGTAGCATGCCCGTTCTGCGAATATCGCCCTGAACCGCTCGCACGATCCGCCCCAGAGCAAGTCGACGGGAATCTGGTAGAGCTATCAAGCGAATCGATCGAAGCAATCCAGACGTCGATTCGCAAGGTGGATGGTGCACCGTTTGTGCCGAAAGGCGCCGCGCCCCACGTTGAAGCCGCCATGCGCCGCCGTCACGGTGAACGGCAGGAGGCGCAGCATTCGCTTCGCCACAGGATGATGCTATGGGGCGGCAAGAAGCGTGCAGATGGGTTGAGCATTGAGGAAGCACAGAAGTTGTTCTTCCTGACATATGGCGTTGACGTGTTGAGCGCACAGGCGCTTGGGCGACCGGGCGCTGAAGATTTGGAACAGAGGATAGAGCTTTGACCATTATTTCTGAATGAACGGTTGCTCGATTCGCCAGATGAACTGCCAAATGGAGTGACGTTTTGGGATGCGGAGGAATCATTATGAACGACAAAATTACATTGAACGGAGTCACGTTAGACGTGGACAGCGTGCGGAAAGCACTCGCCGAGTATGACGCCAAGCCCAAGAAAGGTGAAATTGACTGGGAACGGGTGAAGAACGAGTGTTATTTCTGTCATTTTTTTTTGATACCAAGAGGAGCGGCCTTTATATCAGTCAACTGGGTGCCTACCGTGCTAACGACAATCCCCCGTTTATGACGGGAAATAGCCTCTGGTACGAAAAGTGCGAAATCCTCCGCCTTCCCAACATCATCCAGCCCCACTTCGGCGATGAAGGACTTCCGGCCGGACTTTCCACCGAAGACAGCGTGACGCTTTATATGCGAGGAGATCAGAAGCCGAAGTACAACTACAGAGCTGGCAGTCTTTGCTGGGAGCATCTTGGAAAGACCACCGATATCATGGCCTACATCGTCCACAAGTCGATTGGAGATGGAGTGAAGAATGAAAGTTAGCCCACTAGATCTTACCAAGAGTGTTTGTCTCGTCGAAAACATGGCACGACGAATTAAAGACTTAGAATCCGAACTGGCAGCCGCAAAGGATATGCTAAAAGCAGCATGCATGTTCACAGATACGGTACAGCGAGAACTAGCCACAGAAAAAGATAAAGCACAAGAACGCGCTGATCTGGCTGCTGTGCTTGGCTATGAATCTGGCGCGGCATCACGACAGTCGGAAATCGATGAACTGAGGGCACAGTTGAGGAGGGGAATGAGTGATGAAGTGTAAATCCTGCAAGTCGAACATCCCATCAGGCGCTCAGCGGTGCGCGTTCTGCGGGTCGAGTGCTGGCCGTGACGGTGGTTGGGCGCTGAAGATTTGGAACGGAGGATAGAGCTTTGACCATTATTTCTGAATGGATGGCTGCGTGGAATATCCCGCAAGCGGCAATTGATGATCTTCAGCGCCGCCTGACGGTCGAAGTCGCGCCGTCCCGATCCGGACGATCCGAACTCGAATCCGACGCCCAGGCGCGCACCAGGCTCGAAGCGTCGAAGGCTGGGGTCATGCTGCTACGAAACAATGTCGGTGCAGGGATGCTCGACAACGGCCGCTTCATGCGTTGGGGTCTGGCCAACGATTCAACAGCGGTCAATCGACGGATCAAGTCTGGCGATCTGATCGGGATTCGCAAGCGGGTCATTACGCCGGCTGATGTTGGGCATGTTATGGGGCAATTCACGAGTCGCGAGATGAAACGGCCCGGATGGGGTTACCATCCGAATGATGAACATGAACGAGCCCAAATGCGATGGGCAATACTTGTGGCCACGATGGGCGGCGATTCAGGATTCAGCACGGGAGGATGGCCAAAATGAGAAAAGGTCGCACAGATAAGAACGGCCGTCGCATGGAAGCGCGTGAACGGCAGCAAAGTATCCTCTACCACGCACTCCTGTTAAGTCAACGGCATGGTTATCAGAACGTGACGCGCAGCATGATCGCTGACGCAATGGGTTGCTCGCCATCGCTCGTTAACAGCCATTACGGGACGATTCCGCAGTTTCGACGAGCCATCATGTCCGCAGCAATCGCGATGGATGATCTTCGCGTGCTCGCACAGGGGTTAGCCGCCGGGGACGCGAAGGCGCGATCTGCGCCTCAGGAGATGCGTGAGCGCGCCGCAGCGTTGATTGCGCGATGAGTCTTTCAGGACATCAATCCGCTCGCATGAAAAGCGACGAATGGTTAACACCGCCTGATATTATTTGGGCGCTTGGCGCCCCATTCGATCTTGACCCCTGTTGTCCGCCGATTATGCCATGGTCGACCGCAAGAAAACATTTCTGTAAAGCACAAGATGGTCTTTCTCAAAAATGGGAAGGCCGAGTATGGTTGAATCCGCCTTTTGGGAAAGAGGCCGCCAAATGGATGGCAAAACTTGCCGAACATGGAAACGGTATTGCGCTAATCCCCGCACGAACCGAAACACGTATGTTTTTTGAATCCGTATGGGATAGGGCTACGGCAATTTGTTTCTTGAGAGGGCGACCGCATTTTTATCGAGTAGACGGAACACGAGCGCCATTCAACTCTGGCGCGCCTATTTGCTTAGTAGCATATGGAAAATTGAATGGGGACGCGCTTCGGTGTGCCAATTTGGGGAAAACGATATGGCTATGAATGGCATCCCACAAGGGCTTGAGCAGTTCAAGCAGTTTATTCTATGGAAGATCGTGCTCGATCCGCAGACCAATGTCCCGAAGAAACTTCCCGTCAGCCCCCACACGGGCAAGGTGATCGATGCGCACGATCGGCAGCACTGGGTCGCTGCGGACGTAGCGATCGACTCGGCCAAGAAGCGCAAGCTTGGTGTGGCGTTCGTGTTCACGCCGGAGATCAAGCGCGCGTTCATCGACCTAGATGATGCGCTGCTTCCCGACCGATCCGGATGGTCGCCGTTCGCCATGGACATTCTGCGCAAGTTCCCAGGCGCGGCTATCGAAGTGTCAGCGTCGGGCGAAGGGCTGCATATCTTCTGCTCGTACATCGGTGAGATGCCGGCGCACAAGACTCGCGTTACGGGAATCCCGATCGAGTTCTATCATGAGAGCCGATTCGTGGCGCTTACAGGCGTTCAGCTACAAGGTGATGCCAATACCGACCATACGGCAGCATGTCATGCCCTTGTAGCGATGCTTGGCGCACCCGAAGCGACACCGGCGGCAGACTGGACGATGACGCCCGACCCTGACTGGGTCGGCCCAGAGGATGATACGGAACTACTCGCGCGGATGCTCAAGACCGTGTCGGCCGGTGCAGCCTTCGGCGGCAAAGCGTCGTTTAAGGATCTATTCGAAGGCAATGTCGAAACGCTAATGCGTGTCTGGCCAGCAGAAGGTCGCGGGGATGGGTTGCCCTACGACGCCAGCTTCGCGGATAGCGCGCTTGCCACGCATCTTGCGTTCTGGACCGGTCGTAACTGCGAACGAATCCGCCGCATCATGATGTGGTCCGCGCTGAGACGCCCCAAGTACGAACGCCCCGACTATTTACCGCGCACCATTATGCGGGCATGCGCGGTCGTCAAAGATGTATACAAGGAAACGCATCGAACAACGGTTGAACAGGACGCGCCGAACAAGATCATCGCGTCATCGAGCATCGCACCGCGCGATGGCGTGCCGTTCATGTCGGTCGATGATCAGATTAAATACTTCGCCGGTTGCGTCTATGTGATCGATCAGCATGCGATCTTTACCCCAGGCGGCATGATGCTATCGCCTGACCGGTTCAAGGCCACGTATGGCGGCTTCATCTTCAACCTCGACCGCGAGAACCATAAGACGACAAACAATGCATGGGATGCGTTCATCGGATCGCTAGCGTATCGTGCCCCCCGTGTGGACTCTACGGTGTTCCGGCCCCGCGAAGCGCCCGGCGCAATCATCCCGCAGGAGGGGCGCAGCTTTGTTAATATCTTCTGGCCAGCAACGATTGAAGTGTCGCATGAAGATGTAACGCCGTTCTTGACCCATCTCGATAAGCTGTTCCCATCGGAACGCGACCGGGAGATCATCCTGTCGTATATGGCGGCCCTGGTGCAGTATCCGGGCGTCAAGTTCTACTGGGCGCCGCTGATCCAGGGTGTCGAAGGCAATGGTAAAACATTCTTATCGGTGGCGCTCGCGAATGCTGTCGGTAGACGATATTCCTATACGCCAAAAGCGAAGGAGATGGGCGAACGGTTCAATGACTGGCTTTATGGTAAGATGTTGATCTACGTGGAAGATATCTACGTCCCATCGAACAAGATAGACTTCATTGAAACGCTCAAGCCGATGATCACTGGCGATACTCAAGAGATCGAAGGCAAAGGGACAGCCAAGTTCAACGGCGAGATTTGTGCCAACTTCATTCTGAACAGTAACCACAAGGATGCGATCAAGAAAACGGCGAACGATCGCCGCTATGCGTGTTTTTTCACGCCGCAACAAGCGTTTGGCGACATCGCCAAATACCATATGCATGGCGACTACATGGTCAAGCTCTACAACTGGGCGAAGGCTCAGGGCGGCTGGGCCGCGATCACCGGCTTTCTGCAACGATACAAGATCCCCGAGGAGTTCAATCCGGCGACGCATGCCCATCGCGCGCCGACGACAAGTAGCACCATGGAGGCAATCGTGGCGGGCATGGGGCCGGTGGAACAGGAGATCATGGAGTGCATCGACGAGGAGCGGGAGGGCTTCCGTGGCGGCTGGATCAGTTCGCACTATTTCGACCAACTCCTCGACAAAATGAACATGCAGCGGGCGATCCCGAGGAACAAGCGGCGTGCTGTGCTGCAATCGATCGGCTATGACGTGCATCCGGGGCTAGGCGTTGGCGGGCGTGTAAATCAACCTGTCGCGCCGGACGGCTGCCGGCCGCGCCTGTATGTGCGTAACGATCATCCCATCCTACTAGAGAAAGGTCTGACGGGGATGGAAATCGCGAAACGATACACACAGGCGCAACTCGGCGCTCGGTAGGTTATCCGTGGCGATGTAATAGCCCCTGATCGTCGCACATGAACGCTACGATCAGGTTGCGGATGTCCTCGACGCTCATGTCGGGGTCATCCTTGATCTTGCGGGCCATGGTCATCGCAACGTGTGGGATGAGCCGTAGGCGCATTGCCGCTCCGGGATGGCGGGCACCTGTTTCCCACATGCTGATCTGCGCGCGACTGAGCGGTTTCTTGCGGCCGGCCATCGCCGACACGACGACGGCGAACTGTTCCTGATTAAGCCCCATCGCTTTTCGAAATTTAAGGATGTTCATACATCAACCTTCTCGTCCCGCTCGTTCCGGTTCCACTGCATGCAGGCGAGAGTGCCCGGGTTGCCCGCAAGGAACTCGGCCTTCGTTAACGGCTCGTTCCGCTCGTTCTCGTTCCAGCACGCGCGGGCGAAGCCGTCCGGGTCGGATGCAAGGAACTCGGCCTTCGTTAACGGCTCGTTCCGCTCGTTCCGGTTCCAGCACATGCGGCTGTAGCCGTCCGGGTCGGATGCAAGGAACTCGGCCTTCGTTACCTTCTCGTTCCGCTCGTTCTCGTTCCAGAGCACGCGGTCGTAGCCGTCCGGGTTGCTTGCCAGGAACTCGGCCTTCGTTACCTTCTCGTTCCGCTCGTTCCGGTTCCACCGCATGCGGTCATAGCCGTCCGGGTTGCCCGCAAGGAATTTCTTTTTACTGTTCATTTCGTATTCTCCTTATACCTTCTCGTTCCGGTTCCAACGCACGCAGTCGTCCCCGTCGGGGTTGCCTGCGAGGAATTTCTTTTTACTATTCATAATGATGTCTCCCTTTAAAGCGTTGCCCCGTGGTACCACATGCCGTGCAGCGCCGTACGTGGCTATCCGTTCCGACCCATCCGAGGCCCGCGCACGTCTGGCACGGTTCCCAGTCGTCGCGCTGGACGCCATAGGGAATATCGAACTCATACCCACATTCTAAACAGATCTGCCGATATGCATCGTAGGTGCTCGGTTCGGTGTTATCGCTGCGGCAGCGTTCGCATGGGTGCTTCATTTCATCACCAGCGTGACTGGGCGATAATCACGCCGAGGCATCTTACTGAGCCGCATTACGCGCTTGCCGTCACGGCGCCGGATGATGCGACCGTAAACGTGCATCATCGGTAGATAACCAAAAGCGAAGAGATTGTCATCGTGGCCAGCGAATACTGCACGTCGATCGTTCTCAACTAATGGTTGATAACTTTTCACCATGATCATCGTTTATTCCCCCTTATACCTTCTCGTTCCGCTCGTTCTCGTTCCAACGCATACGGTCGAAGCCGTCCGGGTTGCCTGCGAGGAATTTCTTTTTACTGTTCATGGTCATACTCCTTATACCTTCTCGTTACGCTCGTTCCGCCCGTCCTCGATACCCTGGATGTACGCGGAAAGGCGGTTGATCAGCTCGTGTTTCGGGACGTGGCCGATTCCCAGCACATCGCGGATGCCGCCGCCGTAGGTCGTATCCAGGTGATAGTGGCCAATCTGAGCGCGGTAGCGGTTGCCGTCCTTTTTATACGGCTCGGTAGGGTTGTTGGTCACGCGGTTCAGATAGTCCACGCGGATCTTGAGCATGTTTTCGGTGATTCTCTGAGTCATCGTTTATTCCTCCATAATTACCGTTAATTTCCAACCGATGGCGCTAATTTATCACAAGGTCGCCGCCGTGTCAACAAATAGTTTTCAATGTAACGCTTTTGTTATCCGATTCCATCCCCCGGTCGTCTGTCTCAGTCGTCTTGTTTCGGTACACGGTATCCGTTGTGGAGCTGGCAGAGCTTGGCCGCCATAAAACGCCAGTAGTTATCGATGATCTTATCCTCCTGGCGAGCCGTCGCATCTTGTGGGATGGAGCCCCACGACTTAGCCAGTTCGATGATGTCGTGATTGTAGAATGCGATGGGCAGCGCCAGCCCCTGTAACCATTCCTCGCATGCACGCTGCTCGCCCATTGTCGCAATCGCCCATTTGTATTCGCTCCTAAAGCGATCATGCGCATAGGCGATGCGCTCGGCATAGGTGGGCAACGGTTCGCCATCCGTTGTCTCCGATAAGCAGTCCAGCAAGTAGCGTTTCGATTTTTGATCAATGTTCATTTCGTGTCCTCCTTATACCTTCTCGTTCCGCTCGTTCTCGTTCCAGCACGCGCGGTCGAAGCCGTTCGGGTCGGTTGCCAGGAACTCGGCCTTCGTTACCTTCTCGTTCCGCTCGTTCTCGTTCCAGAGCACGCGGTCGTAGCCGTCCGGGTTGCTTGCCAGGAACTCGGCCTTCGTTAACGGCTCGTTCCGCTCGTTCTGGTTCCAGCACATGCGGCTGTAGCCGTCCGGGTCGGATGCCAGGAACTCGGCCTTCGTTACCCTCTCCGTCCGCCCGTTCTCGTTCCA
>OFHG01000123.1_pt1 | contig 34555 bp, 30 predicted proteins | sample 1521931 | NCBI WGS metagenome assembly OFHG01 (sample SAMEA2468438, study PRJEB22500) | soil metagenome | biome: Glassland; feature: Farmland; material: Clay | place: Australia | collected 2013-01-31 | depth 0.55 m
CCGCCGGGGGCGCCACCGGGCGCGCCACTCGCCCGCCCCCGGCCCCGCCGGCGGCCCCCCCCGCCCGCGCCCGGGGGGGGGGCGGACCCCGGCGCGGCGCCCGGACGCGGCCGGCCCCCGGGCGCGTCACACGCCCCCGGAGGGCGGCCCCCCCTGGGGGGGCGGCGGGGCCCCCAGCCCCTCCGCCCGCCCCGCCCGCCGACCCAACGGCCCCGCCAGCGGCACTGCTGACGGCATCAGCGGTCGTGCGGTCGGCCATTCCGATGCCGTCATCCGCCATGCTCACGATCGCCTGCCGGCCCTCACGGCTGAGATGCACTTCGATCGTGGTGGCGTGCGCGTGCCGGTTCGCGTTGGTGACTGCCCCAGTGACGATCCGCCGCACTTCCGCGGCGACCGGGCGCTGCACGAGGATGTCATGCCCGATACGGACCGACACCACCGCAGCGGTGATCCCCGCGTCGCGGACCGCGGCGTGCAAGACGTCGGCCAGAACGTCATCCGGCTCGATCAGATCGCGCGGGCTGCGCAGCGACTCAATCATCGCGCGCAACTCTTCGATGGTGCCGGTGAGCGTGTCATGTACCCTGAGCAATCGGGACAACGACTCGCTGCCCTCCGGTAGTTCGTTGAGCACACCGCTTACCTGCGCGTGAAGCGTGGCCAGGCTCAACGCCGCGACTTTCCAGATCGTCCTGTCCGGGATTCGTACGCCGCCGGAGCGGCCGCCCACAACGCCTTGTGGCCGGCTTCAGCGGCCTGGCGCTGGCCCGGCGCCGGCGACGAGGTCGGCGCCGGCGCCGGCGTGGATGAGAGATCTCGTGTCAGCGCCTCACGGTACGCGTCTGTGCACATGGCTGCGATCGCCGGGCGGCTCAGCGCAGCTCCTGGATGCGGATCAGGTTGCCCGCGGGATCGCGGAAGGCGCAGTCGCGAACGCCGTACGGCTGGTCGGCCGGCTCCTGGACGACCTCGGCGCCGCTGGCCTGCAGCCGCTCGAAGGTGCCGTCGAGGTCCTTGGTGGCCAGGAGGATCCAGCCGTAGGTGCCCTTGGCCATCATCTCGGTGATGGTGCGGCGCTCGTCGTCTGTGATGCCGGGGTCGGTGGCCGGAGGCGCCAGGAGGATGGACGTGCCGGGCTGGCCGGGGGGGCCGACGGTGATCCAGCGCATCTTGCCCGATCCGACGTCGGCGCGGACCTCGAAGCCGAGGGTGTCGCGATAGAAGGCCAGGGCGGCGTCCGGGTCGTCGTGCGGGAGGGAGCTCGCGTGAATGGTGATGTCCATGGCGGTCACGCTAGCTGCCGCCCGGTGGCCGGCGCTTCTCGATTCCTGACCGGTCTGGTCACCTGTTTCGCCACGCACGGCGGCATCCCCGCCGTCGCGCGCGCCGCATGGCGCCGGTAGGTGCTGGGCGGCACACCGGCCAGCTCGGTGAAGCGAGTGCTGAAGGTGCCCAGCGACGAGCAGCCGACCGCGAAGCAGACCTCGGTGACGCTGAGGTCGCCACGGCGCAGCAGCGCCATCGCGCGCTCGATCCGCCGGGTCATCAGGTAGCTGTACGGCGACTCGCCGTAGGCGCGCCGGAACTCGCGGCTGAGGTGCCCGGCCGACATGTGCGCGCCGCGGGCGAGCGCCTCGACGTCCAGCGGCTGCGCGTACTCCCGGTCGATCCGGTCGCGGACCCGGCGCAGCCGCGCGAGGTCGAGCAGGTGCTGCTCCGCGGCGGGTCTGCTGGTCACACGCAAGATAGTACGTCGCGCCGCAATCGATGCCGAGCTCAGAGCGATGCGACCTCCCACGCGAACCCGTCCGGGTCGGCGGAGGGCCCGGCATCGCTGCCAATCGTGAGCCGGTGCGATCCGGTGTCATCAGGAGAGACGCCGGCGTCCTTCTTCGCCGAAGCCGCGACCTTCCAGATCGTCCCGTCCGGGGCCTATACGACGCCGCAGTAGCCCCAGAACGACTTCGCGGCCGGCTTCAGCGGCGTAGCGCCGGCGTCGAGGGCGGCGCCGATGAGACCGCTGAGGGTGGCTGGCCGCCGGGACAGCAACTCGGGCCGGCATGCCGGACGGGCCGCAAGCTGACGCTCACCGCGAAGGGCCGCCGGCTCTCCCGCCAGCCGGACGATGCCCCGGATGGTCGGCGGCCGGCCAGGCCGGCGCCGCTTGCTCGTGTTGAACTTCCTGGCAGCAAGCCTGCGGTGCCAGGCCAGCAATGTCGCGGGCGTGACGGGGAAGACCTCAGGGTAGCCGCAGAACCCCAGCCACGCAGCCTGTACCGCTTCAGAACCCGACGCAGAGGCTGTGATCTGCGGTTTGGCTGGATGAGCTGGTTTGCGCCAGGATCGCGGCTCATGGATCTTCGTCTGCTCTACCCGATCATGATCGGGTCTTTGGCTGGCTGCTTCTGCTCGGCCGCAGCCAGGCATCGAAGGATGCGGAGATCATGGTGCTGCGATAAGAGGTCTGGTGTCACGCCCCGCCGCCCGGCTGGGACGCTGATCGCTGGCCTGGGCCGGGTGCACAGCTGAGGTGAGCTAGCGTTGTGCTCGTGGCCGGTGCCCAGGGTTTGCTGGTGCCCAGATTGGAGGCCAGCGGGATGGCGCAGGGGGCGCGGATCGGCTCGGTGGTCATGTTCGTGCGTGACCTGCAGACGTCGGTGGATTTCTACCAGGACGTCCTGGCGCTTGAGGTGGCCGACACCAGCCCGACGGCGGCGCTGCTGCGCAATCGCGACGGGACGCAGTTGCTGTTGCGCGCCATGGGCCGCGGTGCCGCGCACGCGCTCGGGTCTGTGGGCGTCCAGTACATCGTGTGGACCGCCGCGGGATGGGAGGATCTTGACCGGTGCGAGCGTGTGCTGAGACAGCGCGCGGCCTACCGGGAGACCCGCCGCAGCGGGAAGGTGACCCTGGTGGAGGGCCGTGACCCCGACGACCTCGTGCTGATGATCGGCTACCCCGGCCCGGACCAGGTTCCGCTGCATGAGATCCCCGTGCGCATCTACGGGTGGTGAGATGTGCCGGTCCCGGCCAGGCCGGGCTGCCTACCATGGAGCTGTGCTCGGTCTCCCGGACGGCATCCGCGGATGCCTGTTTGACCTGGACGGTGTCCTCACCAAGACCGCGAAGGTGCACGACGCGGCCTGGAAGGAGATGTTTGACAGCTACCTGCGCGAACGGTCGCGGCAGACCGGTGAGCCATTCGTGCCATTCGACGCCGTCAAGGACTATGAGGAGTACGTCGACGGGAAGCCCAGGCAGGACGGGACACGCTCGTTCCTGGCGTCCCGGGGAATCGAGCTGCCGGAGGGCGGCGAGGACGATCGCGTCGGCACGCATACGGTGCACGCCCTGAGCACGCGTAAGAACGAGATCCTGCTACGGCGGATACGCACCGACGGGGTGGAGGCGTACGAGGGCTCGGTCCGTTACGCCCAGGCGGTGCGGGCGTCCGGCCTGCGCAGTGCTGTCGTCTCGTCCAGCGCCAACTGCCGTGACGTGCTCGCCGCGGCGGGTATCGAGGACCTGTTCGGGGCACGGATCGACGGGATCGTCGCCGCGCGGGAACACCTGCGCGGAAAGCCGGCCCCGGACACCTTCCTCGCCGGGGCCCGCGCGCTCGGGCTGGAGCCGCGGGCGGCAGCGGTCTTTGAGGACGCCCTGGCCGGCGTGGCGGCCGGGCGCGCCGGCGGCTTCGGCTGTGTGGTGGGGGTGGACCGGGCCGGGCAGGCCGCCGCGCTACGGGCACACGGCGCGGATGTGGTGGTGTCCGACCTGGGTGAACTGCTGGACAGTACATGATCAGAGAGGTGATGTTCGGTGTCGAACCGTGGTGCCTCCGGGAGACCGCGCTCGACCTGAACATCCTGGCGCAGACCGAGTCAGTGTTCGCGCTGTCGAACGGCCACCTGGGATGGCGCGGCAACCTGGATGAGGGCGAGCCGCATGGCCTGCCGGGAACCTACCTGAATGGTGTGTTCGAGCTCCGGTCCCTGCCGTACGCGGAGGCTGCTTACGGGCGGCCAGAGTCGGCGCAGACGGTCATCAACGTCACCAACGGCAAGCTGATCAGGCTGTTCGTCGACGACGAACCGTTCGATGTGCGGTACGGCAAGCTGCTGTCGCATGAGCGGCTGCTGGACTTCCGCGCCGGCGTGCTCACCCGCCACGCCGAGTGGGTGTCGCCCGCGGGTGCGCCGGTCCGCATCTCCTCCACCCGGCTGGTGTCGTTCACCCAGCGCGCGGTGGCGGCGATCAGCTACGACGTGGAGCCACTCGAGGGCCAGGCGCGGATCGCGGTCCAGTCCGAACTCCTCGCGAACGAGCAGTTGCCGCCCGCCGGCACCGCCGGTCCCGACCCGCGCGACGCCGCCATGCCCGCACACCCGCTGTCCGGCGAGTATCAGGCCGCGCACGACCAGGCCGTCATCGTGGTGCACAAGACGTCCCGCAGCGGGCTGCGCGTCGGCGCGGTGATGGACCACCTGATCGATGCACCCTCCAGTGTCCAGGTCGATTCGCACGTGTTCGAGGACGGTGGCATGGTTACCGCGTCCGCTGTCCTGCGGCCGGGGCAGCGGTTGCGTGTAATCAAGTACATCGCCTACGGATGGTCGGGTGTGCGGTCGCTGCAGGGGGTGCGTGATCAGGTCTGGGCGGCGCTGAGCGGGGCCCGGCAGGCGGGATGGGACGGCCTGCTCGCCGAGCAGCGTGCCTACCTGGATGACTTCTGGGGCCGTGCCGACGTGGAGGTGGACGGGGACGCCGAGGTCCAGCAGGCAGTGCGGTTCGCTCTCTTCCACGTGCTGCAGGCGGGCGCGCGCGGTGAGAACCGGCCGATCCCGGCCAAGGGCCTGACCGGGCCCGGCTATGACGGGCACGCGTTCTGGGACACCGAGACCTTCGTGCTGCCCTTGCTCACCTTCACCGCGCCCGATGCCGCCGCCAGCGCGCTGCGGTGGCGGCACAGCACGCTCCCGGCCGCCGTCGACCGGGCAGCCCAGCTGGGATTCGCGGGCGCCGCATTCCCCTGGCGTACGATCGCCGGCCAGGAGTGCTCGGGATACTGGCCAGCGGGCTCCGCGGCCATCCACATCAACGCCGACATCGCCGACGCGGTCATCCGCTATACCGACGCCGCCGGTGACGACGAATTCGGCAGCCAGGAAGGCCTTGAACTGCTGATGCACACCGCGCGGCTCTGGCGCTCATTCGGTCATCATGACGCCCAGGGCCGGTTCCGGATCGACGGTGTCACCGGCCCGGACGAGTACAGCGCCATCGCCGACAACAACGTCTACACCAACCTGATGGCCCGCCAGAACCTGCTCGCCGCCGCCGGGGCCGCGGAGAAATACCCGGCCCGCGCCCGTGAACTCGGCATCGACTCCGAGGAGTCGGCCAGCTGGCGCGACGCCGCCGACGCCATGTTCATCCCCTACGACGAGTCACTCGGCGTGCATCCGCAGGCCGAGGGGTTCACCGCTCACCAGGTCTGGGATTTCGCCCGCACACCCGCCGACCGCTACCCGCTGATGCTGCATTTCCCCTATCTCGACCTGTACCGCAAACAGGTCATCAAGCAACCCGATCTGGTCCTCGCCATGCATCTGTGCGGATCCGCCTTCACCGCCGAGCAGAAGGCGCGGAACTTCGACTACTACGAGTCGCTCACGGTGCGGGACTCGTCCCTGTCCGCCTGCACGCAGGCAGTGATCGCGGCCGAGGTCGGGCAGGTGGACCTGGCCTTCGACTACCTCGGCGAGGCTGCCCTGATGGACCTGCGGGACCTCGAGCACAACACCCGCGACGGCGTCCACATCGCATCGCTGGCGGGCACATGGATCGCGCTCATCGACGGCTTCGCCGGCCTTCGCCGCCAGGACGGCATCGTCACGTTCGCGCCGCGTCTCCCGGACGCCATCACCAGGCTGGCGTTCTGCCTCATCATCAGGGGCCGGCGCCTGCGGGTGGAGGTGACCCGCGACAAGGCCCGCTACCTGCTGACCGGCGGCGAACCGCTGGAGATCGCCCACCACGGCACGCGGCTCACCCTCGCAGCCGGTGAGGCGCAGGAACGCCGCCTTCCGCCGGCGCCGTCCGTGGCGCGGTCGCGCCAGCCGCCCGGGCGGGAACCGGCCCGCCGGCGGGCACTATCCCCCTTGGCTGAACCATCGGGAGGTGCCCGGTAGAAGTCCCGCCGCAGGCAGGGGCGTGCTGGCTGCTGGTGACTTTCGGCCTAACGGACCTGTTCGGTAAGTCCCAGGAGGATGACCCGGATGTCAGCGGGTGGGAGTTCGAGCTGACGATGCGGATCCGAGGAACTTGCGCGGATGAGACAGACCTCCACCTGTACCGCTTCAAAATGTCGTGACCTGATCTGACCTGCGGGGTTTCGGTGATTCGCTTACGCGGCCCGGTGATACTCATGGATCACGCCGCCGAGTACCTTGCGGCGCTGCACCAAGGCGTCGAGTGGCACGACGACCGGTTCGTCATGATCGGGTGGCCGCTGCTGCCGGGACCGGTGCGGCCGGTGCCTGTTATAGCGCCATGTGGGGCTCGATTACTGGATCTGGCCTGGACGGACTTCCCGGCTGGGATCATCGCTGAGTGATCATTCCGGTTGTCTACCTGCTCGTGCGTTGTCTGCCCCGCCGCCTGGCCGCGCGAAAGTGGGATCACGCCAGCCGCCGATGTCCACCGCAAGCAGACCTCGGCGGACTCACCCACAAGTACCACATCGCCGCCTGACTGCCCGCAGGTCACCACCCGAATCGTGTTCCCGAGCCCCACACGACGACAGAACTGCCCAGCGGGGCTTCTAGAATCGGACTCCCTCCAGTGGCTGAACCTCGATCATCTTGATGCGGGGGTGCGTAGTCGAAGACCTGGCGGGAGTGATGATGGCAGAAGCACGGGAGGCTTGCAGGTTGCAAGATCACTAAGAAGTGGCGTGAAGTGCCTGAGAGAGTGCAAGAGGATCTTCAACACCCATTACGGCACGCTTCGCGCCCGCCGTCGATGGCTACAGCAGCCCCGGAGCTTGACCCAGGTCGTGGTCCACCACGCGGCGATCGCCTTCTCGTCGCGCCCGGCGGCCCGGTGGACCGGGACCTGCGGGGCATAGCCGAGGCAGACAGACCCCCGCCATTCAATCTCTGTAGCGTCGGCTACGGCGGTGGAACAGGGGGGATGCGGCGGCCAGCAAGGCCAAGGTCACGACGACTTCGATCAGCACCGTGAGCCCCGTCGACTCGGCTTTGCCGTTCACCGTGATGGTCCCTCCGGAGGTCCCGATGATGAGGGCGAGTGGCCCGAGCAGCAGCAGCGATCGGTTGAATAGAATTGGACCACCGCGCCCCGCCCTGATAAGAGGTTGACCGAACCATCCCGGCTCGTGCTCCTTCTTGCGGTGGCCGCATGTGCAGTGGCCAAGCGATAGTTGCTGTTCGTTGGAACTGATCGGCCTATCATCGCTGTCCAACATGGTCGTGGTCCTGTATTGCTTTGCTTCGTAGTAGCGATTACATTCGCATTCGAGGCACCGTCTCATTTCCACTCCTTGCGGCAACAACCAGTCACGAAACGCGAAATCTGGGTAGTCTCTCTTATTCCTGCTTATTCCTGGCTATGGCGATTATGCTCAGAATCGATGTGGTGGTCCGGGGTAAGTAAGCTTCCTGTCATTAGACGGATTCCGAGGCGGTTCGGTAGCAACGTGTGCAGCGGCAGGTTGCGCAGCCCGGTGTCCTGGGTGACGCGGATCCAGTAGTCGCACCGGGTCAGGCGGTGGTGCCGCAGTTCCAGGTAGGCGAGTTGCCCGGTCTTGGCGTCGAGGCGAAGCCGGTCCAGGGAGCCGGTGAGCCCCGCGGGCCAGGGCGGGCGCACCTGTACGGTCGGCGTCATAGGCCGGTTTGGCAGGCCGGTCCGGCGGAGCCAAGATAGCTTCCTGCATACCCTCAGCGATGGTCATGCCCACGGCTGATGCACTGGTTCCGCTTCGCAGTACCCCGAGGGCCTCCGCAGTGCATCCCGTCTGTGGTGACCTGCACGTCGGGTATCTCTCAGCACCTCCGGCCATGTCGCTGCCGCAGCGTGAGTAAGCCATGATTCCCCTCCCCAATCGGGGTGGGATGCCGTACCCCAACCCCATTGCCCCCTGGCCTTACTGGCCCCGCGCACCTGACCCACGACGAGAATCCTCGTGCTACGCGGAGGTGTCAAGCTTAAAGTACAAACCTGGCCTATTCCATGCTTTTCCTGTTACCTTACGGGTCCGACCCCGGGAGCCACCTGCACTGAATCGGCGTGATTGACATATTGTCATAATGCGGCAAAATGATCGCCCGGTAGCTGGATAGTCTGAGCCTCAGTGGGCGTGACGCCATGCGTTCCACGGGCCAACCTTGGGGACGGCGTCGAGGTTCCAGGCAATGAGTTCCCCGAAGGTGTCCTGGTCGAGCAGGGTGGAGGACCTTGGGGCAGCGTGGATGGTGACGGCGTCCTGCGAGGGGCCGCCGATGCTGTAGCCGATCGCGTTGCGGAGGGTGGCGGCAACCCGGCCGGTGACGGTGCTCCACACGAAAACATGCGCGCCGCCATCGCCTGCCGCCAGCAAGGTCCCGTCGTCGTTGAAGGCCAGCGAGTCTGCCTCGGCGATCTCGGCTGGACCTGGGACAGCGAGTGTCCGTTCGAGAGTCATGGTGTGGAGGTTCCAGATGCCGATGTGGGAGCCAGCGGCTATGCCGTTGCCCGTGGCGATCGCGAGTGAGCCTGCGTCAGGGCTGACGGCGAGGGCGACTCCGGATGGCAGTCTGGTGACCGTGGTGCCGGGTATCGGGTCGCGTGATCCGGTAGCGGCATTGAGCAGGAACAAGCCATCGCCGGTCAGCACGCCGATGCGCGTGTCCGACGCCACGTATGTCAGCTGGTAGATCGCAGCGCCCGGCGATTTCGGCACCCGGACCGTGGCGAGAGCGGCTCCGGTGGCAGTGTTCCATTGGTAGACCCACGTGCCGAAGAATTCACTTGCGGCAACTCTCGTGCCGTTCGCGCTGAACGCAAGAGTGTCGATGCGGGCGTCTCCGCGTCGTGGGGCGGCTAGTGTCGCGATCAGTTTGTGCGCCGGGAGACTCCAGAGGTAGACGATCGGGATGTTGCCCGGCTGGCGGATCCCTGCCTCGGCGAGCAGGTCGCCGTCGGGACTGAACGCCATTGCGGTGGCATCCCCATCGGGTACTGGCAGAGTCTGGGTGATCTGACCGGTACGGGTGCTGAAGAAGTCGGTCGTGCCGCCCGCCGGGCTGGCCGCGACAATGGCGCCGTCCGGGCTGATCGCGCTGACCTGTACGGTGCCGCCCGGCAGGATGAAGCTGTTCGTTACCGGCGCGCCGGTTGCCCGCGGCGTGATCGCGTTCAAGATGACAGCCAGGGCAACCGCGGTGACTGGCAGCCCGCCCATCATGCTCAGCAGGGTGACAGTACCGGTGAAATGGCGGCTCGAGGTTGATGTGCGCGGCGGGGATGTGCTGCTCGCGGAAGAAGAAACCGTTACAGGTGGGGTGAGATGGTGGCCTGAGGCTGGTACGCGCGGCAGAGGCTGCCTGGGCGGGGTGCCGCGCAGGTCGAGCCCGGCAACCTTTGCGAGGCGCATGATCTCCAGGACTGACAGGGCAGTCACGGTGATCGGGCCGCCGAAGTAGAGGATGAGCCCCATTGGGCCAGCCGGGACCGAGGCTCGCGTCATGATCTGCACGATGAACAACTGCACCCAGACCACCATGCTGACCGCCACAGGTGCAAGCAGCGGGTACCCCTCCGGGGCGCGGAACAGACTGCCGACCGAGAAAATCCCGCCGAGCAATGCCAGCAGCGCGAGCATAATCGTGGCGATCTCGGCAGCGCCCCCGAAGGCGAGCACGGCCACGACAGCCAGCAGATGACGGGATCCGCCCGCGTTGATGCTCCGGTACAACAGCAAGCTCAGGTAGTAACCGGCGAAGCCCATGACGAATGGAGCAGCGAGCACCCCAACGTATGTCACGATCGTGCGAACCGGTACGAGCAGGCGCCGGGCCACTTCACCGCGCGCGGCCGGCTTGATGGCTGGCAGGATGAATGCCGAGGTCGCGATCACGCAGATGGCAGTGATCACGATGCTAACGAACAGGAATCCCAGCCGGGTTACCGGATCGAACTCCGGGTTGTGAATGCCGCCGGCCCGGAAACTGACGAAAACCACGACTGCCAGACCGAGCAGGTTGCGGATAGTGCCCAGCCGCGAGACCAGAGCGTCCTCTTCGACCCAGAGGCCTTCATCACGCTCGCTGAACAGACGATGCGCGGTATTCCGCGCCCAGCCCCAGCCACGCCGTAACCTGGCGAAACCTCGAGCCACGGACCCCCCTTCCACACCGGGCCAGCCGACCACGGTCCATAACAGTCTCAACGCGCTACATCGCGCCCAGTCGCGTCAGCGGTGGCACGTCAGGTCCTTCACGTCACGTCTCAGCAGTTGACGCAGTAGAGGCAACTCCGGTTTACTCGCCGCCAGACATCTGCACGGCCCCTGCACCGCAATGAGCCGCAAGATCGACCTGCCCGCCGAAGCGGGCGCGGGGGCGGTGAAGGATGCTAGCCGGCTGGCGGCTTCGGCGGCGGCGGGTCCGGTCAGCTGCTGGTGCTCATGATGGTCGGTCATGGCCAGCAGGTGCTCGCCGCGGGTGCGGGCCTGTTCGGCTTCCACCTCGGCGCGGAACCCGCTGCTGCTGGTTCCCGCGTAGCCCTCAAACATCTGGATGGCATGGTGGCGGTATTGCAGGGCCCCGGCGATCGCGCCGCCGGGGCGGCGGGCGATGAACCAGGCCAAGGTGCGCCTTCTGTCCGCACTCGCCGTGTGCGGTCGTGTTCGGGTGGCGATTGGCCTGGTGGTCCGCCCGGAATGTCGATCGCATGAGAGGTGGCGGTCCGTGTTGCGTTTTCTGGGCTGGCTGTGTGATCGGGTTCACAGCCAGGGTTATCCCTCGATCGACGAGGGCCAATCAAGAGCGCCGGAAAGCCGCTGGCATCGGGCGGCGGGCGCGGAACTGCCCCGGGCCCGCAGGTGGCTAACCGGGGCGGCATGTAAACTGGCGGCATCGGCGCAGGAGGGTGCCGCCGGGTTCGCGGGCAGGACCTGAGTCCACCTCCGCAGCTTCTGACATTGGTCGTGCTTTCCGGCAGGATCGTCTTCGCATCGCGCCCGAACGCGAGCCCGGGCGGCGAGGAGACGTCATGTCCGAGCTTCCCGACCGGCCCGACCTCGACCAGCTTCGCCGTCAGGCACGAGAGCTGCTTCGCGCCGCGACGTATGGCGAGCCCCGCGCCGTCACCAGGCTTCGCGCGGTCTCCGAACACGTAACGTTGTCCGCGGCCCAGCTGGCCGTGGCCCGCGAGTACGGCTGCCGGAGCTGGCCCGCGCTGAAAGCCGAGGTAGAACGCCGCCGGCGCTTGTCCGAGTCGGCTGCGAGCCCGCCGTTCCCGGGCGGCGACGAGCGGGGTGCGCTCGACGAACGGTGGTCTTTCGGCGGGGCCGCCGCCATCGAGACCTCGGCGGGTGTCCTGTTTCCCGAAGCGCTGGTCGCCGGCGCCGGTCACGCCACGCTGTATGGGTCTCTGGTGTCCTCGGGGAACGGCCAGCCCGCGGCCATGCCGCGCCGGTTGCCGGCACCAACAATGCTGTTCAGCCGCAAGGCACGTCTCGCCCGCTCACGCCGCAGGCAGGCCGATGCCGCCACGGGGATTATGAGGGTCCTGACTCGATCCGATGAGGTCACCGTCGTCGATGATCGGGGATCGGGGTACGCCTTTCGTGGCGGGAGGATGTCGGGCAAGGTCGGGCGATCGGGAGAGCCTGCCGGGCACAGGTCCGTGCAGCTTGGGCTCGATCCGGTCCCAGCGCGAGGGGTCGGGTGGCTGGAGCTGCGCAGCCAGGACGGGGCAGCGACCCGCCTGCTGCCCTCGGCCCGCCCGGCGGTGCGGGTAGGCCAGCTCACGCCGGTGGCGATGAGCCCGGCCGAGCGGGAGCTGTCGGACCAGGCCCTCTCCCTCATCGCCCTTTACCTCGGCGACGATGCCGGGACCCGGGAGGACATCCTCGGGCAGCGTTGCTCGGCCGCGCTGGCCGGGGCGGCAGAGATCCGGCGATCCGGCGAGCTTGACCCCGCCAGCGAGCTTCCGGACCAGCTGACGCAGCTGTGCGCCGTGCTGACCGGGCAGCGCCCGGCCGACGGCCTTCCCGCCGGCTGGTCAGTCATGCTCGGCGCGGCGCGGCGGGCCGACGGGCCCCGGCATCATCTAGACCCCGGGACTGCCCTGCCGCCGATCGATGGCGTGGCCGTGCAGGTCGACAGCCTGATCTCCATGCCTGGCCACTGGCGGCTTTACCTGCGCGCGATGCCCGGATGGCGGGACTCCGGCGGGGACGGCCGCCGGCGGGACCTGGTCTCGGTCCATGCCGAAGACGACCTCGGCGGCAGGTACCTGAGCAACTTCGGCGGCTCCGGGGCCTGGCCGCGTGGCCGTGAAGAACTCGGCCTGCGGTTCCTGCCCCGTCTGGACCCGCTCGCCCGTGCTCTGAAGCTGACGTTCCGGGGGGCCAGTGAGGAGCTTGCCGTTGATCTCGGCCTTGGATCGGCCGCCAGGTCGCAGCGGGAGTGATCACGACGTCTGGCAGGTGCCGGGGTGATGACGCGGCGCGGTCAGCAACGATTCGCCCGCGCTCGCCTTCCCGGTCCCCGCCTGACGCCTCAACCGGCGCCTTTTCCTCATCGCTCACCGCGACGGCCTTCAGCCAACGCAGCATGAGGCAGCTTGAAGCCTCCCTCCGCAGGGCGACTCCGAAGGGCCACGAAACCTTCATCTTCCGCACAGCACCGCATCAAGGACTCGTTCCTACATCAGGTCCTCCTTGCGTTCAGGACACACATCGGCACCCACAGGTTCACCGGCACCCCGTCATGACTCGTTCCACAGGCCATCAGCACGGCAGTAACCAGGAGTAAGAGGTTGCCTGCCCGGGCGGCCGGGAACGGGTGGATCTCTCCCTGGGTGTCGTCACCCGGCCTCGCTGGGCGCGCGGCTCACGGCTGCCCCCCTGCTCTGTCTGGCCGACATTCGCCGGGGATGACGGTCGAGCCAGCGGTAGGTGGCGAGCTTGACCCGGTCGTTGACCAGGAACCACGCCAGGGCGTAGGCCCAGACCAGCCCGGCCCGGGCCCAGCCGAGCGGGGCCATCAGCACCCCGTAGACGGCGATCAGGGTGGCGATGAGCTGGGCGGTGGCCACGGCGCCGAACAGCAGCCGGGCGGGGGCGGGCCGGGACCAGAACGGGCCGCGGGTACGGGTCAGGAAGATGGTCAGCTGCCCCGCCACCGACAGCTTCAGGTAGATCAGGGTCCGGACCACAGCATGGCTGAGCCCGAAGACCTGGCTGGCGACGGCGAACAGGCCGAAGGTGGCAACCACCCCGATGATGCCCAGTACGGTGGCGATGACCAGGGTGGTGCGCATGTCCCAGGCGACCGGCCTGTCGGAGCCACGGATGTGGTCGTAGGCGATGGACAGGATGGCGGCGTCGTTGAGGACCGCCAGGAACACGATCATCGCCGGGGTGACCGGGAAGAAGTTGAACGCCACGATAGCCAGGGTGATCAGCAGCAGGATGCGGATGGTCTCGGCGATCCGGTAGGTGGCGTAGCTGGTCATGTGCGCGAAGATTTCCCGCGCGGTGCGGATCGCATCCACGATGACCGACAGCCCCGGGGCCAGCAGCACCACGTCGGCGGCGGCGCGGGCGGCGTCGGTCGCCCCGGACACAGCGATCCCGGCGTCGGCCTGCTTCAATGCCGGGGCGTCGTTGACCCCGTCACCGGTCATCCCCACGATGTGACCGCGGGCCTGCAGCAGTTGCACGATCTTGTACTTGTGCTCGGGGAACACCTGCGCGAACCCGTCCGCCGCCTCCACCCGCGCGGCCAGCGCCGCTTCCCGTGCCCTTCCCGCGTCCTGATCCTTCTCCGGCCGGCCGTCGCTGCCGGGGGCGGCCAGGACGCTGGCATCGAGGATCTGCTCGCCCAGGCTGGTCTGCCGGGCGATCTCCTTCCCGATCGCCACCTGGTCGCCGGTGACCATCTTCACCGTCACACCCAGGCTGCGGGCGGCGGCGATGGTAGCGGCCGAGTCTTCGCGTGGCGGGTCAGTCAGCGGCAGCACCCCCAGCAGCCGCCAGTGCCCGCCCTGATCGGCCCGGGCCACCCCGAGCGACCGGTAGCCACGGGCGGCAAACGCCTCGGCCACCGTGCTCATCTGGCCTACGGCGGGATCGCCGGCGCACAGGGCGGCGATCACCTGCGGCGCGCCCTTGCTCACCTTGAACTGGCTCACGCCATCGCCGGACACGGTGGCCTCGGTGCGCTTGGACACCGGGTCAAACGGGACGAACCCCGTCACCCGCTGCTGTGGTCCCTCCGGCCCGGCCGGGGCGGCGGCGAGCACGGCCAGGTCGATGGGGTCGTGATCCTCCGCCCGGGAGGCCTGCGCCGCCGCGGCCAGCACTTCACTGGCGGTGGCGCCGGGGACCGTCCACGGATCGGCGACGGCCAGCCGGTTCTGGGTCAAGGTGCCGGTCTTGTCCGAGCACAGCACGTCGATGCCGCCCAGCTCTTCCACCGCGGGCAGGTGCGAGACCACCGCCTGGCGGCGCGCCAGCGCCCGGGCGCCAACCGCCATCGTCACCGACAGCACCGCCGGCAGCGCCACCGGCACCGACGCGATCACGACTACCAGCGCGAACTCCAGCATCGTCAGCAGCGGGTTCCCCCCGCGCCATCGACACCGCCAAGGTGATAGCCACCAGGCCCACCGCCAGGACGATGAGGTAGTGGGCGATCCGCATCACCGCCCGCTGGAAATGGCTGACCGCGCCAGCCGTCTCCACCAGCGCCGTGGTGCGGCCGAAGAAACTGGCGGCACCGGTCGCATACACCGGTCGCATACACCAGCGCATCCGCCTCGCCGCGCACCACCACCGCGCCCGAGTACAGGACATCCCCGGCGCCGCGGGTGACCGGAAGCGACTCCCCGGTCAGTGACGACTGGTCCACCTGCAGCGATGCGTCGCCGAGCAGCCGCGCATCCGCGGGCGCCACATCGCCCAGCCGGACCCGGATCACATCACCCGGCACCAGCTCGCGGATCGGCAGGGTCGCCCACGCTCCATCGCGCAGCACCCGGGCGGTGACTGCCAGCCGCCGCTTGAGCGCGGCGATCGCATTCGCGGCCTGATGCTCCTCGGCGAACGCCACCGACACGTTCATCACCAGCAGCACCCCGATGACCGCCGCATCGGTCCAGTGCCGCACCACCAGCGACAGGACCAGCGCGACCTCGATCATCCACGGGATCGGCGCCCAGAAGTAGCCCAGCAGCACCAGCAGCGGGCTCTTGCGCTTCTCCGTGATCTCGTTCGGCCCGAACCGCTCCAGCCGCCCCCGCGCCTGCTCACCAGACAGCCCCTGGGGCGTTGCGTCCAGCTCGGCCAGGACGGCCGGAACCGGCAGGTCCGCCAGCTTCGCCTCCGCCCGCATCGGCGACACCTCTTCCTCTTGTCGGCTGCGAAATATCGGTTCCGTGGTTATCCGGTCCTTTTCCGGCTTGCGGGAGCCGGGTTTGGGCTTTCACTCCTGCCAGTAGAGTTGCGGCGGCGGCGCCGCGGCGAGAGAGGCCTCGTTGGCATGAAGCAGCACCACGCGCAGCCCGTCCGGGTCGCGCATGCTCAGCCAGGCAGCGTCGCCGTCGTGGCAGCGGTGATAGTGCACCGCATGCTGGGTGAGCAGCTCTTCGGCGCGGTCGAGGTCGGCGGCATCCGTCACCCGGAACGCGATGCGGGATGCGCCGGGCTCGCTGAGACCGTGCCGGGCACGCTCGCCGATCTCGCGTATGACCAGCGTGCGCACTCCATCGCCGCGGCTGCGGAGGAGTGCGAGCGTGTCATCCTTCCAGTCGCACTCCAGCCCTAGCACGTCCCGGTAGAAGGACAGCGAGCGGTCAAGATTGCGTGCCTGCACGAACACGCCGAAGATCCTTGGCACATGCAGCGCCCGGCCGGCCGCCCTATCCTGCCGGGCTGGACGCCCCGGCCGGCCGTTGTTCTCCTGGCGTGCGGGACGCTGGGGTTGCTGAGAAGCTGTCATCGGGACTCCCACCCTTCCGGGGGTTGCAGGGAGTAGCAGAAGGTGGCGGCGGGGCCGGAGCGGCTCGCTCGCCTGTGGTCGGCGCCATCGCCGTAGCGCTTGTGCACTTGGCGCCGGGCGGGGCTCAGGGCCATCCGCCCGGGATGGCGCCGAGCAGCCGGCCAGCCGCCACATGAAGCGAAGGACCTTCAGGTGGCTCTCCAGTTCCAGCGCTGCGCCTTCGGCATCCCCGGCACGCAGGTGTGCCAGCAGCCGCTGGCGCGAACTGACGGTCATGCTGTTCGCTGCCGGGCCGACCTCGACCATCAGATCGCGCGCCAGCCAGCAGCGCGCCATGCACCTGACGGCGCCGCGACACCAGGTAGGACAGCTGGGCGCAGGCTGAGAACAGGTACGGGATGGCGACCGTGACCACGGTGAGGTCGACCAGGTAGGTGAAGACCTTCAGCCCGGAGCTGGTGTTGTAGCTCCACAGCAGCAGCAGCGAGGGCAGGATGGCGGCGATCAGGACCGAGATCCAGGCCGTGTCCTTGTGATCGGTCCTGGCGAAGACCTTGGGGAATGGGAACAGGTTGTCCTGCGACGCCGCCCGCGCGATCTCGGCGGTGACCAGGGTCCAGCCGTTCAGTGCCCCGATTCCGCTGATGACCGCGATCGTCGCGACGAACGTGCCGGCCCAGTTCCAGCTGGTGAACATATTGCTGAACGCGGTGGCGAACGGCGTGGTGTCGTTGACCAGGCCCTTGTGGGCCACCACGCCCATCACCGCGCCAGCGGCCAGCAGGTACAGGACCGCGCTGGCGAGCGTTCCGTAGACCGAGGCGCGCCCGACGTTCCGGCGCGGGTCGCGCACTCGCTGGGCGGTGATGGCCGCGACCTCGATGCCGATGAACGAGAACAGCGCCACGCCCGCAGCGATGCCGATCGAGCTGTAGAGGCTGCCGCCGGATGCGTTGAACGCGCCGAAGTTCGCGCTCTTCACGAAGAACCATCCGACGATGCCCACGAACAGCAGCGGCAGGAACTTCAGGACGACGGTAAGGTTCTGGAACCAGGCCATCTGCCGGACGCCAGCGATGTTGATCGTGGCCGGGATCCACAGGCCGATCATCGCGACGCCGAAGTTCTGCCACGCAGATGGGTGATGGATGTTGAACACGTACTCGAAGTACGGCACCCAGGCGGACACGATGGCGGCGTTGCCGGCCCACGCCTGGATCCAGTAGCACCACCCAGTCAGGTAACCGGCGAAGTCGCCGAACTCGTGCCGCGCGTAGGCGTAGAGCCCGCCGTCGGCCTTGGGGACGCGCCGGGTCAGCTGGCCGAACATGACCGCCAGCAGCGTGGCGCCGACTGCGATCACGGCCAGCGTGCCCAGCGAGCTGGTCCCCGCGCCGGCCAGCACGGCCGGCATCGCGAACACGCCGGTCCCGATGATGCTGCCTATGACCAGGCCGGTGGCCGAGGTGACCCCGATCGAGCGGGCCTTCAGCTCTGCCCTGCCGGGACCGTGGGGAGTCGGCTCACCCTGCCCATCAGGCAGTGGATGAGCGCTTGCGGCGCTAGACATGGATCCTCCTCCCGGGGCGGCCGGTCGGCTCGTCCCGCGTTGCGCGAAGCTTGGTACTGGCATCCACGGTCACCCGCCGGGCGGCCCGTCACATCCGTGGAACACCCCGGTCGGCACCCTGGCCTGCGGTTCGCAGACCCCAGGTGGCGGTGCGCCCGCGCCGAGGACCAGGACCGGGCACGTGACCGCACGCCTGGCCAGGGCACCACCGGCCGCCCGAGGCCCAGCGCAATTGCGCGAGGTCATGCTGCTGGGGCGCGGAAAGGGGATCCGCGGGCCGAACCGCCCGGCGGCGTTGCCATCGAGCCGGGCGATGACGCGCTTGGCCGGTTGAGGGCGGGCTGTCCACCAAGCTGCCTCTGGCGTGTGAGCAGGGCCAGAACCACCGCCGATCCTCATCACCGCCGGTCAGCGGCCGACGGCCCGCAGTTCCAGGCGGTCCTGGAAGGTATCCGGGTTCCCCGGCCGGGCCTGGGCCGGCCCAGCACCCGCCCGGCCGGGTGCTGGCGGACAAGGCTAGGGACCTATGCAAGTGATCTCAGCACCCGGGTGGCCGACCGCGGACCACAGACCTCGGGTGGCGGCTGGGGTCTTTCACGGATGTGACGGGCCACCCGGAGGGCGACCGTGGGTGCCAGGACCAACCCGACGGCACGGTGCGGAGGGCTCGCAATGACTCACAGGCAACGCAACATAGCGGTGGAAGCGCGCGCTGATCTCATCCTGACCGACGAACCTTCGGTCGACGCCTACGCGGCCTACTTCGAAGCCCAGATGCACCGCAGTAAGGTGCGCGGGCTGCTCCGGGCTGTCGACCTGTGGTTCGCCAGAGCCGTGCCGCCACAGGGGATCTTCCGGTGGTGGCATGCTCGCACCGGTCATGGGTGATCCGGCCCGCTCGGGTCACTGCCGGCGGCAGAGGAGCGGCAGCGGCAGAGGAAAGGACCCGCAGCCATGACGGCGCAAGCCGGGACCTGCCGCGGCTGGCTGCGGCCAGCGGCGCTTGTTCCGCTACCAGGGCATCATCCACTGCTACGTTGTGCTGCGCGGCACCCGTCATCAGAAAGTGGGCAGTCATGACAGCATCACCGGCCCCGGTTTCTCAGCCGGTGCTGAGCCCGCTCACGGGAGCGGCGATCTTCCTGGTGCTGACGGTGGAACCTGGCGGTGAGGGCGTGGTGCGGGATCTGCTGGCGGACCTGGCCGGGCTGGCCCGGTCGGTGGGGTTCCGGCTGCCGGAGGGGGCGCTGACCTGTGTGGCCGGGGTGGGCTCAGACGCTTGGGACCGGTTGTTTGCCGGGCCGCGGCCAGCGGGCCTGCACCCGTTCATTGAATTGCGCGGGCCGCGGCACCGTGCGGTGGCCACCCCGGGGGATCTGCTGTTCCACATCCGCGCCAGGCACCTGGATCTGTGTTTCGAGCTCGCGACCCAGATCATGGAGCGGCTGGCGGGCTGGGTGAGCGTGGCCGATGAGGTGCACGGCTTCCGGTATTTCGACGAGCGCGACCTGCTGGGCTTCGTGGACGGAACGGAAAACCCCAGCGGCCCGGCCGCCGGAGCGGCGGTGCTCATCGGGGATGAGGATGCCGCGTTCGCGGGCGGCAGTTACGTGATTGCGCAGAAGTACCTGCACGATATGCGGGCCTGGAACGCCCTGCCCGCCGCCGAGCAGGAGAAGGTGATCGGCCGGGCCAAGCTGTCCAACATCGAACTGCCGGATGAGGTCAAGCCGGCCAACTCGCATGTGGCGCTGACCACCATCACCGGCCCCAGCGGGCAGCAGCGCCAGATCGTGCGGGACAACATGCCCTTCGGCAGCGCCGGGCGCGGGCAGTTCGGCACCTACTTCATCGGGTATGCCGCCACCCCCGAGGTGACCGAGCAGATGCTGGCGAACATGTTCCTGGGCAGCCCGCCCGGCAACACCGACCGGATCCTGGAGTTCTCCACCGCCGTCACCGGCGGGCTGTTCTTCGTGCCCTCGGCCAGCTTCCTCGGCAACCTGCCCGACCTGCCTGCCCCGCCGGGTGAGGCCGCGCGGCCATCCGCATCCTTTCCAGCGGGCGACGGCTCGCTGGGAATCGGCGACCTGAAGGGAAGCAGCCAGCCATGAACAACCTGCACCGCGAACTCGCCCCCATCTCCAGCGCGGCCTGGGCCAGCATCGAGGAAGAAGCCCGGCGGACCTTCACGCTGCACATCGCCGGCCGGCGGGTGGCCGATGTGAGCGAGCCCGGCGGCGTCACGCTCGCGGCCATCGGGACCGGCCACCTGACCGGCGCCGAGCCGCCCGCCGCCGGGGTGAGCGCGCACCTGCGCCAGGTGCAGCCGCTGGCCGAACTGCGCGTCCCGTTCACCCTCAACCGCCAGCACATCGACGATGTCGAACGAGGAGCCCGCGACCCGGACTGGCAGCCCATCAAGGATGCCGCCCGCACGATCGCCTTCGCCGAGGACCGGGCCATCGTGGAGGGCTGGCCCGCCGCCGGAATCACCGGCATCAAACCCGCCTCACCCAGCCCGCCACTGGCCCTGTCAGGTGATGTCCGCGCCTACCCGCAGGCGGTCGGCCGGGCCCTCGCCTCGCTGCGGCTGGGCGGGGTCGGCGGGCCGTACTCGCTGCTGCTCAGCGCCGATACCTACACCGCCGTCAACCAGACATCCGACCACGGCTACCCCATCCGCCACCACCTCGCCCGGATGATAGACGGCGACATCATCTGGGCCCCCGCCATCGACGGCGCCCTCCTGATGTCGGCCCGCGGCGGAGACTACGAACTACACCTCGGCCAGGACCTGTCCATCGGCTACACCACCCACGACACCACCAGCGTCGAACTGTACTTCACCGAATCCTTCACGTTCCTGGTCGCCACCGCCGAGGCCGCCGTTCCCCTCACCGCCCCGCCAGACTGAGTCCGGGCGGTGCTGATCAGCCGGCCGCACGCCGGGCCCGGCGGGGTTCCCGGCAGGTGTTATTTAGCGCTCCGCGTCGTGGTGGCCATCCAGGGGCCATCACCACGTGACACCGGCGGGGCAGCCGGCATTGCGACGTTACTATCGCGTGCCATGACTGCGGATATGGGGCGCGACCGGCTCCGGGCCGCAGTGGACCAGGTGAACAGTTGGCTGGCCCGTGAGCGGGCTGGACTGCGGCTGGAGCCGTGGTTCACGCCGTTCGCGCTGGTCAATGGTGCCGGGGTCGGCCTATCCCCGGTTTTGCTGCCGGTTGTGGCCGCCCGGTACGGGGTAGGCCATGTCGGCCTGGTCATGGGGGCGTTCAATCTCGGTGCCCTCGCGGCACCGCTCGCCGGCAGCCTCGCCGACCGGTTCCGCGCCTACCGGGCGCTGGCAGCTGTCGCTGCGGCTGTGACGGCGCTGGCCCTGGGGCTGTTCCCGTGGGCTGGCGCGGCGGCCCAGGCGCTGCTGGGACTGGGTGAAGGAGCCGGGTTCGCCGCCGCGATCACCATCGCCAATCTGCTGATCGTCGAAAGGCGTCCCCAGACCGAGTGGAACTCCCGTCTTGGCCGGCTGGAGACTAGCTTGAGTCTCGGCCAAGCCGGGGCGCTTTTCCTGGCCGCATGGCTCAGCGGGCTCAGCGCCCGCAGCGCCCTGCTGGTCGGTGCAATCGTGCCTGCCACCGCCATCCCACTCGCCCTGGTGCTGATTCCCCGGGTGCGGTCAGCGGCGCTGCGGCCTGCCAGGGCCAGCCACCACCTCGCATCGAACGGCCAGGTCGGCGAGTGGGGCCCGGCCAGCCCGTCCCGGGTCCACCACCTTCACCAGCGGCGTCGACCGCTCGCGGGGTTGCGCGCGCTGCTGGGCGGTGGCTTCGGCTGGATGCTCGCCGCCTGGATCCCTTCCTACGCCGGTGCAGCGGTCGTCTTCTCGCTCTACCCGGTGCTGTTTCTGCATGCCTTCGGCGTTGCCACCACGATCTCGGCGCTCGCCTTCGCCGTTACCGTCCTGGTCAGCCTGCCGCTGTATGTCCTGGCCGGCCGCGTCAGCCAGCGCCGCGGCCCGGCGCCGGTGATCGCAGCCGCGCTGGCCCTGCGCGTCCTCCTGCTCAGCGCCCTGGCCGCCTTCGCCGCGGTGGGTCATATCGTCGCAATCCTGCCGCTGGCAGCCTTCGCGGGCGTCATGTTCGCCTGGTCGTTCCTGTCCGTTGCCTCACCCGGGCTCACCGGGCGGCTCAAGCCGGAAGCAGAAGGCGACGCCCAGGGCCTCCTCAACGCCAGCAGCGGCCTGGCCGGCCTGCTGGGATCGGTCGCCGGAGGGCTGATCGCAAGCAGCTGGGGATACCCGGCAGCCCTGGCCGCCGGCGCCGGCGCCGTGGCCCTCGGCCTGGCTATTCTCGCCGCTACGCTGCTGCGGCGCGGCAGTGGCGGCATATGGTGATCACCCGCGGATTCGCTCATGTCATGCTCCCTTTTCCGTCGGCTGGCTGGTTGATGTAGCGCGGATACGGCCCTGCCTGGCGGGGGCCCGTACCGCCGAAGACGTCCTGCCCTTCCGCGGCTAGGGCACCAGCCAGGGATATTCACTGATGCGACCGGCGGCCGCGAGCGCAACGGTGGAGGCCAGACGAGCCAGAGAAGGGAGTAACTGCCGTGGGCATGAGATCCGAGCGCGGCCAGGCAGGATGCGGCGCATGAACGGCTGCGACTATGACGTCATCGTGGTGGGGGCGGGCGCGCCGGGTGAGCACTGCGCAGGGGCGCTGGCCGGTGGCGGTCTGCGGGTAGCTGTGGTGGAGCGGGAGCTGGCCGGTGGGGAGTGCTCGTACTGGGCGTGTGTCCCGTCCAAGACGCTGCTGCGCCCGGGCGAGGCGGTGCAGGGGGCGCGGGAGGCGGCGGGCACCGCGCGGGTTGACGTGCCGGCGGCGCTGGCCTACCGGGACTTCATGGTCTCGGGGTACTCCGACGCGGGGCAGCAGCAATGGCTGGCCGGCAAGGGGATCGACCTGATCCGGGGCACCGGCCGGCTGGCCGGGCCGGGCGCGGTCGAGGTCGGCGGTGTGCGGCATACAGCCGAGCAGGTGGTCGTGGCGACCGGCTCGGATCCGGTGGTCCCGCCCGTCCCGGGCCTGCGGGAGCTGGCGGGCGTGTGGACCAACCGTGAGGTGACCGGCATGGTGGCGGTCCCGTGCCGGCTGCTGATCCTGGGTGGCGGGCCGGTGGGCGCGGAGATGGCCCAGGCCGTTCGCCGCCTGGGCGGCGAGGTGGCACTGGCCGAGGCGGCGCCGCACGTGCTGGCCCGCGAGCCCGCGCCACTGGGTGAGGCGCTCGGTGAGGCGCTGCGCCGCGACGGCGTCGAGCTGTACCTGGGGGTGCTGGCTGCCGCCGCCCGGCGCGACGGGGAGGACTACGTGCTGACCCTCGGCGACGGCCGGGACCTGCGCGGCGACCGGCTGCTGGTGGCCACCGGGCGGCGCCCGCGCCTGCCTGAAGGGCTGGGCACCGCCGGCGCCACCGCCAGCGAGCACGGCATCCGGGTCGACGCCCACCTGCGCGCCGGGGATCGGCTGTGGGCGATTGGCGACGTCACCGGCATCCGGCTGCTGACCCACGTCGGCGAATACCAGGCGACGTGGCCGCTGCCAACATCCTTGGCGAACCGCGCGAGGCTCACTACGAGGCCGTGCCCGACGTGGTTTACACCGACCCGCAAGCGGCCGCCGTCGGCACCGCCGAGGCCGAGTTCAGCGCGACCGCCCGGCTGGCGGAGGTGGCCAAGACAGCCATCTACACCCACGCCTACGCGCAGTCCAACGGGTTCCTCACCCTGCTGTCCAATGGCCACCACCTGACCGGTGCCTACGCGCTCGGCCCCGAGGCCGGAGAGTGGCTGCAGCAGGCCACCCTGGCCATCCGCGCCCGCGTCCCGCTCGACGTGCTGCGCGACGTCATTCAGCCCTTCCCCACCTTCTCCGAGATCTACGCCCAGGCGCTGAAGACGCTGCGCCGGCAGATCACGAGCGCCCGCCAGCCGACCGCAGCGGAAACGTCATGACCGGGTCAATGGCCGACCTGGAGGGGAATCGAGACGCGCAGGGCCGGAATGGAATGGGCCTGGGCTCATGGCGGAGGCGGCTTGAGCCGACCGCACCGGCACACGAGGGACTGATTATGCCACTGACTCGCTCGCCTGCACGGCAGCCAGCCTCCGCTTCCTTCGACGCAGTCGATCTGCATGTGGGAATCCACCCAGGCGTCCCGGCGGTTGCCGAGATCAGCGGGGAGATCGACATCGCGTCCGCTCCACGGCTACGCGAGACCCTGCTGATGGCCATCCGGCGTCACGGACCTGCGATCTGTGTGGACCTCCAGGGAGTGACATTCCTGGACTGCTCAGGTATCAACGTGCTCCTCGCGACTGCGCGCAGGGCATGGCTCGAGGGTGGATGGCTGCGGGTGGTCCGTCCGTCGGCACAGGCCTGGCGAGTCGTCACGCTCCTGGGCCTCCAGGACGTGCTGGCGAGAGACGGCGAACGGGCGGAAACATGAACTGGTGGTCGGCTGCTGCCTGCCGCTCGGCCGACCCGGAACTGTTCTCTCCAACCTCCAATTCCGGTCCGTGCAAGGAGCAGGCAGAGCGGGCGAAAGCTGTCTGCGCCGCGGTGCAAGCACCATCGTCCGTTCGGCTCGTGACCGAGAGAGAGGGAAACCGTGAATGAGCTGACCTACGGCCCGGCCGGGGCGGTGGCCGGACCCGTGCCCTATTCGGGCTGACGATGGGGTACGTTGCCATCGCGGCCGGCTTCTTCGCCCTGGGCGCTTACCTGGGGCGGCACCTGCCGGAGGGCTGGGCGTTCGTGCTACGGCCAGGACGTGCTCGGCTGCGGGAAGGTCCTGGCGACTGTCCCGGCCGGCGAGAGTGCGGGGCTCGTCGTCAACCAGGCGACCGGCACCCTCTACGGCATGCGCCCTGGCGTGGGCGCGGTGACGGTCATCAACCGGGACACCTGCGACGCCGTCACGACGACCGGATGCGCCAGCCCGGCGACGGCCATCAGGGGCGGCCCGATCCCGGTGGGCGGGGCAGCCGACCCCGCGGCGAACACGGTCTATTTCGCGGGCCGCGGCAGCAGCGTCTTCATGGTCGACGCGTCGGCCTGCCGGGCCGGCAACCTGAACCGATGCCAGGTCGAGCTCTCCGACGGCGCCAACGGGAACTCCGAGATGATCGCCGCAGGCGCGCACGGGATCGCATACGGGTGGGCCCAGCATCCGCAGAACGTCCGGTTCGCGCTCACCTCGACGTCACCTGGGAGGCTGCCAGCGCCGTCGTCAGTCCACCTGAACGGACTCACCTTCTTCATCACCCGGCTGCCGGAATCCGCGTGCGCGTACCACAGCACCACGCTGCACGCCGTCGCCACAAAAGGGCCAGCCTGGGGCGGCGTCGAGAACAGGATCAATGGCGCCTGCATACCCAACAGGCTTGTCCCCATGGGCAACGGCGGAGGCGCCGCAGCCTGGGGCCGGGGCGTCAACGCCTGGGCAACCCCTTGACCGGCGCGCGCCACCTGCGGGCGAGGTTGCCGCAGCCGGCCTCGCACGGCGGATAAACAACCACTAAGAAAATCGCGGCGATCCGGCAACTGCCAAGAGCAACAAGCGATCGCCGAGAGCTCGGCACAGGCCCGAACCTAACGGATGCCCGGAATCGGCTCGTGAGCCAGATCACTCATCCTCACTGAAGGTGCCGAGGATCGCCTGGGAGCCGAGCACGATCACCTCCGGCCGGCCAATGATCTGGCATGCGGTCCGGATGGCGTGCTCCAACTGATCGCGACGCATCAGCCCGCCATCTGGAGCACTTCCAAGCGCTCCTCGTTCGCCAGAAGGCCACCAACCGGAGACACCTCGCGCATCTCGATCGAGTCGCGATCCAGACCGGTGAGAATCCGGTGAAGGCCTGTTACGTCGCCGCGATCCAGCAGCGACTCCCAGCGGTCGAGGTTCCGTAGATGTGGCTGGCCTCGCACGGTGCTTCGGAGCCGCTCCAGGTTGCGCTCAATCGTCGGACGCCATTGCTCAAGGCTTGACCGCGTCAAGTGCGTTGACAGCCGGCGGTGCAGCCGCCAAGAGCGCCACTCGGAGCGGGTGAGGTCCGGAAGCACCGGTCGCCAGACGACTTCGAGCCGATACCCCATGCACGACAGCAACCGGTCGAGCTGCTCGTCGCTCAGGTGGACCCTCCCCGAGAGGAACTGGCTGATGCTCGACTGCCACACCCCACTGAGACGCGACAACTCCGACTGGCTGGTACCCGTGTTGAGCATGACCTCGCGCAACACATAGCGCCTTTCTGACACCCCTAGACTATAGCAGATTTTGCTATAGCGCAGGTTTCTGTTGTCGGGTTCGCGAGCAGTGACCTGCGAATCGTTCTACGGACAGAGGTAGCATCTCGCCAGCCTGCGCGGAACCTGCTGATGGACCCCGGACAGCGCACGACCTCACTGAAGTTCCTGATCAGGGACCGCGCGGGCCAGTTCACCAGCTCTTCCGGCGCCGTGTTCACCGCTGAGGGCATCAGGATTCTGGCCAGCCCGCCGCAGGCATCCAGAGCGAACGCGATCTGCGAGAGGATCACCGGCACCCTGCGCCGGGAGCTCTTGGATCGGGTGCTGATCGTCAATGAGCACCACCTGCGACAGGTGCTGACCGAATACCTGCGGTATTACAACGATGCCCGGCCGCACCGTTCCCTTGGCCAGCTCACCCCTGCTCAAACCGGCACCCGCCTGCCTGAGCCGGTCAACCTCGCCGGGCATCGGATCCACCGCAAGCAGATCCTCGGCGGACTCACCCACGAGTACTACATCGCCGCCTGACTGCCCGCAGGTCACCACCCGAATCGTGTTTCCGAGCCCCACACGCTATCCGGCGGCATGGCGGAGATAGCCGATACCCGCCGACACGACCCACTGGGCTGAATCGTCGTCAAGAGCCCGGGGCTGGCGGAGGAGGTTCCGGCGGAGCATGATGCGGTCCTGCACAGCGGCCGGTTCAGGGCGCAACCGCACTCGGAATTGCGCATCAGGTCCCCAGTGTGAGTCACCGGGATCGTCGAATGCGCGAAGGAACCGGTCCCAGTCGGCATCAGCCTCCAGGTCAGCCAGGTTCCCCTGCGCTACATCGCCCAAGAGGACGCCGGTCGGCAGCCGCCGACGCGGGTTCACCATCCACTGATAGATCCGGCCTGCGAGCCACTGCGCGACCACAGCCACGGCTACCCGGGCGAAGAAGACGGAGCAGGTTAGCGGCAATGCATGACATCCTGAACCGGATCGCCGATCCGCTGTCGGTGGACTGGGATCGCATCATTGACGGCGAGACGCCCGCGCAGTGCCGCGAACGCCAGGAGCGTGTAATGGCGCAGCAGCACGAACACGAGGCTGATTCGGGCTCTTGATGACCTCGCGGCCGATACCTTCGAGTCCGACGAGTTCCTGGTTTTGACCTATGCCGAGCGTCACCGCGACCTGGCCTGACCGCGCGTCGTGCACCCGGCCGTCCTCGACACGATGTCGCCTCGCTGCTACACCGGCGCAAGCTCACCGGGCCGCTGGCCACCCGCCTGACCGGCCGTGAACCGCTGATCGCCTTCGTCACCTACGGTGAGCTGACCAAGCGGGCGGAGATCCGTCACTGGGATGCCCGCCGGCGTGAGGAACTGGCGGGCTGGCTACCCGGCATCCCGGGGTAACCGCCGTCCGGCCTCTGGCGCAACCGCCTCTGCTGCACTGCCCCTGAAGCAGGCCGGCCGACCAGACAGGTCGAGGAAAAGGGCAATCTTCACCCTCCCAGGACGAGCCAGAACTTCGGTTAGCGACGTACCATCTCGCTAAACAGGGTCGAGCCATAAGGTCACAAGGTGGTGGAGGATGGCCGGACCCGTGCCGAGCGGAATCGATGAGATCGGCCTGCTGCCAGGCAGTCATGTCTGCGCGTTCTACCGGGGCGACAGCGACCGCGACCGGCTGCTCAGCGGTTACCTTGGCGCGGGGCTGTCCGCCGGGGACAAGTGCATCTGCGTGGTCGATTCCGCCGCCACGGCCGAGTGGCTGGCGGCCCTGCCGCGGGCCTGCGGTGAGCCCGGGTCGGTCGGCCGCCAGCTGGACATTCACCTGCCGGAATCGACCTACCTGGCGGGCGGTGAGTTCACCACCCGCCATATGCTCACGTTCTGGACCGAGAACATGGCCAAAGCGGAGGTCGAGGGCTATGCGTTCTGCCGCCTGGCGGGCGAGATGACCTGGGCGCTGCGCGACGCACCGGGGGTCGAGCACCTGGTCGGCTACGAGTCCGAGCTGAACCGGGTCACCGCCAGCCATCCGGTCATCGTGCTGTGCCTGTACGACCTGGACCGCTTCAGTGGCGAAATCGTTATCAACATCGTCAAGACACATCCGCAGGTACTCGTCCAGGGCATCCTGGTGGAGAACCCCTATTACGTCGGGCCGGACGAGTTCCTCCGGTTGGCCAGCCCCGGTCCAGCAGGTTCCGGGCCAGCAGGCCCTGTCCCGGCCGAAGGTTCCGGGCCAGCAGGCCCTGTCCCGGCCGAAGGTTCCGGGCCAGCAGGCCCTGTCCCGGCCGAAGGTTCCGGGCCAGCAGGCCCTGTCCCGGCCGACCTCCTGCCCGCCAGCTCCGTGTCGCCACCCACCAGGTCAGCCGACCTCTGATCGGCCCGCCGCGATGACCGCCGAGCAGACGACCCGCCGCAGCGCGGCCCTGGGCGGTGCGGCTGCGGTGCTGCTGCCCCGGCACCCTGGTACGCCCGCAGACGCGGACCTGCGCGAGCGGCTGGGCGAGTTCCGTGCCCTGCTGGTGATCTCGCTGCTGATGACCGAGTCGGTCAACGAGGACCAGATCCTCGAACTCGCCGCCTCTAGCGCCCCCGGGCTCGGCCCCTGGCGGATCGAGGGCTACAGCTTCACCGACGGGCAGTGGCACTCCGCCATCGACGGGGCCGCGGCCGCGCCTCGCGGCCTGGCCGGGCAGCTGGCCACGCTGGGCAGCATGGGCGGCGTGGTGGACCTGCCCGGCCGCGCGTGGGCATGGGCTTACCCGCTGCGCGGGGTCGGCGGCCTGCTCGGCCACCTGGTCGCGTCGTGCGAGGAGGAACTGACCGCTGAGCAGCGGTTCCTGGTCCAGGTTATCGCCCAGCAGACCGGGGTGGCCGTGTCCAACGCGCGGCTGCACGCCCGCGAGCGCGCCACCGCCGCCGAACTCGCCGCCACCAACGAGGCGCTCGCGGCGACCGTCAGCAGCCTGCGGCGCAGCATGGATATCCATCAGCGGCTCACCCAGGTGGCGGTCTCCGGGGAGGGCCAGCCGGGCATCGCGAAGGCGCTGCACGAACTCACTGGGATGCCGGTGGCAATCGAGGACCGCTATGGCAACCTGACCGCCTGGGCCGGCCCCGGTAAGCCGGATCCGTACCCGAAGGAGTCCTTCGCCAAGCGCGAGCACCTGCTCCGCCGGCTGACGCGCGCCAGTTCGCCGACCCGGGAGGGTGAGCGGATCCTGCTGCTCGCCTCGCCGCGGACCGATGTGCTGGGAGTCCTCGCCCTCATCGACCCCGAGCGGCGCGCCGACCATGCCGACCTGGTGGCCCTAGAGCACGGTGCGACCGTGCTGTCCATGGAACTGGCCCGCCTGCGCGGCATCGCCGACGCGGAACTGCGGCTGCGCCGCGACCTGGTCCATGACCTGCTGGCCGGGACCGACGACGAGAGCGCGCTGACCCGGGCTGAGGCGCTGGACTACGACCTGCGGCGGCCGCACCGGGTGGTGATCGTCGAGGGCAAGGGCCGCGCCCGGGCGCACGATGCGCTGCTCAGCGCGGTCCGGCGGGCCATGCGCCAGGCCCGGCAGGACGGCCTGTTCGAGACCTGGTCCGGCAACGTCGCGGTGGTCACCGCGGGCCAGACCGACTGGGAGCAGCTGCGCCGCGCGATCATGTCTGACCTCGGCGGCCAGGTCTGCGTGGGGGTGGGTGGCACCGCGGCCCGGCCGTCGGAGCTGCCGCGCTCACTGCGCGAGGCAGGCCTGGCGATGCGGCTGCAGAAGACGCTGCTGCCCGGCAACAGTGCCTGCGAGTACCCCAGGCTCGGCATCTTCCGGATGCTCGCGGCCATCCCGGACCTGTCCGACGTGGATTCTTTCGTCCGGGAGTGGCTGGGCAGCCTGCTCGACTACGACGCGCGCCGCAAGGCCGAGCTGGTGCACACGCTCACCCAGTACCTGGAGCACGGGGGCAACTACGACGCGACCGCCGCCGAGCTGTCCGTGCACAAGAGCACGCTGAAGTACCGGCTGCAGCGGATCCGTGAGCTCACCGGCCTGGAACTGAACGACCCCGACGTGCATTTCAACCTTCAGCTCGCCACCCGCGCCTGGGGCACGCTGCAGGCCCTGCACGAGGAGAGCTGAGGCCCTGGTCCCGGAGGGTGACGCCCGGCCGGTTCTTCGTCCTCCGGTGACCTCCCCTACCCGGGTGCCGCTGGCGATCCTGAACAGGCAGGCACGGCGCCGGCAGCAGGAGCGCGAGGGGTCAGCGATGATCGATATACGGAATCCGGGCGACGGGTTCAAGTCACTGCGCGCCCGGATCGGGGCGCTCGGACCGCTCCGCGACGGCGACCGTGGCGCGGAGGGCGCCCCGCTGACCGTAGGCGAATGGGCGCTGCTGATCGACGACATCGTGGCGCACCCGGAGGACAACACCGAGGGCCTGTGGAACGTGGCCACCCCCGAGGAGGACGGCAGCGAGTACGACGCTATTTTCGTGGGCGGCGGCGCGAGCGGCCGGTTCGGCTCGGCCTTCCTGAAGGCACGGGGCGGCCGCCAGCTCACCATCGACGCCTGGCCCTTCCTCGGCGGCTCCTGCCCGCACCAGGCGTGCGTGCCGCACCACCTGTTCTCCGAGGCCGCCCGGGAGCTGGACCTGGCCCGGCACATGCAGGGGCGGCTGTGGTACCCGCCGTTCGACGAGAAGCGGGCCAGCATCGCCGAGATCGTCGCGCTGTTCAAGGCCGGGCGGATGTACCCGCACGCGATCATGAACTGGCAGTCCAAGGAACAGCTGGACATGGAGTTCATCCTGAACGCCCCCGCGACGATCATCGATGAGCACACGGTCGAGGTAGAGGGGCAGCGGTTCCAGGCCCGGAACCTGGTGCTGTGCACCGGCGCCCGGACCATGTACCCGGACGTGCCGGGCATCGCGACCAAGGGCGTGTACGACTTTGCCACGCTGATCGAGGACCTCGACTACGAGCCGAACCGCTGCGTGATCATCGGCGGCTCCAAGGTGGCCCTGGAGTACGGGTCGTTCTTCCAGGCCACCGGGTGCCGGACCACAATCCTGACCCGCAGCCCGCTGATGCGGACGGCCAGCCTGCACCACGTGGACGCCGGGCTGCGCGAGTACGTGGTCGCGATGATGGCAGACCGGGGCATCGAGATCGTCGAGGGCGCGGAACTGCTCGAGGTGCTCGGCAACGGCAAGGTCACCGGGGTCCGTTACACCGAGCCGGGCGGCGCGGTCCGGCAGATCGACACCGACTTCGTGTTCGTGGGCACCGGGGAGCGGCCTGACCTGCGCATGTACGCGCCGCTCGGGCTGGCCACCGACGAGCGCGGGTTCGTCATCGCGGACAGGCACATGCGGACGTCGGTGCCGGGGGCGTATGCGGCGGGCGACCTGATCGGCCCGCCGATGGAGATGTTCAAGGCCCGCAAGTGCGGGGTCGGCGCGGCCCGCAACATCATGGGCGAGGACTACGAGTTCGACTTCACCGACTACCCGGACTTCCTGCACACCACCTACGAGGTGACCTGGTGCGGCCTGTCCGAGGCAGAGGCCAGGGCGAGATACCGGAACGTCATCAAGATCCAGATGCCGCCGGACGACGCCGACCCGGAGACGTTCGCGCTGCCCGCTGCCGAGGGGTCGATGCTGTACGCGTTCACCCGGCCGGTCCTGTCCGGGTGGCTCAAGCTGGTCATCGACGCGGACAGCCGCAAGATTCTCGGCGCGCACCATGTCGGCTACGGTGCCAAGGACGCGTTCCAGTACATCGACTACCTGATCCGCCGGCCCGAGGGCTTCACCATGGACCAGATGGCCGAGCTGAACGAGCTGTTCCTCAACCCGGAGCACTTCATCCAGCTGTGCCGGCTGCGCGCGGGCCAGAGCAGCCCGGTCAACCTGTGACGGGCCGGCCGTGACTGCCGAGCCGGGCGGCACCCGGGTGGCCGTGCTCACCGGCGGCTCCTCCGGGATCGGGCTGGCTACCTGCGAGCGGCTCAGCGACGAGGGGTTCACAGTGGCCGCGCTGGACGTCAAGCCGGACGACGCGGCCGGCGTGGCAGCGATGACACTGCGCTGCGACGTCACCGGAGAAGCCGATGTCACCACCGCGATGGCCACGGTCGCCGAGCGGCTCGGCCCGATCGACGTGCTGGTCAACAACGCCGGCATCACCGGGTCCCAGGCGGCCGCCCGGTGCCACGAGACCCCGGTCGAGGAGTGGGACCGGGTCCAGGCGGTCAACGTGCGCGGGCCGTTCCTGTGCAGCCGCGCGGTGCTGCCGTCGATGCTGGCCCGGGGATCCGGGCACATCATCACGATCGCCTCGGTCGCCGGGCTGGTCGCGTTCCCCGGGCGCTGCGCCTACACCGCGTCCAAGGGCGCGGCGCTGATGCTCACCCGGTCCATCGCCGTGGACTACGCGGCGGCCGGGATCCGCGCCAACGCGGTGTGCCCCGGCATGGTGTACACGCCGATGACCAGCTGGCGGCTGGACCAGCCGGAACTGCGGGCCGAGGTGGAGGCCCGCATCCCGGTCGGCCGGGTGGCCAGCCCGGGCGAGATCGCGGACGCGGTCGCGCTGCTGGCCTCCGGCCGCCTCAGCTACATGACCGGGCACCCGCTGGTCGTGGACGGCGGCATGTCCGCGCTGTGACCGGGAGCAGCGCGCCGCCAGGTTTTCATTCAGGAAGGTAGGTCTCGATGGCAGGCAAGCTGGACGGCAAGGTGGCCGTGGTCACGGGCGCGGGCTCCGGGATCGGCCGCGCGGCCGCGGCCCTGTTCGCGCGGGAGGGGGCCGCGGTGGCGGTGCTGGATGTCAGCGCCGACGCGGCCAAGCAGACGGCGGAGCAGATTGCCGTGGCGGACGGGACGGTGCTGGCTGTCACGGCGAACGTTGCCGACCGGGCGGGCGTCGGCAGCGCCTTCGACCAGATACTTAACGAGTACGGCCGGGTCGATGTGCTCTACAACAACGCCGGCGTGAACAGCAGCGGCTCGGTCCTGGACGCCACTGAGGACGACTGGGACCGGAGCCTCGCAGTCAATGCGAAGGGCACCTTCCTGTGCTCCCAGGCCGCCGCGCCGTCCATGGTGGCATCCGGCGGCGGGTCGATCATCAACCAGGGCTCGGTCGCGGCGCTGGTCGGCATCGCGAACTTCGCCTCGTACTGCGCGGCCAAGGGCGCCGTGGTCGCGCTGACCCGGTCGATGTCGGTGGACCTGGCCCCGCGCGGCGTCCGGGTCAACGCGATCTGCCCGGGCACCGTGTACACGCCGCTGATGGAGCCCATGCTGACGGCGCGAGGCGGCGGCGACCTGGCGGCTGGGCTGGCGCTGACCGTGGCCAAGTACCCGATCGGCCGGCTCGGCACGCCGGAGGAGATCGCCGCGGTGGCGGTGTTCCTGGCCAGCGACGACTCCTCGTTCCTCACCGGCTCGGTGATCACCGCCGACGGGGGCATGACCTCGCAATGACCTGTCCCGCCGGGATGGCCAGGGGCCGTCCCGGCGGGACAGATTCAGGGGCTGGGTTAGACCCTTGGTCGGGTTAGTTCTGCCGCGGGAATGATCTCGCCTCCGTTTTACCTGATCCACGGGGCGGTGCAAGCGTGGGCGCAATCGACTCAGCGGCGGGCCCCTACCGCCCCCAGCCGGGCCGCCACGAGCCGGGCCGCCACGAGCCGGGCCGCGACGAGCCGGGCCGCGACGAACTGGGCCTGCTCCGCAGCCAGCTGACCAACCTGCGCGCGCTTCTCGTGCTCTCCATCCTGATGACGGAGAGCGCCGACGACCAGCAGATCCTGCGGCTCGCCAGCTCTGCGGCTGCCTCGCTGGGCAGCTGGCAGATCGCGGGGTTCGTGATCGGGGACGCATGGCGGACCGGGGGCGGCCGCTGCGGCGCCCTGGCCCCGGAGCTGGCTGGCGAGCTACGGACGCTGCCCGAGACCGGCGGGCCGGTGACCACCCTGGGCGCCACGTGGGCCTGGGCCTACCCGTTGCGGAGCATCTCCGGACCGCTGGGCTACCTGGTCGTGCACGCCGCCCGCGAGCCCGCGCTGGAAGAGCAGTTCCTGGCCCAGGTGCTGGCCCAGCAGGCCGGCGTGGCCGTGTCCAACGCCCAGCTGCACGGCCGGGAGCGGGACACCGCGGTCCAGCTGGCCGCCACCAACGAGGCGCTGGAGGAGACGGTAGCCACGCTGCGCCGCGGCATGGCGATCCACGAGCGGCTGACCCGGGTGGCGGCGGCCGGGGAGGGCGCGGCGGGCCTCGCCGAGGCGCCGCACGACCTGCACGGGGTGGCCGCGGCGGGGGAGGACCCGCGAGGCAAACCGTCCGCGTGGGTCGGCGCGGGCCCGCCGGGCCGGCGACCGAGGCTTGCCGCCTACGATCGGGCGCAGTGGCGCCGCCGCGCCACGACCG
>OFHG01000124.1_pt1 | contig 34306 bp, 36 predicted proteins | sample 1521931 | NCBI WGS metagenome assembly OFHG01 (sample SAMEA2468438, study PRJEB22500) | soil metagenome | biome: Glassland; feature: Farmland; material: Clay | place: Australia | collected 2013-01-31 | depth 0.55 m
CTCTTTTGTCGTAGCCCACCGGATCGTCCGCCCGATCGTCGATCTAACCGAAGTCGCGGACAAAGTCACCCGAGGCGACCTGGAATTATCCGTGAGCACAAAATGCGTCGGCTTGCGCAACGAGATTGGGGATCTGGCCCGTTCGCTCGAGCGCATGCGCTCCAGTCTCAGAGCGGCCATGCTGCGGTTAAGCCGCGAAACGGCTTAGAGATCGACGGAATTTTCAGTATCTTCAAGACTCATAGTAACCCATGGGGGGAAACAAAAGTGACACGCGCTTATGATCCTTCAAATCGTTACGAGATCGAAGTCTGGGATGTCGAATTTCGCCGCGATCCGGCGAGGGCATTGATGGCGCGGGTTTATCAGCCTCAAGGCGAAGGCGCCTTTCCCGCGTTGCTCGACGTACATGGCGGCGCCTGGAACAACCAGGACCGAACCGCGAACGCGCCGATGGACCAGGCTCTGGCCGCGAGCGGTCTCTTAGTCGTCGCTATCGACCTGCGTCTGGCGCCGGAAGCGCCATATCCCGCTTCGGATGCCTGAGCTTGCGGAAGTCGATCGGCACCGGCTTGGCATAGCCGAACAGGAACGGCGAATGCATCACCAACAGCAGCAGCGGAATGATGACCGTGCCCAGCGGGTCGATGTGTTTGACCGGGTTCAGCGTCAGCCGTCCCATCCAGCGAGCGGTATCATCGCCCAGCTTGTCCGCCACCCAGCCATGGGCAACCTCATGCAACACCACGGCGAAGATGACCGGGATGGCCCATATGCTGATGCTGCGGATGATACCGTCGAATTCCATGGCGGCTTGCTAGGCCCTCAGGCCAATCCGGTCAACAACGAACCGACCGGGCCCTTATTTCGGGGCGCCCCCCATATCGATGGCCTTGCCCTGGGACAGCGAGGTCAGGTAGCTGACAAGATCCGTCATAGCGGCGCTGTCGTAGGCCGGCGGCGTCCCCTGCAGGGCACCCATGATGCAGCGGTGCACCTGTTGCTGCAGCGTGATGACCATGCCCGCTCCCTTGTTGTAGCGTGGGAAGATCGTCGCGGCGTTGTTCAGGCTGGGGATGATCTTGCCGTTGGGCAGCTTGCCGGCCGCCCTGCCCTCGCCGCGGTGACAGGTATTGCAGGTGCGGCCATTGCCGGCGAAATGGGCCGTCGTGAATAGCGTCTTGCCGTGCTGGATGCTGTTCTCCAGCGGCGACGCCGCCGCGGCCGGGATCGCCGCCGCGAACAGCCAAAGCCCCAATCCCATATAGGTCATCATGCGCGTTGCAGGCATATCGCCCTCCTTGTCGGAAATCATAGGGCACATCATGCCTCGATTCTCTGCTTTGCACAGGGGGAAATCATGCGACGGCACTGCCCGCCTCAGCCCTGATCCTCCTCCAGGCCCAGCCTCTGGTGCCACTCGGCGATCGATTCGTCGGGGTAGGCATCGAAGCGCTTGTCCCCGTCGCCGGCATGCACAGGTATCCATCCGGCCTTCGAGCCCAGCATCAAGTGTGTGCGCTGGGGCGGCACGGGAAGCTCGCTGTCGATGGCCGAGGCAAACGGATGCACGAGCTCCGGCCAGCGCGGATCCCACAGCCACAGGGCACTGCCGCAGTGGCGGCAGCAATGCCGCTGCCAGCGGCTCGTCCTGACACGGCCGTGGTTCGGATCACACATCTTCGCCTGATAGACGCTGACATGCTCCCGCCCCGCGACCCACAGGCTGGCGTAATCCCCGCCGAGATTGATGGCATAGCCCCCGCCACCTGCCGTCTTGCGGCAGATCGAGCAGTAGCAAAGGTTGAACGGATACGGATGCTTGGAATGCAGCGAGAAGCGCACCTTGCCGCAATGGCATGAGCCTTCCAGTTTCATCTCATTCCTCCTCGCCACGCTCGGCGCGCAGCAGGTGCACGGAGAACCATCCCTTGGGATCGGTCCACAGGCCGACGGGCACAAAGCCCGCCCGGGACGCCAGGCGCCGGAAGCCCTGGGGCGTGTATTTCCACGAGCTCTCCGTGTGGATGCTCTGGCTGGCCTCGAGGCGGATCTCACGCCCGCCTAGGTGCACGCGCGTGTCCTGCCTGCAGACCAGATGCATCTCCACCCGCCCCCTGGCCTCGTCGTAGAAGGCGCGGTGGGCGAAATGCGTGGGCTCGAAATCGCAGCCCAGCCTGGCATTCAGGTGATACAGGGCGTTGAGGTTGAAGGCGGCGGTGATACCGGCGCTGTCGTTGTAGGCGGCATCGAGGATGGCGGCCTCCTTCTGCATATCGACGCCGATCAGGGCATAGCCCCCCTCCCCGACCATGGACCGGAAGCGGCCGAGCAAGCCCATTGCCTCGTCCGGATCGAAGTTGCCGATCGTCGAGCCTGGGAAGAACAGCATGCGCCCATCCTCCGGGATGGCTGCCGGTAACCGGTCGCAACGGGTGAAATCGGCGCAGATGGCGTGGATGTTGAGCGCCGGATAGCGCCGCCCCAACGCCTGGCAGGCCTCGATCAGGAAATTGGCGGAGAACTCGATCGGTACATAATGCGAGATGTCGCCAGCGGCCAGGATACGCTCGGCCTTCTCACAGTTGCCGCTGCCCGGCTCGACCAGCAGCGTGCAGTGGGAGGCATCCAGCATCTCGGGCAGATGGCGGGCAAAGATCTGTGCCTCCGTGCGCGTTGGATAATACTCCGGCGTGCGCGTGATGCGGTCGAACAGCGCCGAGCCGCGCTGATCGTAGAAGAAGCGCGGCGAGATCGTCGGCTGATCGGCGGACAGGCCACTCACGAGCTCGGACAGCTCGTCGACCGGGGACGCCGGCAGGTGATGAACGGTCAGCCGTGCCTCATCGTGGGTGCGGGATGTGACCGACATGCTCATGCCGCATCCCTGGCCAGGCGCAGGCCGCTGAACTGCCAGCGGTCGAGCGGGTAGAAAAAGTTGCGGTAGCTGGCGCGCACATGCCCAGCGGGCGTAGCGCAGGAGCCGCCGCGCAGCACCTGCTGGTTGCACATGAACTTGCCATTGTACTCGCCGATGGCCCCCTTTGCCGGTCGATAGCCGGGATAGGGGGAATATGGCGAGGCGGTCCATTCCCAGACGCCGCCATACAGGCCATGAAGCCCGTCCTGGTCGATGCCCGCATCCGGATGCAGCCGGCCGTCTGGGGCGCAGAACTGCCCCGCCACCGGCCGGGATGCGGCCGCATGCTCCCATTCCTGCTCCGTGGGCAGCCGGCCACCTGCCCAGCGCGCATAGGCATCGGCCTCGTAATAGCTCAGGTGCACCGCCGGCGCCCCGGCATCCAGGGGCATGAGCCCGTGCAGCGTATATTCGTACCAGATTCCATCCACATGCCGCCAGTATAGCGGATGCGCCCATCCCCCCTGGCTCACGGCCGCCCAGCCATCGGACAGCCACAGCAACGGGTCCCGGTAGCCACCGTCCTCGACGAAGGCGAGCACCTCGCCATTCGTCACCGGCCGGCTGGCCAGCGCATAGGGTTCCAGCCAATGACGGTGGCGCGGCTGTTCGTTGTCGAAGCAGAACGCCCCGCCTGCATCGCCGATATCGACGAGCCCGCCCCCAAAACCGACATAAGCGAGTGGCACGGATTCGACGGGCGCAAGCCCCGACTCCCGGTAGGCCGGATACAGCGGATTGACAGCCAGGTTGTACTTCAGATCCGCCAACATCAGCTCCTGGTGCTGCATCTCATGGTGCAGCCCGAGCACGGTGCGCCGCGATACCTCCGCACCGGCGCCATCCAGCACCCCCTGCATCGACGCATCGACATGCCGGCGGTAGACATACACATCCTGTAGCGTCGGCCGGGACAACAGGTGGCGCTGCGGCCTCGGAAATGGACGGCCGACGCCGTTGTAGTAGGAGTTGAACAACATCTCAAAGGCGGGATTGTGCGGGCGGTAACCGACAGCGAAGTGTCTGAGGATAAAGGTCTCGAAGAACCAGGACACATGTGCCAAATGCCATTTCAGCGGGCTGGTCTCGTCCATCGCCTGCAACCCGAGATCGTCCGGCGGCAGGTGCGCACACAGCTGCTCGCTGCGCGCCCGCACGGCGGCATACTGCCGGGCGATATCCAGTTTTGGATCCATGGTGCCTCCTCCAGGCAAGCGGCCACATGCGCCCACTCAAGCCGTTGGCGGTGAAAGGGTCAAGTGTCCATGGAGCCCCTCGGCCGGTACACATCACGGGTATCGTTGGCTTCCCCCCCCTTTGGGCAGTACCCTGTCATCGTCATGCCATGCAACACCCCCCCGATATGCATACTTTTGCCTACTGTGTGATAAGGATTTATCTTATATGATGATTCGATCGCCCCGGGGGAGTGGCCATGCGCATCAACCAGCCGGTAACGCAACGGAAAAACGATGAAATGCAGGATGATGATCTGATCATCTCGAAGACCGACTTCAAGGGCGTGATCACCTACGCCAATCCCATCCTGTGCCGTATCTCGGGCTTCTCCGAGCGGGAGCTGCTCGGCCAACCTCACAGCATCATGCGTCACCCGGACATGCCGCGCATGGCCTATGCCTGGCTGTGGGACACCTTGGGCCGCGGACAAGGCTGGCAGGCCATCGTCAAGAACCGCTGCAAGAACGGCGACCACTACTGGGTCGAGGCCAGTGTCTATTCGCAGATGGACGCCAGTGGCCAGCTCTGCGGCTACCATTCCACCCGTCGCAAGCCGAGCCGCACCCAGATCGCCGAGGCCGATACGCTGTACGTATCGATGTGCCAGACCGAGGGCGAGCTGGAGCAACGCGGACGGCTCTCCTCACAGGACGTGTTCGAGCTGTATCGGAACAGCCCGCTGTATGCCGGTGCATAAACCCATGAACAGAAGTGAACTGGGCTTTGCCGCCATGGAGACGCTGGGCAGGGCCGTACTTATCACTGACAGACGCGGTGTCATCCTGTACGTCAATCCGGCCTTTACGGCCATCACCGGCTACGATGCCGGCGAGGTGATGGGAAAGACCCCGGCCGTGCTTCGCTCCGGCCGACAATCGCCGGCCTACTACCGGCAGATGTGGCAAGGCATCGAACAAAGTGGCGAATGGGAAGGCACGCTGTGGAACCGGCGCAAGGATGGCAGGCTCTACCACGAGCGCCTGAATATCCGCCGCACGACCATGGCCGAAGGCGAAATCCGCTATGTCGGGGTGTTCTCCGACATCAGCGAGCAGGACGCGCTGCAGCGGGCACTGGTCGATGCCCAGAAACGCGAGCTGATGGCGGCGATGACCGGCGGCGTGGCGCACAACTTCAACAATTATCTGGCTGCCATCCAGGGATTGGCACAGCTGGGGCAGAAGATGACGGCGGAGCCCAAGAGCAGTCGCTATTTCTCCGAGATCCTGTCGACAACAGAAAAGGCCAGCGCACTCGTCAGGACGATGCTGAAGATCGCCCACCCGGATCCGTCGCTGGACCACGCCCTGGACCTGGGCGCCACGGTGCGCCAGGCGGTGTGCACCGCGCAATCGATACTGCCCGACCATATCGAGCTCGTCGCCGATCTACCAGGAGACGACCCCTGCCTGATCATCGGCAATCGCCCGGATATCGAGCAGATGCTGCTGAACCTGGTGACAAACGCCAGGGATGCGCTGGAAGGTCGGCAAGACGCGCGAATCCAGGTGCAGATACATGCATCACCGACGCTCCGGTCATGCCCGGAACCCTGCCCGTACACCACGGCCTGCCCGGTGCATCAGGGCCGGCACGTGACGCTGAAGGTCGAGGACAATGGCGGCGGCATCCCCGAAGCGATTCGAGATAAGATTTTCGACCCGTTCTTCACCACCAAGGGTTCGGGCAAGGGAAGCGGCCTGGGCCTGGCATCCGCCACCCAGATCGTCGGTCGCCTGGGTGGCGCCATCTGGTGCGACGCCTCCGGACAGGGCGGGTCGGCATTCCATATCTGCCTGCCGCTGCTGGATGCCACCACCTGCGAGTACGAGATCTGAGGCTGATGGAAAAATGCACATACGGGAATGTAATTGATGAACATATAGGCAGAGCCTATCCGACAGGGCGCCGCTATCAGCCGGAATTTCCTTAAATATCATTAAATTCATATACTTGTATATATGGCATATCCGTTGCTTTTAATATCATACGCTTCTTCACAAGGGGGTAGATGCATATGCGTATCAACATGCCAGTCACCCAGCAAGAAAACGATAGCCTGCGAGAGGACGAGCTGGTCTGCTCGAAAACGAACCCCAAGGGCATCATCACCTACGCCAATGCGGCGTTGTGCCGCATCTCGGGATTCGCCGAGAAAGAGCTGCTTGGCACCCCTCACAACATCATGCGCCACCCGGACATGCCGCGCATGGCTTATGCCTGGATGTGGGACACCCTGAATCGTGGGCTTCTCTGGCAGGCCATGGTCAAGAACCGTTGCAAGAATGGGAACCACTACTGGGTGGATGCCAATGTCTCCCGGCAATATAGCCGTGACGGCTGCATCATCGGCTACCTGTCCACGCGCCGCAAGCCGACACACGCACAGATCGCCGAGGCGGAGCGCCTATATGCGTCGCTGCGTCAAGCCGAGGGAGAGCTCGAGGCACGAGGAAAGATGTCCGCGGAAGTCGTGATGGGACTGTACCAAAACAGCCCGCTGTACCAGGCACGATAAGGCGCCGGCATGCCCACCATGGAGGGTGAACGCGAACCAGTCGTGGAGCAAGAACTATGCTTCGCCGCCATGGAATCCTTGGGCAGGGCCATGCTTGTCACCAATCGGCATGGTATCATCCTATACGTAAACCACGCCTTTACTGCCGTCACCGGCTTTGTTCCCGCCGAGGTGATCGACAAGACGCCGGCCGTGCTCCGCTCCGGAAGGCAATCACCGGAGTTCTATCGGCGGATGTGGCAAGCCATCGAGCAGGATGGTGAATGGGAAGGCACGCTGTGGAACCGGCGCAAGGATGGCGGCATCTACCATGAGCGACTGAACATCCGCCGCATGGCCACACCTGACGGCGAGGTACATTATGTCGGAGTATTCTCCGATATCAGCGAGCAGGATGCGCTGCAACGGGCGCTGATTGATGCCCAGAAGCGCGAGCTGATGGCGGCACTGACCGGAGGCGTGGCGCACAACTTCAACAACTACCTGGCCGCGATCCAAGGACTCGCGCACCTGGGACAAAAGCGAACGGCGGAGGAAACGAGCAGGCGCTATTTCACCGAGATTCTGGCCACGACCGAAACGGCCAGCGCCCTGGTCAGGGAAATGCTGCAGATCTCGCATGCCGACCCATCGCTGGACTGCACCTTCGATCTCGGCGCCACGGTGCAGCAGGCGGTGCACACGGCACAATCGCTGCTGCCCGACCATATCGAGTTCATCGCCGATCTACCCACCCACCTCTCGTGCGTGGTCATGGGCAACCAGTCAGATATCGAGCAGACGGTGCTGAACCTCGTGACCAATGCCAGGGATGCATTGGAAGACAAGGCGGATGCGCAGATCCGGGTAGAAATGAGGCGAGAAGCGATGCAGCCCGGATCCTGTCCCGAGCATTGCCCGCGCATCTCCGCCTGCCCCATGCATCACAGCCAGCACGTGGTACTGAAGGTCGAGGACAACGGCGACGGCATCCCTGAGGGAATCCGGGACAACATCTTCGACCCGTTCTTCACCACCAAGGGATGCCGGGGCACCGGCCTTGGCCTGGCCTCCGCCAGCCAGGTGGTCAGCCGCCTCGGGGGCGTCATCTGGCTCGATCACATGCGGCAGACCGGCACCGGCTTCCAGATCTGCCTGCCGCTGTTGGAGCACGCAGCATCCGCGTACGGGACCTGATACCGGCCCTCCACTTTGTGCCGATGCCGACAGACGGACCTGTCGCCTATCCGACAACACCGCCCCATTTCCACGTCAAATCCGCGTTTACGGGCTGGTCCGCCCCTTGCATGGGACACGCCATCACCAACGCATCGGGAGGAGACATGAGCCAAGAATCATTACCCTGGGACGACGAGGCGCTGCAGCGGTTGGAGAAGATTCCTTCCTTCATTCGCGGCATGGCCAAGGGCAAGATCGAGAAGGCGGCCAAGGCTGCCGGCGAAGCACGGGTGACCGCCGCCTTCATGGATGCCAACAAGGCAAAGCTGATGGGATGATATGGCCAGACTCAAGTTCTACATGAGCCCGGGCACCTGCAGCACAGGCATTCATATCCTGCTGGAGGAGCTTGAGCTGGTGTTTGAGGCCTATCCGCTGAACCTGCTGACCGGCGACCAGTTCAAGCCGGAATACCTCGCCATCAATCCCAGGGGAAGCGTGCCCGCCCTGATGCTCCCGGACGGCAGCGCCCTGACCAGCTACCGGTCGATTGCCTGCTGGCTGGCCGAGGCCCACCCACACAGCCGGCTGCTACCGGAGGATGACGAGGACAAGGTTCAGGTCATGGCGGTGATGAACCACGTCGTCCAGACCCTGCATGGTGAGGGCTTTGCGCGCATCTTCACCACCGAGCGTTTTGCCGATGATGCGGTGGAGGCCGAGGCGGTGCGAGCCCAGGGACGACGGATCATCGATCGTGGCTTTGCCGCCGTCGAGCCGCTGCTGGAGGGGCGTACCTACGTCGCGGGGCACTTCAGCATCGCCGACTCGGCGCTGTTCTATGTGGAGTTCTGGGCCGATCGCACCGGCATTCCGCTACCCGAAAACTGCCGCCGCCATTATGCATGCATGTTGGAGCGCCCCGCCGTACGGCAGGTGCTGGTGGAAGAGGGTTATGCGCGAGTGTACGGCAATCGCGCCTAGGTGGCATCCCGGATCGCCTTCAGGAAGGCCGTACCGTAACGCTCGCACTTGGCCGCGCCGACGCCGGGGATGTCCAGCAACTCGGTCGCGTTAGCCGGTCTTGTGGCAGCCATGGCCGTCAAGGTGCGGTCCGGGAAGATCACATAGGGCGGCACCCCCTGCTCCTTGGCCAGCGCCGTACGCAGGGTGCGCAGTGCCTCGAACAGCGGCTTATCCCCGTCATCCAGCTGTGCCGCCGCCCCTTTCACCTTCGCCCTGGGCGCTGCCTGGCGCAGGGCGCGCAGCATCACCGGCGCAGGCACTTCGCCACGCTTCAAGAGCGGCCAGGCCTTCGGCATCAACTGCAATACCCCGTAGCCCTCGGCATCGCTGGCGAGAAACCCGTGGGCAATCAGCTGGCGAAAGATGCCACGCCATGCGATGGCCGTATGCTCGGTGCCGATGCCGAAGGTGGAGAGCCGGTCGTGGCCATTATCGACGATGCGCGCATCGTCCTTGCCGCTCAGCACGTCGATCACGTACTGCGCCCCGAAGCGCTCGCCAGTGCGGTACACACATGACAGCGCCTTCTGGGTAGCGACGGTGGCATCCCAGGTGGCCGGCGGGTCGAGGCAATTATCGCAGTTGCCGCAGGGTGTGTTGAGCGTCTCGCCAAAATAGGCGAGCAGCGCCATCCTTCGACATCCAGTCTGCTCGCATAGCCCCAGCATGGCGTCCGTCTTGCCGCGCATGATGCGCTTGAAGGCCTCATCGGCATCGCTGTTGTCCGTGAACATCCTCAGGCCCACGACATCCTGCAGGCCGTATGTCATCCAGGCATCGGCAGCCAGGCCATCGCGACCGGCACGCCCCGTCTCCTGGTAGTAGGATTCGATGCTCTTCGGCAGGTTCATGTGCGCTACGAAGCGCACATCCGGCTTGTCGATGCCCATGCCGAAGGCGATGGTGGCGACAACGATCACCCCCTCCTCGCGCAGGAAGCGCTGCTGGTGGTGCCGTCTGAGCGCCTGGTCCAGGCCCGCATGGTAAGCCAGCGCCACCCGCCCCTTCTTGCCCAGCCATTCCGCGAACTGCTCCACGCCCTTGCGCGTATGGCAGTAGACGATGCCGGCGTCACTCGCATGATGCTCGGCGATGAAGCGCCACAGTGCCTCGCGGCCACCCCCCCCCTCGTGGATGGCATAGTGGATATTCGGCCTATCGAAGCTGTTGACGAACACGGCCGCATCCTCGAGCGCCAGCTGGTCGATGATCTCGGCTCTCGTGCGCTGATCCGCCGTGGCGGTCAGGGCGATGCGCGGCACATGCGGGAAGCGTGCATGCAGCATCGACAGCTGCTGGTATTCGCGGCGGAAGTCGTGCCCCCACTGCGACACGCAATGCGCCTCGTCGATGGCGAACAGGGCGATGCTGGTGCGTGCGAGCAAGGCGAGCGTGGCCGGATTCAGCAGGCGCTCCGGGGCGAGGTAGAGCAGATCCAGCTCACCCATCGTAAGCTGCCGCTCGATGGCGCGCTGGGTTTTCAGGTCGAGCGTGGAATTGAGGAAGGCGGCGCGGATGCCAAGCTGGTTCAGCGCATCGACCTGATCCTGCATCAGCGCGATCAGTGGGGAGACGACGATACCCGTACCCTCCCGCACCAGGGCCGGAATCTGGTAGCAGATCGACTTGCCGCCGCCGGTCGGCATCAACACCAGCGCATCGCGCCCAGCAATCAGGCTGGCGATGATCTCGGCCTGATGATGGCGAAAGGCATCGTAGCCGAAGACGGATTTCAGGATATCGTGGGCGCGCTGCATGGGATGTTCTTCACCATAGGCCGGCCCGCCCGCGAATCAAGCCTCGTCCCGGTATCCGAGCGTTTGCCATCATGCGCCCATTGATGAGAATGGGGTGCTAAATGTTCAGCAATGAAGAAGAAAGACAGGCCATGCAGCTCTGGGTCGATGCCGATGCCTGCCCGAGGGCGGTGAAGGAGATCATCTATCGCGCCGCCGGGCGTGTGCAGGTGCGGACCACCTTCGTGGCCAACACGAAGTTGCAGCTGCCCCACTCCGAGTTCCTGCATTTCCTGCAGGTCGGGGCAGGCTTCGATGTTGCCGACCACGAAATCGCACGACGGATGCAGCCGGGCGATCTGGTGATCACCGCCGACATCCCGCTGGCCGCCGATGCCATCGATCAGGGAGGCTATGCCCTGAATCCGCGCGGCGAATTCTATACCAGGGAGAACGTCAAGGCGGCGCTATCGATGCGCAACTTCATGGACGGGCTCAGGGCTACCGGCACCCTGACCGGTGGGCCCGCCGCCTTCAGCCATACCGACCGCACCGCCTTCGCCAACCAGCTCGACCGTTTCCTGACCCGACACCTGGCCGGGCGATAGGCCGCGGCCCGCGAGCCCCTTTAGTCGTGCACCATCGAGATTAGTGCTGCGCCGTCGAGGACTGGCTCATGCCGCGGAGCTTGGCGCCAATGGCGTTGAACTGCTTGATCAGGTCCTCGGTGTGCGGATCCTGCTTTTTCATGGCCAGCATCGTCGCCGCATTCAGCTGCTTGCTCTCGCGCATCAGGCCCTTGTCCTGCATCGCGGCCATCTGCCCCTGCATCAGGTGCATGCGGATACGGCGGAATTCCCTGATCTGCGCCTCACGCTCATCCGCCTTCAGCTTGCCGCTGAGCACCTTGCCCTTGATCTCGGCCAGGCGTTTGCTATCACCCTCAGGATCATAGCCGAGGGTCTTCATGACCTTGACCATATGGGCGGAGAACTTCTTTTGCTGCGCCTGCAGCTTGGGGCTGCCAGCGATGGCCTTGCGCTCGATGGCACCGAGCTGCATACCCAGCTTCTGGGCCTGTGCCTGCATCTCGTGCACGGCGGCGGGCGACGGCTGCGCCGTGGCCGGCTTCTCGGCGGGCTGCGCCATCGCCGGGGTGGCCAGGGCGAAGATCGCCGCGCATAGGGGATACAGCAGGCTACGGAATGAACGTGTTTGCATGAATGGGGCTCTCCTGAAAAGCGGATGCCTGGGCTGGCCCGGCATGGTGATTGAGAGCCCCACCCTAACAGCCGTCCGGGCGCTTGCAATGATGCCACTGCTTTAGGGGGCGTCGCCCGACAACTGACAAGACCCACACCAAGTCATCCCCCATAGAACGCACGCCGGGCTGAAAAGGCATGGTGCCGGTGCAAGAATACGATGTCGTCCTTCCAAGGCTGCGGGTCGCCAGGGCCAGGCCGAGCGATGCCGCCATGGCGACGAGCACCAGCACATCGCCCCTCCTCCACTCCCAACGGGGCCTTGATCATGGTAACGGCCGGAGTCGCCCGGAACGTTTTTTTCCAGGCAGGATCAGGCATCGAGGACCTGCCGCACCTTGGCGGTCAAATCCGACATAGAAAACGGCTTCTGGATAAAATGCATGCCCGTCTCGGTCATACCCTGCCGGATCAGGATATCCCCGGTATAACCAGACATGAACAGGCAGGCCATGTCCGGGTACGTCGACAACAGCTGATCCGCGAGATCCCGACCGGTCATCCCCGGCATGATCATGTCGGTGATCAGCAATCGGATGTCATCGCCATGGGCATGCGCATGTTGCATCGCTTCATCCGGAGAAGTAGCGGCGATGACATGATAACCGCACTCCGCGAGCACCGAGCTCGCCACTTCCAGGATCGCGGCTTCATCCTCGACCAGAAGGATGGTCTCATGGCCCTGTACGAACAGCAGGCCCTGGGATGTCGGACTGTCGTGCCGCCCCCCTCTTCGCACCTGCCGTGGAAGATAGATGCTGAACGTCGTGCCTGAGCCCGGCTCGCTGCTCACGGCGATGAAGCCCTGATTCTGCTCGACGATGCCATAGACGGTGGACAGGCCGAGACCTGTGCCCATGCCCATCGCCTTGGTGGTAAAAAACGGCTCGAAGACCTTGGCCATGGTCTTGCCGTCCATGCCACTACCGGTATCGCTGACGCTCAGGCGCACGTAATCGCCGGGCACGGCCTCCGGATGGTGGCTGCAATCGGATGCGCGCAGTATATCTTTATGTGTCTCGATGGTGATGCTGCCGGAGCCCTGAATGGCATCACGGGCGTTGACGCACAGGTTCGCCAGGATCTGGTCCAACTGCGAGGGATCCATCTTGACCGACCACAGAGCCTCGCCCGGCCTCCAATGCAGATCGATGTCTTCGTTGATCATACGCTCCAACATCTTCAGCATGTCTTGCACGGACGCATTCAGATCCAGCAACGTGGGCTTGGCAGGCTGCTTGCGGGCGAAGGTCAACAACTGGCGCGTCAGATCGGCCGACCGCTTGGCGGCGATGCGTATCTCCCCAAGCTGGCCGGCAAGTTTCTCATCCTGCTGCACTCGCCGCAGCGCCAGTTCGGCATAACCGATAATGACACCCAACATATTGTTGAAGTCGTGGGCGACACCGCCCGCCAGCCTTCCGATGGATTCCATTTTCTGGGCGTGCAGCAACTGCGCCTGCAGATCCTCACGTTCCTCCTCGGCACGCCTCTTTTCCGTTACGTCATCGAGGATGCCATCAAAGAACGCAAGCCGGCCCTCGGTATCGCGGATCGTATGCAGTGATACATAGGCCTCAAACTCACTACCATCACGGCGGCGGTAGCGCGCCATGTACTGCCGTTCATTCTCGCCGGTGTCGACCTGGTCAGCCACCAGGGCCCGACGATCGTCGGCATCCACATACAGCTGGTCGCCGATGTCATGCACCTCGCGAACCATCGCTTCGGGGGATGCATAGCCGAAAATGCGTGCCATGGCCGGGTTGACCTCGATAAACCGCCCGTCGGCAGAGGAGCGGAAGATGCCCAGCGGCGAGTTTTGGAAGATCGTCCGGTACTTCTCCTCGCTCCGGCGCAACGCCGCCTCCGCCTTTCTGTGCTCGGTGATATCACGCCCGAACACCGAAATGCCGAACACCGTTTCGCCATGCCGGAGGAGGTTGAAGCTCAGTTGCAGCACCCCGCCACCCTCCGATAGCGGGTACTCGATGGAGAAAGGCCCATGCTTCAATGCCCGTTGATAGAAGGCGTGCCAGCGCTCAATGATCGCCTTGTCCACAAGCCGGTCCTCTGTGCGCATGCCCTTCTCCAGGTGGATGTCCAGCTCACGCAGATAGTAGTCCCGAAATCCCCGGTTAAAGGAGAGCAGGGAGAAATCCTCGGCATCCACCGACCAGATCATGTCCTCGGTACTGTCGACCACCGCATCCAGCAGGGCCTGGGATTCAGCCAACTCCCGCTCGGTGTTCTTCCGTTCGCTGAGGTCCCGGATCATCATCACCACCCGTGGCCGATGCTGTTCGTCGTAGAAATGCGAAGAGCTCAGTTCGCCCCAGAAGCGGCTGCCGTCGCCACGGATAAAGACCAGTTCACCGTGTGCCCGGCCATCACGCGCCCGCGTTTCAAAGAACATTTGCAGCCCGGGCGAAGCGCTATCGATCAGGCTGGACTTATCCAAGGCGCACAGCTCGGTCTCCGTACGCCCGAACAGTACACATGCCGACGGATTGGCAGCCAGCAGTCTCCCGCTCTCGCCTGGTTCTCCAAACAATACGGCATCCATGCTGTTGTCGAAGATCGTGCGGTAGAAGTGCTCGGACCTGAGTGCGTCCACAGGCAGAAACCTCCCGGAAGGTCTCGGTATCTTCGGACACCGATCCCAATAATATATACGTCGGGAAGATGAGGACGATATGAGAAAATGACGCGACTTATCATCGGCCATACGCTGAAATCATGCGCCAAGTCATCCGGATGGTCGGCGCCGGTCGGCTTCCTCATCCGGCGCCGCGCCGATCCACAGATACAGCAGGCCCAGGGCGACCAGGCCGTAGACGGCCCAGGCATAGACGACGGCAAGGCCGTGGAGCTCGGTACCGCGGTACCCGATCCAGGACAGGAAGGCGGCGAGCAGCAGGATCTCGGCGCCGAACGCCGGCAACCAGTGCTGCAGGGCCGCGAGGTGATTCCTCGACAGGCTGTGGGGTGCATGCAGCACCCCGCGCATGGACATGGGCATCGCGCTACCTCCCGGCGGATAAGCATGCGCCGACGGCGCATCCGCCTTCCCGGGCATTATAGATTCGTCATCGTCGCCGATGACCTGTTTCGGGCCTTTTTTCGTCCGTTATGACGACAAGGCGTGCCTCCGGCCCAGATCCTGTTCACTCAAGTTTCGAACGAAACGCTGCGGGACGGTGCGTATTACGAATCAATCCAGCCACCCATAATGGTCCAAACCAGTCGCCTACTATGGCCTGAAAGTGGCCGGTGGTGCTGGTGATGTAACTGATAGATTCGGCCATTAGCAGACCAACGACTAAGCATTGACGACCATGCGCGGCAGCAAGGTTCTGCCTATATTCACCAACGAATCAGATGCCATCTGGAAGCTTCGACTGCATCATTTTCCTTCGATTCAACTTGCGCCCATCCGCCACAAAGGTGCCGTCACCAATTGCATGGATGGTCCGCTTCTCTTTTCGTGAACTGTCGAAGTACGCAGCGATGCCTTCGAGGATGACGATATTGTGCTTTTTGACGATATCGATAACTTTACATTCGACATTCGCCAGGCATTCCTTAATCAGGGGCGACTTGACGTGATCTCCCTTTACGGCAGTCAGTCCAAACTTTCCAAATTTGTCTGTATCGGCGCCGGAACATGTTCCCACGCCAACGACCTGATCAATGATATCCACAGTGGGGATTGCAATGACGCATTCCCTGGATCTGAGAAGCGCGGCATAGGAATAGTTCCAGGGCCCCGTGGTTATGGCAAATTTCGGAGTAAAATCCAGCACCATGGTCCACGAGACAGTCATGATGTTGTTCTTCTCGCCATCATTTGTCGTGATGAGGACAACCGGGCCTGGTTCCATCAGCGTGAAGGCTTTGCTGATTTGCATCCTTTGCATTACTACGCGTGCCTCATATTGATTCCTAACTATGTTATGTACCGAAAGGTGCATATTCTTGGAACCCGAGCGTGCTTTTCCATTCTGTATCGTTATGGCTCGCTTGGGTTCAGCAAGCACGCGGCGCTCGCCATGCCTTGCAGAACCTCGAAAACGGCCACGTCGCTGCGCTCGAAATCTGTGTGAACAGGCCCTATTTACCGAGCAGCCCCTTCAGCATGTCGCCGGCCGCGCCGCCGACGTTCTTCTGCATCTGCGCCTTGACGGCATCGGCCGTCTTGCCGAGATACTTGTCCACCCCGATCTTCGCCACCGATCCCTTGACGTTGGCCAGCATCGTGTCGGACAGCTGCCGCGCTACCTCGGCGGCGGTGGCTCCCCCACTCTTCGCCCCTACATTGGTCATGACGATCCTGGGCAGCGACACGCTCTGCTCCTGGCCCAGGGCGGCGATGCGCACCTTCGCCGAACTGCCGTCGACGATGATCTTGCGAATGATCATCCTGCGCCCGTTGCCGGAGGAACTGGCCTCCGAACTGCCGCCACCCATGCCGAGGTTCTTCTTCAGTACCTCGACATTGGACACGCCGGCCTTGTTGATCTCGTAGACCACGGACGGGGCGCTGATGTGGATCTCGTCGATGACGATGGGATTCTTGTTGATCGAGGCAGTGTCGACCCGGGTGCTGATCCGGCCCAGTTCGAAGATGTGTGGGTCGGTAAAGCCCTTGGGATTGGCTACGCTCAGGCCCGTGATCGTCGCCTGGCCCTCCTTCAGGTCCAGCTTGACTGAGTCCACGTGCACGGCGGTCTTCGTCGCCTCCGAGCCGTAGGTCTCGATCGCCGTCTTGACGATGCTGTCGAGATTCTTCCACACGAAGAAAAACGCCACGAAGACGATCACGATCAACGTGGCCAGGCCGATCAAAGCCTTCTTCATCATGCACCTCCACCCACTACGGGATTGGCTGTTTTCATCCAGTGTAGGAAAGCCCGCCATCCGGCGCAATTGCAGCAGGAGCTGCCCGTTTGACTCGCCGGAAGCGGGCGTCTACGGAGCCTTTGGTGCTGCGGGAATGCGGGAGATGAACAGCCCGCATTCAGAGGCGATCTGCTGGCGGTTGCTCACCCCCAGGATGCCGAGGATGGCGCTGACATGGAGCTTTACGGCATGGGTGGAAATGCCGAGCTGACGGGCAATCTCCTTGTTCGCCATGCCGGAGCACAGCATGCCCAGCACCTGCAGTTGGCGGGGGGAGAACTGCGTGGATGCGGCCCGATTGGCCTGCGCCGGCTCGTAGCGCCCCTGGTTGACGACACGCTCGACGCCGCGCAGGAATTCGCTGGCCGGCAGGGATTTGGGCACGAAGCCGTCGGCCCCGATCGACAGCAGGGTCTTGATCAGGATGGGATTCTCGGTCGAGGAGCAGATCAGGATCTTGGCGGCGCGATTCCGGGCAATGATGTCGATGACGCCGGACAGGCCCGTGGTGCCGGGCATGGAGATATCGAGGATGATGATCGACGGCTTATATTCACCACATTTGCTTTTGGTTGCCTCAAAATCCTCGGCCTCGATGAATTCGGCCTCGGGATATTGGGTTTCCAGAATACTGCGGATTAATTCTCGATGCAGGGCATGATCATCGGCAATCAGGACTTTCATCCTGAAAAAGATAGGGGAATATCGATATCTAGCAATATAGCCAAACGACTAGGAAGCACCCCCGTCGATCCTGACGGCCAGGCGTCCGCGCACATGCCCGGCCAGGAGCGTATGGGCGGCAGGAATCACTGCGTCCATGCCAATCTCGTGGCCGAGCACCTCGAAATCATCCGCTTCCAGCAGCCCCGCCAGCCTTTGCCAGGCCTCGATGCGATCGGCCAATGGGCGCATGACGCTGTCGATGCCGGCAAGCGTCACGCCCCGGAGGATGAACGGGGCCACGGTGGCCGGGAAATCCATGCCCTGGGCCAGGCCACAGGCGGCCACCACGCCCCCGTAACGCATGGCCGCACAGACATTGGCCAGCGTATGGCTGCCCAGGGTATCGACGGCCCCCGCCCAGCGCTCCGTCAGCAAGGGCTTGCCGGGGCCGGACAGGGTATGCCGGTCGATGATCCCGGCGGCCCCGATGCCCTTCAGGTATGCCCCCTGATCCGTGCGGCCGGTGGCGGCGATGACGCGGTAGCCCAGGCGCGACAGCAGTCGGATGGCGAAACCGCCGACGCCGCCGCCCGCCCCCGTCACCAGCACCTCCCCGCTATCGGGCGTGATGTCGTGCCCTTCGAGCGCCATGATGCAGAGCATCGCCGTATAGCCGGCGGTACCGACGATCATCGCCTGGCGCGCCGTCATCCCCAACGGCAGTGACATCAGCCATGCGCCGTTGAGCCTCGCCTTCTCGGCCAAGCCGCCCCAGTGCAGCTCGCCGAGTCCCCAGCCGTTCGCGAGCACCCGGTCGCCGGGTCTGAAATTCGGGTTGTCGCTCTGCTCCACCACGCCGGCCAGGTCGATGCCCGGCACCATCGGGAAGCTGCGCACCACCGGCGCCCCGCCCGTGATCGCCAGGGCGTCCTTGTAGTTCAGCGAGCTGTAGGCGACGCGCACGCGCACATCGCCCTCGGGCAGCTGCGCCTCGTCGATCTCGCACAGCCCGGCCCGGTATCCGGCCTCGTCGTTCTCGATGCCGTCTTTCTCAATCAATATGCCCCGCATCCACCCTCCTGGTTCATGGCCCCACCCGCCTAAGCGGCCCGGGGCCTGCATAGCCCAGCCCCCATTCTAGCTAAGGTCATGGCGCTTGCCCGCGATAAAGAAAGATGACGGGGCATAGGAGGTGCACCATGCATAGCGAACATTTCTACCTCACCAATGGATGCTGCGAGAACGCAGGATTTGTCGGCGCCAGTGCCATGGAGCGACTCGGGCTCGAGTTCGGGGAGTTCGAAGGCTTCTTCTATCCCCTAACCGAGGCCGAGGCCCGATTCATCGGCACCGACCAGGTCGCCATCGGCGACAGCGGATCGAAGGCCTGGCTCGGCTTCTCCACCCTGTACCGGGATTGCAAATGGCTCGCGCCCGTCATCGAGATTCGCTACACAGAAAAAGGCGCCGCCAATGACGGGATTCCGTTCCGCGCATGCGCGGAACGGACATCGCGGCAGATCCATGAGCAGGTCGCCGAACGCGCCGACGAGGTCGGCGGGCACGCCCTGATGATGGAGTCCGCCGACCGCTTCTGGATCGAAATCATGCTACCGTTCGAGCTGGCCATGTCCCATCGCGACTTCGACAGCTGGAAACATTTCCTGGAACACGTGTTCTTTGCCGGGATCGGCACGAGCGATCGGGACGAACGGCGGCCCGCGCAGGCCGTGTCGATCAGATCCGCTGCAGGTGTTGCTGCTTAAACAGGCTATCCACCGACCGGGCCATGCGCTCCGTCGCCTGATCCATGCCCGCGTCCATGCCGCGCATCAATGCCTGGTTGAGGCGCAATGCGGGGGGCGTTTTCAGGAAGGCACGGTATTGCTCCAGCCCCTTCATGTCGATGTTCCTGTAGGTATAGACCGTGGAGATGATGACCGAGCGCCTGATCCTGGGCCTCTGCCTCTGCAGGCCGGCTGAAATCCTTTTCCTGAACGCCTTGAGGTTGGCCGGCCGGTGCGCGTTCTTCTTGATCGAGAAGGCCACGAACATGGCCACCGCGGCGTTGACCTGGAAGCGCATGCTCATGTCCGTCATGTGCATCAGCTTGTCCAGCTTCAGGGCGTAGATCACCCGCGGCTTGTCGGCCAGAAGCGCATGCGCCTGGGTGGCCATGTCCCGCATGGCCTCGGGCGTGGAGCTGTCTTGTTCGGCCTTGCCGATCCTTTTCCCTAGGGCGGAGCCGTACCAGGCCAGCATCTTCCCGGCATCCTCTTCGGAGACGGATTGCCTCACCTCATTGCCGATGGCCTGGAGGATGCCCGCGGGCTTGAAGGCATCGAGCATGGTGTTTTCCAGTTCCCGATACGCCTCATCGGACATGGACGGCTGGCTGTGGGTAAACCGGTCGCGCTGCCTGGCCCGTTCCATGCGCATGCGCAACAGGCCGGGGAATTGGGACACCATATCGTGGATACCGGAAAGCCTCAGCAGCTTGGCCACGGAGGCATCGGATATCTCGGTGGCTCCGGCCGTGCCGGAAACCGCCGTGGCGGCCAGCAATGTCGCCAGCAATGCCGCAATCGACAGGAACTTCTTCATCCGCATCTCTCCGTCGCCGTTGCCGCTTCGGCAACGGCCGAGCGTCCAGCATGCTGCCTGGCCCGGCATCGGTCAAATCCCCGGATTATGTTCCGGATCGCCGGTTTGCGGCTGCGGATCGATACTATTTCGACAGCTCGTCGGAGATGGCGTCGAACACATGCTTGTCCATATGGATGATCTGGGCGGAGGTCACCGTCTGATGCGAGGAGCCCGGCATGGAAACCTCCTTCGCCAGCAGGATGACGCCGTCCGCATCGTGCCATTGGATGAAATACGCCGACTCGTATTCGTTGGCCTGGTACTCGACCTTCTTGTCGATCACCCCGTAGCGCTTCATCAGTTTGCTGTGATCGGCCTGGAATTCCGTTGCCGGTATCGGGCGCAGGTTCATGCCGAACTTACCGTTGAAGAACAGGCTGTAGCCGCCCTTACCTCCGTTCAGCATGCTCATGCCCTTCAGCGCCACGACCCCATCCAGGTCCGCCCCGCTCTTTCCGGTCAGGAACTTGGCGAAGCCCTTCTCCATCAATGTGCCCTGCCTCGGTGCCGTGCCCTGGTAATAGCCGGCAAACAGCGAATCGGCGTCCGTGGCATTCGGCGCCACGTTCAGCGTCTTGGCCACGGTCACTACATCGGCGCCCCACGGCATGCCCTTAAACCCCGTTTCCTTGCTCCCCGGCGCCTTCGAGCAACCGGCAAAGGCGATACATACAACAAACAACCATGCGATTTTCTTCAACACAACCCCCTCCCATCCTGTCCGGCCAACCCAATCACGACCGCCGACACTGAGCAATGCGCATCTGTCGCCCGCTTCCGATCATTCGCCCCGCAACTATTCACTGTCCTTCTCTTTGAAAAACAAGAAGCTTGTAGCGTAAAACATGACCACGATGATGATGAAAAGAGCAATGCTCCAATCGAAGACCGCGTCGCCCGTGGCAGGAGAGGAGTCGATCACGACAGGAGCAGCAACAGTATGTTGGGTAGAACCGGTGTGATCCACCTTGTTCTTGAGAAGATTGGCCGCCCCAGGACCGCCCATGTCACCGCTCATCGAAGCCCTCCCAGAAACCGTAAATCTTTCAGAAGGGTAATGGCCAAGGGAAGGATCTCAAGGGTGAATGTTACACCAAGGAACAAAGGGGGTCAGAGGCACTGCTGTCCCACTTAAGGCATAAAAGGGAGGCCTGATTCTCAGGCATTTGTTACAATGGTTGCACCACACAACTCATTGTTAGCAAAGGAGAATCAGGCCATGTCGCATCATAACACAATCCTTTCCCAGTTGCTCAGGCTTGTTCCTAGACATGAATTTGATTCACTTGCCAGATCGCATGACGGCCAGCGTCGCAGCGACGCTCTGCCGAGGTGGACGCAGTTTGTGGCACTGGCGACGGGGCACATTGCAGAACGTAAGAGTCTGCGCGACATCACGGCGACCCTGGAAAGCCAGTCGGCACGTCATTATCACCTTGGATGCAGGGAGGTGAGCAAATCGGCACTTGGCAGAGCCAACGAGCAGCTTGATCACAGATTCTATTGCGGTCTCTTTTCACATCTCTATGCGCGCTGTGAGGGCAAGGGCGGAGGCCACCCGTTCCGTTTCAAGGGCAAGCTTTTTTCTCTCGATGGCTCGCTGTTCAACGTAGCGATGGAGATATTTCCATGGGCCAACTACAACAACAAAAAGGCTGCCTTCAAATTGCACCTCGGGCTGGATCATGACGGCCTGATCCCGGCCTTCGCCTCGGTGACGCTCGGCAAGGAGTCGGAGATGAGCCAGGCACGACTGTTCGATTTCCCCAAGGGCTCCGTCGTCGTGTTCGACAAGGGATACAACGATTACACATGGCATGACGCGCTGACCGAGAAAGGAGTTTTCTTTGTAACGCGCATCCGCGGCAATGCCGTGTATGACGTTATCAGCAGCAACCCAGTACGCGAAGGCAGCGGTATTCTTGCCGATGAGATCATCCGCTACAGCAGCAAAAAGAACATGGAGCGCAAGCTGGCGCCGGTTCGCAAGATCGTTTATCGAGATGCCGAAACAGGTAAAGAACTCACTTTCATCACCAATCACTTCCATTGGTCGGCAAGCACCATTGCGGCAATCTACAAGCAGCGCTGGCAGGTCGAACTGTTCTTCAAATGGATCAAGCAGAACCTGAAGATCAGAAGCTTCATCGGCACCAGCATGAATGCGGTGATCACGCAAATCATGGTGGCTTTATGCGTCTATCTCATCCTCGCATGGATGAAATTTACCTTCTCGATCGGGCAAAGCTTGATGCAGATCGCACGCCTGCTGCAAATGAATCTCTTTGTCAGACGAGACTTGATGGCACTGCTGAAACCGCCTCTCCAAAAACCCGAAATCAGCCCGCAATTGAGGTTGACCTTATGAGATCAAATAAGTGGGACAGCAGTGGGTCAGAGGCCATTTTCGCTGGTGCCCCCTGCTTGGAGAAGTGGGTTACGATTTCTGAATTGCGTATTATGTCCCCGAAATTACAACCGATATCGTGCTGGGTTCTGTTCATGGTTGGCGTCCCAAACAGGATGCGAACGAATGAACGGAAGTGACGATTGGGGATTCTAAAGTGCATAAAAAACGGCCCTTAAGCAGGACCGTTTCCTGGGTCGCATTAAGCGACTGCGATTATTTCAGCGGGTCGAGATCGCGGACACCGCCGCGATCGGCGGAGGCCGTCAGGGCCGCGTAGGAAGACGATCTGACGGGCGCGCCCCGATTCACTGGGCGACGTGTTCCCCGATCAGGAAGCTCACCATCTCCTCTACATCAGCCTCCTTGTTGAAGTGCCTGACATTCAAGCGCTTTTCGATGCCCTTTTTTCCGGCATGATCGTAAGCGGTGACGATAGCGATCGGCACATCCTCGTCGATTTTCCTGATCCTGTTGATCATGGTGATGCCGTTCATGACCGGCATTCTCAGATCCGTGATGATGGCGTTGATGCGATGCCTGTGCTGTTCGAAGGCGGCCAGACCGTCCTCGCCGTTCTCCGCCGTGATCACAGTGCATTCCATGTCCCTCAGCATCGATTCGAAGATGGAGCGGACGACCTCGTTGTCCTCGACAAGAAGGATGCACTGCTTTCTTGGATGGCTATGGTCCATATGCTCATGCCCTCTGAATGAGACAACAGCCTATGTCTCCCGCCCGCCCGTTCTGTGACGCATGTCTCACAGGCAGCCGGCGAGCGGCACGGCCAGGCCCGTCCTGATCGACGTGCAGGCTTATTTCAGTTGGTCGAGATCGCGCACACCACCGCGGTCGGCGGAGGTCGTCAGGGCCGCGTAGGCTTGCAGGGCCTTGGAAACGACACGGTCGCGATTGACCGGTTTCCAGGCCGCCGCACCCTTGGCCTCCATGGCCTTCCGGCGCTTATTCAGCACTTCATAAGAAACGTCCAAGCGTATGGAACGATTGGGAATATCGATCTCGATGGCATCGCCTTCATGCACCAGGCCGATGGCGCCGCCCTCCGCCGCCTCCGGGGAGGCATGGCCGATGGAAAGGCCCGAGGTTCCGCCCGAGAAGCGGCCATCGGTGATCAGGGCGCAGTCCTTGCCCAGGCCCTTCGACTTCAGGTAGGAGGTCGGGTACAGCATCTCCTGCATGCCCGGCCCGCCCTTCGGGCCCTCGTAGCGGATCACCACCACGTCGCCGGCCACCACCTTGTCGTTGAGGATGGCGTTCACCGCCTCCTCCTGGGACTCGAACACGCGGGCGCGGCCGGTGAAGCGCCAGATGGATTCGTCGACACCCGCCGTTTTGACGATGCATCCCCGCTCCGCAATATTGCCGTAGAGCACCGCCAGACCACCCTCCAGCGAGTAGGCATGCTTAAGATCGCGGATGCAGCCCTCGCTCCGGTCCAGATCGAGTGTCTTGTAGCGCTCGGCCTGTGAGAAGGCCTCCTGCGTGGGGATGCCGCCCGGCGCGGCGCGGTACAGATGGCGCGCCTCCTCGTTCTCGGCCTTGGTGATGTCCCAATCGTCCAGGGCATTGCCGATGCTGGTGGCGTGCACGGTCGGCACGTGGCGGTTGATCAGCCCCGCCCGATCCAGCTCGGCCAGGATCGAGACGACGCCGCCGGCGCGGTGCACGTCCTCCATATGGTATTTCTGGGTGGCTGGCGCCACCTTGCACAGATTCGGCACCTTACGGGAAAGCTGGTCGATGTCGGCCATGGTGAAGTCCACGCCCGCCTCCTGGGCGCAGGCCAAGAGATGCAGCACCGTGTTCGTGGAGCCGCCCATGGCGATGTCCAGGCTCATGGCATTCTCGAAGGCCTCGAAGGTGGCGATGGAGCGCGGCAGCACGCTGGCGTCATCCCGCTCGTACCAGGCGCGCGCGATGTCGACGGAAAGGCGGCCCGCCTTCAGGAACAATTCTCTCCGATCCGCATGCGTGGCCACCAGGGAGCCGTTGCCCGGCAGCGCCAGGCCCAGCGCCTCGGCCAGGCAGTTCATGGAGTTGGCCGTGAACATGCCCGAGCAGGAGCCGCAGGTGGGGCAGGCCGAACGCTCGACGGCGGCCACGTCGGCATCGCTCTCCCGGCTGTCTGCGGCCATGATCATGGCGTCGATCAGGTCCAGGTGCAGTTCACGGTTGTCGATGGTGATCTTGCCCGCCTCCATGGGACCTCCGGAGACGAACACCGCCGGGATGTTCAGACGCAGGGCCGCCATCAGCATGCCTGGGGTGATCTTGTCGCAGTTGGAGATGCAGACCATGGCATCGGCGCAGTGGGCGTTGACCATGTACTCCACCGAATCGGCGATCAGATCGCGGGAAGGCAAGCTGTAGAGCATGCCGCCGTGGCCCATGGCGATGCCGTCATCGATGGCGATGGTGTTGAACTCCTTGGCCACGCCGCCGGCGGCCTCGATCTCGCGCGCCACCATCTGACCCAGATCCTTCAGGTGCACATGGCCCGGCACGAACTGCGTGAAGGAGTTGACGACGGCGATGATCGGCTTGTCGAAATCGCCGTCCTTCATGCCTGTGGCGCGCCACAGGGCGCGGGCGCCGGCCATGTTGCGGCCGTGGGTGGTGGTGCGGGAGCGGTATACAGGCATGGAACAACCTCGTGGGAGATGTCAAAGCCGCCAGTTTAGCTTATCGGCCAAGGCCCTGCGACACTTACGGCCTCGCGGGTATCCTCACCACGTTGACAGGCCAGCCTACACCCCTAAGACTCACAGTCATGAGCACCGAAGCGCTGCTTGAGCAGCTCTACGATACCCCCGAAACCGATCTGATCGAGGATATCCGCCGCATCCGAGCCGAGCTCGACGGGCAGGTACTGATCCTGGGCCACCATTACCAGCGCGAGGAGGTGTTCGCCTTCGCCGACGTCAGCGGCGATTCCTTGCGCCTGTCGCAGCAGGCGGCGGCGACGCACACGCCCTATATCGTCTTCTGCGGCGTGCATTTCATGGCCGAGACCGCCGACATCCTGACCAGTGATGAACAGACCGTGATCCTGCCCGACCCCGCGGCCGGCTGCTCGATGGCCGACATGGCCGATTCCCCCCAGGTCGAGGCCTGCTGGCGGGAGCTTGCCACCGTCATCGACCCGGATGCCACGGTCACACCGGTCACCTACATCAATTCCGCCGCCACCCTGAAGGCATTCTGCGGCGAGCACGGCGGCATCGTATGCACCTCGTCGAACGCTCGGCGCGTCATGGAATGGGCCTGGGGCCAGCGGCAAAAGATCCTGTTCTTCCCTGATCGGCACCTGGGCGAAAACACCGCCGTGGCCATGGGCATTGCCGACGAGGACATGATCGTCTGGGACCCAAACCAGCCCATGGGCGGCAACAGCCGGCAGGCTATCGAAAGGGCCAGGCTGATCCTGTGGAACGGCTTCTGCTCCGTGCACCAGCTGTTCCGCCCGGAACATGTCGACACCATGCGCCGCGCCCACCCTGGCATCCGCGTGGCCGTGCACCCGGAATGCAGCCGCGCGGTCTGCGAGAAGGCCGACTTCATCGGCTCCACCGAGGCTATCATCAGGGACGTGGCGGCCGCTCCCGCCGGTCAGGCATTCGCCATCGGCACCGAGCTGAACCTCGTCAACCGCCTGCGTCTGCAACACCCGGACAAGCCGGTGTACTTCCTCTCGCCCATGGTGTGCATGTGCTCGACGATGTTCCGCACCGATCCGCAGCACCTGTACGCATCGCTGAAGGCCATTCGCGACAGCAGGGAGCTGAACCGGGTGGTCGTCCCCCCGGAGATCAAGCGCTGGGGCAAGATCTCCCTGCAGAGGATGCTCGATCTTGGCTAGGCGCCTGGCACTGGCGCTGCTGTGGATGCTGGCGCCGTTGCCGGCGTTCGCCCAGCCCCTGTCGGCCGATCAGCTGCAGCAGGCGGTGCAGGCCTTCGCGAACTCCCCCGATCACATGTTCGCCCCAGCCACCATCGCCAATGCCCAGGCCTATGTCGGGGCCGCACTGCTGGCCAGCCAGCAGAACAAGCCGACACAACTGGCCGACAGCCTGCAGGCGGCCAGCACGGCGCTGGACGAGGCCAGGCAGATCGCCGCCGACTACGAGGCCCGCCATCACGAGCTATTGGTGCTGCGCCGCCATGCCAAACAGGCCGTCGATCTGACACGCGACCCGGCCGCCGCCAGCGTCAGCCAGGCCGACACGCTGTTCAATCAGGCCGAGCAGACATTGAACGCCGCCATCGCCGCCAACGAGGCCGGCAACCTGAACACCGATAACCAGAAGGCCGGTGAAGCCGCCACGCTGTACAAACAGGCGATGGCCGCCGCCCTTCCCGCCATCGTCCAGCAGGCCAAGGCGGCGCTAAACGCCTCCCGCAACGATTACGCCAGCAGCTACACCCCCGACCTCTACGGCACCGCCAAACAGGAGATCCGCGACCTGCAACAAGCCATCGCCGGCAAGCTGCCGATGCCGGCCGCCCCCGCCCATGCGCTGCTTGTGGCGCGCAAGACGCAGGATATGGCCGCCTATATCCACCGGCTGCGCCGCCAGGATGACGGTTATGAGACGCTGATCCTGGGTGCGGCGAAGTCGCGCAAGCAGGTCGCGCAGGCCTTGGGCGAGGACTTCGATCCCGACGACATCGCCACCGATGTCTCCCCCACCGAACTGGTACAGAAAGCGGCGGCGCTGAAGGACGAGCTTGCACAGCAACGCCAGCAGTACAAGGACGACCTGGCGGCACTGAAGGCGCACGACGTCGATGTGCTGGCCGAGAAGCTGGCCGCACAGAAGCAGCAGCTGATCAACGCCCAGGACACGACGCTGAGCTCGCTGAAAGACGCCTTCAAGGCCAAATTGGCGCAGGAAACCTTTGAGACCGACCGGCAGGCCAAACTGCGCAAGCTGTTCAGGCCCGGCGAGGTGGAGGTCTACATCAACCTCGACGGCTCGCTGCTGGTGCGCCTGAAGGCGCTCAAGTTCGCCCCGGGTGCAAGCCGTATCGACAAAACCAAGTACGCCGATCTGATCAAGCATCTGGCCTTGGCCCTGGCCCTGTACAACGACCGCAACTACCGCATCGAGGGCCATACGGACAACCAGGGCGCCGTCAAATCGAACCAGGTGCTGTCGCTGAAGCGCGCGGAGGCGGTGCGCGACATGCTTGTCGCCGACGGCGTCAGTGCGGCCAAGATCAAGAGCTTCGGCTACGGCGAGGTGCGTCCGATCGCGAGCAACGCCTTCGCCAAGGGGCGGGCGATGAACCGGCGCATCGATGTCATCATCGAGGCGCCGGCCCCAGCCAAGAAATGACCGAACCGGAGATCATCGCCACCCTTCCCGAACACCTGCACGAAGCGACATCGGTACTGCTCGCGGCCTTCGGCGCCGCACCCGTGCACAAGCGGCGCGTTCTTTTGGAGACGCTGCAGCTGTTGTCCGGCCAGCACGATACCGCCGACATGAAGATGATGGCCAACGTCGTCAACGAGATCCGGCGCGGCCTGGAGGTGTTCTCGGGCTACAAACCGTACCGCAAGGTCAGCGTCTTCGGCTCGGCGCGCATCGGCACGGATGACCCGCGCTACCGGCAGACGCTGGGCTGCGCCCAGGCGCTGGCCGATGCCGGCTTCATGATCATCACCGGCGGCGGGGGCGGCATGATGCGTGCCGCCAACGAGGGCGCCGGAGCCGAGCGCTCGTTCGGCATCAACATCAACCTGCCGATGGAGCAGTTTCCAAACCCTTTCGTCGACGGTTCGCCGCGCCACTTTTATTGCAAGTACTTCTTCACGCGCAAGCTGTTCTTTTTAAAAGAGAGCGACGCGGTGATCCTGACACCGGGCGGCTTCGGCACCCTGGACGAGACCTTCGAGACGCTGACGCTGTTGCAGACCGGGCGCAATCCACCGGTGCCGGTGGTGCTGCTCGAGGCCCCGAACGACGATTACTGGGGCCCGTTCCTGCAGTCGTGGATGCGCAGGCTTGTCAACGACCACCTGATCAGCCCGGACGACTTCCAGCTGCTGTTCCACACCGACAGCATCACCTCGGCGGTCGAGCATATCGTCGATTTCTACAGCAATTACCACAGCTTCCGCTATGTCGGCGATATGGTGCTGCTGCGCCTTTTGAACCCGCTGGGCGAGGCGGCGCTCGGACGCCTGAACGCCGAGTTCGCCGACGTGCTGAAGGAGGGGGAGATCGAGCAGGTGTTCGCCTGGCCGCACAGCGACGATGCCTGCTATGCGCCCCTGCCGCGCCTGCGCATGCATCTGGATCGGGGCCGCGTCAACGTACTGCCGACGCTGATCCGGCGCGTCAACGCCCTGTCCGCCCGCCCCGCCTAACCCTGGGCGGCCTTGGCCTCGCCGGGGCGTAGCACCCGCGCCAGGTGATCGAGCACGCCGTTGATGAAGCCGCGCGGCGACTCGCCGACGTAATCGCGCGTCAGCTCCAGCGCCTCGTTGATGATGACCCGGTACGGAATCTCCAGCTTATGGATCATCTCCCAGGCGGCGAGGCGAAGCACCGTGTGCTCGACATGGGCGATGCTCTTCAGGCTGCGCCCGCGGATGGCACCGGCGATGGCGGTATCGATCTCGGTCACGTCGGTGATGACGCCGTGCACGAGCTCGCGCACATAGTCGCCATCCTGGTCGGCGCGTTCCCGCTCCTGCAGGCGGTCGGCCAGCATGGACGGGATCATGGCGCCGTCCTGGCCGCTGTTGTGCCAGGCATACAGCACCTCCAGCGCCGATTCGCGTGCCTTGTGCCGGTTCGGTCTCTTGGGTTTCGATGGCTGTGACAATCAGGTCTCCAGTTCTTGCAGCAGACGAGCCACCTCGACGGCGGTCAGCGCGGCCTCCGCCCCCTTGTGGCCGTGGGATCCGCCAACGCGCTCCTTCGCCTGCTCGATGGTATCGACGGTCAGCACGCCGTTGCCGACGCCGACATCGCCGCGCTGTGCCACGCGGCCGATGGCATCCATCGCCCCCTGGCAGACATGGTCGAAATGGGCGGTATCGCCGCGGATGACGCAACCCAGGCAGACGATGGCATCATAGGCCCCCGAGTTCGCCATGCGCGCGGCGATGGTGCCGATCTCGAAGGCCCCCGGCACATGCACGACGCGCATCGACGCCTCGTCGGCACCGTGCATCTTCAGCGCCTCGAGAGCGCCCTCGAGCAGCGCCTCGGTGATCGTGGCATTGAAGCGGGAAACGACGATGCCGATGGACAGGCCCGAGGCATCGACCTGCCCGGCCAGGTGCGGAGCATCGAGGCTCACCGGCCCTTGTCCCCGACATCCAGCATATGCCCGAGCTTGTCACGCTTGGTCGTCAGGTAGGCGATGTTGTCCGCATGCACGCTGGCCTGCAGTTGAACGCGTTCAACCACTTCCAGGCCATAACCGTCCAAGCCAACGATTTTCTTGGGATTATTCGTCAAAAGATTCAACTTCCTCAATCCCAGGTCGCGCAGGATCTGGGCACCGATGCCGTAGTCGCGCAGGTCGGCATTGAAGCCCAACTCGCGGTTGGCCTCGACGGTGTCGTGGCCGGCATCCTGCAGCTGGTAGGCTTTGAGCTTGTTCAAAAGCCCGATGCCGCGGCCCTCCTGGCGCAGGTACAGGATCACCCCCTCCCCGGCCTCGGCCACCTGGCGCATCGCCGCATGCAATTGCGAACCGCAATCGCAGCGGCGGGAGGCGAACACGTCGCCGGTCAGGCATTCGGAATGCACGCGCACCAGCGCCGGCCTGTCGGGTGAGGGCTCGCCCATCACCAGCGCCACATGCTCGGCCTTATCGATCATGTTCGTGTAGCCGACCATGCGGAACTCGCCGAATTCGGTGGGCATGCGCACCTCGACCTCGCGCTTGACCAGCGAGTCATGCTTCAGGCGATGGCGGATGATGTCGGCGATGCAGCCGATCTTCAGGCCATGCTCGGCGGCGAATTCCTTGAGCTGGGGCATGCGCGCCATGGTGCCATCGTCGTTCATGATCTCGCAGATGACGCCGGCCGGCGCAAGCCCAGCCATGCGCGCCAGGTCGATGGTGGCCTCGGTATGGCCGGCGCGCACCAGCACCCCGCCCTCGCGCCCGACGAGTGGGAACACGTGCCCGGGCATGGTGATGTCGGCAGGTTTCGCCTGCGGATTGACGGCGGCGCGCACGGTATGGGCGCGGTCGTAGGCGGAGATGCCGGTGGTGATGCCCTGGGCCGCCTCGATGGACACCGTGAAATTGGTTTTGAACTTGGCGTTGGAGTCCGTGACCATCATCGGCAGATTCAGGCGATCGGCCTGCGCCTGCGTGATCGGCAGGCAGATCAGGCCGCGCCCAAAGCGGGCCATGAAGTTGATGGCCTCCGGCGTCACCCATTCGGCGGCCATCACCAGGTCGCCCTCGTTCTCGCGCGACTCGTCGTCGGCGAGGATGATCATGCGTCCGGACTTGAGCTCCTCGATCAGCTCCTCACAGCTGGCCAGCGTCATGCGTTGTCCTCCTTGGCCTGCAACAGCCGTTCGACATAGCGGCCCAGGATGTCCGTCTCCAGGTTGACCTTATCGCCCGGGGCCAGATCGCCGAGATTCGTGTGCTGCAGGGTATGCGGAATGAGGTTGACAGAAAACCGGCGATTGTCCACCGCATTGACCGTCAGGCTGACGCCGTTGAGCGTCACCGAGCCCTTGACCACCACATAGCCGGCCAGGTGCGCCGGCACGATAAAGTCCATGCGCACATGCTCCCCCACAGGCGCGACCGCCACCACCTCGGCCACGTCGTCGACATGCCCCGTGACCCAGTGCCCGCCCAGCGCATCGCCCAGGCGCAGCGCCGGTTCCAGGTTCAACCTGCGCCCCGGCATCGCCCCGGCAAAGCTCGTTTTGGCCAGCGTCTCCGGGGACAGCGTGGCGGCGAACACGCCGGGTTCGGGAAAGGCGGTGACGGTCAGGCAGCAGCCGTCGACGGCCACCGAATCGCCGAGCTGCCAGCCACCCATGCCCAGATGCGTGGACACGCGCCAGTCGGCGCCGTCGGATTTGACGTCGATGCGCTCAAGGCGGCCGACATCCTGGATGATTCCGGTAAACATCGGACGCATGCTATCGCGGGTAGTCCCCGAATGGCACTACAAAGCGCCCTCGCCCGGCGTGAACGCACGCCAGGCGTCGATCATCGGGAAATACAGGCCCAGGCGCAGCGGACGCTCCTCCATGGCCCTCAGCAGACCGGCATAGCGCTCCAGCTGCGGCCGATGGCGCTGTATCTCCGCTTTCAGGAATGTCTCGACATCGCCACCGCCGTGCTCCCCGGTCTTGTAATCGACGATCCAGCGCACCCCGTCGGCATCGACGAAGCTGCGGTCGATGATGTGATGGGAGGCCATGCCGTTCTGCATGCTGCTCAGCGCCCATTCCGAGTGCGCCTCGCCATGCCGCCCCGACAGCAGCCAGGAGGCGCGCTCGCTTGCCAGCACGCGCGAGAGCGCCGCCGCACAGCGCTCCATGGCGCGCTCAAGCGCCGCTCCGGATAGCCCCTCCGCCAGCAGCAGGCGGCGCATGCGCACGCTCTCCGCCTCGCTGTCGGCATTGCTCCAGGATTCGATGCCGCGCTCGCCGATATGCTGCAGCGCCGCATGCACGGCGTTGCCGACGGGCGCGGCCTCGGGCCCGGCCCAGAAGTACTCGCTTTCCTCCTCCCCCGCCTCGGACCGCCATGCAGGTGCCCCATCAAAGCCCGAAGCGCGGATCAACGACCGGCGTGCGTGGGCCTGCACGAGGCCCTGTGCCTCCATCGCATGCACCGGAGCACCGAAACAGTCCCCGCACTCGCCGTCGGGCAGCAGCAGCCTCAACAGCGACCCCTTCACGGCCTCGCCGCTCTTTTCCGACACCTCTCCGAACAGGTGAAGCGCCGTCTCGGCTCGCGTACAAGCCACATAAAGAAGGCGCGATAACTCATTGCTTTCTCTTATCTTTTCTACATTCTTCACCATGCTGAACACGGCATCCTGCCCGCGCTTCGGGGGACGCACCGCCATCAGCGACTGCACGCCGGTGTCCAGCGCCACGTCGGTCATGGCGAGCAGCGGTGCATCGCTCTTGGCATTGCCGTGGCCGAGTCCCGGCAGGATCACCACCTCCCACTGCAGGCCCTTGGCCCCGTGCATGGTCAACAGCTCGACGCGCCCGGCCACAGGCGACGAGTCGGGCGCGGCAAACAGCCGTTCCAGGCGTTCATCGAGCAGCGCGAAATCGATCAGCCCGCCCTCCTCCATCTCGCCCACCAGATCGAGCATCGCCGCCACGTTGCGCTCGGCATCGCTTCCGATCAGGCCCGGCATGCCTGCGCGATGCCATGCCGTTTCGAGCAGGCCTCTCAGCGGCAGGCGCCCGGAGATGGCCAGGCAGGGTGCCAGCGCCTGCCAAAGATGTTCGGCGCGCCGGCGGGCACCGGCATCCAGCCTGGCGAGGCTATCCCCATCGCCCAGGATTTCGCTCACCGCCCGCGCATCCCCGGCCAGCAGGCTGTGCAGATCGGCTGTCGTCAGGCCGCAGCAGGGTGCGCGCAGCAGGGCTGCCCACGATTCACGGTCGACCGGGTGCAACAGGGCCCGCATCAGGGCGCGAAGCAGGCGGATCTCGGGACGCGCATGCAGGGGCAGGATATCGACGGCCCGGAAGGCGATGTCCGCCTCGGCCAATGCCTGCATGATGGCATGCAGATGCTTGCGGTGACGGCCGAGCACGGCGATACGCTGCCCACCCGTCTCCAGCGCCTGGCGGATGGTCGAGACCACGGCTTCCGCCTCCCCGGCGGCATCCCTTTGCCGCTGCAGATGCACATGCACCTCGCCGGCGTGCGTGAGTGCGGCATGGGCTTCGGCATGACCGACCGCCCCCATCAACGCATCCGCTTCGCCCGGAAAGATGTGCGAAAATGCGCGGTTGACCCAGTCGACGATCATCGGTGCCGAACGGAAATTGCGTGTCAGGTTCAGCGCCGTGACCGGCGGCAGTTGCGCCCGGTTATGGGCGGCCAGCAGGAACAGCCCCACCTCGGCCTTGCGGAAGCGGTAGATCGACTGCATGGGATCGCCGACCATGAACAGCGTGCGGTGCGTGCCGTCGCCCGCCTGCCAGCCCTCAGTCAGGTTGCGCAGCAGCCGCAACTGCAACAGCGAAGTGTCCTGGAATTCGTCGACGAGGATGTGGTGGATGCGGTAATCCAGCCGCATCAACAGATCGGTCGGATGCCCCTGTGCATCCTCCAGCGCCCGCATCGCTCGCAAGGCGATCTCGATGAAGTCCGCCTCGCCGCGCTGTTCGAACAGGCGCTGCAGGGCGGCATCCGCCTTGAGCAACAGCACCAGCTGCCCCTCCAGCACCCGCCACTGGGCATCGTCGATACGCGGTTCGGACGGCATCGACATCATCTCGCCCAGCGCCGCCTCCAGTCCTTCCACGCCGGCCAGCTCCTCCAGCCACTGCTGGAATTGCTGTTTCTGCACCGCGAATTCCCTGTCCGCGGGAAAACCGCGCCTGACGTTGATGCCGCCCGGCTTGCGCAGGCCCTTGTCCGTCATCAGCTCCCGCGCCAGCAGCTGCCAGAGCGGCAGCTCCGACAAGGCCTCCCCCGGCCAGGCCCGCAATCCCGCAAGTTCAGCATCGCCGCGGTTGGCGGCGGCAAAGGCGATCAGGGCCGGGAGCCCGGCCCCGGGCCTATCGGGCATCAAGGGGGCACAGGAGGACACACACCGCGCCAGCG
>OFHG01000125.1_pt1 | contig 34122 bp, 26 predicted proteins | sample 1521931 | NCBI WGS metagenome assembly OFHG01 (sample SAMEA2468438, study PRJEB22500) | soil metagenome | biome: Glassland; feature: Farmland; material: Clay | place: Australia | collected 2013-01-31 | depth 0.55 m
TGGTATTCGTCTGGTACGCGGTGACCGCGCTGTTTCTGAAGGTCAAGGCGAGCGAAGAAGCAGCGGCAGCGGCGACCCGCGCCAAGAGCGACTTCCTGGCCACCATGAGCCACGAAATCCGCACACCGATGAACGGCATCCTCGGCATGACCCATCTGCTGGAACGCAGCAAACTGGACCCCGAACAGCAGGACAGGCTCCACACCATCGTCACATCGAGCGAGGCGCTCCTGGTGATACTCGACGATATCCTCGATCTGTCGCGCATCGAGGCCGGCAAACTGACGCTGGAAGCGGCGCCCTTCGATCTTGCGCGCCTGGCTCGCGACGTCGCCAGCCTGATGTCAGGCCGGGCCCAGGAGAAAGCGCTGACGCTGCGCGCCGACATCGCCGCCGACATCCCTCAGCTGCTGATAGGCGACAGCGCACGCCTGCGCCAGGTGCTGCTCAATCTGGTCGGTAACGCGATTAAATTTACCCCCCAGGGGGCGGTCACCATCCGTTTGCGGCGGCTGCGGCAGCCGCCTTCGGCTCCCGGCCGCATTCCCATCGAATTGGCGATCAGCGACACCGGTATCGGTATTGCCGCCGAACAGCTCGCTACCCTGTTCCGGCCATTCTCCCAAGCCGACTCGGGCATCGCCCGCCGCTTCGGCGGCAGCGGCTTAGGGTTGGCCATCTGCAAGCGGCTGCTGGAAGCGATGGGCGGATCGCTCCGGGTGGACAGCACCCCCGGCGTCGGCAGCACCTTCTATTGCAGCCTGGAATTGCTACAGACGGACGGCACTCGTGACGAAACTCCCGCACCACCGGAAGCGATTCCGCGCTTGCCGCCGCTGACCATCCTCGTCACCGACGACCAGGAGATCAACCGGAAGGTGGTCTCTTCGCTGCTGGCACAGGAGGGGCACCGAGTCGTCGAGGTCAGCGGCGGCGCCGATGCCGTTGCGGCGGCGGCGCAAAACGATTTCGACGTAGTACTGATGGACCTGCAGATGCCCGATATCGATGGACTTGAAGCGACGCACCGGATCCGCGCCCTGGAAGGGTACCGGTCTCGGGTACCGATCATCGCGTTGACGGCCAATATATTGAACGAAGAACGGGAGCGCTGCCTGCACGCCGGGATGGACGGCTTTATCGTCAAGCCGTTCACGCCGGAAGGGTTGAACCGGGAACTGGGACGGGTGCTGGCGCAACACCGCGAATCCCAAATCAACGACATGATAGCGAAATGAAAGGGCGACCCCGAAAGGTCGCCCTAGTGACAAAACGGCGTCAGCCGCATGCGGGCGGACAGAACCATCCCGCCGCGCCCTTACGTCCGCCGGTCTCCACGCCTGTCACGGCGGTTACCGCGCCATGATGCGGTGCCTGCGTCATGGTAGCCGGCGGCGCCGCAGCGTCCGTCGCATTCGCGGCCATCGCCGTCCCCACACTCAACGCCACAGCAGCCAGTACGGCCAGCGCAACTCCATACTTCATCGAGATTTTCTTCGACATTGCTATACCCTTCCCTAAGCACTAGACATGTCCCGACAGCGCCCTCTTTTCCTCATGTGCGCTGCCCCGTGTTCCGTATCCACAACAGACAGGAACCCCGTAAAGATAATACGGGTGAGGCGGAGTTACCAGCGGCATGTGTTCCAACGGGCCAATTCCCCTTCGTACCAGTGATACCTCACGCTTCTCTGATAAAAATTTCTTATTGCCCCTCCAACACCGGCTGTAGCGCCGCAAACACCTGGCGCGGCGTAATCATCTGCAGGCAGACGTTGTCGACACAGGGTGTCTTGCGATGGTTGGAGGCGCTGACGCAGGGGGAACAGGCGAGCCCGGCGTAGATCGGCGTGCTGTTGCCGAGGGAGCCGTAGAGCTGCGGCGTCTCGGGGCCGAAGATAACGAAGGTGGGCAGGTCGGTCACCGCGGAGAAGTGGCCGGGGCCGGAGTCATTGGTGAGCATCAGGGTCGAGACGCTGTAGAGGGCGGGCAGTTCGCGCAGTTTGAGGCGGCCGGCGAAATTGACGCAGCGTTCGTGGCCCACCCACTTGCGCAGCTGCTCCGCCTCGTCCCGCTCGCCGGGGGCACCGGTGATCAGGAGCAGGGTGTCGGGGTAGGTTTGCAGCACCTGCTGCATCACCTCGATGAAGCGCTCGCGCATCCAGCGCCGCTGCGGCAACAGGTCGCTGGCGTTGGGATTGACCAGCACCAGGCGCTGCTGCGCCGGGTCGTAGCCGGGGAAGTCCTCGCACACCTTGGCGTGGATCGCCGCCTTCTCCTCGTCGCTCACCGGTGCCTTGGCCAATACGATCTCCTCGTTGCCGATCAGCGTCTTGGAATAGGGCAGCTCCTCCTTGTCGCTCAGGGCCGCATTGGCCAGGGCGATGAAATTCTTGGCGATATGGATGTGCGGATTGTAGGCAACGCGGTGGGTCAGCAGTTCGCCGCGGTAGAGCCCTTCGTTGTGGAAGGCGTAGTAGCCGACGCGGTTGGGTGCCCCCGACAGGCCGGTGAGCAGCGCGGTGTAGCGCGAGAACAGCTCCAGGTCGATCACCGTGTCGATGCCGCGCCGGCGGGTCCAGAACAGGAAGCGCAGGGTGTCGAAGGCGAGCACGAACAGGCCGCTTTCGCGGATGGTGAAGACGTTCTCCTCGGACACGGTATCGAGCAGACGCAGGCTGGTCGCGTTCTTCTTGAAGATGGCGAAATACAACTCGCAGCCGTGCCGTTGCAGCTTGCGCATCGCCGGGTCCACCAGGATCGCGCTGCCCATCTCCGACAGCTCCACCAGCAGCACCTTTTGCGCTGCGACACGGCTGCGGTGCCGGAACAGACGGCCGATGCGCGCCAGCAGCGTCACCACGAAACAGAGCGGGACACCGGCATAGAAATCGATCTTGCGCATGGTATCCACTTTCATCGATGTTGCTCCTTGGCTCTTCGCTGGAAAAACGGCAATTATACGCCGGGTCGGGCGCGCACGGGCAGCAGCGCCGCCAGCCCGAGGACGACCGCGAACCACAGGGTGGTGAGACGGATCAGAACCGTGGCGGCGACCGCACCGCCATGGGGCATGCCGTTGAGCGCCAGCAGCGTCACCATGGTCAGCTCGGCGCTGCCGAGGCCGCCGGGCAGAAAGCTCACCGCCCCCACCAGCATGGAGAAGGCGTAGATGAACAGCGCGGTACGCAGGCCGAGGTCGGCACCCAGCACCTGCGCCAGATAGTGGAACGCGACCCCCTCGGCGCCCCAGGCGACCAGCCCGAGCAGGACGCTGAAGGCGAGCAGCGGCAACGAGAACAGCCGGGCGGAGTGGAGCACGGTCTCGATGGCCCCGGCCGCCAGCGCGGCGACACGCCCACGGAAGCGCCTTCGCAGGTAGCGGTCCAGCGCCTCCAGCCAGCTGCGCCGCTGGATCAGCAGCAGCACCGCCGCCAGCGCGGCGGCCAGCACGACTACCACCATTCGCCCCTGCGGATAGGCCGACAGCCCCAGTCCCGCCATCACCAGGATCGCCAGCAGGTCGCCGAGTCGCTCCGCCAGCAGCGCGGCCAGGCTGTGCGGGTAGGCGACGCCGTGGGGCTGCAACAGAACGCAGCGCAGCGCCTCGCCCGCCTTGCCCGGCGTGGTGGTGAGGGCGAAACCGCCCAGGTAGATGCGCAGGCTGGCGAACGTCGGCAGGCGGTAACCGAACCGCGCCAGATAATATTGCCAGCGCGCGAAACGCAGACCGTAATTGACCAGCGACAGCGACAACAGCAGCGCCACCGCGGGCAGCGACACGTGTTCCAGCGCCGCGGCCACGTCGCGCCAGCCGCCCCACAGGGCGAACACCAGGTAGCCGCCCGCCGCCGCGACCACCGACGCCAGCAGCGCGCGCATGCCGCGCCGCGGAACACCCCCGGCGCCTTCGCTCATGCGAACAGCCACAGGGTCACGGCCGCCCAGCCGAACACCGTCACCAGCAGGTGCGGGTCGCGCAGCAGGTCGCGCGCCGGGTCCTCGCCCGCATCGCTACTGAAAGTGAGGTGGAGATAGCGGAACAGCCCGTAGAGCACGAACGGCACCGTGTAGATCAGCTTATCGGTGTGGTGCATCGCGATGGTCTCGGGGCTCATCGTATAGAGGCTGTAGGAGATCACCACGCCGGCGGTGCAGACACCGATCATCAGGTCGAGCATCGGCAGCGAATAGTTCTGCAACACCTTGCGCGCCGCATCCCCGCCCCGCTCCATCACCGCCAATTCGGAGCGCCGCTTGGCGAAACCGAGGAACAGCGTCACCATCAGGCCGGTCAACAGCAGCCACGAAGACGGCGGGATGCCGACGCCGAGGGTGCCGGCGAGGATGCGCAGCATGAAGCCGGCGGCGATGACGAAGACGTCGAGGATCACCACATGCTTGAGCTGCCAGGAGTAGGCCAGGTTGAGCAGGAGGTAGATGGTGACGATGCTCAGTACCCGCGGCGCCGCCAGCCGCGCCAGGGCGATGCCGAGCAGCACGCTCAACACGGCCAGTATCAGCCCGGCGGCCGGCGTCACCGTGCCGGCCGCGAGCGGACGCAGCCGCTTCCGCGGATGCAGCCGGTCGGACTCCCGGTCGTACCAGTCGTTGATCACATAGATGGCGCTGGAGGCGAAACAGAAGGCCAGGGCGGCGAGCAGCACCATCTGCACCTTGGCGGCATCCTGCCAGGCGTGGCCGAACAGCAGGCCGACGAAGACGAAGCCGTTCTTCAGCCATTGGTGCGGCCGCAGCAGTTTAATCATCGCGCGCAGGTTAGCCACCCTTGCCCTCCCCCGGCATCTCTCTGTAATAGGCGTGATCGGCCATGGCCAGCATCTCGCGGTCGCCGCGGCTGTCGCCATAGGCATAGAGCTCGACGGCGGCCTCCCCGAACAGTGCCCGCAACCGCCGCGCCTTTTCCGCGCCATAGCAGTTGCCGCCGTCGTAGCGGCCGGTGACACGTCCCACCCCATCCGTTTCCAGGCGGGTGGCGATCACCGCGTCGAAGCCGGCGGCCAGCGCCCATGGTGCCACATAATCCTCGATGGAGGCGGAGACGACAACGCAGCGATGCCCTTGGCGCCGGTGCCACGCCAGCCGCGTCACGGCCTGCGGGCGCAACAGTGCCGGGATGCGCTCGTGGGCAAAGCGTTCTCCCTCGCGCGCCAACACCTCCCGCGACATGCCGGCGAGGAAGCGGCGCAGCAGCCGTTCCTTGGCCACGCTGTTGGGGATCAGGCGCAGAAGGTAGCCGAGCAGCGTAGGCAACAGCAGCAACGTATTGAGGGCGAAGCGCCACGGCACGGTAACCTGCCATAGAAACGCCGACAACGTTTCACGGTGGGTGACTGTGCCGTCGAAATCGAAGGCGGCGACCACCTGGCGCGGCGGCGCGGTCACAGCTTCAGCCGCTTGAAGATGCGCTCGGGGATGTGGGTGATGATCAGCATGATGTAGCGCCAGAACCACGGCACGTAGAGCACGTCGCGGCCGCGCTCCGCGGCGCGCGCAATGCGTTCGCCCACCGCCGCCGGCGTCGCCACCAGGAACAGGCCGGGCATGCCGAAGGTCATGCCGGTGTCGACGAAGCCGGGCTTGACCGTGAGCACGCGCACGCCGGCCGGAAACAGGCGGTTGCGCAACCCTTGCAGATAGAGGGCGAAGGCCCCCTTGGCGGCGCCGTAGGTGTAATTGCTCTGGCGGCCGCGATCGCCGGCCACCGAGGCGATACCGGCGATGAAGCCGCTGCCGCCCTGCTCCATGCGCGCGGCGCACAGATTCAGGATCGAGACCGCGCCGACGAAGTTGCGGTTGATGATCGCCTCGGTCTCGGCGAAGTCCGCCGCCGCCTTGCCCTGATCGCCGAGATAGCCGAAAGCTACCAGCACCCCCGCCAGTTCGCCCATCTCGGCGCCGACCCGCTCCAGGAAGGTGGCGTGATGCTCCGTGGCCTCGGCGTCGAAAGCACCGAATCTGACCTCGACGCCATAGCGGATGGCAAGGTCGGCCGCGTCGCGCCGCAGCTCCTCCAGGTCGCGCCCCGCCAGATAGAGGGCACGACCGCGCCGCGCGAAGGCCGCCGCGCTGCCGCGGGCAATGGCGGAGGTGGCGCCGAGGATCAGTACCGCCCCGCTCACGCAACACCGCCGATGCTGAGGCGCCGCGACAGGCTGGAGCTGAACACCCCGTCGGGATCGAGGGCCTGCTTGATCGGCCACCACGCCTCCAGTCGCGGATACATGGCGCGGAAGCTGGGGGCGGCGAGACGCGCATCCTTGGCCAGGTAGACCCGGCCGCCGTGGCGCAGCACGATGGCATCCAACTCCTCCAGCAACTTGAGCAGCGCCGGCCCGGTCATCGGCAGGTCCATGGCCAGGGTGTAGCCGGCCATGGGGAACGACAGCTGCCCCGCACCCTCTTCGCCCAGACGCTTCAGCACCCCGAGGAAGGCGGGGTGGCCGCTGGCGGCAAGCGCTTCGAGCAGCTGCTGCAAGGCGGCCAGCGCCGTCACCGTAGGCACCACGCACTGGTATTGCAGGAAACCGCGCCGACCGTAGAGGCGGTTCCAGTTGCCCAGCGCGTCGAGGGGATAGAAAAACGTTTGGTAATCGGTGACGAACGGTGCGCGCTTGCGCCCCGCGACCCGGTAATAGAGGGCGTTGAAGGCACGGATGGTGAGCGGGTTGAGCAGCCAGCCGGGCATGTCGAACGGCACATCGCGCACGCCGCGCGGCTTCAACAGCAGCGGCGCGGTGCGCAGGCGCCGCGGCAGCGCGTCCGCCGCCGCGTGATCGCCGGCCATCACCACGCTGCGCCCCAGCGCCGCGCCGCGGCTGGTCAGGTCGATCCAGGCGACGGTATAGCGGGCGTCGTGCTCCGCATCCTGCAGGAAGCGGAACGCCTGCTCCAGGTCCTTGGCAGCGGTGTGCCGCGCGTTGATGTAGGCGCTGTCGATGGACCGCAGTTGCATCTCCACGTCGCCGACGATGCCGGTCAGCCCCATGCCGCCGACAGTGGCCCAGAAGGCGTCGGCGTTCTCCCGCGGCGAACAGCGCAGCCGCTTGCCGTCGGCCGACACCAGTTCGAATTCGCGTACGCTGCGGGAGAAGGCGCCGTCGTGGTGGTGGTTCTTGCCGTGCACGTCGGCGGCGATGCAGCCGCCGAGCGAAACATACTGCGTTCCCGGCGTTACCGATGGGAACCAGCCCCGGGGCACGCTCACCGCCAGCAGCTCCGCCAGGGTAACGCCGGCCTCGGCGCTTATGATGCCTTGGGTGGTATCGAAGGCGGCGAAACGGTTGATGCGCTCGGTCAGCACGATGCGGCCGCCCTCGTTGAGCGCCGCATCGCCGTAGCTGCGCCCCTGGCCGCGGGCGATGACCGATGCGCTGCGGGCCGTCAACTCGGCATGGCGCTCCGGCCGCTCCAGCTCACAACGCTGCACCGGATAGCGTCCCCAACCGGCAATCTCCTTGGACAGGGTCTTCATCGGTGCGGCAAGCGCTCCCTCTGTTGATGCGGAAAATATCTGTCGTAAAAATAACATTTTCCGCACGGCAGGAACCACGGCAGGCGATAAAACTTGTGGCGGATACGCTGCAGCACCTCGTCGCGGTAGGCCCGGTAGTGAAAGCCGTGACCGACCAGCAGATAGCCGATGGCGCCGCGCACGTGGATCTCGTGCAGCTGGTAGCTGTCGAAATAGCGGCCGTAGAGCAGTACCGATTTCTCCGCGTAGAACAGGACCGTCATGTCCTTGCCGTTGAAGGTGCGGAAGTCGCTCTGGATATCGTCCTGGCGACCGTACTTGGAGGCGTCACCCATCACGATGAAGTAGCGGCCGGTTTGATGCTCCAGGATCGCCGAGTAGATGTAGTCGTCGGTGCCCACGACACTGTTGGTCGCATAGGGCTCCATCTGCTGCCAGAACTCCTCCGGATGGGCGCCGAAGATCAGGTCGTAATGCATCACCGTGTGATTCTTCCAGAGACCGTACGGCAGCACCAGCACTGCCACTATGGCGGCCACATGCAGCAGTGAGAAACCCACATTGAACTGCACGCTGCGTCTGAGTTGCCGTCCGTCCAACCAACGCGGCAACAGCAGGAACAGGAACGGGTAGAAGGCCAGCACCCAGTGCAGGCCGATGCGCGCGATGAAGGCCAGCCCGGCGAACAGCAGCATCGGCAGCAGCCACAACCAGCCGAACAGGTCGCCGCGGCGCAGGTCGCCGAACCAGCCGCGCCGCGTGCGCCAGCCGTACCACAGCAGCGGCGGCGTCAGCACATAGAGCACCATCACCAGATAGGTGACGAAATCGGACCAACCGCCCTCGTGGCTGCCGACCTGGCGGTTGTAGAGGTTGAACAGGATGTTGTCCCAGCAGTGATCGTAGTTCCACCAAACGTTGTAGGCGGCGAACGGCAGCACCGCGAGGAACAGCAGCAGCAGGCCGACCGCGTTGCGCCGTCCCGGCTTTATTGCGAGCAGATAGACGCCGTAGGTCACCCCCAGCAGCACGGCAAAATACTTCGACAGGAACGCCAGCCCCAGCAACAGCCCGGAGTAGACGAACCAGCGATAGCCGCTCTCCCTGGCCAATGCCCGGTGCAGCGCCCAGGCCGACAGGAACGAAAACAGGATCAGCGGCGTATCGGTGCTGATCAGCACGTCGATGATGTCGATGGGCATCAGCAGATAGAGCATGCCGGCCAGTGCCGCACGCGACTCGTCGATCTCGCCGCGCCAGATGCGGTAGATGGACCAGCCGATGAACGAAGTGAGCAGCACCGCCGGCAGCCGCAGCCACCAGTCGGCCTGGCCCGCATAGAGCAGCAGGTGCAGCCACCAGCCGACCATCGGCGGATGGTCGTAATAGCCCAGCGCCAGGTACTTGCCCCAGAGGAAGAAATAGGCCTCGTCGCCGGTCAGCGGCAGGATCGCCGCCAGCACCAGCTTGAGCAGCGTCACCGCCGCCAGTACGTAATAGAAATTGCGTCGTATCCGATTCATCTCACAGATGATGTTTGCCGGTGAAGTAGACCCACATCCCGGGCAGGCTGGCGACGATGAGGTTCACGCCGTAGAGGATCGACATGGAGAGCACCAGGGTCTTGTCGGCGCCGATCAGGGTAAACAGGCCGATCATGCCGCCCTCGCGCACCCCCCAGCCGGCCAGCGACACCGGCACGATGGTGAGCAGGATCACCGGCGGCACGATCACCATATAGGTCCACAGATTGAAGGTCAGGCCGACGCTGTTGCCGATGCAGAAGATCGCCAGCAGCGTGAACAGGTGGATCGCCAGCGCCAACAGCAGCTGCGCAGAGAAGGCGCGCCACCCGCGCAGCACCTGTGCCAGCCGCTGCGAGATGCGCACGAACAGCACCGTCACCGGCCAGCGTTCCAGCCAGTGCAGCTTGTGAAACAGCACCAGCACGGCGAAACCGGCGATACCCGCCGACACCAGCCCGTTGATGGCGAGGAACACCTGGTGCGGCAGCAGATTCGGATTGACCTGCAGCGCGATCAGGTTGAACACCAGCAGACCTGCCAGCCCCAGGCCGCGATCGACCGCCACGCCGTAAAAGGCGTCGCGCTTGCGGTGGCCGGTGCGCGCCACATCCAGCATCCGCAGGGCGTCGCCGCCGATGCTGGTGGGCAGCCCCTGATTGAAGAAGCTGCCCTTGAAGTAGCTGCGCAGGTAGAACGGGAACGACTGGCCGAAACCGAGACGGCGCATCACCAGCTCCCAGCGGAAGGAGGCGATCAGGGTGCTGCACAACTGGAATCCCAGCGCCGCCAGCAGCAACCACGGCTTAACGCCCAATACCGTCTCCACCACGCCGTGCAGATGGATGCTGCGGAAGATCAGCCAGAACACCAACAGGGTGACCGCCACCCGCACCAGCGGCGATGCGATGCGCTTCAGCCGGCTCATAACGCGGGCGTTCCAAACAGCCGGCGCAGGCCGGGCCACGCCAGCGCCAGCATGGCGAGGGGCAGCACGATCAGCAGCGGCCGCGCCAACGGGTAGCCGGCGGTGTAGGTCCAGGCGGTGTAGAGCGCAGCGATCACCAGCAGCAGGGCGAAGCCGCGCTGCGCGCCCGCGTTAAGTCCCCAGCGCCAGCGCGCCGCCAGCCAGATGCTGGCCAGCATGCCGAGCCAGCCGAATACTGCGCCGCCCAGCACGTCCTGCGGCCAGTGGATACCCACCGCCACCCGCGACACCGCCACCAGCACCGCGCCGGTCAGCGCCGCGACCTTGGCCGGCAGCGGGAAACGCAGCATGCAGATGGCCCCGGCGAAGGCGAAGGCGGCGGCGCTGTGGCCGGAGGGAAACGAGCCGGTCACGGCACGAAAACCGATGAGGTGGAACTGGTCCGGCAGCAGCAGCGCCGGCGGACGCGGGGTATTGAACAGATCTTTGGCGCCGTCCACCCCGAACGACACCACGATCAGGGCCACCATGACGGCCCACACCAGGTCGGGGCGCCGGCCGGCGAAGGGCAGCAGCAGGCACAGCAGCGGCATGGTGTCGCCGAAGATGGTGACGTTGGACCAGAGACGGGCGTCCGCCGGCCAGGGGAAACGGTTGACCAGGAAAAATACCTCGTGGTTGGCGCCGGTGGCCAACAGCAGCGCCAGCAACAGCGCGGCGACGATCGGCACACCGAGCGCCCAGCGCAGCCCCACTACACTCTCTCTCGTCTCTTGCATCAACGTCTCGTCAGTTGCACCAGGCGATAGTTCTTGTACTTGGCGAAGGTGGCCCCGGTGCGCAGCCCGGAGAAGTATTTCTTCTCCACCTTCGGCAACTTCTTGCGCAGAAAGAATTTCAGCAGCCAGGCGATGAAGCGGCGGTTGTCACTCAGGTAGGCCCAGATCGCCTCGCCCGACGGCTTCAGCTTGTGCATCAGCAGTTCGTCGACGATATCCATGTTGGGCGCCATCAGTGCAGTGATATCCTCGTCGTTCACCACATCGAACGGCGCCCCAGCCAGCGCGGCATAGAAGTCGGCGAGACGATGGCCGCCGCCGATCACACCATCGCCGGGCTGGCCGTCGCCGGCCGCCATGGTCTTGAAGAAATCGCAGATCACCACGCGGCCATGGGGCTTGAGCAGTTGGGCGCTATAGGCCAGCGCAGTCTTCAGGTCGATGTACTGGAAGCTCTCGGAAAACAGCACCGCATCATACTGCCCGGCCATCTCCGCCAGGGGAAACTGCTCCAAGGTGCACTCGAATACCCGTGCCTTGTTGCCGGGCAGTTGCTCCAAGCGGGCATGGACCATACGGCTCAACGAGGGCGACGGAATCACGCCATCGACGCGGTAGCCGCGGCGCGTCAGCTGTTGCAGCGTATGGCCGGTACCGCAACCCACGTCCAGCACCCGCACCTCCTCGCCATCCAGCGGCGGCAGCGCCGCGGCCAGGCGATCGGTATAACGTTGTTGCGCCGCCGCCAGATTGGCCAGCGACGGCGCCAGGTCGGCCTCCCACAGACCGTAATGCAGATCGTCCACGCCCAGCAGGTGCTTGCCCAGCACCAGCCCCAGCTCGCGGCTGTCCATCGTATGTGTCGCGCCCATCCTTCCCCCCAATCGAATCTTGTAATCACATTGTCGTTGGCCGGTGTTGCGCCGTGCCACCGCGGCAGTGTACCGATATGAGGGGAACGCCGCAGCAGGCATCGCCTGCGACGACGACCAGCAGATGCAATTTTGTGACCGGCTACCGCTGCGCACCACGGTATCCGCTGCAGCTGTAGAGGTCATAACTCACCGCGGGCGTGCCGTGCAGCACCACCTCCACCTCGTCGGCCTTTTTACAATGATCGAAACGCGACAACCAGCCGGTGACGGCGCCGTGGCTGAACTGCGAATCTGGCACCACCAGAATGCCGCGCGCCCCCGGCGCCGGCGAGCCGTACCACAGGTCTGACTGGGTGATGTGGCCGTCGGTCACCTGCACCGGGGTCGGCCGCACGTACCAGGAGATATGGCTGGCGTAGGACCAGTTGCCGGCGAACAGCACCGGCTTCGGACCGGGCGTCGCCGCCATCGCCGCACATAGTTGCTCCGCGCGCACACTGGCTGCCCGCCAGCCGTACAGATCGTTCAGAGGAAAATGCCTGGGCTCGAACGGCAGCCAGGGGCTGAACAGCTCGCTGTGCAGCAGCAGCGTCAACACCACCGAATAGGTCACACCGCCCCAGACGATGACGCGCACGCTGCGCCGCTGCCAGTGGCGCAGCAGAAAACGCGCCACCAACGGCGCCAGCAACGCCCAGCCCAGCAGGGTCCAGTGCGGCAGGGTCGGTTCGAAACCGCTGCTCCAGCCGAAGAACAGCAGCGGCGGCAGCGCCAGCAACAATGAATAGCGTGCCGCACGCTCGCCCCAGCGGCGCAGGCCACCGTAAGCGGCGGCGAAGCCCAGCAGATAGAGTCCCGGCCCGTAGGCCACCAGCTGTCCGGCCTGGGACAGCAGGAAACGCCGCAGTTCCCAGCCGCGCGCCGGCACCCCATGGTCGATCTGGTAGCGGAACGAGATCCAATCGTGCTGCCAGTTCCACCACAGCACCGGCAGAATCAGCAGCACCGCCACCGCCACCGCCAGCCACGGTCCGGGACGGCGCAGCACGCGGGTGCGCCCGCCCAGCAGCACCAGCAGCAGCGCCCCCACCGCCAGCATCACCGCGGTGTATTTGGCCAGCCCCGCCAACCCGAACAGCACTCCGACCCACAGCCAGTCGCTCGCCCGCTCATGCTCCACGGCACGCAGCAGGAACACCGCGGCGCCGAGACTGAGCGGCAGCAGCACCGTGTCGGGCTCCATGGCGATGGAGAACACCTGGAACGCCAGCGCCGACTGCAACAGGGCCACCGCAACAAAGGCGGTCCACGGCGACTCGTCGGGGAACAGCGTGCGGGTCAGGCGGAACAGGGCCAGGCTGGAGAGGACGCCGAGGGCCGCAGGCCACAGACGCAGGGCAAAGTCGCTGTCCGAGAACGGCAGGATCAGCGCCTGCAACCACCCCACCAGGGGCGGATGATCGAAATAACTCCAGTCGAGGAAGTAGCCATAGAGGGCGTAGTGCGCCTCGTCGCCGGACAACTCCACCCGGCCGGCCACCAGCAGGTGCAACGCGGTGCAGACAACCACCAGCAGCAGCGCCGCCCGCCCAGCGCTGATCGACGCGGTTGCCGGGGTGGAATTCACGCTCAAGGGTCCGTTGGCCTAGGGAAAGCGGAGCATTATAGCGAAAGGGGCCGGCGGCTTCACGGCTTGGCCGGGACGCTGCCGGGCGCTTCGGGCACGTAGAAGGCATACCAGCGGTGCGACAGGTCCGGGTTGTGGACGTTGACCACGTCGATGCGGCGCCACTTCCCTTCCGGCAGCGTCACCTCCTCGGGGATCTGCGCCGCCGTGGTCGATTCGGCGTCGAATTTCTGCATGTACAGGCACAGGTGGCCCGGTGGAGTGGGCTGGTCGCGTTCCCACAAGTGGTACTGGTTGACCCGCGTATCCATGGTCGCGCTGACCCGGTACGGCGCCCGCAACAGCCAGGCCACCATCCCCGCCGTGGCGTGGTTGTCGACGATGATGCCGCACTGGCCGCCTTCGGGGTTGTCCTTCTCCACCTGCGGCAGCAGCCGCACCAACGCCGTCTTCACCTGGCCCCAGCCGTAGGACTGGCTCAACTGGGTGCGCTTGGCGGTCAGGCCGGTCACGCCGATCTTGTCCAGATAGTGGGGGAAACGCATCATGTCGACCAACGTGAAGCTGCACAGGGTCAACAGGATCACCGCGCTCAGCACCAGCGGCCGCGCCCCGCGGCGGGCCCGGGCCGGCGGATAGAGCCAGCGCGACAACGCCCCCGCCAGCAGGACGGTGCCCGGCACGTAGGCGGTCTCCGGCCAGTTGGGACCGCTGTCGGCGGTGAGACCGGCGATACCGAAGACGATCAGCGGCAGCCAGAAGCCGCTGCCCAGCAGCCACCGGTCGTAGCCGCTCAGCCGCTCGCGCCAGCCCCCCGGCACCAGGCTGCTCCAGGCCATGGCCAGAAAGGTCCAGGGCATCGCCGCCACCAGCTGACCACCGAGGAACAGCAGGAACATCTTGCCGGGATCGGTGGCAACCGCCTGATGCACGCCATGCCCCAGCTGGAAGGCGAAGGAGATCCAGTCGTGGCGCCAGTTCCACACCACCACCGGCACAAACAGCAGCAGCGCCAGCAGCGCACCCAGCCATGGCCACGGCTGCGTCAGCTGGCGGCGTCCCGCGCGGCTCAGCAGCAGGGTCAGGAACAGCCCCGCCAGCACCACCACCGCCGGATACTTCGCCAGCAGCGCCAGCCCCATGCACAGACCGGTCGCCAGCCACAGCCGTGGTCGCCCCTCCGCCACGGTGCGATAGGCGAGGTAATAGGTGAGCCAGGTAAAGATGATGAGCGGATTGTCGGGCGTCAGGATATGGAAACCCACCTGCACGATGGGCAGGCTGGCCCACACCAGCACCGCCAGCCCGCCGGCACGGCGCTCGCCGTAGAGCCGGCGCGCGAAATCGTAGGCCACCACAGCCCCCACCAGCCACGACGCCACCGCCTCGGCCCGAATCACCAGCACGCCGCTGCCGAACAGCACGGTCAACGGATGCATCAGCCACGCCACCAGCGGCGGATGGTCGAAATAACTGAGACCCAGACGCTGCGACCAGACCCAGTAATAGGCCTCGTCCGGCAGCAAGCCGATGGAAACCAGGGCGGCGATGTTGCCCAGCAGGATCAGGAGCAGCAGCACCAGCATCCAGACGGGAAAGGGGCGCGCGGCGCGCCGGGATTCAATAAACATGGCGATCCGGGTTCAGGCGGAAAGCGTGGGAGTATACCAGCGAACAGTGACAAGAAACCGTAAGGACGTAGGAGGCGCCGCACCGTTTTTGCTAAGATGCGCCGATGCCTAGCCCGCGCCTCACACGACGCCTCACTGCCGCCCTGCTGGCCGCCCTGCTGCTGCCGACCGGCGCCGCCAGCGCGGCGGACTACCGGCCCCAACCGTTCCACGCGCGCTACTCGGTGCAGTACAACGGCTTCAAGATCGGCGAGATCGAGCGCACCCTGCATGTCGACCCCAACGGCAACTATGTGCTGGAGAACTTCATGTATCCCACCGGGCTGGTGGCGCTGTTCAAGCAGGACCGCGTACTCGAACGCAGCACCTGGCGCTACGACGGCGCCGAGGCCGTGCCGCTGCGGTATTACGCCCACGACACCGGACGCGCCAAGGACGCCACCGAACAGCTCGACTTCGACTGGCCGCACCACCGGGTCGCCTCACTGCGCAACGGCAAGACCACCGAAGTGCCGCTGCCGCCCGGCACCCTCGACAAACTGATGAACCAGATGGTGCTGCGCGGCGATGTCGCCGCCGGCAAAAAACACATGGAATACCGCGTCGCCGACCGCGGCAAGATCACGCCGTACATCTACAACGTCGCCGGCAGGGAGAAGGTGGTCACCGACCGCGGCACGGTGGAAGCGATCAAGGTCACCAAGGGCACCACCACCTTCTGGCTCGCGCCACAGTGGGACTACCTGCTGATCAAGCTGGTGCAGAAGAACGACGACAGCACCTTCGCCAGTTACATCCAGGCGCCGAGGCGTTAACCGCAGCATGCAGCCGCGCCGCCGTCACGGCTTGACCGCGTCGACGTTGACCCCGTAATGGTAGACCAGTTCGCCGCCGTGATAGGCGGTGACGATCAGCAGTACCACACCGGCCAGCGCTACCAGCAACAGCAGCCAGCCGCGTCCGCCCGCGAGGCTCCAGCGGCGCCAGCGGGCCAACAGGTGGAACGCCGACAGTACCAGCAAGAACCACATGGTACTGAACCCCAGGTCGGCATGGATCTCCATCGGCGGCTTGGGAAAACCAAGGGCCACCGCATGATCCAGCGCCATGTCCCCGAAGGAGGCCGTCACCACCGCCGCCAACGCCGCCAGCAGCAACGCCGCCAACGCCGTGTTGGCGATACAGCCATTCGCCGTCAGGTCGCCGCGGCGCAGCAGCACCAGCCCCTGCAATCCGACCGCGGAGAGAAACAGCACGATCGGAAAGTGAACCAGCATCGGATGAATATGGGCAATGTTAATCATGCTACTGCTCCTTTACGGATATGCCGTGCCGGACACAGCGCACGGCGGCGGGGGGATGGTGACAGTATAGAAGCTGGTGCGGCGCGGCATGCGCGTCACGGTCAAGAAGCAGGAACAACCGAACACACTGAAAAAGAGGGAGATAAGAAACCCGGATGGTTGGTGCGTGCAGCGGCGCACTCCGTTGTAATATCCTCGGTGAATTCGGCGTTTGCCTTAGTTGCTGTTGTGGTGTTGCCAACCACAGACCGCGTCGGCGCCGCACGATCTGCTAAGCCAACGTAATCGAGAAATCCTCCTTATGAACGCCTTTATTCACCACTATTTCGTCCACATCATCGCCGCAGTCACGATCCTCTCGCGCGTCGCCGACGTCGCCACCACCTACCTGGTAACGCCACGACTCAAACTGGAGGCCAATGCCATCGCCCGGCGGCTGGGTTGGAAATACGCGCTGGCGACCATCCTCATCGGCTTCATCCCGTACTACTCGGTACCCATGGGCATCATCGTGCTCACCGCGTCGCTGCTGGTGGCGGCCTCCAACGCTTCCAAGATCATGATGGCCAGGGTGCTGGGCGAAGACGAACTGGCCGCCCTCAACCGCCGGGTGCTGGCGGCCACGCCACTGTGGCCCGGCCTGTTCTATATCCTGCTGCCCGCCTTCCTCGTCGGCCTGCTCGGCGCCGTGATGCTGCTGTTCTATCCGACGCCCGATACCTGGGGCTACTACTTCGCCTACGGCGTCCTGGTCTACGCCTTCGTGATCGTCGTATGGGGACCGCTGCGCTTCCTGCGCGCCAAGGCGCGGCTCGGCCAGATGGGCGGTTAATCGCGCAGAACACGGGATGGGTGCGAGGATTCATCCACGGGGCCGACTGAGGGCGCAGCCTTTTTATCGAGGTTGCGTAAACAGAGCTGGCCCCGGAAATTTGAACAGCGAGACAAGCGGAATTGCGACCTGATTGAGGCATGATGGCCCTGAAGAAACAGGAGCAAACGATGAGCAGAAGACCCCGCCCTAATCACACACCGGCATTCAAGGCCAAAGTGGCGGTAGCCGCCCTGCGGGGCGACAAGACGCTGGCAGCGGTGAGAGTTATGGACGGTGAGAGTTATGGATATCCTCTTCCACTACGTTCGACGGATGCGACACCATCCCTGCCCGCACCGAGTTCAGCTCGATATAGCGCATGCAGATCAGCAGGTAATTTTCCGAATCGATCAGGGTGGCCTTCCTGCAACTTTTCGAGGTAAAAGCGGTAATCCGAATCGGCGCAAAATATCTCGCTGCGGTTGTTGCACCGCACGAACACGTGCTGGGGCTGGCCGGGTATCGTGAATCTGGGCAAGCGGGCCATTGAATTCCTTTCGGGATCAGGGATGGCCCGAAGGGCGAGGCACATGGATGTGCCTCGCAACACGCCGCGCGGGGGCGCGACCCCGCATTAAATCACCGGTGGCGAAGCCACACCTCCCCCCGAAATCGCCTAGCGCCGATGCACCTTATCGTACGCCGCCAGCAACCGGCCGTGCAGTTCGCATCCCTCCAGCGCCGGTCCCGGCGCGCGCATGCCGAAGAAGCGCAGTTCGCCGTCGAGCAGCGCCTGCGCCTGGCGCAGGGTCTCGGCGCCGTACATCTGTTGCAGCGCGCTGCCGAAACCGGCGGCGTCTTCCAGATTCAGCAGGTCTTCGATGCAGCGATAGACCCGCCGGCGTTCGTCGCCCGCCTGTCCGAAGTGGCGCACCCAGTCACAGCCCTCGCGCACCACCGCTGCGTCGCCCAGGGCGAGACCGAGCAGCAGTTTCAGTTCGCCCAGCCGCAGCTCGGCCCACAGGGTGCCGGCGTCGGGCGCCAGACCGATCAGCGGCGCCACCGGCTGCTGGTCGTCCTGTCCCAGTGCGTCGAGCGTCGCCAGCAGATCGGCGCAGGCGTCGTCGTCCAGTTCCGGCAGGCGCAGGATCGCATCGCGCACGCGGTTGCCGACGCTGTTGTTGTCCCATTCCAGATCGTCGATGGGATAGATCTCCGACATGCCCGGCACCAGGATGCGGCAGGTGTAGACGCCCAGATGGGTGTAGTCGGCGATGTAGACGTCGCGGCCCTCCGCGTGAGCGCGTTCGATCAGCCAATCGCACTCCTGTGCCGTGCTGCCGCCGAAGTCCCAGTCGCTGAATTCGAATTGCGGGCTGTCGCCCAGGAACGCCCAGCCGACGAGGCCGCTGGAGTCGACGAAGTGCGCCTCCAGGTTCTGCGGGCTGGCCACCTCGTCCTGCTCATGGGACGGCGGCAGAAAACCGGCCAGCGCTTCGAGCGCCCGCCCCTGCAGCAGTTCGGTCAGCGCGCGCTCCAGGGCGACCTCGAAGCAGGGATGCGCGCCGAAGCTGGCGTAGCAACCCTGATCGTGCGGATTGAGCAGGGTCACGTTCATCACCGGATAGCGTCCGCCCAGCGATGCGTCCTTGACCAGGATGCCGAAGCCCGCCGCGCGCAGGGCGTCGACGCCGGCGGCGATGCGCGGATAGCGGGCGATCACCTCCGGCGGCACCGCGGGCAGGCACAGCCCCTCGGCGAGGATGCGGAATTTGACGTGGCGCTCGAAGATCTCCGACAGCGCCTGGGTGCGCGCCTCCTCGGGCGTGTTGCCCGCCGACATGCCGTTGCTGACGTAGAGGTTGCCGATGATGTTGACCGGGAACCAGACGTCGGCACCGTCGCGTTGGCGCACGTAGGGGATGGCGCAGATGCCGCGCGCCGCGTTGCCGGTGTTGAGATCGACCAGGGCGGTCACATCGAGCGCGCCTTCCGGATCGTAGAACTCGCGCAGTGCCGGCGTGAGCAGTCCCTCGGGCCAACTGCCGGAGCCGTCCAACGCGAACCAGCGCTCCTGCGGATAGTGGGCGAAAGGGGCGGCGGCGTTGGCCGCGCCCAGGTAATAGGGCGCCCAGAAATAGTTGGTGCCGAGCCGTTCGAAGAACTCCCCCAGCGCGCTGGCCAGCGCCGCTAGCCGGGTCGCCCCCTTGCCGTTGGTGAACAGCAGCGGACAGTCGCGCTCGCACACGTGCACCGACCAGATCCCCTCCACCGGATTGAGCCAGGAGCACTCCTCCAGCGCGAAACCCAAGGCGGCCAGCCGCGCCTGCATCGACTGGATCGATGCCTCCAGCGAGGCGTCTTTGCCGGGAATGAAATGTTCTGCGTTCACGTGGGTTCCTGCCGGGTAGCGTGGTAATGAGGTTTAAGTAGTGATTTTGTTGAACAGAAAAGGAGCAGCCGGCGCTAACGCCCAACTCCCTTGTGTCTCGCCGAGCATCGCAGCCTGAGACGGGGACAGACCACGGTTAATGAACTGGATGCAGAATCGGTGTTATAACACTCTTCTCTCCAATATTCGCGATATATGAGTGCTGACCGCTCTTTTCATCGACTATCGCGGTTGCAAGTCGGGTCCTATAACTGTTAGAGGCAAAGTAGGGGATTGAATTACGGAAAATGGTCCGTATTGACCATGCGTCTCCCGCAACTGAATGACCTTTTCATCGAGAATGCCTGGGATAGCGCTTCCGACAACGACAAAGCCAAATGAGTTTCCGAAAACAGCTTGTATGACAAAAATATCGGCCTTATCCGACATTGACAACTTATACTGAAACTGGTCATGCAAGTGACGGCCAGAACGCACTACCTTCGGCACTACACCGGGCAATGAATTTATCATTTCAAGAATTTTGTATGAACCGTCACGCAAATAGTCGGCGTTGCTAAACCAGTTCATTAATAGACACCCGCCCTTAGGAAACACACCCTGTCCTTGTTGATAATATATTCCCTTTGCTAGTTTCCCAGCCAACACGCATACGGCGTCGTGCAACTCCTTCGGAACGTTAACCGGACTCACTTCCTAGTGAGTTTGGCCTGGCCCCGGTTTGATTCCGAGTTGCCGATTTGCACGTCTAGCCTCAACCGCAGACGGCAACATGCGGGCTAGCATGCCAGGATATCGCTTATTGACGTGTTCTATCAGTTGAAGGTTTTTAGCATTTGACGCTGCGTTGTCACGTAGCGGATCAAATCGCGCCAACATCGCAATCAGAAGGTCGTCGTAGCGACTATCACTATTGCAATTGCCACAACACGGAAACTCAAAACCTTCAGGCCACTGCCGGCCTTCAAATAGGGAACGCGGCGGGCAATGCTCTATCGTCGTTGCCGGAGTGTTGTCACCGCAGAACGCACAATATTGGTTGTCGGAAAGAAATTGCCGCCTATGTCGCGTACGGGATCCCATGCATGCACCACTAACTAGCCCGAGAAAATTTTGTTCTCTGACCCGGTTTTTCGATCCCCTCGCCCTGGCCCTCTCCCTGGGGTAGAGGGGATTTGTACTCGAACATTGGAGAAACTCCCGTGTCCCCTATGCCGCGCCGAGTAGCGCAGCTCAAAACGGATAAGGCCCGTAGGGGACGCGCCATGGACGGCGCGTCTTTCGTCGTCAGGACAGGGACGTCCTGTCGACGAAACCCCGTTTTGAGTGAGCAACGCAGGGCACCGCGAAGCGGCGCGACATTGGGGCGGCCTTTCTTTTGGTTACTTTTCTTTGGCCGAGCAAAGAAAAGTGACCTGCGCGCGGGGCAGCCCCCCGCACTCAATTCACCCGTGGCGCAGCCACACCACCCGGTGGGTATCGCTACGCTCAACCCACCCTACATTAATCACCCCACCCACTTGCGCGCGTTGCGGAACATGCGCATCCAGGGGCCGTCTTCGAGCCAGTCGTCGGGTCCCCACGAATGCTGCACCGCGCGGAATACACGCTCTGGGTGCGGCATCATGATGGTGACGCGGCCGTCGCCGGTGGTGAGGCCGGAGATGCCCAGCGGCGAGCCGTTGGGATTGAACGGGTAGATCTCGGTGGGGTCGCCGTAGTTGTTGACCCAGCGCAGGGCGACCCGATGTTCGCGCAACGCGGTGGCCGGACCCATCTCGGCGTCGGCGAATTCGGCGCGGCCTTCGCCGTGGGCGACGGCGATGGGCATGCGCGAGCCTTCCATGCCGGCGAGCAGCAGCGACGGCGACTTGACCACTTCGACCATCGCCACGCGCGCTTCGAACTGTTCCGATTCGTTGCGCACGAAGTGCGGCCAGTGATCGGCGCCGGGGATCAGCTCGTGCAGGTTGGACATCATCTGGCAGCCGTTGCAGACGCCGAGGCCGAAGGTCTCCTGGCGCGCGAAGAAGGCGCTGAACTCTTCGCGGGCGCGCGGGTTGAACAGGATCGACTTGGCCCAACCCTCGCCGGCACCGAGCACGTCGCCGTAGGAGAAGCCGCCGCAGGCGACCATGCCGGTAAAATCCTTGAGCGACACGCGGCCGGCGATGACGTCGCTCATGTGCACGTCGACGGCGGCGAAGCCGGCGCGATCGAACGCGGCGGCCATCTCCACCTGACCGTTGACGCCCTGCTCACGCAGCACGGCGACGCGCGGGCGTTTGCCGCCGGCGATGAACGGCGCGGCGATATCCTCCTCGATGTCGAAGCTCAACTCCGCATGCAGGCCCGGATCGTCGCCGTCGAGCAGCGTGTCGAACTCTTCCTGGGCGCACTCGGGATTGTCGCGCAGCGACTGCATGCGATAGCTGGTCTCGGCCCAGGCGCGTTGCAGGTCGATGCGCGCCTCGTTGAGCAGCTCCATGCGATCGTGCGTAACGACGATGCGATCCTCTTCGTTGAGGGTACCGATGACGAAGCTGTGCTTGCCGAGGCCCGCATCGTGCAGCCAGGCCAATACGTCGTCGGTGTCGACGTGGCGCACCTGGATCACCGCGCCCAGCTCCTCGTTGAACAACAGCGCGACGGCATCCGAACCCAAATCGTCCAGCTCGATGCTGACGCCGCTGTGGCCGGCGAAGGCCATCTCGGCGATGGTGGCAAACAGGCCGCCGTCGGAGCGATCGTGATAGGCAAGCAGCAGACTCTTGTCGTTGAGCTCCTGGATGCAGGTGAAGAAGTTCTTGAACTGCTGCGGGTCGTCCAGGTCCGGCGCGTGATGGCCGATCTGCTTGTAGACCTGCGCCAGACAGGAGCCGCCGAGGCGATGGCGCCCCTTGCCCAGGTCGATGAGGATCAGGTCGGTGTCGCCCTTGTCGCCGCGCAGTTCGGGGGTCAGGCTCTTGCGCACGTCGGAGACCGGCGCGAAGGCGGAGACGATCAGCGACAGCGGCGCGGTGACGCTGCGCTGCTCGCCCTCCTGCTCCCACACCGTCTTCATCGACATGGAATCCTTGCCCACCGGGATGGCGATGCCGAGCGCCGGACACAGCTCCATGCCCACGGCCTTCACCGCTTCGTACAGGCCGGCATCCTCCCCCGGATGACCGGCCGGGGCCATCCAGTTGGCGGAGAGCACGATGCGCGAGAGGTCGTCGATGCGCGCCGCGGCGATGTTGGTGAGCGCCTCGCCGACGGCCATGCGCGCCGAGGCGGCGTGATCGATCAAAGCGATCGGCGTGCGTTCGCCCATGGCCATCGCCTCGCCGGTGTAGCAATCGAAGCTGGTGGCGGTCACGCCGCAATCGGCCACCGGCACCTGCCACGGACCGACCATCTGGTCGCGGTTGACCAGACCGGTGACGGTGCGGTCGCCGATGGTGATGAGGAAGTTCTTGCCGGCCACGGTCGGCAGGCGCAGCAGACGGTAGGCCGCATCCTTCAGGTCGATGTGCTTGGTCAGGATCTCCGACTTGTGGAACGGCTTGCGCTGTGCGTCGCGCAGCATCTTGGGCGGCTTGCCCAGCAACACCTCCAGCGGCAGATCGATGGGCGTGTTGTCGAAGTGGGCATCGCCCACTATCAGACGCTGCTCCTCGGTGGCCTCGCCGATGACGGCGAACGGTGCGCGCTCGCGCTCGCAGATAGTGGCGAAGTGTTCCATATCCTCGGCGCGCACGGCGAGGACGTAACGCTCCTGCGCCTCGTTGCACCAAATCTCCATCGGCGTCATGCCCGGCTCGTCGTTGGGAATGGCGCGCAGTTCGAAGCGCGCGCCGCGGCCGGCGTCGTTGACCAGCTCCGGCATGGCGTTGGAGAGGCCGCCGGCGCCGACGTCGTGAATGGAGACGATGGGATTGTGGTCGCCCAGTTGCCAGCAGCGGTCGATCACCTCCTGGCAGCGGCGTTCGATCTCGGGGTTGCCGCGCTGCACCGAGGCGAAGTCCAGATCCTCGTGGGAGGCGCCGGTGGCCATCGACGAAGCGGCGCCGCCGCCCAGGCCGATGAGCATCGCCGGGCCGCCGAGCACCACCAGCTGCGCGCCGGCCGGGATGCGCTGCTTCTCCACATGGTTGACGCGCATGTTGCCCAGGCCGCCGGCCAGCATGATCGGCTTGTGGTAGCCGCGCACTTCTTCGCCGGCGGGGCCGTCCACCTTCTCTTCGTAGGTGCGGAAGTAGCCGTTGATGGCGGGACGGCCGAATTCGTTGTTGAAGGCGGCGCCGCCCAGGGGACCGTCGATCATGATCTGCAGCGCGGAGACGATGCGCCCCGGCCGGCCGTGGTCGGCCTCCCACGGCTGCTCGAAACCGGGGATGCGCAGGTTGGAGACGGAGAAGCCGGCCAGGCCCGCCTTGGGCTTGGAACCGCGGCCGGTAGCGCCCTCGTCACGGATCTCGCCGCCGGAACCGGTGGCGGCGCCGGGAAACGGGGAGATGGCCGTCGGGTGGTTGTGGGTCTCCACCTTCATCAGGATCGCCACCGGCTCCGGATGGTAGCCGTATTCGCCGCTGTGCGCATGAGGATAAAAGCGCCCCGCCTCGTAACCTTCGATCACCGCCGAGTTATCGCTGTAGGCCGAGAGGATGCCCCGCGAGTTATGGTGATAGGTGTTGCGGATCATGCCGAACAGGGACTTCTCCTGCGGCTGGCCGTCGATCACCCAATCGGCATTGAATATCTTGTGGCGGCAGTGCTCGGAATTGGCCTGGGCGAACATCATCAGCTCGATGTCGGTCGGGTTGCGCCCCAGGGCGATGAAATTCTCCACCAGGTAGTCGATCTCGTCGGCGGCCAGCGCCAGGCCCCACTCGCCGTTGGCCTGCTCCAGGGCGGCGCGACCGCCGGACAGCACGTCCACCGCGCGCAGCGGCGCCGGCTCGGCGGCACGGAACAGCCCTTCCGCCTCCTCCAGCGAGCCCAGCACGCTCTCGGTCATGCGGTCGTGCAGCAGCGCGGCGATCGCGCCCGCCTCCATGTCGGAGATGGCCGCATCGCCGCTCTTCGCCACGTAGTAGGCGATGCCGCGCTCGATGCGGCGCACGGTGGCCAGGCCGCAGTTGTGGGCGATATCGGTGGCCTTGGAGGCCCAGGGGGAGATGGTGCCGAAACGCGGCACCACGAAAAACAGCCGCCCGTGGGGCTGTTCGACGGTCAGCCGCGGCCCGTAGCTGAGCAGCCGCTCCAACACCCCGTGCTGCGCGTTGTCCAGGCTGCGCTCGAGGTCGATCACGTGCATGAATTCGGCGTAGAGGTGCTCGACGGCCGGCACCTGCCGGCGCAATGCAGCGCTCAATTTTTCCAGGCGAAACGGGGAGAGAGCCGGGGTTCCACGCAGCAGCAGCATGACTTGGCGGGCCTTTTTCGGGTGAAGTTCGGGAAGGCGCTAATGATACTGGCAATTGAAGGCAGAAGGTAGAAGGAGCAAGGAGGAATGGAAATTCGCAACCCGTCTTTTTCCGCCAGTCTCCTTGTGCCTTTTGCCTTTTCCCCTCCGCCCTTGTACCGTATCGGCCCATGACCGATACCGCCTCCTTACCCCGCTGCGGCCTGCTGCGCCGCCTTGCCGCGATCTTCTACGACACGCTGCTGCTGGCCGCCGTGCTGATCGTGGCGACCATCCCATCGCTGGCCCTGATCAATCCCAAGGCGCCGTCGACGCAGCACCCGGTACTCACCATCTGGCTGTTTCTGGTGAGCTTTTTCTTCTTCGCCTGGTTCTGGATTCACGGCGGCCAGACGCTCGGGATGCGCGCTTGGCGCATCCGGATACAGACCCGCGAGGGTCGGCCCATCAGCTGGTGGCAATCGATGCTGCGCTTTCTGGTAGCGTTCGTCTCCTGGGGCGCCGTCGGCCTCGGCTTTCTCTGGTGCCTGGTGGACAAGGAGAAGATGACCTGGCACGACCGCTATTCGGAATCGGTGCTGGTGGTGCTGCCGAAGGACTGAAACCGCAATACTTAGGTGCGAGGGACGAGGGGTGGTGTGCGCTGCGCGCACGATGGATTCCAATCAGCCGCGAGCGTAGCGAACACCTGCCCGCGTATCTCGTCCCTCGCACCTCTGTATCTAGTCGTTGCCCATCCGGTAGATCGGCGCAATCGTCTCGGGACCCGAGACCTCCATCCCCAGGTCGCGCAGGATGCCGTCGTTGATGCTGTAGATGCAGCCGTGCACCGCCAGCGACTGGCCGCGACGCCAGGCACGCTGCACGATGGTGGTGTAGCAGACGTTGGCCACCTGTTGCGCCACGTTGAGTTCACACAGCCGATCGATGCGCGCCTCCTCGTCCAGCGACTCCAGCTCGGCACGATTTTTCTGGTAGATATCCTTCACATCACGCAGCCAGTTGTCGATCAGGCCCATCTCATGATTCTGCAGCGCGGTGCGCACGCCGCCGCAGCCGTAGTGGCCGGTGACGATGATGTGCTTCACCTCCAGCACCTCGACCGCATATTGCAGCACCGACATGCAGTTGAAATCGGTGTGATGGACCAGATTGCCGACGTTGCGGTGGACGAACAGCTCGCCCGGCGCCATGCCGACGATGTCATTGGCGGGAACGCGGCTGTCGGAACAGCCGATCCAGAGGTAGTCCGGGTCCTGCTGCTGCGACAGTCGCTGAAAGAAATCGGGATCTTCGGCGGTATGCCCGGCGGCCCACTCGCGGTTTTTTCGGAACAGATCGCTCAATCGGTGTGGCATCGGTCCGTGCTCGCTTGCCCTTGGGTGGGGCGATTGTATCAGGAAAGGCGGCGGCCCCGTTCTACTGCACCCGCCGCATCAGCAGCCACCACAGGCCGAACACCATCAGCGTCGGCAACACCGCGCCCAAAAAAGGCGACAGATGGTAGACCAGTGCGACGCGGCCGAATACGGCATTGAACAGGTAGAACCCTATGCCGAGCAGCCCGCCCACGGTAATGCGCAGGCCGATACCGACCGAACGCAGCGATCCGAAGATGAACGGCACCGCCAGCAGCATCATGCCGGCGGTCGCCAGCGGCGCGAAAATTCGGGTCCAGAGATAGAGGGCGTAGATGCTCCCGTCCAGGCCGTTGGCGCGGGTATAGGCGACATAACCCGCCAACTCCTGAACCGACAGCTTGTCCGGCGGCAAGGCCACCACATTCAACACCTCGGGCTTCAGGTCGGTATGCCAGCGCTCCTCGGCGACATCGGCCGTCGTCACGCTGTCGTCATGGAGCACGCTCTTGGTCGCGTGTTGCAGCACCCAGCTACCCGCCTGGTAGATCGCCTGCCTGGCGCTCACCATCTGCAGCAGGCGGTGCTGGTCATTGAAGACGTACAGCATCACGCCGCGCGCCACGTCATCGGGCAGCAGTCGCTCGATGTTGACATAGGTGTCGCCGTCGCGCGCCCACAGCCCTTCCTGTGCGTTGACGCTGATGTTCTGGCTCATGGCGCGGGCACGCATGATGCGCGCCGCCTGCTCCAGCCGCGGCGCCACGAATTCGCCGACAATCGCCACCAGCAACACCAGCAGCAGCGCAGTCTTCATTACCGCGAACATGATGCGCCGTACCGACACGCCGGCGGCGCGCACAATGGTCAATTCGTTGCTGCTGGCGAGGCCGCCCAGACCCAGCATGCCGCCGAGCAGCGCCACCATCGGGAACAGCTGGTAGGCCTCGCGCGGCAACAGCATGGCACAGTATCCCAGCGCCACCGGCAACGTATAATGGCCCCGTCCCACATAGTCCAGCTCGCCGACCAGATTGCTGAAGAAGTACAGGGCGATCAGCACCGCCAGGACTACCCCGGTCTGGAACAGCACGGCACGGCCGATATAGCGGTCGAGAATCTTCATCGCGCCCACCGCCAGCCGCGGCGTGGACCACGCAACCGGCGCTGGCGCCACAGGATTGCCAGCAGCAGTGCCGCGAACAGCAGATGGACCCACCACAGCCCGATCCATGGGCTGAGACTGCCCTTGGCCACAGAGGTCTTGGCCATCGACAGCAGGTTGGTGTAGAGCACATACAACAAAATCCCGGCGGCCAGCCGACCGTAGCGTCCTTCGCGCGGCGTGCTCTTACTCAACGGCACCGCCAACAGCCCCAGCAGCAGCGTGATCAAAGGCACCGAGACGCGCCATTGCAGTTCCGCCAGAGCGCCGGGCTCTCCCGCACGCCACAGCGCCAGCGAAGAGATGGCGTGCAGCGAGCGCTCCGACGGCACCAGTGCGCGCGGCACCAGACGGATGCCATGTTCCTTGAAGGCGATGATCCTGAAATCGCCGCTGCCCGGCGTACCCTCGTAGCGGTAACCGTCGGTGAACACCAGGTAGTGGGCGCCGGTACGCGGATCGACGCGCCGATAGGCGTGTGCCGCCGACAACACCTCCTGCCGGCCGTCCATGGAACCGGTCACGAACAGATTGTCGAGCTCCTTGCGATCATGGGAGATGGACTCCACGTAGACCAGCTGATCCTCGGCACCGAGCTTGTTGAAACGGCCCGCGGTGAGGCCGTCCAATTGCGAACTGGCCCCGGCCCGATCGAGGATCTCCTGGGCGCGCTCCTCCGACCACGGCGCGAAATAGAGCGCCAGCAGCGCCAGCAGGATGGCTACCGCCACCCCCAGCAGGGCGACGCTGCGGTAGAGCCGTCCCGGACCGACGCCACAGGCATAGAGCACCGTCATCTCGCTGTCGCGGTAGAAACGACCGAGAGCGAGTAGAATGGCCAGAAAGAAGGCCAACGGCAGGATGAAAACCAGATTGCCTATCCCTTTGAGGGCAAACAGCTGGAGCACCACCGAGGCCGGATAGACGCCGGCGGCCGCCTCGGACAGGATCTGCACGAAGGTACCGCTGAGGAAGATCAGCGACAGCAGCAGCGCGACACCGAGGAAAGTGGCGGCGATCTCCCGCAGCAGGTAACGTTGGATAATCAAAAATCGATACGCCTGTTATGGTTGGCGGCCGGCGCCGCGTCGCAGCCCGCCCGGTGTCGCTGTTGAAGGCGCGAACAAGTTTAAGCTATAGATAGACAAATCAAAACCGGCTTCCCACCGGTCCACGCACAGGAGTCGTTCATGGAATTTTCCGTCAAGCGCGGCAGCGTCGAGAAACAGCGCAGCGGCTGCATCGTCGTCGGCGTTTACGAAAAACACAAGCTTTCGGCCGCCGCCGCGGCGCTGGATGAGGCCGGCAGCGGCGTCATCGCCCGCCTGCTCAAGGGCAACGACATCAAGGGCAAGGTGGGCGACACCCTGCTGCTGCACCATGCCGGCGAACTGCCCGCCGAGCGTATCCTGCTGGTGGGCTGCGGCCAGCAGGGCAGCCCGCTCTCCGACAGCGACTATCGCAAGCTGGTCGGCGCCGCCCTCGGCGCACTCAAGGGTACCGGCGCCAAGAACGCCCTGCTCGCCCTGGGCGAACTGGAGGTGAAGGAACGCGACCTGCAGTGGCAGGTACGCCAGACCCTGGAGGCGGCCGGCAACGTCCTGTATCAATTCGACCAGCTGAAGAGCAAGAAAGAGGATCACGAGAAACCGCCCATCAAACAGGTGGCATTCCTGGTGGCCGACAAGGCGGCCGAGGCCGCGGCCGGCGAGGCGCTGCGCCAAGGGCAGGCGCTCCAGGCCGCGATGCAGCTGACCAAGGATCTGGCCAACCTGCCGGGCAACATCTGCACCCCGCGCTACCTGGCCAAGCAGGCCGAGGGGCTGGCCAAGGGCAACAAGAGGCTGAAGGCCACCGTCCTCGACGAAAAGGAGATGGAAGAGCTGGGCATGGGTGCCCTGCTGTCGGTCGCCCGCGGCAGCCGCCAGCCGCCGCGCCTGATCGTCCTCGAATACCAGGGCGGCAAGAAGAAGGACAAACCGGTGGTGCTGGTGGGCAAGGGGCTCACCTTCGACGCCGGCGGCATCTCGCTCAAGCCCGCCGCGGCCATGGACGAAATGAAGTACGACATGTGCGGCGGCGCCTCGGTGCTGGGGGTGATGCAGGCGGTAGCCGCGCTGGAGCTGCCGCTCAACGTGGTCGGGGTGGTCCCCAGCTCGGAGAATCTGCCCGACGGCGACGCCAACAAGCCGGGCGACATCGTCACCTCCATGTCCGGCCAGACCGTCGAGGTGCTCAACACCGACGCCGAGGGGCGGCTGATCCTGTGTGACGCCCTCACCTACATCAAACGCTTCGACCCCGAGGTGGTGATCGACATCGCCACCCTCACCGGCGCCTGCATCGTCGCCCTGGGCAGCCAGGCCGCCGGCCTGCTGGGCAACGACCAGACCCTGGTGGACGACCTGCTCGCCGCCGGCCGGGTGAGCGGCGACCGCGCCTGGCAGCTGCCGCTGTGGCCCGAATACGACGAGCAGCTCAAGAGCCCATTCGCGGACATGGCCAACATTGGCGGCAAGGAGGCGGGCACCATCACCGCCGCCTGCTTCCTCTCCCGCTACACCAAGGAGTACCGCTGGGCCCACCTGGATGTCGCCGGCACCGCCTGGAAAAGCGGCGGCAACAAGGGAGCCACCGGCCGTCCGGTACCGCTGCTGCTGCAATACCTGCTGGGCAGAGTCGCGTGACAAAGGGGCAAGGGGCAAGGGGCAAGGGGCAAGGGGCAAGGGGCAAGGGGCCATCAGAAGGTTCGCCTTTTCTTGTAACCTGCAACTTGTAACTTGAGACTATCCCTTATGACACGCGTAGATTTCTACATCATCGACGACACCGGCGGCGGCCGCGCCGACGACGGCGTCATCGCCTGCCGGGTGGCGGAGAAGGCCTACCAGGCCGGGCACAAGGTCTATATCCACGCCGGCGATGCGCCCCAGGCGGAGCGGCTCGACCAACTGCTGTGGACCTTCCGCCAGGGCAGCTTCGTGCCGCACCAGCGGCTGGCGCCGGGCGAGGCAGCCGACCCGCTGACGCCGGTGCATATCGGCTGGGACGGCGAACCGGAACCCCACGACGATGTCCTGATCAACCTAACGGCGGAGGTGCCGCTGTTCTTCAGCCGGTTCCAACGGGTGGCGGAGATCGTGCCCGCCGACGAAAGGGCCAAGCAGCAGGGGCGCGCACGGTACAAATTCTACCGCGACCGCGGCTATCAACTGGAAATGCACACGCTCACACCGGGATGACGTCATGACCGACGACCAGGACGACCTCTTCGATCCGGGCGCCAAGGCCCCCGGCGGCAAGCCGGACCTGCTCGGCGAATTGCACTCCATCAAGGGGTTGCTCGACGACGAGCTGCACACTGCTGCAGCCGTCGACAACGATACGATCCCGGTATTGGACGAGGTGGTGGTGCCGTCGTCCGCACCGGAGCCGGCATCCCCTCCGCCCGCCGCCCGGCCGACTCCACGGCGCCCCGCCGTCCCCGCCAACCTGGAGCAGGAGATGGAGGCCATGGTCGACCGCATCATCGACAAGGAGATGCCGCGCATCCGCGTCGAACTCAAGCGGGTGATGCTGGCGGAACTGCGCCTGCGCGGCGTCCTCAAGTAGCCTCCGCCAGAAGGGGCGAAAGCCCCGCCCCCATCGGGTATAATCCGGCCCCATTTGCGATTCCCTGCTCCGCCCGCCCCTGTTGCGGCGGAACATGACTTTATGAAGAAGAACAGCATGGACAAGACCTACGAGCCCCATTCCATCGAACAGCGCTGGTACCAGACCTGGGAACAGAACGGCTGGTTCGCCCCGGCCAGCGACCAGGGCGCCAACGCCGACGCCTACTGCATCATGATCCCGCCGCCCAACGTCACCGGCTCCCTGCACATGGGCCATGCGTTCCAGGACACCATCATGGATGCGCTGATCCGCTACCACCGCATGTGCGGCGACAACACCCTGTGGCAGCCGGGCACCGACCACGCCGGCATCGCCACCCAGATGGTGGTGGAGCGGCGCCTGCTGGCCGAGGGCAAGACGCGTCACGAACTGGGACGCGAGCGCTTCCTCGACGAGGTGTGGAAGTGGAAGGGCGAGTCGGGCGGCACCATCACCCGCCAGCTGCGCCGCATGGGTGCCTCGCCGGACTGGAGCCGCGAGCGCTTCACCATGGACGAAGGGCTCTCCGACGCAGTGAAGGAGGTGTTCGTCCTCCTCTACGAGGAGGGGCTGATCTACCGCGGCAAGCGCCTGGTCAACTGGGACCCGGTACTGCACACTGCCGTCTCCGACCTCGAGGTGATCTCCGAAGAGGAGAACGGCTACCTGTGGCACCTGCGCTATCCCCTCAGCGACGGCAGCGGTCACCTGGTGGTCGCCACTACCCGTCCCGAGACCATGCTGGGCGACAGCGCGGTGGCGGTGAATCCCGAGGATGAACGCTACAAACACTTGGTCGGCAAGACCCTCACCCTGCCGCTGGTGGGCCGCGAGATCCCGATCATCGCCGACGACTACGTCGACCCCGAATTCGGCACCGGCTGCGTCAAGATCACCCCGGCCCACGACTTCAACGACTACGCCGTCGGCCAGCGCCACCAACTGCCGCAGATCAACGTCTTCACCATCGACGCGAAGATCAACGACGAGGCGCCGGAGCAGTACCGCGGCCTCGGCCGCTACGAGGCGCGCGACCAGATCGTGCGCGACCTGAAGGAACTGGAACTGGTCGAGAAGATCGACGACCACAAGCTGATGGTGCCGCGCGGCGACCGCTCGCACAGCGTCATCGAGCCGCTGCTCACCGACCAGTGGTACGTCAAGGTCGGCCCGTTGGCCGAAGAGGCGATCAAGGTGGTCGAGGAGGGCCGCATCCGCTTCGTGCCCGACAACTGGAAGAACACCTACTTCGACTGGATGCACAAGATCGAGGACTGGTGCATCAGCCGCCAGATCTGGTGGGGCCACCGCATCCCCGCCTGGTACGACCAGGAAGGCAACGTCTACGTCGGCCGCGACGAGGCCGAGGTGCGCGATACGCACAAGCTCGGCTTCGAGGTGAAGCTGCGCCAGGACGAGGACGTGCTCGACACCTGGTTCTCCTCCGCCCTGTGGCCCTTCTCCACCCTGGGCTGGCCGCAGCAGAGCGCCGCGCTGAAGACCTTCTACCCGACCAGCGTGCTGGTCACCGGCTTCGACATCATCTTCTTCTGGGTCGCCCGCATGATCATGATGGGCCTGAAGTTCATGGGCGACGTGCCGTTCCGCGAGGTCTACATCCACGGTCTGGTGCGCGATGCGCACGGCCAGAAGATGTCCAAGTCCAAAGGCAACGTGCTCGACCCCATCGACCTCATCGACGGCATCGAGCTGGAGACGCTGGTGCAGAAGCGTACCTCCGGCCTGATGCAGCCGGAGATGGCCAAGAAGATCGAGAAGCAGACCCGCGCCGAATTCCCCGACGGCATCAAGCCCTACGGCACCGATGCCCTGCGCTTCACCTTCGCCTCGCTCGCCTCCACCGGCCGCGACATCAATTTCGATACCGGCCGCATCGAGGGCTACCGCAACTTCTGCAACAAGCTGTGGAACGCCGCGCGCTACGTGCTGATGAATACCGAAGAGAAGGACTGCGGCCAGGAAGGCGATGCACTCGAATTATCGCTCGCCGACCGCTGGATCCTGTCGCGCCTGCAGCGCACCGTGGCCACGGCGAACGAGGCCATCGCCGGCTACCGCTTCGACCTCGCCGCCCAGGCCATCTACGACTTCACCTGGAACGAGTACTGCGACTGGTACCTGGAGCTGTCCAAGCCGGTGTTGACTCGCACCATCCACGGCGCGAGCCCTTCGGGCGACTTACAGTCGCCACGTTTCGCTCCCGGCGAAACGTTCACCAGCGGCAACGCGACCGAGGCCGACGCACAGGGAAGTGCTAGTGCCGCGGGAGGCAGGACGCCGGGAGCGGCGCAGGAGCGCGGCACCCGCCGCACCCTGGTGCAGGTGCTGGAGGCGCTGCTGCGCCTGGCCCATCCCATCATGCCCTACATCACCGAGGAGATCTGGCAGCGCGTGGCGCCGCTGGCCGGTACCCTCCCCTCTCCCTCAGGGAGAGGGGCCGGGGGTGAGGGGAGTGATGCGCCTTCGTCAACGATCATGCGCCAGCCCTATCCGCAGGCAGGCGATTTCCCCGCCGATGCGGCGGCCGAGGGCGAGATGCAGTGGGTGATGGACTTCATCGTCGGCGTGCGCAAGATCCGCTCCGGCATGAACATCGCCCCGAGCAAGAAACTACCCATCTTGCTACAGAACTTCAGTGAGCAAGATCGCGCGCGTTATGAAGAAACCGCAACATTCAGTGTGGCATTGGCGAGACTTGAATCCGTAGACTTCCTCGGTTCCGAGGTAGAAGCACCGGAGTCAGCCACCGCGCTTGTGGGAGAGATGAAAGTGCTGGTGCCGATGGCCGGGCTCATCGATAAGGAAGCGGAGCTGGCACGCCTGGGGCGCGAACTCGGCAAGCTGGAGAAGGACATCGAGCGGGTGCAGGCCAAACTGGGCAATGACAGCTTCACCGCCAAGGCGCCGCCGGAACTGGTGCAGCGGGAGCACAACCGCTTGGCGGAGCTGCAAACGGCGCTGGCGCAACTCAGTGAACAGAAGGCGAAGATCGAGCGCCTGTGATCGCCGGGCAGCACCGTGACAAAGGCGACCTGACGGCCGCCTTTGTCGTATGCGGATGACGATTTCCTGTGCTGGATCAATTTCGGGACCGATTCCGCAAATCCGGAGCCGGGCGCAGGATGACGTATCGGATCGCGGCTCCT
>OFHG01000126.1_pt1 | contig 33808 bp, 29 predicted proteins | sample 1521931 | NCBI WGS metagenome assembly OFHG01 (sample SAMEA2468438, study PRJEB22500) | soil metagenome | biome: Glassland; feature: Farmland; material: Clay | place: Australia | collected 2013-01-31 | depth 0.55 m
CATCTATGGTGTGACGCCTAACTTCGGAACAACGATGCCTCCGTACGAGATTCGTTTCCGCGCGCCGGGTGCAGGTTCGAACACGGCAATGCTGGGTTGGGCTAGCGGCCCCTACACCTCCTTGAACGGGGCGGCTGTCACCTACGGCATGCAGCGCATTTCGAACATCGTCGCAGCTTCGAACGACGTTCTCCATGATCTGAACCTGCCATTGACACCTAATGGCGTCGTCTACAACTCTATAACACGCGCGCCGATAGCGGGTGCGACACTGACTCTGGTTCAGGCGTCAAGTAAGACGCCGTTGGCCACAAGCTGTTTCAATGATCCTGCGCAGCAGGGCCAAGTCACGCTGAGCAGCGGCTATTACAAATTTGACCTGAACTTCAGTGATCCCTCCTGCCCTTCCGGCGGAGACTACCTGATCCAGTTCACGCCGCCGGCCTCGGGCTACACCGCTGGTGAGTCGAAGCTGATCCCGGTGCCGGCGGCTTACCAAACGACGTCGTTCCCTGTCCCGAACTGCCCCAACAACATCTCGCTGGATGCGGTTATGAGCACGCCGGAGTATTGCGAGGCGCAAGCCTCCTCCGTGGCACCAACGACGGGATCGGGCGCTTACTACCTGCTCCTCACGCTGGAGCCGAACACCACGCTGCCGGAAGCCAGCCAGATCTATAACAACCATATCCCCATCGATCCGACGCTCAACACGGCGATTGCGATTACGAAGACCTCGGCGCTGGTCAACGTGACGCGGGCTCAGTTGGTCCCGTACACGATCACCTTTATGAACACCCTGGGGGTTGAGTTGCAGAACCTGAGCGTGGTCGACACCTTCCCGCCGGGATTCAAGTATGTGGCAGGATCGGGTCGCGTGGATGGACAGAAGAGCGAGCCGGTGACGACGACGAAGCAGTTGAGCTGGAACATTGCCCAGCTCAGCAGTAAGTCCAGTCACACCATCAAACTGCTGTTGATCGTGGGTTCCGGTGTCTCGGAGGGCGAGTATGTGAACCGGGCGCAGGTGATAAATAACGTCACCCGTGGCGCCGTGTCCGGCATTGCCAGCGCGACGGTTCGCCTGACACCCGATCCCACCTTCGACTGCACGGACATCATCGGCAAGGTGTTCGACGATGTCAATGCCAACGGTTACCCGGATCAGGACGAAAAAGGCCTGGGCAACGTGCGGATCGTGAGCGCGCGCGGTCTCATTGCGACGACGGACAAGGAGGGGCGTTTCCACATCACCTGCGCCGCGGTTCCCAATGAGGATCGGGGAAGCAACTTCATCCTGAAGCTCGATGACCGCACGCTGCCGACGGGTTACCGCATCACCACCGAGAACCCGCTCGTGCGCCGCGTGACCCGCGGCAAGGCGATCAAATTCGACTTCGGCGCGACTCTGCACCGCGTCGTGCGCCTGGACATTGCGGACGGCGTGTTCGAGCCGGGATCCACCGAGATGCGGGAGCAATGGAAACCGAGAATCGAGACGTTGTTGAGCGAATTGCGCAAAGCGCCCGCCATTCTCCGTATCTCGTACCTCGCGGATGTGGAGGATCCGAAAGTCGTGAAGGCGCGCACGGAGGCGGTCAAGCGTGAAATCGCCAAGCGATGGGAGCAAGGAAACTACCAATTGACGATCGAGACGGAGATCTTCTGGCGGCGGGGCGGTCCTCCCGACGGAAGGTCGTTGGTGAACGACGGGCAATAACGCGTCGCCGTCAAGAAACTTTTTAAGGGAAATCAAGGGAATGTTGAAACGGATTTCTATCATCGTCATTTCGTGTCTCATTTCCGCCGTGGCAATGGCGGAAACGAACACCGCGCCTGTTTCGGCACCGTCGACGTCAACGGCCGCGGAAACGGGTGTGGTGGAGGCGCCTTCTCTCGGCCAGGCGGTCGAGAAACAAGAGGGAACCGATGAGCCGCGCACCTCATGGGTGCGCGACGGGGGCGCGGACGACAAGAAGGGCGACAAAGTCGAAATGAAGAAGGTTCTGGAGAAGGCGGTCAAGACCATCAAACTGCAGAACATCGTTCCGCCGATTCATTTCGCATCCGGCGAAGCGGAGATTCCCGAAGGCTACGTCCAGCGTCTGCACGATGTGCTCGACAGCATGAAAGGACGCAACAACGTCCGGTTGCATTTCGTGGGATACACGGACAACGCGAAGCTGTTCGGCGCGCTGAAGCAAAAGTACGGCGACAATCCCGGATTATCGCGAGAACGCGCGGGAGTCACCGCCGAGTATTTCCAGAAGGCCCTCCATCTTCCGCCGGAGTCGATCACGTACGAGGGGATGGGCGAATCCCAGCCGGTAGCGAGCAACGCCACCGAGCAAGGCAAGGCGCTCAATCGGCGGGTCGAAGTCGAGGTCTGGTACGACGAGATCACCGATAAGCTCGTGGACAAAGAGGTGGTGGTTGCGGAGCAGATGAATCGCGTAAAAGTGTGCCGCGTCGAGACGGTGTGCAAGTTGCGCTACAAGGAGGGGCACTCAAAGCGCGCCCGTATCAAGAACCTGGTGGCGCCTCTTCACTTCGATGATGACACGTCGGCCGTCCCCGAGGAATTCGTCCAGAAGGTGCGGCAGGCGCTCACCGACCTGGGGACGAAACAGCACGTCGTCGTCAAATTCACCGGATACACCGACAACCTGCCTCTTTCGGGGCGGGCAGAGCGCATTTACGGCAACGCGGTGGCGTTGTCGAAAGCGCGGGCGCGGCGGGCGGCGCTGGCCATTCAGGATGCGCTGAAACTCCCGACGTCGGGGATCGACGTGGATGGCAAGGGCGCGGCCAATCCCATCGCCTCGAACGACACCGAGAAAGGCCGGGCGCTCAACCGGCGCATCGAGGTCGAATTCTGGTATGACGACGCCCTGCAGGAGCTGTCGGACGAGCCGCAGCTGTGCCCGGAAGCGGCCGGTGCGGAAACCGTGACTCGCGTATACGATCCGCCGTCCGGCGGCGCCAAGCCGATCCTGTTTGAGCAGGGAAAACCGGTCATTACGTCAGAACAGCTGGAGCGCCTGCAGAGCAGCATGAATGATATTCGCGACAAAGCAAAGGTGCGTTTGCGCTTCATCGGCTATACCAACGACGAACGCCTCGAGCGCCGCACCGCGATGGTGTACGGTGATGATATCGGTCTTTCGACCGCCCGTGCCCGCCGTGCCATGAATGCCGTCAAAGAGCAGTTGGGTCTCAAGGATGAACAGGCGGAGTTCGAGGGACGCGGCTATGTGCAATCTGATGACGTGGTCAATACGGGCTTTGTCGAGTCCGATACGGCGCGCGTCGAAGTGCAGGTCGTGTATGACGATCTGATGGCGCTGGACGACACCGATGGACTGGACATCACGCGCTTCACGCGCGAGGTCACCCCGAAGGATCCGCTTGCGCTGAACCTCATGCGCATCACCGTCGACGGCAAGCCGATCGACGATCCGAACAAGAGCATCGCCGATATCGAGCGGTGTACCGACGTGGCGCTGGACAAGGCGAATGTGCAATTCAAGTTCGACAATCTGGATCTGAAACCCCGGCTCAATGTGACGGCTTGGCCGAATTCCATTCGTTATCAGGACGACCCGAATACCGAATACCCGGAAAACCTGATGCGGTTCCGCACGTACACGAACTACGCGGCGTTTATCAAGAAATCGGAAATTCGCATCTTCGACGCGCAGGAGTCGGTAAACGACACCCCCCTTGCGGTCATCGAGGTCAACAAAGACGGCCGCGCGGAGTGGCAGCCCACCTTCCCTGAATACAGTGCCCCCGGGCGCGAATTGAAATACGTGCTGCGTGTCTACGACGCCGGGAACCATTTCGACGAGACCAAGCCGCTGCCGATCTGGATCGTCGACAGTCAGCCTGCGGAAATTCAGGATCACGACGCAGAAAAGGAATTGCTGGTCGGTTACGGCGAGAATCACCTCGTCGTAGACAACATTCCGAAGAAAGGCGGGACGATCAAGGTCACCGGCAGCGCGGTCCCGGCCGATCACTCGGTGTTTGTGGCCGGCAGCGCAGTGCCGGTCGGTAAGGAAGGCAAGTTCGTTACCGAAGAAATCCTGCCGCCGGGCATGCACACCGTCGAGGTGGCGATACTCGATAAATCGGGCAATGGCGACCTGTTCTTGCGCGATCTCGATCTGAAAAGGAACGACTGGTTTTACGTCGGCATCGCCGATGTCACTGTTGCCCGGGATTCCACGACCGGCCCGGCGCAGCTCGTCACCAACGATCAGACGCACTACAACAACGAGCTCAACACCGATGGCCGGCTGGCCTTCTACACCAAGGGCAAGTTCGGCGAGGGCTGGGAGTTGACCTCGAGCGCCGACACGCTCGAAGGGCCGGTAAAAGACATCTTCAGCAACTTCGGAGACAAGTCGCCCGACTCATTGTTCCGGAGCATCGATCCCAAGTATTTCTATCCTACCTACGGTGACGACGGCAGCGTGGAGGAGGGGGCGCCGACGCTCGGCAAGTTCTATCTGAAGTTGAAGAAAGACGAGAGCTACGGACTGTGGGGCGACTACAAAATCGGCTATAACGACAACGATCTGGCGCACGTCGATCGCGGATTGTACGGCGCCAATGCCCATTATCAAACATTGTCAACGACGAGCTTCGGCGAGAAGCGATTCCTGATTGACAGCTTTGCCGCTCAGCCGGGAACGGTGGGGACGCGGGACGAGTTTCTGGGTACCGGCGGCTCGCTCTATTACTTGCGACATCAGGACATCCTGACCGGCTCCGAGCGTGTGCGCATCGAGGTGCGCGACAAGGATTCCGGCATCATCACGTCCGTGAAGAACCTGACGCCGACCCTCGATTACACCGTCGATTACCTGCAGGGACGCATTTCGCTTTCGCAACCCCTTTCGCCGACGGCGAGCGACAACTTGCTGGTGACCAGCGACACCACCGGCGGCAATCCGGTTTATTTGGTCGTGCGCTACGAATATGAACCGGGCTCCGGCGACACAAATAGCATGAGCCTCGGCGGTCGTGCCCATGTGTGGCTGAACGACTATGTGAAACTGGGCGTCACCTCCAATGAGGATCGGGGTTCGGAGAACCCGAACGGGCTCAATGCCGCCGATCTTACCGTGAGGAAGAGCGCCGAGTCGTGGATCAAGGTCGAGACGTCCAAGAGCAAAGGACCCGGACTAACTTCCCTTACGTCCACGGATGGCGGCTTCACGTCTAATCCGACTTGCCTCCTTAATAGCGGCGCTACCACCACGAATGGTGTTACCACGTCTAATCCGGCATGTTCCTACTTTGGTGACTCCACGTCCGTGAATGCCGGCGCTTACCGGGTCGACACCAGCATCGGTTTCAAAGACATCATCGAAGGCGCGAACGGCCAGTTGACGCTCTACACGCAGAGCCTCGATGCGGGCTATTCGGCGCCGGGCCTGGAGACGGCTACGGATACCGAGCAGTACGGCGGTACCTTGAAGTGGTCGGTGACAGACAGAATAAATGTAGCCGCCAAGGAGGATAAAACGAGCCGGCAGCAGGGCCTTGAGACCAATGCGTCCGAGGTCGATGTCAATTATCGCTTGACTGAGCATTGGACCCTGAGCCCGGGGGTGAGGCTCGACAGCCGTGAGGATCACTCGCCGGTCGTGCCGCCGACGCAGTTGGAGGGTGACCGCACGGATGCGGCCATGCGGGCGACCTATGATTCCAAGGGAAAATGGTCCGCTTACGGTTTCGCGCAGAATACGGTCAAGAAAACCGGCAACCGCGAAGAAAACGGTCGGGTGGGTTCGGGCGGTGCGTACCGCGTCACCGATCGGTTCAAGGTAATCGGCGAAGTATCAAACGGTGATCTCGGCGGCGCCGGCAAGATCGGTACGGAGTATCTCTACTCCGACCGGACCAATATGTACTTGAATTACGTGTACGACAACGAGATCCCGGACAACGGTATCCGTTCGAGCAAAGGAAATATAGTCTCCGGGGCCAAGACCCGTTACTCGGATAGCGCGAGCGTGTATGCGGAAGAAAAGTACACGTATGGCAACGTGCCGACGGGTCTTACCCATTCCGCAGGCGTCGACCTTGCGCCTTTTGATCACTGGAACTTCGGCGTCAACGTGGATTTCGGAACGCTGCGAGATCCCATCACCGCCGCCCGCCTCGAGCGCAATGCCGCCGGCGTGCGTGTCGGCTATGGCAACAAGGGCTTTACCTGGGCGAGTGCGTTCGAGTATCGCGTGGACAAGACCGAAACCATAAACCTGGACAATAGCGTGAGCACGGTGGATCGGGACAGCTGGTTAATCAAGAACGATGTGAAGTATCAAATTGACGCCTCATCGCGGCTCCTCGGGAAACTGAATCACGCGGAGAGCAGGAGCTCGGGCACCTTCTTCGGCGGCAATTACACGGAAGCGGTCATCGGTTACGGTTATCGGCCCGTGAGCAATGATCGCCTCAACACCTTGTTCAAATACACGTACTTTTACAATGTCCCGACCACGAATCAGGTCACTGATACGGTCACCAACGTGGGCGCCACTATCCCGGTCGCTAATACATCCGCGGATTTCATTGAGAAGAGCCACATCATTTCGTTGGATCTGATGTATGACCTCACCCGGCGCTGGAGCATCGGCGGCAAATACGCCTATCGCCTGGGGCAAGTCAGCATGGATCGTGAGACGCCGGAATTTTTCGACAGCCGGGCCAGCCTTTATATTCTCCGCGCCGATTGGCATTTCGTGCACGAGTGGGATGCCTTGATTGAAGGGCGTCTGCTCGATCTCCCCGATGCGAACGACAAACGCAGCGGGGCACTGGCGGCGATCTACCGGCAGGTTGGAAACAATATTAAAGCGGGTGTCGGGTATAACTTCACCGATTTTTCGGACGACCTCACCGACCTGAGTTACACAAGCCGGGGTGTTTTCATCAACGTGGTCGGGGAGTTCTAGAAATTTGGGGCTTTGCACCCATTGAGACGGAATAGTGAAAATATGAATTTCCGAGATGTGAGGAGGCCAAAATGTTTTGCTGGCGGAGCGGGATTATCTTAGGGATTTCAATGCTTGTTTTAAACGTCGCCGCGTATGGGCAGGAAGTCCCCAAGGAACAGATCAAGGGCCTGGATGAACAGGTTCAGGAAATCAAGACCGATGTTCTCGGCATTGCGGCGCAGCTAAGTTTGCTTGAAGAGAAGCTGCTGTATCCATCGAATACCCAGGTCGCCGTCTTTGTGTCATTGGACAACGCGGCGAAATTTCGTCTTGATTCGATGGAGATTCAGCTGGACGGCAAGCCGGTCGCTCATTACCTCTATACCTTCAAGGAACTCGAAGCGCTGCAGAAGGGCGGCGTGCAGCGCATCTATGCCGGCAATATCAAATCCGGCGAGCACGACCTGCAGGTACTCCTGACCGGCAAAACCGCGGGCGGATCCGATCTCCGCGCGACGGAAAGCTTTAAAATCAAGAAAGACGTGGGACCCAAGATGGTAGAAATTCACCTTGCCGGTTCCGGTGCTCAAACTATTACCCTTAAGGATTGGTAGCTTATGTCCAGATTCCTTGTCTTGCTGGCTTCCCTGTTGTTCGCAGCGCCTGCACTGGCGGCCAGCACAGCCACGCCAAAAGACTTGAAGGATCTCTATTTCGGAGAGGCCCTTTATCACGCATTTCAGGGGGACTGGTTCGATGCCATCGCCAGGCTCGACACTGAGATTACGCAGCACTATGGGGTAGATGAGCCCGAACGCGACACCCTTCATTACCATATCAACCAGGCGGAGTTTGACGTGGGTGATTTCGAGCTGTTCTACCGGATGCACCAGCGTGCCGGGCGCGCCATCAAGGCGGTGATCGAGGGCAACGTCGATGAGACCGTGCGCAACGAGGCGATTTTCCGCCTGGCCCGGATGTACTTCCAGAAAGACCAGCCGGAAAATGCATTGCAGACCGTCGAGCGTATCCACGGCGCCGTTCCCGCAAAGATTCGCTCCGATCTGCCTTTTTTGCGCGCGAATATCGATCTGGCCAACGGTCGGAATACCGAGGCCGTCCGCATTCTGAAAGACCTGCAGAAAGAGAAAAGCCTGGAAGGATTCAGTTCCTACAATCTGGGGATTGCGCTGATGAGGAACGGCAACGAGCAGAATGGCCGGGAGTACCTCGACCGTACCGGACGGATTGAGAGCGACAACCCGGCCACGCTGGCGATCAAGGACAAATCTAACCTTGTCCTCGGCGAAAAGCTGCTGAGTGAAAAAAATTTAGAGGGCGCCAAGGAGGTGCTCGACAGGGTGCGCCTCAGCGGCCCATTCTCCAACCGCGCGCTGCTCGATTCGGGTTGGGCCGACGCTTCGCGCGAACAATTCAAAAGCGCCTTGGTGCCGTGGACGATCCTGTCCAAACGCGAGGTCACGGACTCGGCGGTGCAGGAAGCCATGCTTGCCGTCCCCTATGCCTATGGGAAGCTCGGTGTGTACAGCCAGGCGGCGCTGAAGTATGGCCGGGCCTTGGAGGCGTTCGGCAAGGAGATTGACAAGCTCGGCGCCTCGATCACCAGTATCCGCGAAGGCAAATTCCTGAAGGCCCTGGTGCGGGAAGAGCTGAAGCAGGACCCCGACTGGGTTGTCAAGCTGCGCAAGCTGCCGGAAACGCCCGAGACGTTCTACCTGCTCGATTTGATGGCCTCCCATGATTTCCAGGAATCGCTCAAAAATTATCTCGACCTTGAGCAGCTGCGCAAAAAACTGGAGGTTTGGTCAGGGGACCTGGTCGCCTTTGAGGATATCATCGGGCATCGTTTGGCATATTACAAGCCGCTGCTGCCCTCGATCGACCGGGAATTCCGGCGGCTTGACTCGCAGATGCGCCTGCGGCTGGAGCAGCGGGACCATATCGAACAACGGCTGAAGAACATGCTGGTGGTCCCGAGGCCCGATTACCTTGCGACCGCGAAGGAACGGATCATCAGTGAACAGATTGCGCTGCTGGAACGGAAGTTGACGAGCGGCGGCGCGGCCGTGCCCGGCGAAGTTGCGGCCCGTATCAGACGTTTGCGGGGAGTACTGAACTGGAATATCTATACGGAATATGACCGTCGCTTCACCGAAGCTTATAAGCATCTTCACGACCTGAATCACGAAGTGGACCTGTTAAAAAGGCAATATGCGGCCTTTGTCCGTACACGCCAGGCCGCCACGCAAAGTTACGAGGGCTACGATGATGTAATCCGAAGCCTGCGGACACGGATCACGGCCGCCCGGGAAAAAGTGGGGAAATTGATGTCGCTTCAGGGGCATATGCTTGAAGTCATGGCCGTGAATGAACTCACCAAGCGGCGCGATCGGCTTGAAGAGTTTCAGATCAAGGCGCGCTTCGCCATGGCGGACAGCTACGATCGTGCCACCAAGGCCCAAAACAAGAAGAGGTTCAAGCAATGAGAACGACGAATCTTCTTCGATTGAGCGCGCTCGCGCTGCCGCTGCTCCTCGTCGCCTGCCAATCCACGGGCAGCAAGGAGACGATTGCCAAGCTGCGCAACATGCATATCGAAATCAAGGAAGAAAAGATCGAAGGCGGTCTCGAGAAGGCGATGGAGAGTTATCAGCGTTTTCTCGAGGAAACGCCGAAATCCTCCAAGCTGAAGCCGGAGGCCATGCGCCGTTTGGCAGACCTGAAGATCGAACGGGAATACGGCCTTCTTTCCGGCGCTGCCGGAACAGAGCGGCGGGCCTCAGCTGCCGCTTTGCCCCCTCCGGACCACGCGGCGCATAAGGAAGGGACGAGCGCTGGCCCCTCTGTTTCCCCGCCGGCGCAGGAGCGGAAGCCTGGCGAATCACAGGCGGAGTTCGAGAAAAGGGCGGCCCTCACCGCGCCGGTGGCAGGCGCGGCGAAGGGGGAGGAGAACCCCCTGCCCGGCGCTGAGAATCTGGAACGGACAGGCGCGCGCGAGGCCATCACGCTTTACAAAAAACTTCTTGCCGAGTATCCCCTGTACGAGCACAACGACGAGGTGCTCTATCAGATGTCCCGGGCTTACGAGGAGCTGGGGCAGGTCGATGAGGCCATGCAGGTCATGAATCGGATGGTGCGCGAGTATCCGAAATCCCGGTATATGGATGAAGTGCAGTTCCGGCGCGCTGAATATTTCTTCACTCGCAAGCATTTTCTGGACGCCGAGGACGCTTACCAAAGCGTTGTCCATATGGGCGTCAAGTCGACCTTTTATCAACTGGCCCTGTACAAACTCGGCTGGACGTTCTATAAGCAGGAACTTTACGATGAGGCCCTGGACAGGTACATTGCACTTCTCGACCACAAAGTTTCAACGGGCTACGACTTTGCCCAGACCGCCGACAAGGCGGAACGTCAGCGCATCGATGACACGTTCCGGGTCATCAGCCTGTGTTTTTCCAACCTCGGCGGCGCCAAATCGGTGGTCGAGTATTTCCACCGCCACGGCAAGCGCAGTTACGAGGACGGCGTCTACAGCAACCTCGGGGAATTCTACTTCGACAAACGCCGCTACAGCGACGCTGCCGCGACTTACAACGCTTTTGTCAGCCAGAATCCGTTCCACAAATTGTCGCCGCAATTCGACATGCGGGTGATCGAGATCGATATTGCCGGAGGGTTTCCCACCCTGGTCATTGACGCGAAAAAGCAATTTTCCCGGAATTACGGCCTCAAGGCCGCATACTGGAAGCATTTCGAGCCGAGCGCCCGTCCGGAAGTTCTGGGCTGGCTTAAAAAGGACCTCGCCGATCTGGCAAATTATTATCACGCGCTCTTCCAAAACCCGCAGGAGAGCAAGGACAAGAAAACAAACTTTGAAGAAGCGCTGCACTGGCACCGGGAATTTCTCACTTCCTTCCCGAAGGACCCCGAATCGCCGGGTATCAATTACTTGCTGGCGGACTTGCTTCTGGAAAACCACTCCTTTGATCTGGCGGCGAAGGAATACGAAAAGACCGCCTATGATTACCCGCGCCATGCAAAGTCCTCGCAGGCCGGCTACGCGGCGGTTTACGCCTGGCGCCAACAACTGGCGGGAGTTGCAGCCGCGGACAAAGAGAAAGAGAAAGTGAAGGTGATGCGGGAGGTCATACGCAGCTCGCTGAAGTTCGCGGATACTTATCCGGAGCACGAAAAGGCTCCGATCGTTCTGGGAGCGGCAGCGGATGATCTGTACACCTTGCGGGATTATGAACCGGCGGTCGCGGCCGCGCGAAAGCTTATCGAGGCATTTCCCCGCGCCGATAAGGGGATCGTGCGCGAGGCCTGGCTGGTGGTCGGCCACTCAACCTACGAGCTGCATCACTACAGCGAAGCCGAAGCCGCTTACGTGAAAGTGCTGGCGATGCTCCCGGACGGCGACAAAAGTCGCGACGCCCTGACCGATGATCTTGCGGCGGCGATTTACGAGCAGGGCGAACAGGCGAATGCCAACAAGGATTACCAGGCGGCGGCAGAGCATTTTTTGCGGGTCGGGCGTATGGCCCCCGGATCCAAAATCAGGGTGAACGCGGAGTACGACGCGGCCGCTGCCCTGATCCAGCTCAAGGACTGGAAGAAGGCGGCGGCTGTGCTGCTGGGCTTCCGGAATCTGTTCCCGGGGCACGCATTGCAGCCTGAGGTGACCAAAAAGATCGCCTACGTCTATCGCGAGGATGGGCAGTTCACCCTGGCAGCGGATGAATATGAACGCATAGAGAGAGAGTCCCAGGATGATGACGTGAGGCGGGAGGCGCTGCTGATGGCGGCGGAATTGCACGAGAAAGTCGGGAACCAGGACCGCATGCTGGCGGTGTACCGGCGCTATGTGGATTATTTCCCGCATCCGGCGGAACCCAACCTGGAAACTCGCAACAAAATCGCGGAAGTTTTGAAGAGGAAAAACGATCGGGACAACTATCTCGCCGAGCTCAAGGAGATCGTGGCCATTGACGCGGGCGCGGGGAGCGAGCGTACGCCACGGACCCGCTATCTAGCCGGCAAAGCCGCGTTGGTCCTGGCCGAGCAGACCTTCGACCAGTTCGCCGCGGTCAAACTGGTCGAACCATTCAAGGTCAACCTGGACAAAAAAAAGGAGTTGATGAAGGTTGCGACCCAGCAGTTTAACCGGCTTCTCGATTATGAAGTCGGTGAGGTCACCGCAGCGGCGACTTTTTATCTGGCCGAGATCTATGCCCATTTCTGTACGGACCTGAGGGAGTCCGAACGCCCCACCGGACTGAGCGCATTGGAACGGGAAGAATACGAACTTGCCATCGAGGACCAGGCTTATCCCTTCGAAGAGAAGGCTATCGCAATGCATAAGAGCAATCTCGAGTTGATCTCCCGGGGTGTTTACAACGAGTGGATCGACAAGAGTCTGCAGAAACTGTCCAAGTTCATTCCCGCCCGCTACGATAAGCCGGAAGAGGAGAGCCCCGTCATCGCTTCGTTGGATAGTTATGTGTTTGCCATCGCCCGTCCGGAGCCGCCCGCGCAACAGGCGCCCCAGGGGACGGCGGCGCAGACCGGAGAAGCGACGCCGGCCGCCAAGCCGGCTGAGGTCAAAGAAGAGGTGAAGGCGGCGGAGAAGCCGAAGCAGGAAGCGAAGCCTGCAGAGGCCAAAGAAGAGGTGAAGGCGGCGGAGAAGCCGAAGCAGGAAGCGAAGCCTGCAGAGGCCAAAGAAGCGGTGAAGACGGCGGAGAAACCGAAGCAGGAAGCGAAACCGGCAGAGGCCAAAGAAGCGGTGAAGACGGCGGAGAAACCGAAGCAGGAAGCGAAGCCGACAGAGGTCAAAGAAGCGCCAAAGGCCGGAGAACCGGCGCAGGACGCACAGGGCAGCGGCGACAAGGGTGTTCCGCCTGATGCGGCTGAATAAGGTTTAGGTGAACGAGATGGGGAACTGGGCGATGAAGGTCAAGAACGCAGAGCTGTTATGGTGGTCTAAAGTCCGAAAGCGGTCCGGGTGGTTGGCGCTGATGATTGTGCTCGCGGTTTTTTCCGGATGCGCAACCAGCGCCAAGGTCAAACCGCAGCCGGTCACAACCGTTACAAACCAGGGACCATCCGTGTCGCGGCTCGAAGATGGTCGGCAAGGGTTCGTCATCCGGGAAAACCCGAACATGGATGCAGAGTCGCGAGACGAATTCGAGCGCGCCGTCGCCATGATGAACGCCGGGAAAAATGACAAGGCCATCGAAGTGCTGGCAAAGGTGATTGAGCGGTCACCGGGCGTCACGGCGCCATATATCAACATTGCAGTGGCCTACATGCGGACCGAAAAGTTGGAGCCGGCCGAGCAGCACCTCAAAACCGCTTTGGAACTGGTTCCCCATCATCCGGTTGCCAGTAATGAATATGGTTTGCTGCTTCGCAAGGCAGGCCGTTTTAAGGAGGCCAGGGATATCTATGAGAAGGCAGTCGCGAGTTTTCCGGATTATCTTCCCATCCATAGAAATCTCGGGATCCTCTGTGATCTGTATCTCAATGACCCGGAATGCGCGCTCAAGCAATTCGAGATTTACAGTGAGGGGATGCCCGCGGACGCGCAGGTCAAAATCTGGATTGCCGAGCTGCGCATGCGGCTCGGACGTGCGGAGAAGCCGAAGCTGGAAGCGAAGCCGGCAGAGGCCCAAGAAGCGGTGAAGGTGGAGAAGCCGAAGCAGGAAGCGAAGCCGGCAGAGACCAAAGAAGCGGTGAAGACCGGAGAACCGGCGCAGGACGCACAGGACAGCGGCGACAGGTGAAAAGGAAGGAGGGGATATGTATCGAAACGTATTGCTTTGTCTGTGTCTGCTTCTGATGCCCGTTGGAGCGGCCATGGCCAAGGGCAATGAACCGGCGACCAAAGATGCGGCAAAGGCGGCACAACAGAAGCAGGAATCGAAGCCGGCGGAGGCCAAAGAGCTTTCGGGCATGTCCGTCATCGGTAACGATGAGGCCCCGAAAGCCCTGTATATCGTGCCGTGGAAAAGCTCTGAAATCGGCGTTGAAACCAGCTTGAACATGATGTTGAATGCGGGCGACATGCCCGTCGACCGGGACGTGTTCATGCGGCAATTGGATTTTTACGAGGTAAGCACCAAAAAATAACTTCATAGTCTTGTTAACGAAAAAGGAGGAAAAAAAGATGTTTATAGTAAGGTTTTTCCAGGCGGGTGGGTTGTTCATGTTCCCTATTCTTCTCACTCTTTTGATCGGTCTGGCCATCGCGTTTGAACGCTGGGTTCACTTGAAGCGCGAACAGGCCACAAACAAAAATATATGGGACTTAATGTATCCGGCGCTGGAAAATGGAGAGTTCGATAAAGCCCGGGAAATAACTAACGAGAACAAATCCAGCATGGCGCAAATGCTGGGGATGGGATTGGCGCGCCAGGGGGCGGTTAAGCGACGGGATGACATAGAAATCGCCATGGAAGAGAGCATGATGGAGATCATTCCTTCACTGGAAAAGCGCACCCCGTACCTGGCGCTGCTCTCAAATATCGCCACCCTGTTCGGACTGCTCGGCACCATCATGGGTCTCATTGCGGCCTTCGGCGCGGTTGCCACGGCGAGCCCGGCCGAGAAGGCCTCCCTGCTCGCGGCCAGCATTTCGGAAGCCATGAGCTGCACCGCCTTTGGTCTGATGACCGCGATCCCGCTTCTCCTGCTCCATGCCCGCTTGACAGCAACCTCGGGTCACATTGTGAACAACCTGGAGATGGCATCGGTAAAGGCGCTCAATTCTATCTCCACGTTTGCCAAGCGCCAATTTGAACCTCCAGTTTCATCAAGCGCCAATTTGACAGGAGCTGATAATGGCGAGACTATATCGTAAAAGGATAAGGAAAAAAGAAGAGGTCGCAACGGATATCATGGAAGTCTTGAACCTGACTCCGATGATGGATATCCTTACCGTTCTGGTTGTCTTTCTGCTCATCACCGCCGTCTTTATGAGCGTTACGATCGAGGAATTGAGCGTCCCGACCAACGCCGGCGGAGCGGCCGGCCAGCCGAATTTCGCCATCGAGGTGATTGTCCGCAAGGCAGGACTGGAAATTGCCAACGGGTCGTCCGTGGAGGCCGCGATTCCGCAAAAAGACGGTAAATACGATATCGAGCAGCTGTCCAAAATGCTCATTCGCCTGAAGTCCCAATATCCGCAGAAGGAAGACGCGACGGTTTTGATGGAGCCGGATATCAAGTACGACTATCTGATTGAGGTTATGGATGCGCTTCGTGAAGCCGACGTGCGGGCGGAAGGGAGCGCAAAGGTCGAGAAAATTGTTCTCTTTCCAAAGATTTCCCTGGGAGACGCGCCATGAGAGAAAGCAGACGAATGAAACGGATGGAGCGTAACAACAAAAAGGGTGAGATCAGAGGTCTCGGAATAAACCTGATACCGATGATGGATGTTCTTTGCGTTCTGGTATTCTTTCTGCTTTATCACTCATTCAACAGCACGCTGCCGGATGCACAGCTCACGCTGCCCGCTTCCATTATCGAGACCAAGCCGAGGGAAACCGTGACGATCGTGGTCAGCCCCGAATTAGTAATGGTTCAGGGCGAACCCGTGATGAGCACCCCTAAACTTCTTGAAGACAGCAGTGGAATATCTTATGAAGTTAGAGAGCGACTGACACAGATTGAGCATAATATTGCCGAGACAGGGGCTAAAACGTTTGCCGAAGGCAGGGAAGTCACTCTCCTTGCTGATAAAGCGATTCCGTTCAAAGTGCTTAAAAAAATAATGTCGACCTGCACAGCTTCTGGATACGGAAAGATTTCTCTCGCCGTTATACAGAAGGAAGCACAAAAAATATAGTGGGGCTACCGTGAATACTTCTATGTTAGCAGATGAATTGGCACAACTAAACGCACAGATCGAGCAAGCCCGGCAAAAACACGAGGCGCTGGAAGACGAGTTGCGCGTTGTCGATGCAGAGCTGGAAACATTTTCCGCGGAAAGACAGCGGTTCGATGCTTTGCGGGACGTCTGCAGTGCGCTCGACAAACTGGGGGAACTGAAAGCGGATGGCCTCTTTTGGGAAGGGGTCGCCGAGGCCCAAAATGTCGCCGGACACCTGGAACGGGCGAGGAGCCGGGTTGCCAGTTTTGACGGGGAGATAAGCGGGATTCTGGAAAAACAGGCGTCTCTCCAGGGGCAGATCAACCGGTGTCTTTACGAACTGGACATCCTCGACGAAGAAGTACGTGATGCTTACGCCCGTGATGAACGGCGCCTGGACGAGTACGTCGTAGAGCGGGAGGTTTCGTCCGTTCCTTCTTACGCTCCGATCGAGGCCGAGAGCGAAAGACGCTACCGCCGGGCCATGCTTGTCGCCTTCTTATTCTTTTTATGTTTTGGCACTCTGATGCGCCTTTGGATACTGCCACCTCTGGTTCGTCCGGTCGTGGCCGTGGTTCCGCAACGTCTGGTCTCTATGCTGAGAAAGGAGCCGCCCAAGCCCGAGCCGCCACGCCCCAAAGAAGAGAAGAAGCCCGATCAGGAAAAGACGCCGGAGAAACAGGAGCAACCCAAACCAACCAATGTGGAAAAAGAGGCAGCTCGGGCAAAAGCGGAGAGCACGGGGGTCCTTGCCTTTAAGGAGGCCTTTAAAGAGATGATGGATGAAACTCCCGCTGCGCAGCTCGGCGCTGAGGCGCGTTTGAGCAACAAGTCGCCCGTGGCGGCGGGTCAGGCCCGGGCCAGCCGATCAATAATCGCCATGGAGGGAGGTTCCGGCAGCAGTGGTGGCATCAGCAATGCCGCAGTCAGCCACAATATCGGCCGCGGCAATGGCAATGGCATTGGCGGTGTGGGGTTTTCCAGGGGGGAAAGGTTGATCGGCGGGCTGAAGGGGGAATTGAAGCCTCTTAAATCCGGACCTGGACCGTCACGAACCGACGAAGAGATTCAGATCGTCTTCGATAGATACAAGGCGACGCTCTACCGGATGTACAATGCGGAACTGCGCAAGGACCCGACCCTGCGCGGCAAGCTGGTTCTGCGCATCACCATCGAGCCGGGCGGCGAGGTCTCCGCATGTACGGTGCAGTCGAGCGATCTGGCCTCGCCGGAGCTGGTGGCCCAGATCGTGGAGCGTGTCAAGAGGTTCAACTTCGGACCGAAGGAGAAGGTTCCCAAGACCACCATTCTGTACCCAATCGACTTTTTGCCCGCCTGATAGAAAAGCGAAGGGGTCGGGAAAGGTGTCAAAGGATTGAGATCATTGATTGTCAGGTTTTAGGAGGAAAGTAATGGGAATCTCTACATGATTGCATTTTTCCAGAAGGGCGGGTTGTTCAGGCACCCAATCCTGCTCGTGTTTGTGGCCGGCATGGCCATTACGATAGCCACTTGGCCCGCCTTCTCAGGTCACTGACAAACCCGCCCGAAAAGGCGGGAGGCCGGAAAAGAAGGCATGGATTAACTAATCTAAAATTTGCATAAATCGCTATACCATACAAGGAGGATTCTATGAAGAGTTTGAAGACGTTATGTTTTATGGCTGTTCTTGCAGTGGGTCTGTTCTCTCTTTGGGGATGTCCCAAAAAAGCCGAGGTGACCGCGGCGCCGGAGGAACAGAAGGAAACTGCGCCGGCAGTCCAGGAAGAACAGAAAGCGCAGCAGCCCGAAGCCGTCGTAACGGAAGAAGCAAAACCGGAACGAGCTCCAGAGGCCGCCGGCCTCCAGCCGATCTATTTCGACTTCGATCGGTCCCTTATCCGGGACGACGCCAAATCTGTCATGACGGCGAATGCCGAGTGGCTCAAGGCCAACCCCAACGCGAAGATCAGGATCGAAGGAAGTTGTGACGAACGCGGCACCAAGGAATACAACCAGGCGCTGGGACAGCGCCGCGCCTCGAGCGCAAAAAAGTACCTTACCGATCTGGGCATAGCGGCCAAGCGTATCTCTCTCATCAGCTACGGCAAGGAAAAGCCGAGCTGCACCGAGCAGAACGAGGAGTGCTGGCAGAAAAACAGAAGGGATGACCTTGTAGCCGAGTAGAATTATCGCGCACACACGGCGTAAGGCCGGGAAACAGGCCTTACGCCGTTCCTGTTAACAACCATTATGAAGTTGTTCCAGCGGGCTTGTTCTCTCTTTGGGGACACCCAAGAAAGTCGAACTCAGTTCCTAGACGGGACGGGTCGGTACATATCGCGGCGCGCAAGCAAAGAAAGGCTTGACCCGGAATCCAGGCTCTGGATTCCCGGTGAAGCCTCCTCCCGATAGGGGCCGGAAGATCCGGATTCCGGCCCCTATTTTTCTTAAGTCCTCTGAATAAAATCCGTCACACCACTTTCTTGAACGCGCTTTTTTTCGCTTTGCACACGGGGCAGTCGTCCGGCGCTTCGCCCTCCGCAGTATAACCGCAGACCTGGCAGACGTAGTAGTCCGTAGCAATATTCTGGCCGAGGCTTTCGAGCGCTTTCTGGTAGAGCGCGGCATGGACCTTCTCGACCTCATTGGCAAGCGTAAAACTTCGCAGGGCATTTTTTGCAGCCTCGTCCGTTGCATCGGCTATCATCTGCGGGTACATCTTCTGATATTCGTAGTTTTCGCCGCTGATGGCGACAGCCAGGTTGTCTTTTGTAGACTTGATTCCTTCGAGCGCCCGTAAATGGTTGTGCGCGTGCACCGTCTCGGCCTCAGCCGCGGCCCTGAATAATTTTGCCACTTGATTGTAGCCTTCCACCTCTGCCTTGTGCGCAAAGGCCAGGTACTTCCTGTTTGCCTGCGACTCGCCTGCAAAGGCATCCTGCAGATTTTTCTCGGTCTTCGACATCGTTGTGGCCCTCCTCAGATATGTGTTTGTAGCCGTGCTATGATAAACATAACAAAAACCGATGCAATGTTTTGCAAATACCTGCCTCCGCAGTCTTTCGTTCGAACTTCGGTCAATGGACCGTACCCTCCCGCTCGAACAGTTTGTGATCGCAAAAGATGCAGACGGTTTCCTTGTCCTCGGACCACAGCCCGATCTCTCCGCCGCATTTCGGGCACACCGCGACGAGGTCCTGGACCATGTCGATCCGCATCCCGATCGTGTTTTTCCCTCTACGCGGTAACCTTTTCTCTTTCACGGGCTTTCCTCCAGCCTTCTTGTGCGAGGCGCTCTATCCGGTTGACTCCCCATTTTTTGAATTCTTCAAAATATTTTTTCCGGTCCGTTGTGGCGAGTTTTATCAGTTCTTCTCGTTCCCTGGTGGAATCGATATGATCATTCGGATAGACGCCTTTCCAGGTGCAATACCCTTCGTCAAAAAGGAATCCGGGGCTGATCTCATCAGAGCGGGAAATCTTCTGCATCATGAAGCGCGCTATGTCCATATCGTATTCGATGGTCCATCCATTGTCGAAAAGCATGGTTGCCGGGTCGAAAACGGCATTCCGGGAGCAGGATGGACAGAACAGTCTCTGTACGACCTCGACAGGCAAAATACTGTCCCGGGTATGGAAACTTGCGCTGTTTTTCCCGCAGGCACAGGTGATCTTATGCTCTAAACACATCGTCGGCCTCCTCTCCAGGCATCTATTCAAGGCTTAGGTCACGGTGGCGTTCCCGATCCGCATTTATAACAATTCTAAAGTAATAAATGTTTTTTGTCAAGAAAGGATTCATATTCCCCCCTGCCGTTTGCGATGAATGGAATGTCCATTATCGCCTATGAAGTATTCCGAAAGACATGGCCCGGCACATGGTCCTGCTCATGTTTTAGTCAGATGCTTAAAAACGCGCCGGTCATTATTGGAGGAAATATTATCAAACTGTTTTTATTATAAAAATGAGACAATGAAATCAAAGAGTTTAAGGGTGTCTTTTTTTGAAGCAAGGCGTGGCACATACCTTGCTATGTAACAATACAGCTGCACAAACTCTATGCGCAAAGAGATAGGGAGGAGAAAAACGGATGAAGCTGATTAAGTGTGTTATCCAGCCCTACAAACTGGATGATGTAAAAGAGGCCCTTGCAGGCATGAATGTCCAGGGGATGACCATTTCGGAGGTCAAGGGGTTCGGCAGGCAGAAAGGTCATACGGAGCTTTACCGCGGCGCAGAATACACCGTGGATTTCGTCCCCAAGGTGGAGATCGAAGTTGTGGTCCCCGACACTATGGTGAAAGACGTTGTAGCCTCCGTGGTCAAGGCTGCCCGGTCCGGCAAGGTGGGGGACGGCAAGATATTCGTCATGAACGTCGACGACTCGGTCAGGATCAGGACCGGCGAGTCGGGCGATGCGGCGCTGTAAATAAAACAATATAATATAACCGCAGCGCGAGTGCAGCGCGGGCTCAGCAATGCAAAAGGTTTAGATTTTGTTAATAATAAATAACTTATTTTATTCAGGGAGGAATGAATATGAAAGGATTTAAACTCAAAACAGCGGTAATGCTGGTTTTGATCGTTGTCGCGGTACTCGCTGTCGCTCCGGCGATGCTCAGGGCAGAGGAAACCGCCCCCGCGGTTGCCGCGGCGGGCGTCACGGCGGCAGCCGCCCCCAGGATCGACACGGGAGACACGGCGTGGATGATCGTTGCCACGGCGCTGGTCATGCTCATGTCGATACCGGGGCTGGCGCTCTTTTACGGCGGGCTCGCCAAGAGAAAAGACTCTCTCAACACCATGGCCATGACCTTTGTCACGTTCTGTATCGTGAGCGTGCTGTGGGTGATCTATGGCTATTCGTTTTCCTTTGTCGGCGATATCCGCGGGCTCATTGGAAATGCATCGCGGATATTCCTGAAGGGCATCGGGCCGAACAGCATTTCGGATGCGGCAAAGACGATCCCGGAATACATCTTCATCGTGTACCAGCTTACCTTTGCCGCGATTACCGTGGCCCTGGCAAGCGGCGCGTATATCGAACGGATGAAGTTCTCGGCCTGGCTCCTCTTCTCCGTGATCTGGATGACCGTGGTATATCTCCCGGTGGCGCACTGGGTATGGGGAGGGGGGTTCCTCGCAAAAGCCGGAGCGCTGGATTTCGCAGGGGGAACGGTCGTGCACATCAACGCCGGCATCGCTGCCCTCGTGGGGGCGTTGATGCTCGGGAAGCGGCGCGAAAAGGCGATCATGCCGGGAAACCTTACGCTCGTGGTGACCGGCGCGGGGCTCCTGTGGTTCGGCTGGTTCGGGTTCAACGCCGGCTCGGCCCTGGCTGCGAGCGGTCTGGCCGGAGCGGCTTTCATCAACACCAATACGGCAACAGCCGTGGCGGCCCTCGCGTGGATGGTGGTCGAATGGATGCACTCCGGCAAACCCACGGTGCTCGGGCTCGCTTCGGGCGCGGTCGGCGGTCTGGTCGCCATCACCCCGGCAGCGGGGTTCGTGAATATCTCCGGCGCAATCATCATCGGGATCGTGGCGGGAGTCATTCCCTTCTTTGCCGTTGCGAAGATGAAGCCTCTGTTCGGCTACGATGACACGCTCGACGCCTTCGGCATCCACGGAATCGGCGGGACCATCGGCGCGATCCTGACCGGCGTTTTTGCCGATCCGGCAATCAACGAGGCCGGCAGGGGCCTGCTGTACGGAAATCCCCTGCAGGTCTGGATCCAGATCAAGGCCATCTTGGTCACGCTCGTGTACAGCGGTGTCATGACCTTTATCATTTTCGCGGTCCTTAAAGCGGTCGTGGGCATACGGGTCGATGGCGAGGAAGAGTATGTCGGGCTCGATGAAAGCCAGCATGGAGAAAAGGCTTACAACCTGTAAGCAGCGCGTGATAACCGGGCAGCATGATTTTAAAACAGGACGTGATCAGTAGAGAGGCGATCACTGGATCTTCTCTCTGCATTCTTTGCCTATTTATTAATCATGTGCCCAAAAGCTCGGCACTGGTGGAATTTACGAACGATCCTACTTCCCTTGTATCGCGTATAAGAGGTTAATGAATTCAATGTGTTTTAAACAGGCATTCTTGTGTCATGACTATGGCATGAGCATTGCTTAATGTTAAAACACATGCTGAAATCATGCACACTCTTATAAGGGGAGGTATGGGTAAAATGAAAGGAAGCAGTTCTAAGAAACTTGTTGCTTTGCTGTTGTTCTTCAGCGGGATGTTCTTGATCGCGCCGGCAGTCATCCTGGCGCAAAGCACAACGCCCGCGCCGAAGATCGACACCGGGGACACGGCCTGGATCCTGGTGTCCACGGCGCTCGTGATGCTTATGACGCCGGGTCTCGCCTTGTTCTACGGAGGCATGGTAAGAAGGAAGAACGTCCTCGGGACGATCATGCAAAGCTTTATCGCGATCGCCCTGGTGAGCCTTCAGTGGATTCTGATCGGCTATTCACTTTCCTTTGGCCCGGATATCAAGGGGATCATCGGTAATCTCAGCTGGGCCGGGCTCTCCGGCGTGGGGCTGACACCGAACGCTGATTACGCGCCGACGATCCCGCATCTTCTGTTCATGGTCTATCAGATGATGTTTGCGGTCATAACGCCCGCGCTCATCAGCGGCGCTTTTGCCGAGCGCATGAAGTTCTCGGCCTATCTCATCTTCGCGCTGGCCTGGACCACCATTGTCTACGACCCGGTGGCCCATTGGGTATGGGGCAGCGGGGGATGGTTGAAGCACTTTGGCGTCCTCGATTTTGCGGGCGGAATCGTGGTGCATGCGACCTCGGGCTTCTCGGCCCTGGCGGCCGCGCTCTATATCGGCAAGCGCAAAGGCTTTCTGCAGGAGCACATGCCGCCCCATGACCTTCCCCTGACCGTGCTCGGCGCAGGGCTCCTGTGGTTCGGCTGGTTCGGGTTCAATGCCGGAAGCGCCCTGTCCTCGGGCGGGCTCGCGACCATGGCCTTTGTTACCACCCATACGGCAGCCGTTTCGGCGACGCTCACCTGGACGCTGGTCGAATGGATCCACCGCGGCAAGCCGACCATGTTCGGCGCGGCAACCGGCGCCATAGCCGGGCTGGCAACCATCACCCCGGCGGCCGGTTTCGTGGGCCCCATGCCCGCGCTCGTTATCGGCATTGCTGCGGGGCTCCTGTGCTACACGGCGCTGAACGCCAAGACCAGATTCGGCTACGACGACTCGCTCGATGCCTTCGGTGTGCACGGCGTGGGCGGGACGCTCGGGACTATCATGGCAGGTCTCTTTGCCTCGATCGCGATCAACGCAGCCGGCGCAAACGGCCTTCTCTCGGGCAATCCAAAACAGCTGGCAATTCAGGCTGGTTCAGTCGCGCTGGTCGCGGTCTATTCATTTGTCGCGAGCCTGGTTCTCTTTAAGATCATTGATGCCGTGATTGGACTTCGGGTCAGCAAGGATGAAGAGACCGAGGGCATAGACATCAGCCAGCACGGGGAGGCAGGGTACACTGCGTAAGTATAGGTTACGCGGATAGCCCGGGAGCAGAGGCGGAGAAGCGCAGCTTCAACTGCACATCCGCTGCGCAGGTGACTGGAAAATGACCTCGTTTGCCCGGCGAATTCCGGCCGCGGCTTCCGTTGCCGGGAAACATTCTCTGCAAAAACGCCCGGTTGAGGATTGCGCGGGTTTTTTGTCGTATGGCACGGCGCTTGCTTTGAGATCACGCAGGAACTTGGATGACGTTTCCCGTTCGGGACAGTGACCGTGCGACGATCGACGGCACAAATTAGCTTGAATCATCAAAAATATTGTGTTATCAATTAAGTATGGAACCTCTCGCGTCCAGGATACAGGACCTTACCGCTGACATTCTTACGGGCATCGTGGACGGCGTCATCGTTATCGAGGCGGGCGGGCAGGTCATTATCTGGAACAGGGCTGCCGAGGAAATGACCGGCATCGCCGCCGCGGACGCCCTTGGCAAGAACATCGCGATCGTGCTTGCCGACAATCCTGGCGCGGCGGGCCTGGTCGAGAAAACATTTTCCTCCGGCAGGTCGTATTCCGATTACGATGCGGAGCTTTCGGTAAAGCATCGCCCCCCGTGTCCTGTGGGCCTCGTCACGAGCGTGCTCACGGACGATGACGGCATCCCAACCGGCGTGATCCTCACGATCCGCGATCAGGCAGGCGTGAGGGAGCTCAAGGAGCGGATGCGGCGTTCCGACCGGCTGGCAACGCTCGGCATGATCGCGGCGGGCATCGCGCACGAGGTCAAGAACCCGCTCGTGGGAATCAGCGGGGCCGCCCAGCTCATGAAGTCCGAGGTCCTGTCGGGTAATGAGACCGGAAAAGGCGCGGGCCAGGGCAGGAACCTCATCGAATATCTCGATGTGATCCTGAAAGAAGCCGACCGGCTGAACAATGTGCTCGAAGGCATCCTCGATTTTACGCGGCTGAAGCCGCATGAGATCAAGGCGTACAACATTCACAGCATTCTGGATCGGGTCCTGCTCTTAAACGAAGTGAATGCGCGGCAAAGCAAGGTAATACTCGCCCGTCTGTACGATCCGAGCCTGCCCGAAGTCATGGGGAACCGGGACCAGCTGATCCAGGTTTTTCTGAACCTCGTACGGAACGCGATAGAGGCCATGCCCGCGGGCGGCAAGCTGACGGTGGTCACCAGGATGTCGGATTTATTCACGAGTGTCCAGGCCGACGGCAAAAAACACCGGCTCATGGTCGTCAAGATAAACGATACCGGCCGTGGCATAAAGCAGGAGCACTTGAACGACGTTTTCACCCCCTTTTTCACCACCAAGGACAAAGGGGTGGGGCTTGGACTGGCGCTGTCGTATCAGATCGTGCAGGAGCACCTGGGGACAATCCGGGTGGAAAGCCGGGAGAACGAGGGCACGACCTTCAGCGTGTACCTGCCGCTGGCGGGGTGAGTCCATTGCGGATTGTAGATTTCGGATTAAAAGATTGGGAAGTCTCGTGCTGTTTTGTCTTTCATTTCGCAATCCGCATTCCACAATCTGAAATTGAGTGTAATTATGACCAATGAAAAAGTCCTCATAGTCGACGACGATGAAAGCGTCCGCTGGGTCCTCAAGAAGTCCCTCGAAAAAGAGGGCATCGAGACGGCGCTCGCCAAGAACGCGGCTGAAGCGTTCGAGCGGATCAAGGAAGGCGACATCGCGCTCGCGCTCATGGACATCCGCATGCCCGGCATGAACGGGCTGGAGGCGCTCGAAAAGATCCAGGACGAGGACAAGGGCGTCTCGGTCATCATCATGACCGCCCAGGCCACCATGCAGAATGCCATCGAAGCCATGCGGCGCGGCGCCTTCGATTACATCACCAAGCCTTTCGATCTCGATGAAGTGAACATCCTCGTCAGGAAGGCCATCGACGTGAGGCGGCTTTCCCAGGAGGTGAACGCGCTTCGCGCCGAGGTGCGCGAGAAGTATGAGGGCGGACTCGTGGGCAATACGCCTGCCATGCAGGAGATCTATAAGACCATCGGCAGGGTCGCCGAGAGCGACGCCACGGTCCTGGTCCACGGGGAGAGCGGGACGGGCAAAGAGCTTGTAGCGCGCGCCATCCACTACCACAGCCAACGGGCAGGCCGGCCTTTCGTAGCGGTCAACTCGGCGGCGATCCCTTCGGAACTTCTCGAGAGCGAGCTCTTCGGCCACGAGAAGGGCGCGTTCACCGGCGCCGTCGCCCGCAAGATCGGCAAGTTCGAGGCGGCTGCCGGGGGCACGCTTTTCCTGGACGAGATCGGCGATATGAATCTCCCGCTCCAGGGCAAGCTTCTGCGCGTGCTCCAGGAGCGCGAGTTCGAGCGTGTGGGCGGCACGGAGCCGATCAAGACCGACGTTCGGGTGATCGCGGCGACGCACCGAAACCTCGAGAAGGCCGTGCGCGAGAGGCGTTTTCGCGAAGACCTGTTCTACCGGCTGAACGTGATCCAGATCAACATTCCGTCGCTTAGAAAACGCAAGGACGACATCGCCCCGCTGGCGGAATACTTCATGCAGAAATACCAGCCCGGCCAGGGCAAGGCCAAGGTGCTTACCCCGGAGACGCTCAAGATCCTCCGGGCCTATGACTGGCCGGGGAACGTGCGCGAGCTCGAGAATGCGATTCAGCGCGCCATCACGCTCTCCCAGGGCGACAAGATATTCCCCGACGCCCTGCCCCCGCAGATTTTCAAACCGGGCCACGGCGTAGCACTCTCGTTCGAGAATTTTCTCGAAGAGAAGCTCGCGGACCTCGTTGACCGGATGGGGGGGCTCGAAACCGGCGATATCTATTCCATGGTGCTCCAGCGCGTGGAAAAGCCGCTCCTCACCCTGGTGCTCAAAAAGACCGAAGGCAATCAGGTGCGCGCCGCGCACCTCCTCGGCATCAACCGCAACACGCTCCGGAAAAAGATCAAGGAGCTGGGCATCAAGGGGCCGTTCGGCAATGACGGGGAAGAGGGGCCGGAGGAAGAGGACTAAGATAAGAGAAGGGGAGCTGTGCTTCTATATCTGAACATACTCCAGACCGTACTACTGATCATGATCGCCGTGGGCATCGCCTACCTGGTCTTCCGGTCTCCGGTGACCGCCGCCGGCACGAGGATGTCTCTCCATTCGAGGCGGTGCGCGGTGTATAACGATGTTGTGCGGATCCTGACCATGCTCGGCAAGAGGGGCGAAGTCCGAAAGGAGGAACTCCTGGACTTCCGTTCCCGCACGCAGGACGCCGCCCTCCTGTTCGACGGAGAGATCGCAGCGTATATCGACGACATCTATACCCGGGGAGTAAAGCTGATGAGCACCAGCGAGCTTCTGCAGGGGACATCGGTGGCCGTGGGCGAGGAGCGCGACCGTATCACGGTGGAGAACGCGAGGCAGCTCATCTGGCTTGCCGACCAGCTCTCAATGATCAAAAAGAAATTTATGCGTTACCCCGACGTGCAGAGCTCAGGCGAGTGCGAGGGCAGTCAGCCAAGCGGGACAACAAAAAACTGATGCTTCAGAAGTGTATCATCCCTTCCGCGTAAATTCTCAATACAATAAATTGCACATGACAGATATGATAAAATTTTTTTTATACCTCCTGTGCTATACTTTGAATACATTTCATTGGGAAGAGGAGGGCGCGCGCAAGTGGCAACGGAAATGACAGAGGTGCTTGCTAAAGGCGTAAGCTTTCTTTACGCCAGAACATACATAGAGGCGAAATACGGACGAGATACGTGGGAAAGGGTCATACAGTCGATGGCCCCGCAGTCGAGAGAGGTCTGGTCCTACAGTCTTCTGGTCACCAAGGAATATCCTTTTAAGGCGTTCAAGGACATGATGTCCGCACTCACCGGTGTGTTGAAGACCGCGAAGGACGCCGAACTCGCGGCGATCTACGAATACATCGCGGACCAGAGCCTCAACAAGATGTATAAGATATTCTTTCGCTTTGCCCATCCGTCCTTCGTGATCAAGAACTACCCCAGCCTCTGGCGGATGTTCTTCAACGCGGGCGCCGTGGAAGTGCCCGTTGCCGAGAAGGGGCATGCAATCGTCCGGTTCCTGCGGCCTGAGATCTTCAACGACTGGCTCCCGCCGGCGTGTCTGGGCTACTCGAAGAAGGCCGTCGAGATGGCGGGGGGGCGCGGCCTCACGATGGAGCGGGTAAGCCGCGGCAAAAAAGGCGAGGACGTTTGGGAAACTGTCTATGAGCTGCGGTGGAACGAGTAGCGGCCGTTAGTCTCGAATAAAAGAATTGCAAAAGACAATCCGCAGTGCAGCAGTCTGCGGGCGCATAGGCGCTAGGCGCATATCTGATTACCCCGGAAATACCTGCCGAAAATCTCCCAAAATTTTGCGTTGATTCCCGACCCGTCAATATGCTATAGTCCCCGGTGCCTGAGGCGCGCGTATTATTCGCGGACGATCACGGAAAATTGTCTCCGGCGCAGTCGACCGGGAGGGAACCTGCCGGCGATATCGAAGCCCCGAGGTTAAAGCCTATGCAATATAAAGCCTGGTTTCAATGTATCAACGAGCAGTGCAAAGCGCACTATCCGCTGAATTCGGTCATCTACCGCTGCAAGACCTGCGGGTCGCTTTTGGAAGTGCAGCACGACATGAAGGCCCTCGCCCGCCGCGACGCCAAGGCGTGGATGAAGCTCTTCGAGGACCGCTACAAGTCGACCCAGTGGCCCTACGGCTCGGGCGTGTGGGGCAAAAAGGAATGGATCCTGCCGCAGATCGCCGACCAGAATATCGTCTCGCTCTACGAGGGCGGCAGCAACCTGTTCTGGGCCGAGCGCTTCGGCAGGATGATCGGTCTGGACAATCTCTGGCTTAAGCTCTGCGGCAACTCCCACAGCGGGTCCTTCAAGGACCTCGGCATGACGGTGCTCGTTTCAATGGTCAAGCAGATGATCAGCGAGGGGGCGCCGATCCAGGCCGTGGCCTGCGCGTCCACGGGCGACACCTCGGCCGCCCTGGCAGTCTACTGCGCCGCCGCCGGCATCCCGTCCATCGTGCTCCTGCCCAAGGGCAAGATCTCCATCGCCCAGCTCGTCCAGCCCATCGCGAACGGCGCGCTGGTGCTGTCCCTGGACACGGACTTCGACGGGTGTATGCGCGTGGTGCAGGAAATCACCAAGGACGAGACCATTTACCTGGCCAACTCCATGAACTCGCTTCGGATCGAGGGCCAGAAGACCGTGGGCATAGAGATCGTCCAGCAGTTCGACTGGGAAGTGCCCGACGTGATCATCATCCCGGGCGGCAACCTCGGGAACGTCTCCGCCCTGGGGAGCGGCCTTTTGATGATGCGCGAGCTCGGCCTGATCACCAGGCTGCCGCGGATCGTGGTCGCCCAGGCGGAGAACGCCAATCCCCTTTATCGCTCGTACCTCAAGCACTTCGCAACGTTCGAGCCGATCGAAGCTAAAAAGACGCTTGCCAGCGCCATCCAGATCGGCAATCCCGTCAGTTACCAGAAGGCGATCAGGACGCTCAAGCAGTTCGACGGCATCGTGATGGACGCAACGGAGCAGGAGCTGGCCGACGCGGCCGCGCTCGGCGATACGACGGGCATGTTCAACTGCCCGCACACCGGCGTGGCTTTGGCAGCGCTGATCAAGCTCATCAAGGCCGGCAAGATCGACCGGTCCGAGCACGTGGTGGTCATCTCAACGGCCCACGGTCTCAAGTTCACGGACTTCAAGGTCAACTATCATGAAGGGAAGCTGGGCTTTCCCAGCATGTACGCGAATAAACCGATCGAGCTGCCGCCGACGGTAGAGGCCGTCAAGGAAGCGCTCAACCATGCGTTAAAGAAGAGGAGAGAGCAGAATGTCTAAAAAACCGTCAGATCCCAAGAAGTGGCACCCGTCCACCCTGGCCATCCACGGCCTGGGGAGGCTTCCCAAGCCCTACCATGCGGTCTCGACCCCGATTGTGCAGACATCCAACTATTATTTCGATACCGCGGACGAGGTCGAGGATTTCATGCGCTCCAAAGGGCAGGGGAAGGTGACGCGCGAGCACGAGTACGCCCGCTACGGCAACCCCACGCAGCAGGAGACCGAGCGCAAGCTCGCGGCCATCGAAGGGGCCGAGAAAGCGGTGCTCTATGCCTCGGGCATGGCCGCGGTGCTGCTCACGATCATGACGTTCATGAAGCCCAACGGACACATCATCTTCACCGGCGACTGCTACCGCCAGACACGGGACTTCGCCACGAACTTCCTCGGGAAGTTCGGCGTCGAGCACTCCATCGTGGACCCCACGGCCGAGGCCATCGAACAGGCCGTCAAGCCGAACACGAACATCATCTTTACGGAATCACCGACCAACCCGTACCTGCGGTGCCTCGACATCCCGGCCATTGTGAAGGTGGCCAAAGCACGCAAGATCATGACCATCATCGACGCTACGCTGGCCACGCCCTACAACATCAAACCCATCGAGATGGGTGTGGATGTGGTCCTGCACTCGGCCACGAAGTATATGGGCGGGCACAACGATCTCATGGCAGGCGTGGCCCTCGGCTCCGCGGCGCTCATGACTGATTGTTACAAGATGCAGCGCATGATGGGCGCAACGCCCGGGCCGCTGACCTGCTTCCTGCTCGAGCGGGGCTTGAAGACCTTCGGCATGCGCATGGAGCACCACAACAAGGCAGGGCTCGCCGTGGCCCGGATGCTGGAAGCGCATCCCAAGATCGAGAAGGTCTGGTACCCGGCCCTCAAGTCGCACCCTGACCATAAAATAGGAATGGAACAGATGAAGGGGTTCGGCAGCGTCATCAGCTTCCTCGTGAAGGGCGGAAACGCGGAAACGAGGAAGTTCATCGACGCGCTCGAACTTTTCCTGATCACGCCGAGCTTGGGCGGGAGCGAGAGTCTCGTGACGCAGATGTGGGCCATGTCGTTCTTCGACTATCCCGAGCAGTTCCGCAAGGACATCGGCATGGTGGACAACCTGGTGCGGCTCGCGCTGGGACTGGAGGACGTGGACGACCTCATTGCTGATCTGAAACAGGCGCTGGATACGATCTGATTTCATGTACTGAAAGGGAAAGGGGCCCGGAATTTCCGGGCCCCTTTTTCTGTTATCAAGGACCTCTCCCGTCTTTGACAGGGAGCAGGAGCTCAAACCGCTATCTTGACCACGATCTTCATGACCGGAGACGGTGTGCCACACGCCAATTTGGGGGCATGGCCGTCTTCGGGCCGGAGCACGGCGAGCTGTCCCGCCTGCAGGCGCACCGGGGTCCATTTTCCAGCCGCAACCTTCCCGAAGCAGATGTCCTTGTCCGCGTTGTAAGCTTCGGTAATCGTCATGCTCTCCGCGGGCGCCCAGCCAATGGTCTCCTCGCCGGACACGATAAACTGGATGTCTATATACTTCCGGTGAAATTCGAACTTCGGAGCGTCGGCTTCTATCGTTTCATACCGCTGGATAATGGCATACACCCGGTCTCCATCGACCTCCGCTTTTCCATCGGGGAGGCCAGGGATGTCCTGTCGGCGTAAAAAGACGAGGGCTTTTTTCAGGGCGGGGGTCGCCGGAACCTGGTGCTCGATGTGCCTGAGGTCGGTCACGATCATGGCTGATCTCCTTACTCCCAAAAGCTGAAACCGAAGTATATACGAAGGATGACATTTTTCAGGATACCAGATTGACGGGAGGGAGTCAAACTTCGACCGGAGCCGATCATACGGTCCAAGAAGGGTGCAGCAGGGAAGAGCCTGTTGACAGGAGACGCTCCCGGCGCTATAAAATAATTAGAACAAGGACCCGCTGCCATCCCGAAAGGCGTACTTTATTCTGCTCAGGAAGGCAGGGAGAAAAACATGCAGGAGAAAAAAATAGAAGGCCGGAAGCGGGCAACGCTTATCTACGACGGGACCTGCCCGATCTGTTCGGGAACCGTGGAATGGATAGAAAAGAACGAGCAGGAAGGCGCGTTTGAAATGGTGCCGTGTCAGTCGGATTCTCTGGGCGAGAAATACCCCGATATCGATTTCGACGAATGCATGCGGGCGATGCATCTGGTGCTGCCGGATGGCCATGTGCTCGCCGGTGAGCAGGCCCTGCCCGAGATATTCACGAGACTGCGGCGATACCGCGCCGTGGCCCTGGCGTTCAAGCTGCCCGGCGCGGAAATGCTGTCGCGCGTTCTTTACCGATGGTTCGCGCTCCGGCGGTACGCGATCGCCCGGATCTTCCTCCCGGGCAGCATCACCGGAAAGCATACACATCACAACCATAAAGGGACGTGAGCGAGAGGAACAGCCGCCGCATTCCGCAGCCCCCGGCGCAGCAGTTATCTCAATCTCGCGCCGCACTTTTTGCATAGACGTCTGTTGATATCGTTGCCCAGATATTTGGTACAGGAAGGGCATCTCCAGTTAAAGCCGGTAAAGCCGATAAACGCCGCGATGAGCACGACCTGTGCTCCAAAGAGAGTGCCCTTGGAAAATGCTCCAAATAGATCGGGTCGCTTATACATCACGGCGGAGAGTAAAACAAGAAACAACGCCGCCGCTATAGCGACGAACTGACGATTCTGGCGCGATCTGAAATCCCGCACGATCCGGTCCCGTTCTTTTTTCTCCATCTTCATCTTTTCAATTTCCTTATGTCTGAAAAATTATAATGCTCTTATGGGGCATTATTATACCAACATGCATTCAGCTTTTCAATATCGTTTCATTGTGCAGCACTGCCTATTGTTTTGACGGGAAAGCTATCGCTGGTTTTATTGTCCGCTTGCAGAGAACTTCAATTAAACCAATTTTTCTTCGATACTCTTCGAAACTATCCCGGTATACGATATACTATAAATATTATTCGGAACAGGAGGTGAATAATGAACAGCACGATAGAGAAGGACCGGGTGGTAGAAATCGTGAACCGGCTTTTTATCAATACCGACAACAGGGACTGGCCCGGGGTCAAGGGCCTCTTCACGCCCCGTGTCCTCTTCGACATGACGTCACTTGCCGGCGGACAGCCTGCGACCCTCTCGCCCGAGGAGATCGTCGACGGCTGGGACAAGGGGCTCAAGGCGCTCAAGGCAATTCACCACCAGGCAGGCAACTACCTTGTTGATGCCAAGGACAACGAGGCCACCGCGTTCTGCTACGGCGTTGCGTGGCATTATTTACCGAACAAGACCGGCCGGAACACGAGGACCTTCGTGGGCAGCTATGATTTCCATCTCGTAAAGCAGGACGGGGAATGGAAGATAGACCGGTTCAAGTTCAACCTGAAATTCATCGATGGCAATCCGGATTTGGAGAAAAGCTAGTGGCAGCTATTTTCAGAATCTGTTGGGCTGATGATCGTACCGGCAGCCGTTTCAGGGTTGCTTTATTGCAGCAAGATTCAAGACCCTATTCGTTCTTTCGTCCGGTCCGATATTTTTCCGGGGCCTCGCGCACTGCGGGATGACGCATGGATCCGGCTGCCTCGCGGATCGCGAGCGCGCGTTCGCGGAGCGCATCGAGCATGGCTAGTTTCTCCGCCAGGGGACGGCCGGCGAGTTTGCGGCGCAGCGCTTTTTTGCTTTCAAGCATTCGTTTGAGATCAAAGGTCATTTCGCACCCGATAAGAATGTCCGCTCAAACTCCCGCCATCGATTATCGAGACCGTGCCGGCTAAGGATGGCCTGGAATTGCCCGGCGTCGATCGCGCCGGCCTCGACAAACTGAAGCAAGCGCGCCTTGTCCTTGGACCTGCCGGTCTGGAGCGCGACGGCAGCAAGGTGCTCGGCGGTGAACACCCGCGCAGGCATTCCCTCCACCTGCACCGTGACGGCCTCAGCGAGCGCTTCCTCGACCAGCGGGCTCGTCGGCGGGAGAAACTGCACGGGCCACCCGGCGATGACGATATATTCGCCCTCGATGACGCCGCCTCGGGTCGTAAGATAATCGAAAATAGGCTGCAGACTCAGCAGGCTACTGCCGGCCTCCCGTCTGAACGCCACAAAGATATCGACATCAAGCGTTGCGACCGGCTCGAGGTAGAACGTCGCTCCCACCGCCCCCCCGATAGCATAGACTGTACGTCTTTTTTGAACGAATGAATATCAGCCACCAAGCAGCCCCCTTGAGCGCCTGAAAGTGCTTATCCGGTTAGTCGGGGAATAGAATATCATCACTCCTTATTAAAGACAAGAGGTTAATGGGTAAAATAGCTCAAGAGGGGATTCGGGCTTGGGAGTGCGCCCCGTTAGAGATAGCGCATTCAATCACTAACGGGACGATTTGTTTTCTTCATTCAAGAAAGAACTGTCAGGTTTCAGCTTGTCTGCGAATGCTGCTTTGCATTCTCCAGCATGAGCTTGGCCATTGTCTTCGCAAACGCTGCGGGTTCCTTGACTTTGGAGCCTTCGAGCAGGAGCGCCTGGTTGTACAGCAGGTCGCTATATTCCTTCAGGACCAGGTCCTGTCCGC
>OFHG01000127.1_pt1 | contig 33785 bp, 36 predicted proteins | sample 1521931 | NCBI WGS metagenome assembly OFHG01 (sample SAMEA2468438, study PRJEB22500) | soil metagenome | biome: Glassland; feature: Farmland; material: Clay | place: Australia | collected 2013-01-31 | depth 0.55 m
CCCCGGGCCGTGCGGGCCCCCCTCCCGGTAACGGTGCTCGGCGGTCCCCTGTGCCGCCGTGCGGTGGGGGCTGCGCACCAGTCTCAGTGACGCGCCGAAGGCCTCCGCGAGGGCTGCGGCCGTGCCCGTGGCCCTGACCCGGCGTGCACCCGGTTCGGCGTCGGTCACCTCGATCCCGTGCCGGGCCAGCACCGTCCGGATGAGGTCGATATCGGCGGGGTCGGTGCCGTGGCGCGTGGCCAGGTCGTCCCGGCTCAGCGTGGAGGGGCCGGTCACCAGTTCCGGCGGCAGTTCGGCCCGCCTGCGCGTGACCAGCGTGACCTCGATCCGCTGCGCAGGGTCGAGGGGGCCGACGATCTCGGCCTCCGCGAGCGGCGCGCGTTCGCTTCCCGGCAGCGGCACAAAGGATGGTTCGGGCATTCCCTGCTCCCTTGCTCGGCGCTTTGCGGGTGGCCCGGACCCTGCCAGCGCCCCCCGTCTCCCGCCGCCAGTATCGCGCGTCCGGGCCGGCCGGGGGCGCTGGTCGCCGGCATCACTGGCCACGAACATGACCAGGGGGCGGGCCGCGGGACCCGTCCCCTGTTTCCATCAGCGCCGGGAGGCGGCGGCGCCGTCAAGCGCCGTTTCGTCAGACGGAACGCGCCGTCCGGCGGTAATGCCCTCAGGCGGCGATCCGGCGGTCCGTCTCCGCTGGTGCGGTCGTGACCTCCAGGCGGTGGACGACGTTCTCCGTGGTGACCTCGTGCACGGTGAGGTCCGCGAGCGCGAACACCGCGAGGGCGATCGCGTCACCGAACACCATCCATGTCAGCAGTCCCCCGGTGAACAGCAGGGCTGCGATCACCGACCACACGCCCATCGCCGCGATCAGGCCGTGCCCGATCTTGCGCCCGTTGTTGCGGGTGACGATCGCGCTGGTTCCGGCCAGCACGGCCAGGCCGATGGACACACCGAACGCCAGCCATCCGGCGACCGGTGCGCTGAAGGTCATGGCTGCCACCACCAGGAACGCGCCGCTTATCAGGAACAGAACGTCGAGTGCGTAACGCGTGCTGAGCCTCATGACGAGCACCTCCCCGGCGCCACCAGAGGTGGCGCCTGCCGTTTCTGGCGGCGGGTCGGACGGGCACCCCGTCCGGGACACCCGGACCGGCTCGTCGGGCCTGCGGAGCCTCTATTCCCACAGGTCACTTGGTACAACAAAATTCACAGGGTGCACATGCCCCGTGACACTGTCTGCCGGGTCACAGCCGGCGGCCACACATCCCCGGGTACCGTGCTGGCAGCGGCCGATCCGAGGAGGACACGATGACCGGCGCCATCCCGGGCTTCGACGTCACGATGTTCGCCTACGGCGGCTGGCAGCACGAGGTGTACCGGGCGGGAGACGGGCCTGGGGTGGTCGTCATCCACGAGATGCCAGGCCTGCATCCGGGGGTGGTCGCGTTCGGGCAGCGCCTGGTCGACGCCGGCTACCGGGTCTACCTGCCGTCACTGTTCGGCCGGCCGGGCGCGGCTTTCAGCGGCGGGGAACTGGTCCGCTCCATGACGCGGGTGTGCGTCTCACGGGAATTCACCATCCTGGCCGCCGATCGCACTACCCCGGTCGCGACCTGGCTGCGCGCGCTCGCCGCGCACGCCCATGCGGAGTGCGGCGGCCCGGGCGTCGGCGCGATCGGCATGTGTTTCACCGGCGGCTTCGCACTCGCCATGGCGGTCGAGCCGGCCGTGCTGGCCCCGGTGCTCAGCCAGCCGGGGATGCCTGCGCCGCTGAACGCCCGGCACCGGGCGGCCCTGGGCCTGGATCCCGCTGACCTGGCCTCGGTCAAGGCCCGTACCCGGGACGGACTGTGCGTGCTCGGCCTGCGCTTCTCCGCCGACAAGGGATCACCTGGCGAGCGGTTCGAGACGCTGCGCCGGGAACTGGGGGACGCGTTCGAGGGGATCGAGATCGATTCGTCTCCGGGCAACCCCTACGGCATCCGCAAGGCGGCCCATGCCGTGCTCACCATCGAACTCGTCGATGAGCCCGGCCACCCCACCCGGGCCGCGCTCGACCGGGTCATGGCCTTCCTCGCCGAGCGCCTCAAGCCCGGAGCCGCACCGGCCTCGTGACCGGGCCGGCTCCGCCGTCAGCTGCCTCCTATTTGCGTGGCTGGCCGCCGCTTGACCTCCACGCCCCCCATCAGCGCGAAGCCGACGACCCTGACCGCAGGCGCGCCGGGCACGCCCGGCCCGCTCGCCTGATGATCGAAGCCGCCCATGATGCCGATGCCGGAGACATCAACGGCCGTATCCTCCGACACGGTGATGGTGACGCCTCCCATCAGGCAGAGCGCCTGGATCGTGACCTTGGGTGCACCGAAGGTGGCGTACCGGAGGTCGAGTTCCACCCCGCCCATGATGGCCACTGCCACGTAGGTGGGAGGGACCAGCCAGGGCCCCGCGCGCTTCGCCCCGCTCATGATGGCGACCGAGAATTTCGGCACCGGCGTGCCCGCGGCCAGGTCCGGCGGCTGGATGCGGCGCGAGACCGGGGCGGGAACGGCGACCGCCTGGCCGGGCAGGTCACTGGTGAGGGCCTGGAGGTCGGCGAAGGTCTTGGCGGCGTAGGCGAGACTGATCCGCTCGTCGAGTTCCTCGAAACTGATCCGGCCCTCGGCAGCAGCCTGGCGGAGCACCTCGGCGGTCCGGTCGCGGTCGGAGTCAGCGGCCCGCAACTGGCGGGGGTCGGCGGGCACGGGAGGCTCACTCACGCGATCCACCTTAGTAGCCGGTGCTGGCGTTCCCATCGGGTCGGCCGGCGGGCTCAGCCGCCTCGCCGGCGGGCTCAGCCGCCAGCTGCCGCTTGAGGTGGCGGCGGAACACCAGCCGGTGATAGGCGACCGGCCCGAGCAGCAGCCCGGTAGCCGCCGGGCGGGACCGTGCCGGGCGGGACCGCCGCTAACCGGCCTTGCTGCCCTCGCCACCGGCCCCGGGCTGACCGGGCTGCTCGCCGCCTGCCCTGACCGACTCGTCGAAGGGCGCCTCCAGGCTGCGGGGGTCCCCCAGGTGCACACCCCCGCGTACCTTGTCCCAGATCCGGTCCGGATGCGGATGCTTGAAATACGGGCTGCGGTCCGCCGCCAGCACCAGTACCTCCATGACGGCCAGCCCGGCCACCGCGGCGATCACGATCATGACGATGCCAAAAGTTGTTCCGGCCATGCCCGGCCACCCCCCTGACTTGTTATGTACCCGCTCATTTCCTGGCTAGCAGTTCGGGGCGGGTGAGGTCAGGGACGAAGGTCCCGGCAGATATAGGACTTGAGCTGCTCGATCTCGTCGCTGAACAGGGTGGTCGCGGGTCGCCGCCCGCCGCGGCTGGCCCTTCAGGAAGGCCTGCGCGAACTTCCTCGCCTGCTGGTACTCCACCCTCCCCGGCAGCGGTGGCTCGTCCGGGTTAACGTTCACGTCCACGATGGCCGGCCCGGGATGGGCCAGCGCCTCGCCGATGGCGGAACGCAGATCGCCGGGGTGATCCACCTTGATACCGGGCGCGCCGTTGGCGATGGCGAACGTGGCGTAGTTGGCGAACGGCTCCGGGTACCGTACCCCGGGAAGGCGTGCTGGACGCCGATCGCGCACGGCAGCCCTGGGGCCATCAGCTTCCTGGAGTCGCTGCCGATGATGGCTGGTGCCGGCCCTGGCATGCCTGCACTGGGATCAGGTATCCACCCGGCCGGGTACGTCCGGGCCGGGTGAGCGGTGGCGGCTGCGGCGGCGGCACCGCCTGCCCGTCGGCTACCTGGCGGCGATCGCGGCCGGGCCCTCGCGTTCATGGTTGCCCAATACGGAGAGGAACTATGGCGCTGCGCTCGGTCACGCCACACCGGCTGACTGCGCGCAGATGTTTAGCCGCTGAGACAGGGGCACAAAGTCCGCGTCCGTCGTTTACCCCGTGGCGTACGGAGGCACCGATGATGACCGCCGCAACATGTGAACCCGGTGCGGTGCTGGCTGAATGCGACGACAGCGCACTGCTTACCTGTATAAGAACCCGTGACGAAGGCGACCAGCTACGCGCCGCGGCCTGCGAGGAACTGGTGATCCGCTACCAGTCGCTGGTCCGCAGCTGCGTGCAGCGCTACCGGGACAGTCCCGAGCCGGTGGAAGACCTGATGCAGGCCGGGTACGTCGGCCTGCTCAAGGCGATCAACAACTTCGATCCGGAGATCGGGAGCAACCTGGCCGCCTACGCGCAGCCCTGCGTCAGCGGCGAGATCAAGCGGCACTTCCGCGACAAGCGCTGGCAGGTGCACGTCAAACGGTCTGCGCAGGAACTTCTGCTGCAGTTGCGCAAGGCACGCGGAGAGCTGGCCCAGGAGCTGGGCCGCTCGCCCCGGGACGAGGAACTCGCCGCCCACCTCGGTGTCAGCATCGACGAACTGCTCGACGCGCGCCGGGCCGACATGGTGTTCCACTCCCATTCCCTGGACGCCCCGCTCTACGGCCAGGAGGATCCGACCACCCTCGCGGACCTGCTCGGGCAGGAGGATCCGCAGGTCGAGCACACTCTGGACATGGAGTCCGTGCTCACCCACTGGAACGAGCTGCCGGAGCGCGAGCGGCGGATCCTGACCATGCGCTTCTACGGCAATATGACCCAGGCCCAGATCGGGGAGCACCTGGGCATCTCGCAGATGCATGTGTCCCGGCTGCTCGCCCGCGCGCTGCGTTACCTGCGCGGCTGCCTGCTCGAAGGGGAGGATGATGGCGCCGGGACCGGCCAGGCCGGCGCAGCCTGAGCTGCCGGGCCCGGCCGGCCCGGTCGTAGTGTGCGACAACGGCCCGGACATCCTGCTCTCCAGCCGCCGCCCGCAGGACCTGCCGGCCTTCTGCCACGCGATCGGGCGGATCTTCGGCCACGCGAGCTGACCGCCGCCGGGCCAGCCTCGCGGCGGGGAAAGCGCCCTGTCAGGCCGGCCGGCGACGGCGGCGTGGTTCCCGGTCGCCGGCCAGACCCGGCAGGGGCACACTGGAGCTGATGAGCGGGACACCAGAGGCGGACCGGCTCAAGCTCCCGCACGGATACACCAACGCGACCACGCGAAGCGCAGGCGTTGTGCGCAAGTCGTATCTCGGTCCCGACGCGGACCGGCGGTTCCGGGTGGAATATGCGGCACTTGTGCGCATGTAGAAGCGGACATTCCGGGCGCGTGATCTGCGGCGTGCTGCTCACGGTGTCGCGATGCGCGCCGTCAATGGCGTTGTGGTGGTCATGGTGAGCGTCGCGACCGGGCCGCGGGCATGACGGTGCCCGGGCTGGCGGGAAATGGTCAGCTGCCAGGCGCAGGCGCGAGGTAGCGGGCCAGGCCGAACCGGCCCAGCAGCGGCCACAGGTCCGCAGTCGTGAAGCCGTACCCGGTGATCGCGGCGTGCGCGGCCGCCGCGACGGCGCTGAGCGCGTCACCCAGCGGTGACCCGGACGGCGCCGGCAGCACCGGGTCGCTGCCGCCGATGAAGCCGAGGTCCTCCACCGCCGAGCCAAGGTGGCACCACTCCCAGTCGACAACCGCCGGCACATCGCGGGCGTCGCTGCTGAGCAGCAGGTTCTGCGGGCCGAAGTCACCATGCACGATCACCTCGCCGCTGCCGGGCAGGCCGGGAACGGCTGCCGGGCCGATCCCGGACAGGCGCCGCCGGAGCTGACCGCACAAGCGCAGCACGGCCGGTGCGTGACGGTCATCCTCCAGGGCATCCTGCCCGTGCCAGCCGGCTACTGCCCGGACACAAAGCTCACCCTCGCGGCCCGGCAGGACGGCTGGCACCGGGAACCGGCCAGCTAGCGTCGCCGCCATGCTCATCTTGAGTGACGCGAACACGCCACGGGCGAGATCACCGGGTGTCTTGACTGAGGCCAGCGCGAGAGCAAGACTTGGAGTACGCAACCCTTCGCAACTATCGGCAGAGGCAACCATGCGCTTAACGTTCGTGGGCAAGGACCCGGACTCCAACCCGACCGGGTCACCGACCGTGTACCGCACGGATCGGAACACCTGGATCATCCAAGGCTGGACCGTGACTGACCCGGAAGCAATCTCGGAGATGAAGATTCCCGAAGGCGAGACCGCTGTCGAGATCCCCGACAGGATCGTGCATTACCTCACGCAATGAACATGGAACGGATATCAGACGAGGAATTCGGTAAACTGCTTACCACCTTCGAGCGCGAACTCGTTCATCTGGAGACACGCGACGCGTACGGCACTGCGGTGGAACTTCCGCACATGGCCAAGTGGGCGTCGGGCGAAACCGACGACCTTGAATGGCTGCAAGGATGGTGCGCAGTACTACGTGAGGCGGCGAGCGCTGGTAAGCCGGTCCGCCGGGCCCGGATCGTCTCCGAACCCCTCAGTGACTACCAGCGCTGGTCATACAGCATTGCCCAGCCCATGGTCGACGCCGGCGAGGACATCCGGTGGGTGCCCCGCAGACTCGTGTCCTCCATCGCAATCCCCGGAAATGACTTCTACCTGATAGACAACCTTCTCGTGGTCTTCCTCATCTACACCGGGAACGGGCTGGACGCGGGCAAGTTCACGTCCTCCGACCCGGCAGACATCCAGCTCTGCCGATCGTCGTTCGACGCCGTGTGGGAGCTTTCCGTACCACACCATGAGTATCACCCCCTCTAGCTCGGCCAAGCAGGCCCGGGAGGCACTAGGCGCGCGGCTCCGGGAACTCCGCAAAGACGCTGGCCTAACAGCCAGGGCACTAGCGGCAGCCACTAGCCAGCACTTCACCCGGGTCAGCAAAATCGAGCACGGGGTCCAGGCTCCGAGTGACAACGACATCCGCGACTGGTGCCGTGCCTGCGCCGCCGAAGACCAGATCCCTGACCTGATCGCCACCGCCCGCGTCGTGGAATCTTCCTACCTTGAATTCCGGCGGCAGGCCCGCTCTGGTATGAGGCGCGTCCTGGGACCCCATACCGTCCAACTGTACGAGAACACTGAACTGTTCCGGGTCTATGAGCACAACGTGATACCCGGCCTTTTCCAGACCGCCGAATATGCGGCAGCCATGCTGTCGTTCTGGGTCCAGTTCCTTAACACCCCTGATGACATTCAAGCTGCCGTTGCCGCCCGCATGGAACGCCAGCGCGTCATCTATCACCGCCACAAACAGTTCTCCGTGATTCTGGAGGAACAGGCACTTCGCACATGGTTTGGCACCGCCGAGACCCAAGCCGGCCAACTGGACCGCCTGCTCGCCGTCATGTCACTGCCAACCGTGACCCTGGGCATCGTTCCCATGATGAAGGAAAGGGCTGCGGTCCCGTCCGCAGGGTTCTGGATCTTCGACGAATCGCTGGCCGCACTAGAGACTCCCACCGCGAGTATCGAAGTCACCCGACCACAAGAAATCGGGCTGTACGTCAGCATGTTCGGCTACCTCCAGAAGGATGCGGTCTACGGGCAGGCGGCACGACGACTCATCACCAACACCCTCCACGAACTTGCGCAACTAATCGCAACTTTGTAGACCGTCCGGCAGTGCCGTTCCTACCGTTGCCTGCATGGACCACCCAGCTGCTGAGTGCCCGCCCGCCCCGGCACGCAATACGAGCCACGCAATGCAGCCCAGGCCCGATGACGGAACAGCCACGCCAGCCGCCGTATCCCAGGACGTCGCTGCCGCCACCTCACAGCCGGACCTGACTGACCCCACGTCCGCGCATCCCGCCCGCCCGCAATCGTGGATGTCTGATCTCCTGCCCGCTGGCCCTGGCCCCCGGTTCGATCCCTCGGTGCCGCATCCGGCCCGCGTGGTCCGCTACCTGGCAGGTGAGTGCGGCATCCGCCAGTACCTGGATATCGGCACGGGCCTGCCCACCCCGGCGCCACCCACGAGATCGCCCAGGCCATCGCGCCGGATGCCTGCGTCGTCTACTGCGACAACGACCCCTGGTGCTGGTGCATGCCCGTGCCCTGCTCACCAGCACCGGCCAGGGCTCGTGTGACTACATCGACGCCGACCTGCGCGACACCCCGGCCATCCTCGCCGGGGCCACCCGGACACTCGACTTCACCAAACCGGTTGCCGTGCTGCTGCTCGCGGTCCTGCACTTCATCGCCGATCCAGATGACCCATAGCACTCGGCTCCTTCCTATCCGCGCGGCCAGGTGCGCGAAGACCCTCGTCCTGGCCCCGCTACCCGCGCCGGCTGGGCTCAACCCGTTTGATCTGCGCCCCGGGGGTAGCTGCACAGCCGTACTGGCCGCCCCGTCCCCGCCGGGGCGGCCAGACCTATCTGAACCAGCACCCGAAGCCAGAACGTGGAGTGGGTATGGGGCTGCCAGCCGGTCAGCAGCGGATCCTTGACGCGCTTGAGAACCGGATGCGGGTTCACGACCCGCAGCTCAGTTCGGCGTTCGCCGCGTTCACCAGGACCGCGCGCCACACCGGCATGCCGGAGTGGGAGCGTCTGACCGGCTGGCGGGAGGGCTGGCGCCGGACCCGGTCCGGGTGCAGCTCATGGCGGACCGGACGGCCTGCGGGCCTGGGCTGGCTGATCGCGGTACTACCGGCCTTCATGCTGGCAGCAGCGGTCGGCCTGGTGATCGCCGGTATATGACGCGGCGCCGGCCGGGCTGGCCGGGGACGGTCAGGCGGGCAGTGGTGGTTCGCCTACCCGCAGCGCCAGCATGGTGATGTCATCCCTGATCTGGCCCTGGCAGAACTCCACCGCCAGTTCCTGCAACCGCGTGAGGATCTGGCCCGGCGCCTGCCCGGCCAGGGCTGCGACCTCGCCGGGCAGCCGGTCATCGAAGTAGCCGCCCGCTGGCCCGCGGGCGTCGGCGAGCCCGTCACTGTAGAACAAGATCACATCGCCGGGGGACAGGTCGTGCTCCTCCACGCACGGGCCGGCGTCGGGAAAGATGCCGAGCGGCAGGCCTCCGCCCTTGAGCTGATGCACCCGCCCGTCCGGCCGGATCAGCACCGGCGCCGGATGCCCGGCACTGCCGAGTGAGACCGCCAGCGACTGGTCACGCCACCGCATGTGGGCGGCGCAGGCAGTGACGAACCGGCCGCGGAACTCATCGGCGAGAATGATCTCGTTCGCACTGGCGAGCACGGTGGCGGGATCGGCGGTCGAATGCGAGACCACCCGGATCGCATGCCGCGTCGCGGCGCTGACCGCGGTCACACCCTCGCCGCGGCCGGAGGCGTCACCGATCGCCACCCCCCAGCCGGAGCAGGTGCGGTACACGTCGAAGAAGTCCCCGCCGACCTCCGGGCTGCCCGTTGCTGTCAGATGCGCCGTGGCCACCTCGACACCGGGGATGGCGGGCAGCTGGCGCGGCAGGAGACTGTCCCGCAGCGCGGTGGCGATCCGGCTGTGGCGACGGACGGTGCGGTCCATCTTGATCGCGAGGGCAAGCTGCTCGCCGATCTCCTCCACGAGCCCGAGATCGGCCAGGTCGAAATGCCCGGTGCTGGCGTGCCGGGCCAGGGTCAGCGTTCCGTGGGCCTGCTCACCGTCGGTGAGCGGGACACTCAGCACCGAGGTCGCGCCAAGCAGCATGAGCAGGGGCACCCCGTCCGGCCCCTCACCGAGCAGGCCGGCGTCCTCGGCCCGCGCGATCAGCTGGGAACTGCCGCTGTCGTGCACTATCCATGACAGCGACCCAGGCTGCGGGTCGTGTGCCGCCACCACCCGGGCCAGTTCGGCGGCGCGCTCATCCTGCCCGCCAGCCACGAATTGCCGGCGCAGCCGCTGGTCCCGGGCGACGTCCACGATGACCCAGGCGGACATCTGGTCGGCAAGCAGCCGCGCACACCGCTGGAGCGCGACGGTCTCGTTCAGCGGTGCGTTCTCCAGCAGCAACCTGGCGACCGCGGTCATCAGGTCGAGCCTGCGGGTCATGGCCCTGACGACCGGGCCAGCCGCGCCGTCCTGGGGAGCGGCGCCGCTGTGGGCCGCCGCCGGGCCGCCGTTGCCGCGGCCGGTCTTCGGCTCACTCCTGCCACCCCGGGCCGGCGGTGAGGCGGCTTCCCTGACCGCGATGATGATCTGGTCGGCGTCCCCACGCAGGCGGGCGAGGCCGACCGTCAGCTCACAGTGGGCCGTCCCGTCCCCGGTGAGCAGCTCGCACTGGAGCTGCCTGGTCGTCCCGGTCCGGATGACCGCGGCCAGCTGGCTGTCCACGGCGGCACGCGAGGGCAGGTCGACAAATGCCGTGAATTCCCGGCCGGTGGCATATCCGCTGCCGGTGCGCAAGAACTCGCCCGCCGCCCGGTTGACACGCCGCACAGTGCCGTCGATCTCGACCAGGAACAGCGCGACGGGTGCCTCCTGGAAGAGGGCGCGCAGCAGCCGGCGTTCCGCGTGCAGCGCGTCTATCACCTCCGCCTGCGGGTCGCCGTCGCGTCCGTCCGCGGCCGCCGCCAGGGTGTCGATGGCGGCGTCAAGCTCGGCCAGGGCGGCCTCCAGGATCGGGCGCAGCCGGGCGCCGCGCAGCGCGGACGCCTGCCGGAGGGCGTTGCGGCGCGCCATCAGCCCAGCTAGTTCGCTGTCCCGCTGTGGGTAGCCTGCCGTCCGCTTCATCCGGGTCAGCCCACGCCGATCTGGCCCGACTCGATGATCTTCCTGGCGACCTCGGTCACCCGCATGTTGCCCTGCTGGGAAATCTGACGCATCCGGCCCAGTGCCTCATCCGCGCTGCACCCGAGCGCGTTCATCAGGATTCCCTTCGCCTGGTCCACCACGGTCCGCGACTGCGCGGCGTCGCGGAGCTGGCGCGCGGTGCGGCGTGCGTCGCCGTACTGCGAGAGGTTCTCCACCAGCGCGCCTCCGGCGGCCACGAGCAGTTCGGCGAGCGGGACCTGGTGCGGATCGAGCACCCGGGGCCGTGCCGCGAACAGCGACAAGGTGACGGCCATCGGCCCGGCCTGGTGCGCGAGCGTGACCGAGCAGCGCACGCCCCGGCTCAGGGCCTCCTGCGCGTACTCGGGCCAGCGCTCCTCCACCAGCGTGTCCGGGCAGTGGATAGCTTCGCCGGTGGCCAGCGCAAAGGTTTCCGGGCCCCGGCCACTGCGCAATTCCACCTCGGTCAGGTTGGAGATGTCGGGATGGGTGGCTGCCGTGATCATCGGTTCACTGTCCCGCCACAGGGCTGCGGTCGCACCGGAGCACGCGGGCACCTGCCGCGAGGCCAGCGCCGCCAGTTCGTTCAGCGACCTCGCCCGCGACTTGTCCGCGATGCTGAGCAGGTCTGCTGCCTCGCGGGCCAGGTCCGGGTTGGCCACGACTACCTCCAACCGCGTCTGACCGGAACGCGACGGACCAGCATCACCACTTCTGCCTCCATAGTGCCACCCGGATGGCCGGGCCAGACACCCACACGGAGGTTCCATCTCGGTGACCGTCTGCCGCTGGCGCCGCGGTCAGTCCCAGGGCAGGCTGTCACCGCCGGGCGCTGCCCGCCCCAGGCAGCGCTCCATGCAGGACAGCAGATCCTCGGTATCGACCGGCTTGGCGATGTAATCGGTGGCCCCGCTGGCGAGGCCCCGGGTGCGATCCTCAGGCATCGCCCGGGCCGTCACGACGATCACCGGCAGATCGGCGAAACGCGGGATCTGCCGGATCGCCGCGGTCGTCGCGTAGCCGTCCATCTCCGGCATCATCACGTCCAGCAGCACCAGGTCGATGTCGTCGCTGGCAAGGAGCGTGTCAATACCCTTGCGGCCGTCCGGGGCGTGAATGACCGACAGCCCGTACAGTTCCAGGATGCTGGTGATGGCGAACACGTTGCGCACGTCATCATCGATGATCAGGACCTTCCGGCCGCTCAGGGCGTGATGCGGCCCGGCGGCGGCGCCGCCCGGGGCGCCGCCCGGGAATGAGGGCCGGGCGGCAGATGTGGCCGCGGAGCCCTGCCCCTGGTGCCGGGCCGCCCCGCGGTCCGCGCCCTTTCCGGCGGTGGCCCCGCGGTCCGCGCCCTTTCCGGCGGTGGCCCTGCGGTCCGCGCCCTTTCCGGCGGTGGCCCTGCGGTCCGCGCCCTTTCCGGCGGTGGCCCTGCGCTCCCCGGCGCCGGGAGGCTGCGGGATGGCCGCCGGCTCGGCGGCGCGGGGGGTGCCCGGGTAGGAGCCCGGCAGCAGCAAGGTGAAAGTGCTGCCGACGCCGGGTTCGCTGGCCGCGCTGATCCTGCCCCCGAGCTGGGCCACGCCCTCACGGCAGATGGCCAGCCCCAGGCCGGTCCCGCCGTAGCCGCGGCTCGCGGTGCCATCGCCCTGCTGGAAGGCGCCGAAGATGATGCTGAGGTTGTCTGCCGAGATGCCGATGCCGGTGTCGGTTATCACGAAGGCAATCTCCGGCTCACCGCCCGGCTTGCGGCGGTCAGCGAGCCGGACCGACAGGTCCACCCGCCCGGACGGCGTGAACTTGATGGCGTTCGACAGCAGGTTGGCGAGGATCTGGCGGAGGCGCTGGCGGTCTGTGCAGAGTTCCGCTGGGACGTCGCTGGCGAATTCGATCCCGAACTCCAGCTTCTTGTCGGCGGCCAGTGGGCCGAAGACGCTGCTGAGGTCCTCGGCCAGGCCACCCAGTTCGACCTGCTCGGGATGGATCCCCAGCCGGCCGGCCTCCGCCTTGGACAGATCCAGGATGTCGTTGATCAGCTGGAGCAGGTCGGACCCGGACGAGTGGATGACATTGGCGTACTCCACCTGCTTGGGTGAGAGGTTCCCGCTGGGGTTCTGCGCGAGCAGCCGGGCGAGGATGAGCAGGCTGTTCAGCGGTGTGCGCAGTTCATGCGACACGTTCGCGATGAACTGCGACTTGTACCTGGAGGCCAGGGCCAGCTGCCGGGCGCGCTCCTCGATTTCCTGCCTGGCATGCTCGATCTCGGCGTTCTTGATCTCAATGTCCCGGTTCTGCCTGGCCAGTTGGGCCGCCTTGTCGCCGAGTTCCGCGTTCGAGCGCTGGAGTTCCTCCTGCCGGGTCTGCAGCTCCGCCGCGAGCCTGCGCGACTCCTCCAGCAGGGTGTCGGTGCGCGCATTGGCCATGATGGCGTTGACGTTGACGCCGATCGTCTCCATGAGCTGCTCCAGGAAGTCCTGGTGCGTCCGGGTGAACGGGGTGAAGGAACTGGCCTCGATGACGCCGAGCACCTGGCCCTCGAACACGATGGGCATCACGATGAGGTTGACCGGCGCGGCCCCGCCCAGCCCGGAGGAGATCTTCACGTAGCCGGCGGGCGCGTCGGTCACCAGCAGCGGTTTCCTGGATTTCGCCACCTGGCCGATCAGGGACTGGCCGAGCCGGAACTGGCTGGGCGCGTCGAAGTCGGCCCGCAGGCCGTAGCCCGCGATGAGCCGCAGCCTGGTTTCCCCGCCGACCCCCTCGGCCAGGAAGAACGTGCCGTGCTGGGCGCCGATGAGCGGGATCATCTCCTCCATGATCAGGTCAGCCACAGTGGCCAGATCCCGGTGGCCCTGCATGAGCCCCGAGATCCGGGCCAGGCTCGCCTGCAGCCAGACCTGCTCCTGATTGGCCCGGGTGGTCTCGCGCAGCGACACGACCATCGTGTTGATGTTGTCCTTGAGTTCGGCGACTTCGCCCTGCGCCTCGACCGAGATCGAGCGGGTGAGGTCCCCTGTCGCAACCGCGCTCGCCACCTCGGCGATGGCGCGGACCTGCCGCGTGAGGTTGCCCGCCAGCTCGTTGACGTCCTCGGTCAGCCGCTTCCAGGTGCCGGAGATCCCCTCGACCTCGGCCTGCCCGCCCAGCCGCCCGTGCCGGCCGACCTCGCGGGCAACCCGGGTGACCTCGGCCGCGAACGAGGACAGCTGGTCGACCATGGTGTTGATCGTCGTCTTGAGTTCCAGGATCTCGCCGCGGGCGTCCACGTCGATCTTCTTCGACAGGTCGCCCTGGGCCACTGCCGTTGTTACCTGCGCGATGTTGCGGACCTGGCTGGTGAGGTTGCTCGCCATGTAGTTGACGTTGTCGGTGAGGTCCTTCCAGGTGCCGGACACGCCTTTGACGTCGGCCTGGCCGCCGAGGCGGCCTTCGGTGCCGACCTCGCGGGCGACCCGGGTGACCTCGTCGGCGAAGGAGGAGAGCTGGCCGACCATCGTGTTGAGGGTCTGCTTGAGCTCGAGCATCTCGCCCTTGACATCAACGGTGATCTTCCGGCTCAGGTCCCCCCCGGCCACGGCGGTGGCGACCTGGGCGATGTCCCGCACCTGGCCGGTCAGATTGCCCGCCATGGCGTTCACCGAGTCGGTGAGGTCCTTCCAGGTGCCGGACACGCCTTTGACGTCGGCCTGGCCGCCGAGGCGGCCTTCGGTGCCGACCTCACGCGCCACCCTGGTCACCTCCGAGGTGAACAGGGCGAGCTGATCGACCATTTCGTTGAAAACGGTCGCGATCTCGTCCACCAGCGGATCGCCGACCTTATCCAGGCGGATCCCGAAATCGCCGCCGCGCACAGCCCGAAGACCCACCAGAAGCTGCTGCAGCCGTGGGTCGGTGAGCTGCCGGCCGGGCTCGCCCGTTCTCGCCATCGCGCTCCCTGCTAGTTCCGGGGCGGCACCCGGCGAACTGACCGGTGCGCCGTTCTATCTGATCGGGCCGGTGCTCACACGGGACGTAACGAACCGATCCTCATAGGTTGGGTGACGAACCTATCCTCACACCGTACGCAAGCTCCGGCCGCCGTTGGCCAAGTAACGTATGAATCTGGCGACGGGGGTAGAAAGTTCCCTTGCCTGCTACCCAGCCATTACCTGGTAATGCGCCGACGCGAAAGGCATATCACCGTGACGACAGCCAGCGCCGCCGGTCTTGCCCGGCTGACGGCGCTGATCGCCCGGCAGCGGCGCGAGCTGGACCGGATGCGGGCCCAGGCGGCAACCCGCTCCGTGGTTGACACGGCCCAGGGCGTCCTGATGGAACGGCTTGGCTGCACGGCGGTGGAGGCAGGCCAGCAGCTGGCCCGCCTCGCCCAGGAATCGGGGACGCCGCTGGCCGAGCTCGCCGCGGAGATAACCGGGCAGCTGCTGGCGCAGGCACATGACCCCCCGGCCGCCGCCGACCCCGGCTGGCGCAGGCTCAGCCTCGCCAGCTCCATTCTGCAGCTGAACGCCGGCCGCGACGGGACCGGCGGCGGTGCTGGGGTATCGGGCGGGGATGAGATAGCCACGGCCGCGCTGGAGCAGGTGCTCGCGCCGGCCGGGGCGCGCGCCGTGATGCTGTGGCTGACCGGGCCCGACGGCAGCCTGGAGCTGGCGGGGCAGGCGGGGCTGGAGACACGGGAGGCCGGGCAGTGGGCACGTGTCCCGCCGGTCATGGACTGCCCAGCCCAGCGGGTGGCCCGGGGCGGAACCGAACTGCTGTGGCCGGCCGGCCGGTCGCCGCTGGACCCGGTACCGGTACCCGGGCCGTGGGCCGGCGGCGCCCGTGCGGTGCTGCCGATGGGAGGCGGCCCGGGAGCACCGCCCGGCGTGCTGGAAGCCTGCTGGCCGGCCAGGCTGCCGGAGTTCGGCCGGCCGTTGCGCCGCCAGCTCGCGGCCCTGGCGGACCTGTGCGGGCGGGCGCTCGGGGCGGGAACGGCCGATGGCGAGGAGCCGGCGGCAGCCCGGCAGGCTATGTGGCTCTACGGGCTGCTCGATGACGTGCTTGAATCGTCCCTGTACGTGCACCCGCTCCGCGATGGGAGCGGGACGGTGATCGATTTCCGGGTCGGCCATGTCAGCAGGGATTTCCGTGATCCGGCCGGCCGGGACCGCGCTGACCTGGCCGGGCGGCCGCTGCTGGAGATCTTCCCGCTCGCCGCGCTCGCGGGCGGGCTGTTCGACCACGCGGTGCACGTGCTGTCCACCGGCGAGCCCCGGCACCTGTCCGCGAGCGTCCTGTCCGCCACCGGTGGCGAGGCAGCGGCGGCACCGGTGCTGGACATCCGTGTCGTCCGCCTCTTCGACGGGGTGGTGCTGGCCTGGCGGCAGATGGACGAGGCCGAGCGGCTGGCGTCCCTGCTGGAACACGCCGAGCGGCTGGGCCGGATCGGCGGCTGGGAAGAGAACCTGCTGACCGGTGAGATCCGCTGGACCGAGTCCGCCTTCGGCTTGTTCGGGCGCGAGCCGGGTGCCGCGATCCCGCTGGCCGAACTGCAGACGCACGTGCTCACCGACGATGTGTACGACGTCGAGCAGTTCCGCCGCACCCTGCTGCGGGAGAAACGGGCGGCCGCGGCTGCCTTCCGGATCATCCGCCCCGGCGACGAGAGCGTGCGGCACATGCGCGTCTTCGCCGAGCCAGTGACCGACGCGGCTGGCACCCTGGCCGCGGTGCGGGGCGCATACCAGGATGTTTCCGCGTACTACCACACCCAGGTGGCGCTGACGGCCACCCGTGACCGCCTCGCCGACACCGAGGAACGGGCCGAGGAGGAGCACCGGCTCGCGGTGCGCCTGCAGCAGGCGATCACCCCGAGATCGGCGCAGCCGGTGGCGGTGGCCGGGCTCGACGTCGCAGCCAGGTACCGGCCGGCCGGCGAGGGGCACCTGGTGAGCGGCGACTGGTACGACACGGTACTGCTGCCCAGCCAGCAGGTGCTGCTCGCGGTTGGTGACATTGCCGGCCATGGGATCGACGCGGTCACCGGGATGGTCGCGCTGCGGAACTGCCTGCGCGGCCTCGCCATCACCGGAGCCGGGCCGGCCAGCCTGCTGAGCTGGCTGAATGAGGTGGCGTGCCATCTGACCGATGCCATCATCGGCACCGCTGTGTGCGGTCTGTATGACCCGGCCAGCCGGACCCTGCGCTGGGCGCTGGCTGGCCACCTGCCCCCGGTGCTGGTGCGGGACGGGTCGGCGGCGGAGTTGCCCTGTGTCCAGGATCTGCTGCTCGGGGTCGATCCGGAGGCCACGTACCAGGAGGTCACCACGTCATTGCGGCCGGGGGACGGGCTGCTGCTGTTCACGGACGGGCTGGTGGAGCGACGCGATCAGCCGATCGATGATGCGCTTGGCTCATTGCTGCGCGCCGCCAGCCGCCCGGTTGGCGCCGTCGCTGAGTACGCGGACCACCTGCTGCGCAATGCCGCTTCCGATACCGGCGACGATGCGTGCCTTGTCGCGGTCCTGGTGCGATGACCGGCGCTAGCTATCGTCGGCGCTGTCCTGCCGGAGGGCCTTGGCGGCTTCCGCGACGGTGTCGTAGAGGGGGAGCCGGTGGGCAAGGCCGGTGATCCACAGCGTCCTGGTATACCGGTAACGTGCCCCGGCGAGAGCCAGCATGCCGCCGGCGGCGGTCGTCTTTTTCCAGTGGTCAACGATCACAGCCAGGGAGCTGGTGTCCATGAAGTTGACACCGGCCAGGTCAAGAATGATGTGCCGATGCTCGCGCCGGGTCTGGGAAAGGTAGTGGTCAAGCTGACGGCTGGTCACGATGTCGAGGTCGCCCCGGATAACGATGACGACACTGCCGTCCCGGCGCTCCGACGACAGATGCAGAGCATCCAACTGCACCCCCAGCAGGGCCGTCAACGGAAGAGGAGGACGCCCCATGGTACGCCGGCCGGCTGCTTTGCGGGTGTTTTGCCCGGACCCTGGTTTCGGCGGAAAGGCGGAGCGCATGCGGCAGGGCGAACCAGGGAAAGGCCAGGTGGGCGGAAGCTCATTGGTGGAAGTTGCGGTGAATGCGCCGCGGTTAGGGGGGAGTTGCTGCGTACGCGCCAGGGTTTGCGGGAACTTGCCGCGCATGTGCTGGTGTTTACGGGGAAGTGAGACCAAATGCGCCAGTGCCTGCGGTGGCACAGTGGACGGTCGGCTGAGGGCCCCGGAGCGTGCGGGGGGCATGGTGGACGACTGGCCTGGATTCCTGGTGTGCCCCGGGGGGGCCGGTGGATGAGCAGCTGAGATCCACTGGCGGCCCGGTGGGCGGGGTGGCAGGTGGTGACGGCCTGCGCCATGTAGCGCTGTTCTACCGCGGGCAGGCTGACTACCTGACCGCTGTGGTGGGTTTCGTGCGGGACGCACTCGACCGCGAGGAGCCGGTCTTCGTCGCGGTGCCGGGCGCGAAGGTGGGCCTGCTCCGCTCGGCGCTGGCCGCCGACGCGGACCGGGTGCTCTTCGCGGACATGGTCCAGATCGGCCGCAACCCGGCCCGGATCATCCCCACGGTGCGTGCGTTCATCGACGATCACCCCGGTGAGCGGGTCAGCTACCTGGGAGAGTCGGCCTGGCCCACGCGGTCGGACTCCGAACTGCGGGAATCGGCCAGGCATGAGACGCTGATCAACCTCGCGTTCGCCGGTGCGCCAGCGGCCATCTGGTGCCCCTACGATCTGGCCGGACTGCCGCCGGCCGTGCTCACCGATGCCGAGCGCACGCATCCGGTGCTGCTGCGCCGGGGTGAGAGCCAGCCGAGCGCGGGCTACCTGGGGCCGGACCGGCTTCCCCCCCGATGTGAGCAGCCGCTGGCGCACCCGCCCGCCTGGGCCCAGCGCTGTCACTACCTCGCCGACCTGCGCGCGGTCCGCGATCTGGTGGCCAGCCATGCCGCGCGGGCCGGCGTGGCCTGGGAGCGGCTGCCCGACCTGGTGCTGGCGGTCAGCGAGGTGGCCGCCAACACCTTGTGCCACACCGCGTCCGGCGGCACCGTGCACGTGTGGCACACCGGCGAGGAGATCGTGTGCCAGATCGACGACAACGGCCAGATCGCCGATCCGCTGGCCGGCCGGGTGCGCCCGGCCGGCGACGAACTGGGGGGCCACGGCCTGTGGCTGGTCAACCAGGTCTGTGATCTGGTTGAGGTCCGTACCGGCGCGGCCGGCACCACCATCCGCCTGAGCATGAGACTTGACCGGCCCGAGCATGAGACTGAACGGGTCAGCCCGTCAGGCGCGCCGGCCGGATGAGGCAGTTCGTGGTGAGCCCGCGCAGGTAGCCGCCCATCGGGAGCGCAATCCGGCGCCCGGCCGGTTACCCGCCTGGGGTTGCCCGGCCGGGCCCGGCGGGGTAACGTATTTCTTGCGTGTCTACGACGCAGGCACACCTTCGCGCCCAAGAGGTGCGACCGTTGAGGTGTGCCTTTTTTGATGGCCGGAATGGTGGCCTTCTCTTATCGGCACCTCCAGCGTGATCGTGCCCATTCCCCCAGACGGCCATCACCGGAGGGAGATTTCGTGATGAGGATCGCCCTTGTCGCTCCACACGCAGTTCTGCCCGGCTCACAAGCCACCGGCCGCAGCCACCGTGTCACCTCGCTGGCACAGGCGCTGGCCCGGCTGGGTCACAGCGTCACCGTGTATGCCCGCAAGGATTCAGCCGCGCTACCGGGCAAGGCAGAGGTTGCCCAGGGAGTGACGATCGAGCACATCCCCGCAGGCCCACCCACCCGGCTGTCCGCAGACGAGGTGGCTCCGCACCTGCGGGCGTTCAGTGACCAGCTGGCACGCCGCTGGCAGCAGGAGCCGCCGGACATCGCGCATGCCCATTTCTGGACCAGCGGGCTGGCCGTACTCGCCGGTGTGCGCGGCCTGGATGTGCCAGTCGTTCAGACGTTCCATTCGCTCGGCATCCCGCACGCGCCAGGCACAGTCAAGGCGGTGGGCACGCAGCCGGCGCGCGGTTCCCGCGGCCGTCACGCGCCGGGAACGACCCGCCTGCCCGGCCCGGCCCGGCCCGGCGCCGCGTCCGCGGCCGGTGCCCGCCGTCACCACCGCCCGGAATCGGCCCGCCAGCTCGCCCGGATCCGGCTGGAGGTGTGCCTGGCGCGCAACGTCAGCGCCGTCCTGGCGACCTCGTCGGAGGAGATGAGCAAGCTGGTCGGCCTGGGTGTGCCCCGGGCATCGATGCGGGTGGTGCCCTGGGGCGTCGATACCGGCCGGTTCGCCCCGGAGGGCCCGGTCGCGGTGCGCAACGGCCGGCCCCGGTTGCTTGCCGTGCGGCAGCCGTCCGGGCCGGACGGGCCGGGTGAGCAGGACGAAGGGCCGGACGGGCTCGATGTGGTCATCCGCGCGCTGGCCGAGGTGCCAGCGGCGGAACTGCTCATCGCCAGCGGGCCTTCGGGCCGGCCGCGCGGTGGGGACCCGGTCCGCAAGGTGCTGCTCGCGCTGGCCAAGGATCTGGGCGTGGCGGAGCGGGTCACCTTCACCGGCGAGGTGAGCTGGGAGGACCTGCCCGCCCTGCTCCGCTCGGCGGACCTGCTGGTGAGCGGGGCGTGGGACGAGCCGTTCGGCACGGTGGCGCTGCAGGCCATGGCGTGCGGGACACCCGTGGCGGCACCGGCGCTCGGCGTCTGCCAGGACGCGGTCATCGACGGCACGACCGGCATCCTGGTGCCCCCGGGCCAGCCCTCGCTGCTCGCCCGCCGGATCCGCCACCTGCTGGCCAGCCCGGTCCAGCTGGACGCGTTCGGGATCGCCGCGGTGGACCGGGCCAGGTCCCGCTACTCCTGGGACCGCATCGGCCGGGAAACCGTGCGTGCCTATGAACGCTGCCTGCCGCACGCGCTCCCGGAACTGGCGGAGGACCCCGGCCCCGAGCCGGCCGGCTCGCTCGCGGAAGGGTAAGCGGCCCGGCTCCCGGCGTATGTCAGCGGTCGTCGCCTTGCAGTGAGGTCGAGGGCATGAGCTGCCAGCACTGTGTCAACGCGATCACCGGCGAAGTGACAAGCGTGGCCTGTGTGACCGCAGTGGATGTGGACCTGGCTGCCGGGACCGTCACCGTGGCCGGCGCCAGCGCCGATGACGGTGCGGTCCGGGACGCGATCGACGAGGCCGGCTACACGGTCGTGGGCGACCGGCCATGACGACTGACGTCCCGTCCCGGCCCGCCGCCGCGCCAGCCCGCTCCGAACTGCGGGGGAGGGGATCGCGCCGGGCGCGGCAGGCTGGGTGACCATGACCCTGCGGCCAGGCCGCTATGAGCTGATCTGCAACCTCCCCGGGCACTACGCGCGGGGCATGTACACCGGACTCGACGTCCGCTGACCCGGTAGCCGGCCGGGGGTACCCGTTGCGGGGGCTGAGCCGTACCTGCAGGCAGCCGCCTGCTCATGCCATCCCCCGGTCCGGCCCTCGCCCTGACCCGGGGCGGGGTGCGCGGTGAGCCGCGTCTGTAGCCTGGCCTCCGTTGCCGGGGAAAGTGGCTGACTATGCCTGTCCTTGCTGCCATCGGGCATGCTCTGGCGGTCGCAGGGTCGATGACCTGGCAGATCACCTGGTCGCTGGTCCTGGGTTTCACCCTGTCGGCCATCGTGCAGGCGGTGGTCAGGCGGGAGACGATCACCGCGATGCTCGGTGATGACCGGCCGGCCACCCTGGCCAAGGCGACCGGCCTGGGGGCCGCCTCCTCGTCCTGCTCCTATGCGGCGGTGGCGCTGGCCCGCTCCCTGTTCCGCCGCGGCGCGAGTTTCACCGCCGCGATGGTGTTCGAGATCGCCAGCACCAATCTGGTCATCGAACTCGGCATCATCCTCGCGCTGCTGCTCTCCTGGCAGTTCACCCTCGCCGAATTCGCCGGCGGGCCGATCATGATCGTTTTGCTGGCGGTGGCGTTCCGTATCTTCGTCCGCCAGCGGCTGGTCGGCGCCGCGCGTCAGCAGGCGGACAGGGGCCTGACGGGGTCCATGGAGGGGCACGCAGCCATGGACATGAGCATCACCTCCGGCGGGAGTTTCCGCCGCCGCCTGTTCAGCCGCAACGGCTACACCGCGGTGAGCCACATCTTCGTGATGGAGTGGGCCGCCGTCATCCGCGACGTGGTCATCGGGCTGCTCATCGCCGGCGCGGTGGGCGCCTGGGTGCCCGGCACCTTCTGGCAGCGCCTGTTCCTGACCGGCCATCCACTGGCGGCCAAGCTGTGGGGCCCGCTCATCGGGCCGGTGATCTCGGTGCTCAGCTTCGTCTGCTCGATCGGCAACGTGCCGCTGGCGGCGGTGCTGTGGAACGGGGGCATCAGCTTCGGCGGGGTCATCTCGTTCATCTTCGCCGACCTGATCATCATCCCGATCCTGGTCATCTACCGGAAGTACTACGGGACGAAGATGATGCTGGTCCTGCTCGGCATCTTCTACCTGACCATGGTTATCGCCGGGTACGTCATCGAGTTCACGTTCGGCGTGGCGGGGCTCATCCCGGCAGAGCGGGCCGCGAAGGTCGCCGAGGCAGGTATCCAGTGGAACTACACCACCGTGCTCAACATCGTCTTCCTGCTGCTCGCCGCCGCGCTGCTGGTGCGCTTCTTCCAGTCCGGCGGTGGCCCGATGCTCAAGATGATGGGCGGCGGCCCGGAGCCGGCCGGGCCGGGCGGGCGCCATGGCCATCAGGACCCTGCGTGGCCGGCCGGTGGCCGATGAACAGCACGCGGGGGGTCCGGTTCTCGTCGGTCTGCTCGGTGACGGCATCCGGGCTGAAGCCAGCGTCCGCGATCAGCCGGAGCCAGACCCGGCGGTTGAACAATCCTGTGCGGTGCGTCTCGTGCACCACGTGTACCGAGCCGCCGGCGTCGCGGAGCAGGAACGCGTACTCGGACAGGATCCAGGTGTCGGTGGGATCGGGGTCCCACGTCCACTCCAGGTAACGCGCTCCCCGGCCAGCGGGATCGTCGCTGCCCCCGTGGGCGGTCAGCGGCTCGAAAGTCTCCGCCGTGTGGTCGGGGACGAACAGCGCGACGCCGCCGGGGCGGCAGTGCGCGAAGGCGGTCCCGATCACCTGGCGTAGGTCGTCCTCACTGGTCATGTAGCTGACGGCGTCGTGCACGAAGACCGCGTCGAAGGTGCGGCCGAGCCGGATCGTGCGCATGTCCCCCTGGTGGTGGTCGCACTCCGGGTTGAGCTTGCGCGACATCGTCAGCATGTCCTGTGACAGGTCCACCAGCGTCAGGCCGAACCGCGTCTTGAGGTGGACGGCGTTATGCCCGCCGCCGCTGCCCAGTTCAAGGACCTCACGGACCGGGATCGAGGCCGCCCTGAGCACTGCCGCCGCGGCGGCGGCCTCTTCGAGGTACTCCTCGGGTGCTGAGATCAGCGGCCACCACGCGGCCAGGTCCCCGTAGAGGCGGTGTTCGGCCGTGGATTCTGTCATGTGCACCATCCTCGTCCATGCGGGGCCGCCGGGGTGCGGCGGCACCGTCTCGTGCCAGCCGGCTCACCGGGACGCCGCGGCGCCACCGGCATAGAGTCGGTGGCGATCAGAGGGGAGCAGGCATGAGCGCGGCGGACGGCGGTTACATCGATCTTCGTTCTGACACGGTTTCCCGGCCGTCGGAGGCGATGCGGCACGCGATGGCGCGGGCCGAGGTGGGTGACGACCTGTTCGGCGACGACCCGACAGTGAACCGCCTGCAGGAGCGGGTGGCGGAACTGACCGGCCGCCAGGCCGCCCTGTACGTCCCGACCGGCACGATGTGCAACCAGATCGCGATGCACATCTTCGCCCGCGCCGGGCACCTGGTCCTGTGCGAGGAAACGGCCCACGTCGGGGGGATGGAGGTGTCCTCGTCCGCGGTGCTGTCGGGCATCGCCTTCCACCGGGTGGGGGCCCCCTCGCGGGGACTGCTGACCGCCGCGCAGGTGGCTGACGCGCTCGCACCCGATCCGTACGACATGAGCGTGATCGACCTGGTGACCATCGAGAACACCCACCAGGTAGGCGGGGGCGCGGTCATGCCGGCCGCCGACGTGCGGGCCATCAGCAAGGTCTGCGCCGACCACGCAGTGCCGCTGTACCTGGACGGCGCGCGGATCTTCAACGCCTGCGCGGTGACCGGCGCGTCCGTCGCCGATTATGCGGCCGGGGTCGACGCGATGATGTTCTGCCTGTCCAAGGGCCTCGGCGCGCCGATCGGCTCGGTCCTGGCCGGGGACCTTGAGTTCATCCGCGAGGCACGCCGGCTGAAGATCTTGTTCGGGGCCGGCTGGCGGCAGGCCGGGATCATGGCGGCGGCCGGGCTGATCGCGCTGGAAGAGGGACCCGGCCGGCTCGCCACCGATCACGCGAACGCCCGCCGGCTGGCCGAGGGTGTCGCCGGGATCGTGCCGGGAAGCCTGGACCCGGCCCAGGTGGAGACCAACATCGTGTTCGCCGACGTGGTGGGGGCCACCGGGCACCGGCTGGCCACCTGGGTGGACGCGCTCGCCTCCGAGGGCGTCCTGGTCACCACGGTGGCCGGCCGGGTGCGGATGCTCACCCACGTCGACGTCCCCGCTCGCGACGTCGGCGCGGCCCTGGCCGCCTGGCGCCTGGCCGCCGCCAGGCTGGGCAGCGCACCGGGCGCCGCGCCCGCCAGCCAGTACCGCGGGACATGATCAACGCTAGGTCTCCGGGCCACTGATCCTGACATCGACGCCGGGCGAGTAGTGCGCCAGCGGCTCACCCCGGGGAGCGGGCAGCCCAGCCGCGGCGAGGAGACCGTCCTCGCAGCGGATCACCCGTGCGCGGTGCAGGGGCCAGGGCGGATGGCACGCCCGCGCGGACAGGTGCCGCGTCGCGAGCACGCTGAACAGCCGCCACCGGGCGGTCAGGAAGTGGTCGCGCTCGTTCAGTTCGGCCGCGCTGTACTGGCTGCCCACCTCGATCCGCACCCGGCTGGTGGCCGGCCGTGGGCCGGGCCAGGTGCGCCGGCAGCCGTAGGCGAGCTGCGCGCCGCGTTCGGCGATCCGCATCCGCGACCAGAAATACGGCAGCCCGAACGTGGTGCGGGCGACGACGACCGCACCTGCCCTCGCCGCGTCCAGGGAGAAGAACCAGATCCCCTGGCGGCCCTCGGGGTCGCGGACGTAGGTGCGCACGTTCGTCTCGCAGAAGTTCGACACCCAGGGAACACGCAGCCCGCCAGGGGCGGCGACCCGCATGTAGAACGGCACCAGGCCCACCCACGCGACGCCGTCGAAGGCGTCGACCACCAGGTGCGGCGGCAGCAGGCGCTGAACGACCTGCGGATCGTAACTCCAGTGCAGGAACGTCAGGCGCTCCCACCGCTGCAGCATGACCGGCCTGTCCACCGTGAAGGGGCATGCCGCCGGCTGCCCAGCCGTCCCATGGGCGAGCCCATCCGCACAGTCCATCCCCCCATCATGGGCCAGGCTCTGGGCAGGGGCAGGGGCAGGGACAGGGCGGTCTCGCGCCGGGACAGGGCGGGCTCGCCCTGGGCCAGGGGCCCGCCTGACACCTGCCAGACACAACGACAGCGCTGGTAGTCGCAGCTGTGTGCGCCACTCAGCGGCTCAGGAACCGGGTACTTGCTGCTGAGCTGCCGTGAGCGCGGCCAGGGCATGGGCCTCGCGGGCTTGTTGCGCGGCACGGGCTGCGGCCTGCTGCTGGGCCTCGCGCACTGCGGTGACCTGGTCAAAGCCAGCCGTCAGGGCACCGCCGGCATCCAGGGCCTTGTCGCAGGCTTCCCAGAATTGATGGGCATGCGACTCGCGGCCGATTTCGGCCAAGGACACCGTAGAGCGGGAGAATCCGGTCAGCCCTGCGAGCTGGTGCTGGGTCAGCCCGGCCGCGCGGCGCAACGCGGCAAGCTGACGGCCCAGTTCGCGCACCATGACAGCGGCCGTGTGCTGCTCACTCACCCGGCACACCCCCGGCCAGCCGGGCTCATACGCGGATCACCGTGGTGCGCCGTTCGCGGAGCGTGGTGTCGGTCCGTGGCCCCGAGGTGGCGCCGACCGCCTGCGGGGTGGGCGCCAGCGGCTCGTGCCCGAGTAACGTGGCCATCGCCTTGGCTAGCTCGCCGCAGGTGAAGGTGGCGGTCTGCTCGCCCCGGCGGATCTCGATGTGACGCAGCGACCACTTCTTCTTACGGCAGCCGAACACGGCCACGAACATCTTGCTGCCGAAGTTCAGGCGTAGTTCTGCCCGGTTGCCGTGCACGCTGGTCTGCGGGGTGACATGCAGCCATGCCCGCATGTAGGCGGCGTAGTGGCGGACCATCTCGGGAACGGGAACGGAATCGTCGGGCACCGGGCCTCCTCACCGTGCGGGGTTGATTGACTGATCGGTGTTCGTGCCGCACAGCGCCCAGACGGCCTTGCCGCCCATCTGCGGCGTTGGGTAGGAGCCCCAGCGTTCGCTGAACGCTTGCACCAGGAACAGCCCCCGGCCGCTTTCGTGGTATTCGTCGGCCTCGGTTAAGGCCGGTGGCTGAGGGTTGGCATCCCACACCAGCACCACGACTTTCCTGGTGTCCGACAGCAACCACAAACGCACCGGCTCGATCTGCGGCATGGCCCTGGCGGCAGCCACCGAATTGGTCACCAACTCGGAGACCACCTGCTCCACCGATTCGCTGAGCGCCGTCAGTACTGGTCCCAGACGATCTGACGCGCGTGCAGCCGCGCGGAGGGCACCGCGCCCGGCAGCGCACCCAGTTCCAGAAAATCCCGTACCGGCCATTGGCCTGCCATGTCGGTTCCCCGATCGTGGGTGGGCGGAACCGGCACCGGAGCCCCGCCCTGCCCTGGCCTGCGCATAAAGCCAGGGGCCACAGACCCAGAAACTGTGCAGGTCCCGCCCAGGGCAGGGCGAGCAACACCACCACGTGACCGTGGGGCTGACCTTGTACTCGTCCTGCCGCTCATCAACGATTCCTTTCGCTGCGCGGTGGGGATGACGAACCGGGGTTAGGCGCGGTTCATCTGCGCCACCGCCCGGTCCGGCATAGACGCCCGTGTCATCCCACTCACCTGCCGACCGGGGGCAACGTGGGACATGGCCCGCGAGATCGTCGCCACGACGGTGCCCGCGACTGTCGCGGGATCAGCGATCCACCCGCGAAATTCCGGCTCCCAGATAACGATCGCGGCCTCAGCCCAGTAGTCACGCATCCAGGTGACGCTGCCGTCGTCAGCCACGTGGACCGCCGCGTCCTCCCCGGAACCAGGATTGGTCACCACGATCTCGGCTCGCGCGTCGAAATAGTCCGCGTCCTCGTAGACCTCCAGGTCTACGTCAAATCCCCTGGCCCTCAGTTCCAGGCCAACGATGCCCTTGAACGTGAGGCCCTCGCGCGCGTACCCGTTTCCCCGGCGCGGGTAATCCTGCGCCCGGCCGGTGAGCAGCACGGTAGCCACGTCGGCTATCTGCTTGGGGTCTGCCTCGTCGCTGGCCCACGGGCAGCATTCCCACTCGACATCCCCCCAGTCACTCACCGACACCGTGCACCGTGCACCGTGCACCGTGGCAGCCGATGGTCATGCGGCATCCGCCCTCATACTCGGGCGGGCGGACATCGAAACCGTTGGCGGCCAGCCCTCCAGCCACCAGGCGCATCAACTCACCTGGCCTGGTACGGTTAGCCGCGTCAGCAACGCTGCCGCAGGCGTTGTTCACGTCGGGTATCCTTTCCGTCTCGTCGCGGGATAGCGCAGCCCATCCGCCGATGATTCGGCTTGCTTTCTCCCGATGCCTGCATAGGCCCAGCGTGTCCCGCTGCCGGCGTAGTATTCGGTTACGGGACGCCACTGAGACAGGAAGACAATGCCGGGCTCGATTAGCTCGAAACCTGAAAAGAACCGTGCAATCTCATCCTTCGTCCGCATTACAAGTGGAGCAGTTGCCTGATCGTAGATAGCCGCGATCTCGCCCATCGCATCCGGATCCCGGATTTCGCCCGTAACGTGAGAGATGACGAGATAGCTTCCCGGGCATAGTGCTTCGCAAAGCCTGCCAACGATCCGGTACGGGTCGTCTTCGTCCCGGATGAAATGAAGGACCAGGGTCATGCACAGCGCTGCCGGCTGACAGAAATCGATGGTTCCCCACAACTCAGGGTTGCCGAGGATGCCGTCTGGGTCCCGCAGGTCCCCCGGGGTGAGGATCACGCCGGGGATGCCATCGATGTGGGCCCGGCCCCGCGCGAGCACGACCGGGTCGTTGTCTACGTACACAACGCGCGCGTGCTGGTCGTGCTGACGGACAAGCTGGTGCAGGTTGCCCCGCGTGGGCAGGCCAGGCCCGATATCAATGAACTGCGAGATGTCGGCCTCACCGACGAGAAAGCTGACAGCGTGCTTCAGGAATTCGCGGTTCTCCAGTGCCGCCAGCGGCACGTCCGGGGCGGCCCCGAGTACGAGCCGGGCTGTTTCCCGGTCAACATCGGTATTCTCGCTCCCGCCAAGATAGTAATCGTACATTCTGGCGACGTTTGCGACGCCCATATCAACACCGGGTGGGCTCTCTACTTCGTCGGGCACCAGGTCTCCTTGGGTCACGGTCAGCGGACGCATAACTGGCCCCGCCGGATGTCTCCCCTCGCGAGGCTTACGTGCGGGGGGACTCAATTCGAGGAGCCGCGCGCCCGGCAGTCTGCCTTGCCCGGCTGCCCTGCCTTCATCCATTGAGTGCTTGCACCGCATGTGACGATGGTGCAAGGCTGATAGGGCCATCCGGAACGCGCTATTACTGACAAGCGACGCGCTATTACCGATGCTGGTAACGGTGACCGGTGGTGACGTGGCGTAACCTATCCTCATGGGCCAGGCAGAAACAAGACACCTACCGCCAGAGTTCTGGTCCTCTCCTGCCGTCGCCACCGCGCTCGCTAGCTGCGACTTCGCGACCCTGCTGGAGGAAATCCGGCGAGCGCACGGCTGGACGCAGAAGGAGCTTGCCCTGGCGGTGGGGTACTCCCAGAGCTGGGTCTCGAACGTGCTGCGCAGGCAGCAGGTACTGACTGTGGACCAGGTCCGGGAGATATCGCACCGGATCGGGGTACCTGTTCACCTACTCCGGTTCGGTGATCCGGGAGGTGACGATCCGACGAAACGCCGGGACTTCGGCAAGGCAATGGCGCTGGCCCTTGTCCCGCTGCCCACACGGGCGGCAGTAGACGAGACCACCGCCCCGGCCCTGACTGCGATCACGGGCGCACAGCGCCGTCTCGATGCCACGACATCCGCCCGTGAACTATCGCGCGGCGTCGTCGCGCACGTGGAAATGGCCAACCGGCTGCTCGCGCGTGCCGCCAGGACGCCGTTCGCCGCGGACGTGGCCGCTGCGGGCAGTGAGGCAGCAGGATTTGCCGCCTGGCTGCACGCCGACATGTATGACATCGGCACCGCGCGGGCCTATTACCGCATGGCGATCAACCGTGCCCGGCGGGCCGGGCACGACCTGCTCGCCGGGTACATGCTCGGCAGCCTGGCCGCGTTCGAGACCGACGGCGATGATCCCGAACTCGGGCTTGCCCTGCTCGCGGAGGCCCGCGACCAGATAGGTGCCACGCCTCACGCAGCTCCACGGGCATGGCTTGATGCCATCGAGGCACTGAGCCTGGCCGCTGCGCGCCGTGACCGCGAGGATGCCGGGCACGCACTCGCCCGCGCCGCCAAGACGATCGATAAGGACCGGCGGTCAGAACCGCCGCCGTGGCCCTGGGTGTTTCCCTTCGATCACGCCAAGCTCGCCGGATACCGGGCACTGGTCGCCGTCAGGCTCACGCGGCCCGCCGACGCGCTGGCCGCGTTCGCTGAGTCCCTGTCGGCCACCCAGCCCGCCCCCAAGCAGCGCGCTCTTGTCATGCTTGAAGTCGCCGCCGCAGCGTGCCAGGACGGTACGGCCAGGCGTGACAGCGACCGGATCGATGAGGCATTCCGGCTGGGATGCGAAGCGCTCGGGGTTAGGCGTCACCTACTCATCGGAGCGTGTCATCGAGCGAGCACGGCGGTTCCGCCGTGACTACGTCGGCCACGCGACCAGCTACGTCCGCGAGTTCGATGACCAGCTCCGGGCAGCCCTGCTGTGACGGCCCGCATGCTCCGCATCGCCATCTCCGGGCACCGCGGCCTGCCCCGCCCCACAGCGGACCTGGTCGACGAGGCCATCCGGACAGCTCTTGCCGAGCACGCGCCGGACGTGACCGGCCTATCCTGCCTCGCGGACGGCGCTGATCAGATCTTCGCCCGCGCGGTCACCGGCCTCGGTGGCAAGCTCGAAGCCATCATCCCGGCCGCCGAGTACCGTGCAGGGCTTCCGGCAGAAGCGCACCCGGAGTATGACAGGCTGCTCGCCCAGGCCACAGCCGTCCGCCGCCTGCCCTTCACCGAGTCAACCCCCGAATCCCACATGGCTGCGAGCCAGCTCATGATCGACGGGGCCGACGAGCTGTACGCGGTGTGGGACGGCCAGCCCGCACGAGCCTACGGTGGAACCGCCGACGTGGTGACGTACGCCCGCGAGCACGGCACACCGGTACACGTGATCTGGCCAGACGGCGCACAGCGTGACTGATGACAAGGCCGGGCAGCGGGCGCGCTTTTGGCGGTCTCGGAAGATCAGCGCGAGCAGGTCGCGCTGTGCCTCCGTCAGCGGTGGCAGGCTGTCCACCACTTCCTTGACGTAGGCGTTCAGCTTGTCCTCATCACGAGGCCGCGCGGCACCGGAGGCGCGGCGGTTTCGCGGCCGTGCCCCGGTTTGTGGACTGCCAGGCTGAGCGGAGCGACGAGAAGGGCGAGCCGTGAAGCGCTCACCTCCGTCCGGGACGGCCCGTCCCGACACCAGACGAGACGGCCGGGACGCCGTCCCGGGCCGGGGACGGCTGTCATGTCCGGGACGCACCTCTCCCTGGCGAACCTCAGGTCGAGCCGGTCGAGCACGGTGAACGAGCCGAACCGCTTGGTCAGTTTCTCGGTGGCGATCGGCAGTGCAGCATCTCGAACACCGCCCGGCATGCCGCTCATCGCTGCTTTCCCCGCTTGCCGACAGAACGACGAACCCGCTGGTCACGTGCTTGTGGGATGTTATGCCCTGGCAGCCGGGACATCACCCGTCGGCAATATCCGGTTCACTGAGAATCCGCCTGCGGCGGGATGTTCAGGAAGGCTGGCCCCTGCCCCGGGCTGGGCGGCGGGGTGCCGAACTGGCCCCCGCCGGCATTGAACCCGCCACCCACATTGAAGGGGCTGGGCCCTAGGGCTAACTGCCACCGGCGCCGAACCGGCCACCCCCCATGGGGGACTGCCCGCCCGTCCCCGGGTTCGGGAACTGTGCCCGCACCATCGGCTGGACGCCGAGAAAGCCGCCAGGCGATCCCGGGCAGCTTCGGCTGGTCATAGCCGAACGCGGCCACACCCTTGGAGCAGCGCTGGACATATTCGGCCCAAGGGTGCAGGATGCGGACACTAGCCGCAATATCACCCGAGTCTCGGATTGGTGCGCTCCGGCGAACGCCCCGCATTGCCGGCCAAGCGTCACGCGTTGTTTTCCTGTACGTGGGAGGGCATTACCAGGCCAGGCCGCCACGCTTCGATATTCGGTGCTCAACGGGGGGTTCGTGACGACAGGGGCATTTCATGAACGACAAGGGGCATCAGGCTTTTCCTGGTGCCGCGCGGACGGGTGGCCGGACACTCGCCGCCCGGGTCGCCGACCGTGACCGCCGCAGGTTCGTCGGGCGGGCCGGCGAACTGTCGTTCCTGGAGCGCTGCCTAGCGGACGACCCGCCGGCGAGCGTCGTGCTCGTCTGCGGTCCTGGCGGAATCGGCAAGAGCGCGCTGCTGCGCGAACTGGCCAGGCGTGCCGAGGCGGGCGGGTGGGACGTTTTCGCTGTTGACGGCCGCGAACTGGCGCCCGACCCGGACGCCCTGGAAGCCATCCTGGCCACCGTCCGGGAGAGCGCCCGGCCGCTGGTGCTGATCGATTCCTTCGAGTGCATGACAGCCCTGGCCGGCTATCTGCGGGCCGGGCTGCTGCCCTCGCTGCCAGACCGCACGGTGGCCGTGATCTCCGGCCGCGGCTCCCCGGATCCGGCCTGGTTCGCCGGCGGCTGGGAGCGCGTGGCGACGGTGCTCGAGGTGGGCGGCCTGCCGGCCCGCGATGCGCTGCGGCTGCTCGAAGTCCACGGCCTCACCGATGAACGCGCTCCCGCCATTGTCGAATGGGCGGGCGGGTCACCGCTGGCGCTCGCCCTGGCGGCGGACACGGTGGCCTCCGACGGCGGCTGGAACCCTGCCGGGGGCATGGACCGACCGGAGATCCTCCGGTCGCTGATCCACCGCCTGGTCGAATCCGACCTGGGCGGGGTAAGCCTGTCAGCGCTCGGTGTGGCCGCGATCGCGCGGGTGACGACCGCCGAACTGCTGCGTGCGGTCCTCCCCGACGGTGACCCCGGGCAGGCCTATGAGCGGCTGCGCTCGTTCACGTTCACCGAACCGCTCGGCGACGGCCTCACGCTGCACGAACTGGTGCGCAAGGCACTGCGCGCCGACCTGCGCCATCGCGACCAGGAGCGGGAGCGCGAACTGCGCCGCCGGATCATCGACCACCTCTACGAACGCGCTTGCCAGGGTGATCCGCTGCTGGTGATCGACATGGCCCATCTGATCGAGAATCCCGCGATCAGGTGGGGGTTCGGCTGGGAAGGGAGCATCAGCTACCGGATCGACAACCTGCGGCCAGCCGATGCCGGGCGGGTCGCCCAACTGCTGGCCGAGCGCCGTTTCGGGCAGTGGTGGGAGCTGACCAGGCGGTTCTTTGAGAAGTCACCGGAACGGGTGGCGGTCGCGCGTGACCGGGAGGACCGGCTGTGCGGCTACCTGGTGTGCATGAGCCCCGCCACCGCACCCGCGTTCGCCCACGAGGACCCGCTGGCGGGACCGTGGCTGGCGCATGCGCGCGGCGACGCCAGGCTGGGTGACTCGGTGCTGTGGCACGATTCGGTGGACTTCACCGACGGCCCCGGGGCCGGGGTGCAGGCGATGCTGGGAATGGCCGGAGTGCTGCGTTCAGGCGCACGCAATCCGCGCTTTGCCTACCTGCCCATCAATCCGAAGAATCCGGGTGCGCTCAGGTTCGCACGGACGCTGGGCGCCCAGCACCTGCCCGAACTGGATCTTGAGATCGGGGACCGCCGGGTCGAATGCCACCGGATTGACTACGGCCCCGGCGGGTTGCTGGCCGCCCTCCGCCGGGTTGTCTATGCCGAACTCGGCCTGCCCGCGCCGCGCGGGCCTGTGCCACGCCGCGCCGGCCGGGAGCCACCCGCGGAACTGGCGGCTGTGCGCGAGGCACTGCGCAACTTCCGGGTCCCGCATGAACTCGCGCGCAGCCCGCTCGCGCGGGGCAACGATCCGCAGGAGCGGGCCGAGTCCGTCCGGCGCTTGCTGCGCGACGCGGCGGAGCACGCCTTCGGGGACAGTGCCAACGAGAAACTCCTGCGCAGTGTGCTGATCAAGGGGTACCTCGACCCTGCGCCCAGCCACGAGCATGCGGCGATGCGCCTGTCGCTGAGCCGCGCCGCGTACTTCCGGCGATTGCGGACCGCCGCCGAGCGGGTCGCCGAATATGTGGCGGGTCCCCGTCTGGCCGGACTGCCGGGGGCGATGGCGCCGCCACCGGGGCCACCGGGACCGGCAGGGCCACCGGGACCAGCAGGGGGACCAGCCCGTGATCCGGTGGCAGAACCCTGAGGCCAGCCTGCGGGGCCGGGAGACGCGATCGCCAAACCCCTGGGCATCCCCCACGCGTCGCCGCGCACGGCCTCAGAGCGGGCTGCTGACCTGGCCGCTGCCGGCTGGCGGATCGAAAGCGGCCGGGTTCTCGCAGTACTCACGGACAGCCCGCGCGAACTGCGCCGCGTGGAATCCGTCCGCATAGCGGTGGTCGAACGTCGCGGTGAGGGTGAGCATCGGGCGAACCACCACCTGGCCGGCCACGGCGACCGGCATCTGCCGGACGGCGCCGATGAGGACCAGCACCGGTACGCGGTAGTAGTGGGCGAGCGGTGAGTAGGCGTGGGTGATGCCCCAGCCACCGACCGAAGTGATCATGGCGCCGCCCACTGTCTCGCCG
>OFHG01000128.1_pt1 | contig 33512 bp, 31 predicted proteins | sample 1521931 | NCBI WGS metagenome assembly OFHG01 (sample SAMEA2468438, study PRJEB22500) | soil metagenome | biome: Glassland; feature: Farmland; material: Clay | place: Australia | collected 2013-01-31 | depth 0.55 m
CCGCTCGCTCCTCCTCGGTCAATACAATCTCCGGCGCAACTCGCATTCGATTCTCCGCTTTGCATGCACAATGCATTGTCGCAGCAATCGGCAATTAAGTCGCGTCAAGAATGCAGCGCCACACTAGCGGCGGTAGAGCGGCCGCAGGTCGTCCGGCGGTTCCGGGTGCGCAGTCTCGGCGGCCGGCCGATGGCGGCTGAACTGTTGCCACAGCGCTTCGCCTTGCCACGCCTGCGGCGCATCCGAATAGAGTGCGCGATCGAGGGCGGACAGCGCGCCGGCCAGCGGAGGTGCGCAGCGCTGCGCGAGGGCGGTGAGGCTGACCGGCGGCTGTTCGGGCCAGCGCTGCCGAGCCCAGGCCAACAGTTGGCTCTTGCTCTGAACCGCGTCGTTGGTGAAGCAGCTCGCTTTGAGCCGCTGCTCCAACTGGCGCAGGGAGTCGTGCGCGGCGGTCGCGGTGCGGGGGTGTACCGCCCCGCGCCGCGACCGCCACCACCACGCCAGCGCCGTCCCGAGCCAGCCCAGGCCGAGCAGCAGCGCCAGCCAGCGCCACAGGCCGGCGCTGGCGGCGGTGGCGGCGGTGCGCAGCGGCGCGGCAACGGTCGCAGTCGTCGGCGCCGCTGTCGCCGGGCCGGCTGCCGGCCCGGCGGCCGGGGGTGGCGGCGTGCTGCCGGCCGGGCCGGGTGCGACGGTGACGGTGCGGGCCGGCAGGCGCGCCGTCTCCAGGGTGTCGCTGGAGGTGTTCCACCAGGGGACGGCGATGGCGGGCAGGGTGATCGTGCCGGGACGGATCGGGATCAGCGCGATCTTTTCGCTGCGCATGCCGGTGATGCCGCTGCTGTCCTTGGTGTCCTTGAGCAGCGGCTGGTCCGGGTACTGTTTCAGGCCATCGATGTTGCCGCCGGTGAGCGGCGGCAGTTGCGCCGCCGTCAGGCCGTCGGCCATCAGTGCCACCGTGCGCGTGATGGGCTGGCCGACGGTAAAGGTGGGCGGCGTCTGCGACCACTGCTCCACCAGTTGCAGGTTGCGCGCCGGCAGCCACTGCTTGCCGTGGAAGGCGGCGGGCATCGGTTTGACCGTGAGCGTCACCGCATCGGAGCGGATGCGGCGACGCTGAGTGGTCTGGCCAAAGGGATCGAGGCTGAAGAAGCCGCCGCCTCCGGCCTGCACGACGGCGCCGTCGAACACCAGCGGCGGGATGGTGATGCTGCCGCTCTTTTGCGGGTAGATGGCGTAATCGCGCTCGATGACGTCGTAGCCCACACCGTTGCGGTCGGTCTGGTAGTGCCTGTCCTTGCCCAGCTTCTCCACGATGGCGTTGCCGCCCGGCACCTCCGGCTCGGTCAGGGTGGCGCCGTTGCCCAGGTCGACGTTGCGGAACAGCCGCACGGTGTAGACCACCTGTTGCTGCACATAGACGTCGCGCGGTGTGGCGCTCACCTCCAGGAACAGGTCGCCGCTCTGTGGGGCCGCCTGCGTCTGGCCGGCGGCGGTGACGGTGATGGTCAGCGGCGGACTCTGTTCGCCGTCGACGCTGAGCGCCGGAATCTGCAATTGGCCGCTGTGTTTCGGCATCAGGCTGATCTGCCACTGGGTGGTGCGGCTGCTGCTGCCGTTGATGAACTGGTAGTTGGTGCTCCGGCTCTGGCCCAGCACGTCGAAATCCTGTTGCAGCGCCGACAGGTCGGGCGAACCGCTGAGGTCGTCGCTGCTCTGCAGGGTGAGGGTGAACGACTCGCCGGCCGCCACCGGATTGCGGTCGACATGGGCCTGCAGTGCCGCCAGCGCCGGCGTCGCGGCGAGACAGCCCCACAGCAGCAACATCAGCGCCGACAGACGCATCATGTTCTCACCCGCTCTCACCATGGTTTCGCCTCGCTCTGCTGCGACTGGTATTCGCGCTTGTATTGATACAGGAACTTGCGGCGCCACAGGCCGCCGGGGTCGTCCGGGATGCGGCGCAGCCACTGCTGGGTGGCCTGTTCGGACTCGCTCTGCGGCACCGTCGCTGCGCCTGCCTGTGACGACGGCCTGCGCTTCTCCTGAGTCGGTTGCGTCGTGCCCGGCGGTTGCTGCGCCTGTCCGTCGTTGCTGCCGCTTGGTTTGTTCTGTGCTGTGCCCGGCGATTGCCCAGGCGGTTGCTGTTGCGCCGGTTGCCGCGGCTGTCGGGCGGACGGTTTGCCGCCGCCGTTGTGCTGCGCGCCACTCTGCTTGTCGCCGCCGTTTTCGTTCTTGCCGCCTTGGCGCTGTTTATCCCCTTGCGGATTCGGCTGCGGCTGCTTGCCGCCCTGCTGCTGCGACTGGCCGTTCGTTTGGGGTTTGCCGTCGGCGCCGTTTTTTCGCTGCGGATGGCCCTGGCCGCCCGACTTCTGTTGTTTTTGCTGCTGCGGCTTGAGCCACTTCCGTACCAGGTTGCGGTTGTGTTTGGCGTCGGCGAACTGCGGGTCCTGTTTCAGGGCCTGAGCGTAAGCGTCGAGTGCCTGCGGCAGTTTGCCCAGGTGAGTCAGGGCGTTGCCGCGGTTGTAGTCGGCCGTTGCGTCACTGTGCCCCTTGAGGTCGTCCAACGCCGCCTGGTAGTCGCCGGCGCGGTAATGAGCGGCGGCGCGCCACTGCGGGTCGCGGAACAGCTTGGCCGCCTGTTGCGGGTGATGTTGCGCCAGGGCCTGGGCGGCGCGCTGATCGGGGCGTTGCCACAGGTCGTTCCAGCCGAAGGCGTAGGCGCTGCGCGGCAGCGGCAGCCACAACGCCAACAGCAGCAGCGCCAGATAGCCGCGGCGGAAGGCGAGGGCGGCCAGGGCCAGCAACGGCAGCAGCAGCCACGGCCCCTGTTCGCGCCACTGGTCGCTCTTCATTCCCGCCACCCGGGTCGATTGCTGCGCCTGGCGGTCGGCGGCGAAGGCGGCGCTGAGGGCATCGGTGTCGCTGTCGCTGCCGGCGCTCAGTCGGCGGTAGATGCCGTGGCCGGCGGCAGCCAGTTGCGCCAGGGGTCGTTGGTCGAGCTTGGCCACCACGATGGCGCCTTTGGCGTCCTGGAAAAAGCCGCCGCCCGCCAGCGGGATGGGGGCACCGTCGGCGCTGCCGACGCCGAGCACCGACAGGCGGTAGCCGGCATCGATCAGATGTTTCACCGCCCGGTGCAGGGGGCCGGCCGGGGTGTTGCCGATGCCGTCGGTGATCAGCAACACGTCGCCGTGGACCGCGCCGTCCTGGCGCAGCAGCGCCTCGGCCTTGGCGATGGCGCGGTCGGCGCGCGAGCCCTGGGCCGGCATCAGGTCGGTGGTGAGGGCGGGCAGTTGCAGCGCGATGTTGTTGATATCGTTGGTGAGCGGCGTCACGGTGAACGGATCGGCGGCGTAGACCACCAGCGCGGTGTCGCCCTCCTTGCGCCGCGCCAGCAGGTCGCGCAGTTTGAACTTGGCCATTTGCAGCCGGCTCGGCGGCACGTCGGCGGCGTTCATCGAACGCGACAGGTCGAGCAGCACCACCAGCGCCGAATCGCGGCGGAACACCGGTTGCTCCAGTTTGCTCCACACCGGCCCGGCCAGGGCGGTGATGGCCAGCAGGCCGCCGAACCCGAGCGCGGCGATGGCCCACGGGCTGCGCCGCTGGGCGCTGCCGACCAGCAGGTGCGGCAGCAGTTGCGGGTCGACCACGCTGCGCCAGCTGCCGCTGGCCAGGTGGCGGCGCCACAGCAGCGCCAGCAGCGCGGCCAGCGGCAGCAGGGCCAGAAACCAGAGGGGGCGGAGGAAGTGGAACTCGGTCATGTCAGCGGCGCCTCGCCTGTAGCCACAGCAGCGCCGCCGCCAGCAGCAGGGCCAGCCCCAGCGGCCAGAAGAACAGGCTGCGCTGCGGGCGGAAGGTCTGCTGCTGGCGGTCGATGGGCTGGAGCTGGTCGATGATACCGTAGATCTGGTTGAGCTTGGCGCTGTCGCCGGCGCGGAAGTAGCGGCCGCCGGTGGTCTTGGCGATGGCGCGCAGGGCGGTCTGGTCCAGGTCCTGCGACGGGTTGATGCGCTGCATGCCGAAGATCGACGGCACCAGCATCGACTTGGCGCCGATGCCGATGGTGTAGATGGTCATTCCCTCCTTGGCCGCCAGCTTGGCCGCCTCCAGCGGCTCCACCGCGCCGGCGTCGTTGGCGCCGTCGGTGAGCAGGATCAACACCTTGTTGCCGTGGGGATTGCGCTGCAACTCCTTCACCGCCAGGCCGATGGCGTCGCCGATGGCGGTCTGCTCGCCGGCCAGGCCGATGGCCGATTCCTGCAACAGGGTGTCGACGGTCTTGCGGTCGAAGGTGAGCGGCGCTTGGATGTAGGCGTGGGTACCGAACAGGATCAGGCCGATGCGGTCGCCGACGCGGCGACGGATGAAATCGCCGGCGATCTGCTTGACGGCGGTGAGGCGGCTCACCGCCTGGCCGTTGAGCATGTAGTCCTGGGTGCTCATGCTGCCGGAGAGGTCCACCGCCAGCATCAGGTCGCGGCCGCTCACCGGTAGCTCGACCGCCTGACCGTACCAGAGCGGTCGGGCCGCGGCGCAGACCAGCAGCAGCCAGGCGGGCACGGCGAGCCACCACGACAGGCGCCGGCCGCGCGCCGCGACCAGGCGGGCACCGCCGCCCAGGGCGAACGGCCCCAGGTCCGGCACCCGCAGCGCCGCCTCCTCGAGCGCGGGAGCGGGACGCCACAGCAGCCGTACCAGCAACGGCAGCGGCAGCAGCAGGAACAGCCAGGGCCAGTGGAAGCTGATCACCGCGCGCCTCCCGGCGCCTTGCTGAGCCAGCGCTCGCACAGGGCGAGCAGGGCCGCAGCGTCGACCGCGGCGGCGGCGGCATAGGGGCCGACGATCAGGGCGCGACCGGCGCCCGAGCGGAATGCGCTGCCGTCGTCGCCGAGGGTCTGATCGAGGAACTCCAGCCACGCCTCGCCGGTGAGTGCCGCCACCTCCGCCTGGGGGAAGCGGCTGATGGCGACGCGGCGCAGCAGCACCGACAGCCCTCGCAGCAGCTGGCCGTCGTCGGCGCTGCGCAGCTGCGCCAGCTCCGCCAGGGCGAGGCGGCGCCAGCGGTTGCGGCGGCGGCGGCGGCGCAGCCAGAGGCCCAGGCCGAGCGCCAGCAGCAACAGCGCAGCGAGCGCCCACCAACCCGGCGCCGGCGGCCACCACGAGACCGGCGGCGGCAGGTGGATGTCGCGCAGCTGGCTCAGGTCAGGATTCATCGGCGTCCCCCCATGCCGCGTTGCAGCCCGGCAAGGGGATCGTCGCCGGTGGCGAGGGGCAGCAGGGTGGCGGCGTGGCGGCGGCACAGCTGCTGCAGCTCGGTGCGGCGCGCCGCGTAGTGGCGGCGATAGCGCTGGCGCAGGGCGTTGTCGCCGGTCTCCATGCCGACGAAGCGCTGGCCGTCGCTGACCCGGTAACGGCCCGGCGGCGGCAGCTCCGCCTCCAGCGGGTCATGGATGTCGACCAGGACCAGGTCGTTGTGGCGTGCCAGTTGGGAGATGTGTGCCGGTCCCTGGCCGTTGAGGCCGGCGAAGTCGCTGAGCAGGATGATCAGGCTGCCGGGTTGGGCGACGCGGCGCAGCCGCAGCAGTGCCTGGTTCATGGCACTCGTTGCCGACGGCTCGTCGCTGCGGTGGGCGGCACGGTCCCAGGCGGGGTGTTCGGCCAGCTTGCGCAGCAGGTGGACGAAGGGCGGCTGGCCTCGTTTGGGGCGCAGCTCGACATGGGTCTGTTCGTCGAAGAGCAGGGCGCCGAGGCGGTCGCCGCGGTGCAGCGTGCTCCAACCGAGCAGTGCCGCCGCCTGGGCTGCGCGCACCGCCTTGAAGGCGCCGCGGGTGGCGAAGAACATGGCGGCGCGCAGGTCGATGAACAGCAGCACCGGCCGTTCGCGCTCCTCGCGGAACAGCTTGGTGTGCGGCCGGCCGCTGCGGGCGGTGACGCGCCAGTCGATGCTGCGTACGTCGTCGCCCTGCATGTAGGGGCGCACCTCGTCGAACTCCATGCCGCGCCCCTTGAACGGCGACAGGTAGCCGCCGCTGCTGTGGGTGCGCACGTGCTGCGGCCGCAGCGGCAGCGACTCGGCGCCGTGGTGCAACGCCAGCAGCGACGGCAGGCTGATGCGCACCACGCCGTCGTCGCTGCCGCTGATCGGGTCGGGGGAGGAAGGCGCCCGGCGGCGCCGCAATGCGTCGATCATCCTGGAAGCGACAGTTGGACGCGCCCGAGTGTGCGGTTGGCGGGTCGGCTGGCAAGGCGCAGTGACGCGGAATGGCGGTTCCATTCCAAGGAGCTGCAACGCAGCCAGACGGCGTGCCAGGCGTGCAATCGGGTGCGTAGCGCCTCATTCCAACGATGAAGCGCGATCGGGATAATGGATTGGATGTTCATATGCTGGTCCATGGTGCTAATTAGCGGTCAACTGCCGTTTCCAGGATCACGGGACGGGGATCAGAGTCAGCAGGGTCTCGATGATGTCGTCGGGGCTGTGGCCCTCGGCCTCCGCCTCGTAGCTGAGCAGTACGCGGTGACGCAGCACGTCGTAGGCCATCGCCTGGATATCCTCCGGCGCCACGTAGTCGCGGCCGGCGAGCCAGGCGTGGGCGCGGGCGCAGCGATCCAGGGCGATGGTGGCGCGCGGGCTGGCGCCCCACTGTACCCAGCCGGCGAGGTCGGCGCTGTAGCGCGCCGGATCGCGGGTGGCCAGCACGATCTCGATCAGATAGCGCTCCAGGTTGTCGGCCAGGTGGATGCCGAGCACCTCCTGGCGCGCCGCCGTCAGCGCGGATTGCGGCAGCTTGACCGGCGCCGCCGCGGGCTGCGCGGTGCGCGCCTCGTTGCGCGCCAGGTGCAGGATCTGGCGTTCGGTTTCCGCCTCCGGATAGTCGATCTTCACGTGCAGCAGGAAGCGGTCGAGCTGCGCCTCGGGCAGCGGATAGGTGCCCTCCTGCTCGATCGGATTCTGGGTCGCCATCACCAGGAACAGCTTGGGCAGGGCATAGGTGGTGGTGCCGACGGTGATCTGCCGCTCGGCCATCGCCTCCAGCAGCGCCGACTGCACCTTGGCCGGGGCGCGGTTGATCTCGTCGGCGAGGATCAGGTTGTGAAACAGCGGGCCGCGCTGGAACTGGAACGAACCGTCCTGGGGACGGAAGATGTCGGTGCCGGTGAGGTCGGCGGGCAGCAGGTCGGGGGTGAACTGGACGCGGTGGAAATCGCCCTCGATGCAGTCGCTCAACACCTTGATGGCGCGGGTCTTGGCCAGGCCCGGGGCGCCTTCGACCAGCAGGTGGCCGTCGGCGAGCAGCGCGATCAGCAGCCGGTCGATCAATACCTCCTGGCCCAGGATGCGTTGCGCGATCTGTTGTTGCACGATCCGAAACGCGCGCTGCGCCGGCGACTGCGCGGCCTGCGGTTCCTTGATGGCGTTCTCGCTCATAGCGGCTCCTTGTAACGGCAATACGATGCTGGCGGAACGGGACGGACCCCGCACCGCAGCGTGATGGGATGCTTAGAAAGACTTGGATGGCGGCGCCAAAGTTCCCGGCTGCCGTCGCCCGGCGTCGGCCAGTGTGGGATAATACACGTCCATCAACTGTCGTTGCTGCCCTTCATGCCATCCCCCAGCCCAGCCCTCGAACTGCTCGCGCCCGCCAAGAACGCGGAATTCGGCATCGAAGCGATCAACCACGGCGCCGACGCCGTCTACATCGGTGGTCCCGCCTTCGGCGCGCGCGCCAACGCAGGCAACGCCGTGGCCGAGATCGGACGGCTCGCCGCCCATGCCCACCGCTACTCGGCCCGCGTGCTGGTGGCCCTCAACACCATTCTCGACGATAGCGAGATCGAACAGGCGCAACGCATCGTCCGGCAGCTCTACGAGGCCGGCGCCGACGCCCTGATCGTGCAGGACATGGGGCTGCTGGAGCTGGAGCTGCCGCCGATCCAGCTGCACGCCAGCACCCAGACCGACAACCGCAGCGCCGCCAAGGTGCGCTTTCTGGAGCAGGTGGGATTCTCGCAGATCGTGCTGGCGCGCGAACTGTCGCTGGAGCAGATCCGCGACATTGCCGCGCAGACCGCGGCGACGCTGGAGTTCTTCGTCCACGGCGCGCTCTGCGTCAGCTACAGCGGCCAGTGTTACGTCAGCCATGCCCACACCGGCCGCAGCGCGAACCGCGGCGAATGTTCGCAGATGTGCCGCCTGCCGCTGTCGCTGGTCGACGGCGACGGCGCGATGATCGCCCGCGACAGTCACCTGCTGTCGCTCAAGGACAACAACCAGAGCGCCAACCTGCGCGCCCTGGCCGACGCCGGCATCCGTTCGTTCAAGATCGAAGGGCGGCTCAAAGACCTCTCCTACGTGAAGAACGTCACCGCGCACTACCGCACCGAGCTGGATCGGATCATGACGGAGGCGCCCCATTACCGCCCCAGCTCCGCCGGCCGTTGCAGCTACACCTTCACGCCGCGCCCCGAGAAGAGCTTCAATCGCGGTTTCACCGATTACTTTGTCAACGACCGCCAGGAGACGATCCTCTCGCCCGACACCCCCAAGTTCGCCGGCGAACCGATAGGCCGCGTAGCGCGCATCGAACGCAACTGGTTCGAGATCCAAAGCGCCGTCGAAATCCACAACGGCGACGGCCTCGCCTATTTCAACGCCGCCAACGAGTTGGCGGGCTTGCGCATCAACCGCGCCGAAGGCAACAGGCTGTTCCCGGCCGAGAGCGAACATCAACTCACAGTCGGCACACAGTTGTTGCGCAACCGCGATCAGGTGTTCGAGCGGCTGCTGGAGAAGAAATCGGCGCAGCGCCGTATCGGCATTCATATGGCGCTGAGCGAAACGGCTGACGGCTTTGCCCTGACACTGACCGATGAAGAGGGTGTCACCATCACTGCTACGATGGCGCAGCCGAAGGCGCCGGCGCAAAACGCCGAGCGCGCCGTGGCGACATTGCGCGAACAGTTGGGCAAGCTGGGCAATACGCAATTTGTCGCCGAGCAGATTGCGCTGGAGTTGACCGACGCTTGGTTCATCCCTGCCTCCGTACTCAACGCGCTGCGCCGTGACGCCGTGGCACAACTGGAGGCAGTACGCGCCGCCGCCTATCGTCGCCCGCCTCGCGCCGCCGCGGCCGAACCGCCGGCGCAGTATCCCGAAGACGAATTGAGCTATCTCGGCAACGTCTACAATAACCTCGCCCGTGCCTTCTACGCCAGACACGGCGTCAGCGTCATCGCCGATGCCTTCGAATGCGGCAACGAACGCGGCGAGGTATCGCTGATGATCACCAAGCACTGCCTGCGCTACAGCTTCAACCTCTGCCCCAAACAGGTGAAAGGCATCCGCCCCGATCCGCTGCTGCTGATGCAGGGCAAGGAGAAGATGACGCTGCGCTTCGACTGCAAGCGCTGCGAGATGCACGTGATGGGAAAGATGAAGGTGGGACGGCGGCTGGAGATTCGGCAGGAGGGGAGTTAGCCCCGAAGGACACGGCGGGATGGAAGCTAATCCAATCTTCCGTGGGATACGGTATGGTACAGTGCCTGTTATGGCTATGCTTGCGTTTAGCGATAAGCCGATTAAGTAAATTGTCCCCCGAATTCCAAGCCGCCAATCATTTGTCGTTCATTCATGAATAAGATCGCTATATTCGTAGATGTGCAGAACATCTACTACACCACCCGCCAGGCCTATCATCGTCAATTCAATTACCGTAAGTTTTGGGAACGCATTGGCTACGAGGGAGAGATCGTCTCGGCAACCGCCTATGCCATCCAGCGGGCCGACGACAAGCAGATCAAATTCCAGGACGCCCTTAAACACATCGGCTTCACGGTAAAACTAAAACCCTATATTCAGCGGCTTGACGGTTCCGCCAAGGGTGACTGGGACGTTGGCATAACCATTGACGTAATGGAAGCGGCCAAAGAGGTCGACACCATCGTGCTGCTATCGGGTGATGGCGACTTTGATCTGTTGCTGAAAAAGATCAGGATGGATTATAACGTTACGGCGCAAGTCTACGGAGTGCCGGCGCTCACCGCCAATTCACTGATTAATGCTGCCACGCGCTATCAGCCTATTGAAGAGGATCTACTGTTGTAGTTCGATTGGCCATGCATTGGTATGCGAAGTCACAGTTTAGGTACGAGTCTCGGGGACAGTATACATATTTCTATAACGTCTGATGCCGTCGCTCAGGACATATCGATAATGTGATCCTCCCACTCTTCGGGATCGCTCACGGCATCGGCCGGCAGGGCGTAGGTGCATGCGCTGATGCCGCTGTCGCGCATACGTTGCGGGCTGCCGCTTATCAGCGGATGCCACGGCGGCAGAGGCAGGCCGTGGCTGCGCAGGCGGTAGGCGCAGGTGGTCGGCAGGTAATCCAGTATCGGCAGATTATCGCGGGTAATCGTCAGGCATTCGGGTTCCACCTGACTCCGTTGGACGTAGGCTCTACAGCGGCAGGTGTCGAGATCGAGTTGGGCGCAGGCGATGCGCGTATAGAACACTTCGCCGCTCTCTTCGTCCTCCAGTTTGAGCAGGCAGCAGCGCCCGCAGCCGTCGCACAGGCGTTCCCACTCGTCGTCGTTCAATTGGTCGAGGGGGCGCTGCCAGAAGGGGATGTCGGATGGCGTGTTCATGAGTGGATTTTACACCTTCCCAACTCGCGCAATAGACGGCGTTGCGAGAACGACGAAAAGGGAAAAGGTGAAATGGGGCGGCGACCGCTGCGTACGCTGAAAACTTCGGTGTTCTACCCTGGTAGATAGACTCCCGTAGTGGGGCTGTCTAATCACATGACATCTGGAGGGGATTATGGGTGAGATGATCAGCTTCAATCGGCCAGACGGTCAGACCTCCAAGGCCTATTTGGCCGAACCTGCGCAGGGCGGCAATGCGCCGGGGATTGTGGTAATTCAGGAGTGGTGGGGTCTCAACGATCAGATCAAGGGCGTGGCGGAGAAACTGGCGGCGGCCGGCTACCGCGTGCTGGTGCCCGATCTTTATCGCGGCAAGCTGGCGCTGGAGGCTAACGAGGCCGAACATATGATGAACGAGCTGGATTTCGGCGATGCCGCGGGGCAGGACATTCGCGGGGCCGTGCAGCACCTCAAGGCGTCGGGTAGCGCGAAGGTGGGCGTGACCGGCTTCTGCATGGGCGGGGCGCTCACGCTGCTTGCGGCGGTGTTCGTCCCGGAGAGCGACGCCAATGCCGTGTGGTACGGCTATCCGCCGCTGGACTATGTCGACGCCGGTAAGATCAAGGCGCCGCTGCTGGGTCACTGGGGCATGCGCGACCAATTCTTCGCCATCGACGGTGTGGATGCCCTGGAGCAGAAACTGAAGACGGCGAACGTGGGTTTCGAATTCTACCGTTACGACGCCAAGCACGCCTTCGCCAACGAGGAGTCCGATTCGAAGAATCTGCCGCCGCTGGGTTACAACCCGGAAGCCGCCGCACTTGCCTGGCAACGTACCGAAGCGTTTTTCGAAAAGAACCTTCGCTGATCGCGCCTCGACCGCGTGCAGTGCGTGGCCGGGACCATTCCCGCCTTGTTGGGATGTTTCTGATCGCAGATAGCGGCGCAGTTCGAATGCCCTGGCCGGTATGAATCGGACAAAAAAAGGGCCTGCATTGCAGGCCCTTCTTCGTTGGAGCGGTGCGACTGTCTCCGTCTTAGCGCGTACCGTTGTTTCGCGCCTGCGGGCTGCGCTTCTTGTTCTGATCCCACTTGTGCTTCTCGCCGAAGCGGCTCGACGACGGCTTGCCGCCGCGCGGCGGGCCGGAGCGGCGGCCGTCCTTCTTGAAGCCGCCGTTGGGGCGCGGCTTGGTCTCCGGGCGGGTCGGCTCCAGGCCGGCGATGACGTGGCGCTCCAGCGGCTGGTCGGTGAGCTTTTCGATACGACCAAGCATAAAACGCTCCTGCGGGCCGACCAGGGAAACGGCGATGCCGGAAGCGCCGCCGCGGCCGGTGCGGCCGATGCGATGCACGTAGTCTTCCGCCTGCATCGGCAGGTCGAAGTTGATGACGTGGGACAGGCCCTTGATGTCGAGGCCGCGAGCGGCGACGTCGGTGGCGACCAGTACCCGCACGTGGCCGCGCTTCATGCGCTCGATGGTGCGCTGGCGCTGCTTCTGGTGCATGTCGCCGTGCAGGGCTGCGGTGGAGTGGCCCTCGTCTTCCAGTTGTATCGCCAGTTCGTCGGCACCGCGCTTGGTGGCGGTGAACACGACGCACTGCGACAACGCCTCGTCACCCAGCAGGTGGGCGAGCAGGGCGCGCTTGTGCTTGAAATCGTCGGCCAGGTGGATGCGCTGCTCGATGGACTCGTGCTTCACCTTGACGCCGGCTACCTGCACTCGCACCGGATCGCGCAGCAGACGCTGGGCGACACGCATGATGTTGCCTTCCAGGGTGGCGGAGAACAGCAGGGTCTGACGGTCGGCCGGGGCGGCGGCGGCGACCTGCTCGACGTCATCGATGAAACCCATGTCGAGCATGCGATCGGCTTCGTCCAGCACCAGCAGTTCCAGGCGGCTGAAGTCGATGCGGCCGCGGCTCATGTGGTCGATGAGACGGCCGGGGGTGGCGATGAGGAAGTCGACCGGGCGCTCCAGCAACTTCATCTGCGGGCCGTAGGGCTCGCCGCCGACGATGGCGCCGGCGCGGATGTGCTGCTGGCGGCCGAAGTCATTGATGGCGCCGGTCACCTGCTGGGCCAGTTCGCGGGTCGGGGTCAGCACCAGCACGCGCGGACCACGGCCGTGGGCCTTGGAAGGCTCCAGCAGACGCTGCAGTGCGGGCAGTACGAAGGCGGCGGTCTTGCCGGTGCCGGTCTGGGCGGAGGCCATCAGGTCGTGGCCTTCCAGCGCGACCGGAATCGCCTGGCGCTGGATTTCGGTGGGTTCGGTAAAGCCGCAGGCGCTAATGGCGCGCAGCAGGCTGGGGTCAAGATTGAGTTGTTCGAATGACAAAATAGTATCCTCTTCCACCTTGGACGGGTGGAGTTTCAAAGTGCGAAACCGATGGGAAAGGGAGTGCTTGCCGCGAGGGCGGGCACGCGCCGGGTTCCGGGAAGTAGGCCGGGCATCATTTGCCGCGGCGCTGCGTCACCAACCGGAAAACCTGCGCGTAAGACTGTCAGGGGGAAGGTTAGAGACGGGCCTCGTCCATCGCGAGGTTGCGCGCACTATACGCAAGCCGCCGGGGAAAAGCCAGCAGGAAAAAACGGGGACAGGGGGGGCAGGGGGATGAATTCGCGTTGCGAATCGTTATCAGGGGATGAGTGGTGTGCGCAAAGCGCACACCACTCGTCGTCCCTTCCTTGTCTTCAGCGCACGCCGAAGCCGTAGATCACCATCTTTTTCATCAGATTGGCGGCGTCGAGGTAGGGGACGGTGCCGTTCTTGCGCAGGATGGCGCGCCCTTCCTCGGATTGGGCAAACCTGATGAATGCCTTGACCTCGGGTGACGGGCTGGCGCTGGAGACCAGATAGAGCGGCCGGTAGAGGCCGTAGCTGCCGTTCTTCACGTTGTCGTAGGTAGGTTCGCGGCCGTCGATGGCGAGCATCTTGACGTTGCGTTTGCGCGCGCTGCTGACGCCGGTCATGCCGACTGCCAGGGGATCGGTCTCCACCGCCTTTTCCAGCGGGCCGGTGGAAGGTTCGACGTACTGGGTTACGAAATCGGTCTGGCTGTCCTTGAACAGGTATTGGCGGATGGCGTAGCCGACGCCGGAGATGCGTCCCTTGCGCACGTACAGGTGGATCGGCTTGTCGGCGCCGCCCAGCTGTTTCCAGTTGGTGATCTTGCCGCGGTAGAGGGCGCGGATCTGATCGCTGGTGATGTTGGATACAGGGTTGCCCTTGTGAGCGATGACCACCAGTGCGTCCCACGCCACCGGGTTCAACTCCACTTCCAGTTCGTGGCTGTCGGTTTCGGGCAGGGTCATACGGCAGGTACCGCCCATATCCACGGTACCGTCGGCGGTCTCGCGGATGCCCGCGGTGGCGCCGCCGCCCTTGAGGTCGATGTGGATGCCGGTCTTTTTCTCATACGCCGCCGCCAATTCGGCCATGAACGCCTTCTTGGTGATGCCGCAGCCGGCCCAATGCAGCACTTTGTGGCTGTCGCCGAAGGCGACCCGGGCCACAAACAGTTGCGTAATGATGAGGCCAACGGCCAGTGCCGCCTTGGCGGATAGTGCTCCTTGTGTCATGACTGATTCTCCATGCAACTGCGATACGAGGAATGGGACTATAAAGGGAATCGCCCATGCCAATCCGTGACTGCGGTAACGTTGCGCCGTTCGCCGCGAATGGCGATTCCCAAATAACCAAGATGCCGCATCGCAGGGATCTATTCCGTAGGGGATGCGGCGCGAAGCGACGCCGGGGGCAGCGAAAACTAATCGCACCAGAGAGCCGCCCGGCTGCGCGGCGGATGGCGCGCAGGGTGGTCAATGAGGTGCGGCGGCAACGGAGAGGGTTTGAAATACCGCGGTATGTGACGGGGCGTCAGCCGAAGTGCTCGGCCAGCCGCGCGAGAAATCCCTTGTTTTCCGCCAACCGCACCTTGTGCACGATCTGCATCCGGTCGATGGCGTGGGCGATCACATGCAGCGCCCGCGCCGGCTGGCAATCGGCGGCGCTCAGAATGAACGGCTTGCGTCGCCGCACCGCATCGCCGACGGCGGGGTCGTGCAGCAGGTAGCCCTCTTCCAGCAGATGGCCGCTTAGAAAGTGCTGGGCGATGGTGGCCATGCGCGCCAGCGCCTGCCGCGCTTCGCGCCGGTCTCGTGCCATGTTCATGATCAAGTGAAGGCGGCTGTTGGGCGAGTTGCTGTAGATCACCTTCATGGTGGCGTAGGCGTCGAGCATCGCCGTGGGTTCCGGCGTGGTGATGATCAGGATATCGTCGGCGGCGGCGGTGAACCGGATGGTATTGGCCGCGATGCCGGCACCGGTGTCGAGGATGATGTAGTCGGCGTGGTGCGCCATGTATTCGATGGCTTTCAACAACTGGCCGCGCTCCTTGTCGCCGAGGTTGGCGAGGTCCTCGTCGCCGGAAGCGCCCGGCACCACATGGATCTTCGCCGGTCCGACGACCGTCACCTCATCGATATGCTTCTCGCCGCGCAGCACGTCGCCGAAATTGCCTTTGACGTCGAGGTTGAGCAGCGTATCGATATTGGCCAAGCCAAAATCCAAATCCCAAAGAATGACGCGCCGGCCGCGCTGGGCCAGCGCGATTGCGAGATTTGCCGCTACGTTGCTCTTGCCGACCCCTCCTTTACCGGAGGTGACCGCAATGACGCGGGCGAGCGAGGTATTGTCGAGCGAAGCGGTTGGATTCATTCTTTTTGTCGGAACGACCTTATTGTAGTCAGGTAACTGTCGGTCATTCTGGGAAATATTGCCAGGTGGTCACCCTCTCATCGTGGCTTGGGCCGCCGCCGGGTTGGCGGCCGGCGGCGGCAGGGGTTACCAGAACTTGCGCAGCCAGGATTTCTTTACTCCCTGCCCGGTGAGGTGGGAGCTGTACTGCGTATCGATCTTCTGGATATGGTTGATGAGCCAGTCTTTGAGGAACATCAACAGCTCCATGCCCACCTTGTCGTCACCGGAACGGAATTTGGCCTGGAACGTCAGTACCTTGTCTACGATGTCGTCGTGAATGGCTTTGTGCGCGGCGTACTCTTTGTAGTCGAACAGGCGCATCAGGCACTCTTCCACCGCGAAATGGATCTTGGTGTACTCCACCAATTCGTCCAGCACCTTGGACAGCCTGGCATGGTTCTGCTTCTGCGCCACGGCGGTGTAAAGGTCGTTGATCAGCGTCACCAGACGCTTGTGCTGTTCGTCGATTTCCTGAATGCCGACACCGTAGTCGTCACTCCATGCAATCATCGTCATGGGTCATCTCCGTTTGTGCGTGATTTATAGTGGGTACATCGTGTGCGCGGTTTCACGTCGCCGCGGCGCGCGATCTAAGCACATTTCATTCCCCGATTCACTTAATGGATAATTTGCTTATGCTTACCATCATTTGTCGTTATCGTGGGCGCTGATCAGGGGGCGGTTATGGATCTGTTGCTGGTGCGTCATGGCAAGGCGGAAGAACGCGCCGCGTTCGCACACGCGGGCGGCGACGACGGCCTGCGTCCCTTGACCGCGCAGGGGGTGAAACAGATGCGCACGGCGGTCCGCGGCTTGCGCAGTCTGGTGCCGCATCTCGATCTGCTGGCCGCCAGCCCGCTGCTGCGGGCGGCGCAGACGGCGCAGATCCTGGCGCAGGGATACGGCGGCGATGTGATCAGCGTGGCGGAATTGGCGCCGGGGCATCCCCCGTCCGCGCTGCTGCCGTGGCTGCGCGGTTCCGCCGGTCATCGGGTGGCGGCGCTGGTGGGGCACGAGCCGGATCTGGGGCTTCTGGCCTCCTGGCTGCTGGCAGGTTCGCAGCGCAGTTTCATGCCTCTGAAGAAGGGCGGCGCCTGCCTGATTCACTTCGACGGCGCGGTGAAAGAGGGGCGCGGGGTGCTGGGATGGGCGCTGGGACCGACACAACTGCGCGCGCTGGGGCGATGACCTCCGCGGCGGCGGCGCTGGCGCAGATGCCGGTGCGACAGGCGCTGGCCATGCAGGGGCTCGACTACCTGGCGCAGGCGCGCGCCGCGGCCATGCGTCTCGCCGACCCGCAGGGCGACGAAGCGCTGCACGATGTCCGGGTCGCTTTGCGCCGGCTGCACAGCCTGTTGCGCGCCTACCGCGACGAGGTCGGCGACTCTATCCCCGCCAGGCAGGGCAAGGCGCTGCGGCGCCTGGCGCGGACCACCAACGCGGCCCGCGATGCCGAGGTGCAGCGTGCCTGGCTGCTGGCGCAGGCACCGGGCCTGCGGCCGGCGCAACGTATCGGCTATGACTGGTTGCTGGAGCAGATGCAAGTGCCGTCCGGGAGGGGGGCGGAGCTGGCGCGCGGCGTATTGAAAATGCATAAACGGCTGCGGCCGCGGTTACGCCGGCTGCTGACGGACGCCGAGGATGGCGAATGTTACGCCGCCGCCGCTGCGCGGCGGGTACAGGCGGCGCAGCGTGATGTGCTGCGCGCCCTGGCTGCGGTAGACGGGCCGCAGGCGGTCGCCGGCGCCCACGCGGCACGCATCGCGGTGAAGCGGCTACGCTATCTGCTGGCGCCGTTGCACGACCAGGGGGCGGCCTGCGCCGAGGCGGCGCAACGGCTGCGCCGGCTGCAAGACCTGCTGGGCGAGCTGCATGACCGGCATATCCTGGCGCAGGTGCTGCGTGACTCCGCCGCACGGCGCAGCGCCGAATGGGGTGGCCGACAGTTCGAGCAACGGCTGCGCGGGGAGCCGGTCAATCCCGGTGCCTGGCGGCCGCCCGAGCTGTCCGGACTGCTGTTGCTGGCGACGCGCAACGAGGCCGAGGTGCTGCGTCTGTATGCCGAGTTGAACGAGCGCTATCTCGCCGCGTTGGAGCAGAGTGTAGCGCAGCCGCTGGCTGCGGCGGTCGATACGCTGCGCGCGGTTTCCTGCCCCGACTTTCGATTATCATAGGGCGCTATCCGGTGAGCCGACTACTGAGTTTCCTGCGCATGACTGCACCTATCTCCCCCGCCGCAGCCGTTACCACCGTGGCGGCTGTCGATCTGGGCTCCAACAGCTTTCATATGGTGGTGGCCCGTCCGGTCAACGGCCATCTGACGGTCGTCGACCGCTTGCGCGAGCAGGTGCGCCTGGCGAGCGGGCTGAGCGCCGACAATCGTCTGGATGACGCGGCGCAGCAGCGCGCCATCGCCTGCCTGGAGCGATTCGGACAGCGCCTGCGCGACATGCCTCCGGGCAGCGTGCGTGCGGTCGGCACCAATACCCTGCGCAAGGCGCGCAACAGCGACGCCTTCCTTGAGGCCGCGGCGGTGGCGCTCGGCCATCCCATCGAGATCATCTCCGGCCTGGAAGAGGCGCGCGTCATCTATCTCGGCGTCTCCCATAGCGTGCCCGATACCCAGGGACGGCGCCTGGTCATGGATATCGGCGGCGGCAGCACCGAACTGATCGTCGGCGAACACTTCGAACCGCTCTACATGGACAGCCTTTATATGGGCTGCGTCAGCGTCAGCCAGGCCTATTTCGGCGACGGCACCATCAGCGCCAAGGCGATGCGCTGGGCCGAGATCGCGGCGGGCCAGGAGCTGCAGCTGGTGCAAAACAGCTACCGCCGCCGCGGCTGGGGGGAGGTGGTGGGCTCATCGGGGACGATACGGGCGGTGCGCGACGTGGTGAAGGCGATGGGCTGGAGCGAATCCGGCATCACGCCAGCGGCATTGCGGCACCTGCGCGAGGCGCTGATCGGTGCCGGCCATGTGGACAAGCTGGGCGGCCTGCAGGGGTTGCCGCCGGAGCGCGCGCCGGTCTTCGCCGGCGGCGTCGCCATTCTCCATGCCGCGTTCGAAGCGCTGGCCATCGAACACATGGGGGTTTCCGAGGGCGCCTTGCGCGAGGGACTGTTGTACGACCTGATGGGCCGCATCCGTCACGAAGACGTGCGCGAACGGACCATCGCGGCGCTGAGCGAACGTTATCACGTGGATCACTCCCAGGCGCAGCGTGTCGCCCGGACCCTGGGCGACGTACTGCCGCAAGTGGCGGCGGCATGGGGGCTGGAGGAGGAGGGGGCCGGCAACCTGCTGGCGTGGGCGGCGCAGCTGCATGAAATCGGCCTGGCGGTTGCCCATAGCGGCTATCACAAGCACGGCGCCTATCTGCTGGAATTTTCCGACATGCCCGGCTTTTCGCGCCAGGAGCAGCGCCTGCTGGCGTTACTGGTGCGCGTCCATCGGCGCAAGTTCGCCGGCGCCCTGTTCAAGGATCTGGCCGCGGCCCAGCGCGAGCGCATGATGCGCTTGGCCATGCTGCTGCGCCTGGCCGTGCTGCTGCACCGCAGCCGCGCAGACGCGCCGCTGCCCCCGTTCAGTCTGCATGCCGACGGCAAGAGCCTGTTCCTGGCCTTTCCCCAGGGCTGGCTCGAACAACATCCGCTGACACAGGCGGATCTGGCGCAGGAGGCGGAGTTCGTGCGCGAGGTCAAGTTCAAGCTGCTGTTCGAATAGTTTGAGTGATGGACGCCGCCGCCGGCCGCGGGCCGGCTATTTAGCGCGGTTCGCACATGCATTGCGTCCGCGGCCCGCGCGCTTCACCGTGCAGGCGCGGACAGCCGAAGTCCGGCGCGACCGGCAGATCCAATACCAGCGTATCGAAGCCGAAGATCTGGCCGCCGAGGCGGCTGCGGGCCTGGTGGACGTTCGCGTCATTGAAATCGATGAAACATTGGATGTGGCCGGGGTGATTCGGTGCGCAGATGAGTTCCAGGTGTTTGACGGCGATGTCGCCCAGCCCCGTGCCGATCCACGCGATCAGATCGTCGCGGGAGGTAAATATCGGGGCCGTTTTCTGCGTCGCTTCCATCGTTCTGGGCCGTTGCATTAGAGCGCAACGTTGGTGTGATCTACGGTGCGTTCGGCTGGGTGCTATCTTCGGCGCACCATATCACCATCCGTAGCCGGCAATTTTCGCCATTGCCGAGGTCGGTGACGGTTATGCGGCTGGCGAACTGACTGCCGTCGCGCGCCACCGCCTGAAAGCGTTGCCCGATGCGGCACATAAAACTCAGATGATGGTTGGGGCGTCCATCCTGCACCCATTCGATATCCGTCAGCTCCGGCAGCACCCGCGAGACGTGCTGATGCAACAGTTCGTCATGGCGAAATCCGAACAGGCTTTCGGCCGCCTCGTTGCAGTTGCAGATGGTGCCGCTGCGGTTCAACGTCAGTCCGGCCGGCTCATTGTGTGCGATGTCATGCCCCGGCGATATCGCAGCAGACGACGGGATATATTTCCGTTCAGTCGTCATATCTCCTCCCTAGATGTATGCGCGGCTATCGTGTCTGGTGAGCCGTGTTCTCGCCTCGCCATGGTTAACACTGTAGTTAACGGGCAAGCGCAGAGATATAGGTGCGATCACTTAAGGGCAATACGCGACTTTTGCTGCATTTTTGACACAGACGTGAGGACGATCTTTTTCAATACAGGCACTGCTGCTACGGTGCCGGCAGGCGCTGCCGGTGGCTAATGCAGCGTGCCGTGCCGGAGCCGCAACGGGACGGCGGCGCTATCGTCGGCGGCCGCCGAATTGCAGCCGGTTGCCGAGCCCCGCATTGCGCGCGTATCGCGGCGTTGGCGTTCGGCCGGCAAGATCACCACTATCGCATCGCCCACGGGCGCATCATGCGGGACCAGCAATTGATGGAGAACCGGCATCGTTGCCAGACGGCATGCCAGTGTCCTTGAGATACGGGTCAGGCGGACGACGCGGCCGCGGCGGCGGGCACAGTTGGCGAACATGGCCAGCACCGCCAGTCCGCCATCGGAGATGTCGGTGGCGGCGCCCAGGTCGAGGCGGTATTCGCTGCAGGATTCCGCAACGCCGATCAACGCCTCGGTCAATTCATAGGCGAGGGGCAGGTGTATCCGCCCCGTGATGGTGATGTACAGCGTCTGTTGTACGCGCTTGGTCCTTATCACGACGATAGCCCTCTCATCGTGTGCATTCGCACCGGTTCACAACGATCCTGTGTAGTGTCCTGCCAGTGGCGGCCGGGGACGATCTCGCGGAGATGCCGGCCTAACAGGGAACGGACTCGTCCCGGGCCGCGAGCGCGACGCTTTCCACACGCCGTACCACCAGGCGTAGACGGCACTGGATATGGTTGCCGAGGTCGACCAGGGCAATCCTGCAGGGAAACGAGCCGCCGTCGCGTACCAGCGCCTCGAACTGCTTGCCGATGCGGCACAGAAAGCTCAACTGCGGATTGGGGCGGCGTTCCTGGACCCATTCCACTTGCGCCAATTCCGGCAGCAGGCGCGAGATGGAATGAGTGACCAGCTCCTCGCGGCGGAAGCCGAACAGCGCCTCGGCCGCTTCATTGCAGTCGCAGATCGAGCCGTCATGCTTCAGTGTGACCGCTGCCGGTTCGCCGTAGGGACCGGCATCCAGATTCCCGGCGTCGCCGGGCATCAAGCTCCACGATGTCGTTGTCATGTGCATCCTCTCCGTTGGCGGCACGGGTGCCGCTGTGGTTCTGCCGGGGTCAGCGGGCCCGGCGCATAACGCCGGTATTGCTACCGCGGTATTTTTTATGTACAGATAACTAAATTAGATGACGATATTCGTCAGGAAAATACGCGCAAACACGTAGGCCGCGCGCCCGCCGTCGGCGCCGCCCCCACGGCATGCCGAGTTGGTTCGTTTCATCAACGTTCGTGACTACCGCATTCGCCACGGTTGAGCTATAGGTAACTAATGAGTGCGATTAAGTAGGGGGCAGCCCTTATTTTTCATATACTTATTTACGATTAGAATCCGGGCGATTCCTACGGCGCCCCCTTCTGTCGCCGCAGCCGAGAGGAATCACTGCCCATGCGCCCGGAGTTGCACATCCTCATCATCAGCAACGCGAACCCGGTATCCCTGCCAATGGGGGGTGAATTTGAACGACAGGGTGTTGCGGTCTGCACGGAGTGGGCCGGAACGGATGGTTCCCTGGCGGCGATGCTGGAACACGAGTCGTGGGATGCCGCCCTGTTGGACTACGACCTGCCCCCTGCGGCATTCGCTGAGATGTTCTCCCTGCTGCGACAGCGCGCTCCGGAACTACCGGTGATCCTGCTGGCCGACGTCATCGAGGAGGAGCGCGCCGTCGAACTGTTGAAAGGCCACGTCTGCGACGTGGTATTCAGGGACCGCCTGTTCCGTCTCCCCGCCACCCTCCGTAACTGCATGCACGAAGCGACGCAGCGGCGCAGCCGCAAGCGTCGGAGCGTTGCCCTGCAACAACGCCGCAAACAACTGTGCGCCATGGTCGAGCAGGTGCCGGTGGCCATCGCCATGTTCGATTGCGAGATGAACTATCTGGCGGTGAGCCGCCGCTGGGTTGAAGAATGTGGCGGCGGCGAACGGGAATTGATCGGGCGCAATTATTACGACGTACATCCGGATGCCAGCCAACAGTGGCGGCAGATCCATCAACAGGCGCTGGCCGGAAAGAAGGTGGGCAACGATGACGAAAGCTGGGTGCGTCCCGACGGCACGCAATGCTGGCTTCGTTGGGCGGCACACCCCTGGATCGATGATGACGACGCCATCGGCGGCATCATCGTTTCGGCGGAGGATATCACCGAGCAGAAGCTGGCCGAGAAGGGGTTGCGGCAGAGCGAGAAAAAGTTTGCGACGATCTTCCGCCACAGCCCGGTCGGCATCGGTATCCTGCACCTCGCCGACGAATGCTTTCTCGATGCAAACGGTGCCTTGTTGGGGATATTCGGTTATGACCTGCATGAGATCGTCGGGCACAGGCCGAGCGACCTGGGCATGTGGGGCGACACCGAGCAGCGGCAGCAAATACTGGAGACCTTCTACGCGACGGGCGAGGTCAGCAACGAACTGACCAAACTGCGGCGCAAGGACGGCGCCGTCGGGGAGATGCTGCTGTCCCTGATCCAGTTGCGCGTCGCCGATGAGGAGTGTGCGCTGGCCGTGGTGGTGGATATCAGCGAACGCGTGCAGATGGAGAAATCGCTGCATGAGCGCGATGCCGCCTTCCGCGCCGCCATCGAAACGGCGGTGGACGGTTTCATTGCGGTCGACCGCAACGGCGCGATCATCGAGACCAACGAAGCCTATCTGCACCAGAGCGGTTACAGCAGGGAGGAGTTGCTGGGTATGAACGTGGCTCAGCTCACGGTGATTCAGCCGGAGGAGGTGGCCGTTGGGCTCGATGAGATCGTCAAAAAGGGACATGACGTGCTCGAAAGCCGCCATCGTGCCAAGGACGGCCGCGTGTGGCCGATAGGGTTGAGCGTCTCCTACCTGGACATTGCCGGTGGGCGCTTTTTCGGCTTCATCCACGATCTCACCGCACGGCGGCGCATGGAGGAGGCGTCGCGCAGCCAGCGGGCCGAAATGGATTTTCTGCTCAAACAGCAGGTGGCGGCGCAGACGGCGGCGGCCTTTGCCCATGAACTCAATCAGCCGCTGGAGGCGATCTCGGCCTACGGCGCGGCGGCGCAGCGCATGTTGCTCGGCGGTGTCAAGGAGCCGCAGAAGCTGCAGCGCGCGGTCGAGGGCAGCGTCGTCCAGGCGCAGCGTGCCGGCAAGACGCTGCACGAACTGCTCGCTTTTCTCCACCACGGCGAGGCGCCCTTTGAACCGATAGATATCAACGGCGTGGTGGAGGCTGCCATCACCACCGCCCGGGGCGAAGGCTGCAGCGGTTTTCACTCGATCGTCGAACTGGAGCCGGAGCTGCGGCCGGTGCTGAGCAATCGCATTCACTTGCAGAAAGTGCTGGTGAACCTGATCTGCAACGGCGTCGAGGCGATGCAGGAGGCCGGGGTGCCCAAGGCCGCCATCACGATCACCGTGAAAACCGCGGCCGAACGCAACCTGGCACAGGTGACGATCCGGGACAACGGCCCCGGATTGGACGACACCGCCCGGGATCGCATCTTTACGCCGTTTTTTACCACCAAGAAGCGCGGCATCGGCCTGGGTCTGGCCATCAGCCGCTCGTTGATCGAGGCCAGCGGCGGCCAGCTCTGGCTGGAACCCTGCGATGGCCCCGGCGCCACGTTTCACCTTACCGTACCGTTTGTGCCATGAAGAACTGTCTAACGGTGTTTGTCGTGGATGACGATCCCGCCGTGCGGGATTCGCTGGCCATGCTGCTCGAACAGGAGGATTACGCGGTGCAGACGTTCGACAGCGGCGAGGCGTTTCTTGCCGCCTGTGGTAGCGCATGCCCGGCCTGCTGCGCCGTCGTCGACGTCCGCATGCCGGGGATGGACGGCCTACAACTGCAGCAGGAGATGACGCGCCGGAATATCCTGTTGCCCGTCATCTTCCTCACCGGCGAAGGCGATATTCCCACCAGCGTCCGGGCGATGAAGGCGGGTGCCGTCGATTTCCTTACCAAGCCCGTTGCCGCCGCCGACCTGCTGGCCAGCGCCCGGACCGCCCTGGCCGCAAGCCTGCGCCTGCATGCGCAGGCGGAGATCAGGAGGGAGGCCGTGGAGCGGCTGGCGCTGCTGACCGACCGCGAACGCGACGTCATGGCATTGGCCATCGCCGGCTGCGCCAACAAGGAGATCGCGGCGCATCTCGGCATCAGTCACCGCACCGTGGAAATCCACAAGGCGCGGCTGCTGAAGAAGACCAATACCGACAATCTGATCGAGCTGGCGCGCTTGGTGGAGGCCAGCCGCACGTTCGATTGACGGGCGGTTGCCGGAGACGCCGATACGCGCGTGACGGGCGGACTATTCGCCCCGCTCGGCCAGCTTGCCGATATCATTGAGTTCACCTTGCAGCGACATGCCGTGGAGTTTATCCAGCGGCAGGCTGGTGAATAACGCGATTCTCCGATGGAGCTGGTTGTAGGCGGTGGCGAAGGCCTTGCGTTTATCCTCGTCGGCACCCTGTACCGCGGCCGGATCCTCGATACCCCAATGGGCGGTCACCGGTTGTCCGGGCCATACCGGGCACACTTCTCCCGCCGCCTTGTCGCATACGGTGAAGATGAAATCGAAGCGTACGGCGTTTGTGCCGGAAAACTCATCCCAACTCTTGCTGCGCAGGTGCCCGGTATCGGCACCGACATGTTGCAGCAGGGTGAGCGTATAAGGATTTATCGCCCCGGCGGGGTGGCTGCCGGCGCTATAGGCGCGGAACCGCCCGTGACCGATGGCCGGAAGATTGAGGATCGACTCCGCCAATATGCTGCGCGCGGAATTACCGGTGCAGAGAAACAGTACGTTGTAGATGCGATCGTTCATGGTTTTCCCTCAGTCGCTGGACGTTTGGATGTGCGGTTGCGGCGCTTGGCTGTGGTACTGGCGGCAGAAGTCTTGGGCAGACAGGCCTTCCCTTCGCAGCAGTTGTCAGTGAGAAACGCGATCAGGTCGTCCATCACCGCATAGTCGGCCGAGTAGAAGATGAAACGGCTCTCCTGCTGGCCGTCGATCAATCCGACCCGGCTCAGGTGGGCGAGATGGAACGAGAGCGTGGCGGGAGCGAGTCCCAGTCGATCGCCAATGGCGCTGGCATTGACTCCCGTGGAGCCTGCCTCCACCAACAGGCGGTAGATGGCCAGGCGCGATTCATGGCCCAGGGCGGCAAGCAGTTCGGCGGCGTTGAGTGCTTCCATATTTCGAATAATATGGAAGCGTTATTGCAGTCAGATGACAGCCCGCGTCCTTTAGAGGACGGCATTTCCGTCAATGCATCATCCGCGGGTCCGCGGTGGCGGGCGCGCTACTCGTCGGCGTTTCGCGTGGTGAGATAGAGCCACAGATAGCCCGTCATACCGGCCACCAGCGAGGCGATCAGTATCCCCGTCTTGGCCATCAGCAGATCGTGCGCGTGGTGGGCGAACCCCAATTCGGCGATAAAGATCGACATGGTGAAACCCATGCCGCCGATCAGGCCGACGCCGATGATGTGCCGGAAGTTCAGCCCGCGGGGGAGGGCGCAGAGGCGCAGCTTTACCGCCAGCCAGGCGAAGCCGGCGATGCCGAGCAGCTTGCCGAGCACCAGGCCGACGGCGACGCCCACCGTAACCGGATGGATGACGGTAGCGGTAAGCGCGGACCCGTCGATGGGGATGCCGGCATTGGCCAGCGAAAAGATCGGGATGACCAGGTAGGCCGACGGCAGGTGCATCTTGTGTTCCAGTACCTGCGCCGGCGCCTGCACCCGATGGATGCCGGATTCCAGTGCCTGCACGCGCGCGCGCAGTTCGTCGTTGCTGACGATGTTCCTGTCCCGCTGGTACGCCTGCTTGATCTGTTCGGCCATTGCGCCGACGTGCGACAGCAGGCGTTCGGGATCGTACTTCGGGCGCATGGGGATGGTGAAGGCCAGGAAGATGCCGGCCAGCGTGGCGTGGACGCCGCTTTGCAGCATGGCGATCCAGAGCACGACGCCGAGCAGGATATAAGGCAGAGGGCGCCTGATGCCGCCGAGGTTCAGCGCAATCAGCAACAGCAGCATCGCCGCCGCCGTGCCCAGAGCGGCGATGTTGATGGTCTCGGTGTAGAACAGCGCGATCACCAGCACGGCGCCGAGGTCGTCGACGATCGCCAGCGCCACCAGGAAGGTCAGCAGGCTCTTGGGCACGCGCCGGCCGAGCAACGCCAGGGTGCCGAGGGCGAAGGCGATGTCGGTTGCCATCGGCACGCCCCAACCCGCAACGGCAGCGCCGCGGTGGTTGGCGGCCACGTAGATCAGCACCGGTACCAGCATCCCGCCGAACGCCGCGATGATCGGCAGCAACGCCTGCCGCAGCTCGGCCAGCTCACCCACCAGTATTTCGCGTTTGAGCTCCAGCCCGACCACGAAGAAGAACAGGGTCATCAGGCCGTCGTTGATCCAGTGGTGCAGCGACATGGCGAGCCGGAAGCCTTCGAAGCCGATGCTGAACGGCGTCTCCAGCAGATGATGATATGCGCCGCTCCAGTGGCTGTTGGCGAGATAAAGCGCCGCAACGGCGCACAGCATCAGCAGGATGCCGCTGGTGGTCTGGCGGTGGATGAACTCTTCCAGCGGCGACAATACCCGCTCGAACGCCTTTTCCCAAGGTGCGACATATTCCGTTCCGGTCGGTTTATCCATTGATGATCGCCAATGCACAAGGTGAACAGGGTGAAGGCGATAGTGTCGTGCGCCCAACGTAGCGGGCATGCCGACAAAGCATCCGCCAGCCATCGATTCTAATCCACTTTTGGGCGGCGTGCTGTGCCGTGCGACGACGGCGCGCTACAGCTCGTGTATTGCGGTTGGGCCGTGGCGCGATGTCACTTCCACGGTGTCGGGGTAAAGCGCGGCGTCTCCGGCCGTTCGGTCGCGGCAAGCTCGGCCTCCTCCTGATCGCTAAACAGATGGGAGCGGGTGAGGAAACGCAGACCGGTGTTGCCGTCGAGGGAGAACATGCCGCCGCGCCCGGGAACGACGTCGATGATCAGTTGGGTATGGCGCCAGTACTGGAACTGGGCTGCGCCCATGTAGAACGGCATGGCGCCGATCTCGCCCAGCAGACGATCGTGTTCGCCCAGCTGAAACTCGCCCTGGGCATAGCACATCGGCGCGCTGCCGTCGCAGCAGCCGCCGGATTGGTGAAACATCACCGGGCCGTGGCGCTTGACCAGGGTGGCGATCAACGCCAGCGCGGCGTCGGTGGCGACGACTCGTTGCACGGACATGGGCTGCCTCTCGCTGCGGGTGGAGAAAAGATTGAACCACGGGGAACACGGGGAGGCCCGTGTCGAAACGACATTGCCTCCGTGTCCCCGTGGTTGCGTTGGTTGCTTACGCTTTATCGGTCCGACGCTGCCACTAGAAGAAGCCGAGCGGCTTGTCGCTGTAGCTCACCAGCAGGTTCTTGGTCTGCTGGTAGTGGTCGAGCATCATCTTGTGGGTCTCGCGGCCGATGCCGGACTGCTTGTAGCCGCCGAACGCCGCATGGGCCGGATAGGCGTGATAGCAGTTGGTCCAGACGCGGCCCGCCTGGATCGCGCGGCCGACGCGGAACGCGGTGTTGGCGTCACGCGTCCATACGCCGGCGCCGAGGCCGTACAGCGTATCGTTGGCGATGGCGATGGCGTCATCCATATCCTCGAAGGTGGTGACCGACAGCACCGGGCCGAAGATCTCCTCCTGGAAGATGCGCATCTTGTTGTGACCCTTGAACACCGTCGGCTTGATGTAATAGCCGCCGGACAGATCGCCGTCGAGCACCATGCGCTCACCGCCGATCAGGCATTCGGCGCCTTCCTGCCGGCCGAGGTCGATGTAGGAGAGGATCTTCTCCATCTGCTCCTGCGACGCCTGCGCGCCGATCATGGTATGCGGGTCGAGGGGATTGCCCTGGACGATGGCGGCGACACGCTTCAGCGCGCGTTCCATGAACTTGTCGTAGATCGACTCCTGGATCAGCGCGCGCGACGGGCAGGTGCACACCTCGCCCTGGTTGAGAGCGAACATCACGAAGCCTTCGATCGCCTTGTCGAGGTAGTCGTCGTCCTTGTCGCACACGTCGGCGAAAAAGATGTTGGGTGATTTGCCGCCCAGTTCCAGCGTCACCGGGATCAGGTTCTGCGAGGCGTATTGCATGATCAGGCGGCCGGTGGTGGTCTCGCCGGTGAAGGCGATCTTGGCGATGCGGTTGGAGGAGGCCAGCGGCTTGCCCGCCTCCAGGCCGAAGCCGTTGACCACGTTGAGCACGCCCGGCGGCAGCAGGTCGGCGATCAGCTCCATCAGCACCATGATCGAGGCGGGGGTCTGCTCGGCGGGCTTGAGCACCACGCAGTTGCCCGCTGCCAGCGCCGGCGCCATCTTCCACGTCGCCATCAGCAACGGGAAGTTCCACGGGATGATCTGGCCCACCACGCCCAGCGGTTCCTTGAAGTGATAGGCGTAGGTGTCGTGATCGATCTCGGCGATGGAACCTTCTTCGGCGCGGATGCAGCCGGCGAAGTAGCGGAAGTGATCGATGGCCAGGGGAAGGTCGGCGGCCAGCGTCTCGCGCAGCGGCTTGCCGTTGTCCCAGGTCTCCACCGTGGCCAGCAGTTCGAGATTGGCCTCCATGCGGTCGGCGATGCGGTTGAGGATGTTGCTGCGCTCGGCCGGCGAGGTGCGGCCCCAGGCGTGTTTCGCGGCGTGGGCCGCGTCGAGCGCCTGTTCGATGTCCTGCGCGTTGGAACGTGCCACCTGGCAGCAGGTCTTACCATTTATCGGGCTGATGTTGTCGAAATACTGGCCGCTTGCCGGCGCCATCCAGGTCCCGTTGATGAAGTTGTCGTAGCGGGATTTGAACGGTGAAATCGCGGCGGGGCCATTGACTTGGGACGGGTTTGCGGACATGTTCGAACTCCTCCAGTGGTTTGCGACAGCCGAGCGGCTGTTGGAGGAAGAGCGCAGAAAGCGTGCCAAGCCGCGCCGCCCGCCACCGGATGCGACGGGAAAGTGCGGCAACCTGTTGTCGCGTCAGCCAAATTGTCGGCGCAGCGAGCGCCGCAGCGCAATCGCTTGGGGGCCGTTTACGGACGCCGCAGCGCAAAGGTGTCGCGCAATGCGACAGTGGTTCGTTGCACAACGCGACGGCCGATCACCAACGGCTGTGAGGAGTTGCCGCTATGACGCACATCCGCACCCTGCCAGGCGATGCCGAAGAGGCGCGCCGACTGTTCTTCGACCACGGGCACGACCCCGCCGGCCGGATACCCGACGTTATCGCCCGTTCCTGGCGCCGCTGTTGCGCTCGTCTCGACGTGGACGAACGGTTTCGCGCCAACCGCGCCGACAACACCCGGCTGCAGGAACGGCGGCAGGTACGCGACCATCTGCGGCGCATCGTCCGTCCCGAACTCGACGCCCTGGCGGCCATGGTGGCCGATACCGGCAGCGTGGTGCTGTTGGCCGACAGCGACGGCCTGATCCTCGACGCGGTGGGCTGCGCGGCCTTCCTGCGCCAGGCGCAGCAGGTGGCGCTGCAGCCGGGTGTCTCCTGGTCGGAGGCGCAGCGCGGCACCAACGCCATCGGCACCGCCATGGTCGAGCGGCAACCGGTGCAGGTCAACGGCGGAGAACACTATCTCAACTGCAACGGCATCATCAGCTGCGCCGCCGCCCCCATCATCTCGCCGCGCGGCGAACTGTTCGGCGTGCTCGACGTCTCCGGCGACTCGCGCCAGATGCACCTGCACGCACTGGGCATGGTGCGCATGGCGATTCAGATCATCGAACACCGCCTGGTGCTGGATGTGCCCGCCGGACGTGAGGTGTTGCGTTTTCACAGCGACGCGGACCTGTTGGGCAGCCACCGCGAAGGGGTGCTGATCCTCGACGACGGCCGCATCGTCGGCGCCAACTCGGCGGCACTGCAACTGCTTGGCGGACGCTGGGAGACGCTGCTCGACACCTCGGTGCAGGGTTGGCTCGATCTGGCGCGCGTCGCGCGTCGCGGCGACAACGGCTTCGTCGTCGACGGGGCCGGGCGGCCGTTGCATGGCCGCTTGAGCGGCAAGCCGCGGGTGCGGGTGCCGGTCGGCGCCACCGTCACCGAGCCGGTCTACCGGCGCTGCCCGGTGAGCGAGCCGCTACTGGTCCAGGCCACCCGGGTACTGGACGCCGGCATCGCGGTGCTGGTCACGGGTGAGACCGGCGTGGGCAAGGAGGTGTTTGCCCGCCAGCTCCATGGCGCCAGCAACCGCCGCAGCGGCCCCTTCGTTCCGGTGAATTGCGCGGCGCTGCCCGAGTCGCTGATCGAGTCTGAATTATTCGGCTATGTCGACGGCGCCTTCACCGGCGCGCGTCGCAAGGGGATGCCCGGCCGTGTGCGCGAGGCCGACGGCGGCGTGCTGTTTCTTGACGAGATCGGCGACATGCCGCTGCCGTTGCAGGCACGGCTGCTGCGTATGCTGCAGGAGCGCGCGGTGACGCCGCTCGGCGGCGGCCGGCCGGTGGCGGTCGATTTTGTGCTGATTTGCGCCACCAACTGCGACCTTGCGACGATGGTGCAGGCGGGGACGTTCCGTCAGGATCTCTACTACCGTATCCGGGAGTTCGGCGTGCGTCTTCCTCCGCTGCGCGAGCGTGCGCAGCGGCGCGAGACCATCGAATGGATGCTCGTCGCCCAGGGAGGACGTGAGCGCGGTCTCTCTTTCAGCACGGATGCGCTCGATCTGCTGGCCGATTATCCCTGGCCCGGCAACCTGCGCCAGCTCTCCAGCCTGATTCGCACGCTGGTCGCTCTAGGCGACCAGGACGAGGTGATCGATATCGCGCAGCTCCCCGCGGAGATCCGCGAACGCCGCGATGCGGCGTCCGAAGTCGGCATGCTCGACCAGGTGACGCGCCTGACGGTCGACGACGCCCTGGCCGCCTGCGGCGGCAACGTCTCGGAAGCGGCGCGCCGCCTCGGCATCCACCGCAGCACTATTTATCGCATGCGCAGCCGGGCTGTGGACGGAGAGCGTTAGCGCCGCCGCGACAGGGGCGCGGCCGCCCCGGGTCGTCGCGGCGGTGATGGTCGGGAGGTGCGCGGGTGGGCGCGTGTCAGTCGAAGTTGCAGCTCTCGCTGGTGCTGCCTTGCGTGAGGATCTTCAGGGCGAGACCGCGCAGCGGCGCGGCGTGATCGCGGGTGCTGGTGGAGTGCGCGGGCGCGATATCGCAGCGCGCATAACGCTCCAGCAGCGGAATCATGCGTTTGCCGCCAAAAGCGACGGCGCACACCAACTCCTGGTCGTAGGCATCGCCGACGGTATAATCCATCAGCGCCACGCGCGCCTCGCTCGACGCGTCGTCCTTGGCCTGCAGCAGGGTTTCGATGGCGTTTTCGTATTGCGGATCGAGCCAGTCGTTATGGCGCATGGCCGCATCGCGCGCATTGAGTACCGGCAGCAGCTTCGCTTCGACCGCGGGGGAGATCGATTTCGGGCAGGTGGCCGGCGCGGCCTGAGCCACGGCGGCGAATGCGAGGAGCAGGATGGCGAAAAATTCTTTCATGGCGAATAGGATCCGGCCGCAGCGGTATTCAGGTAACACGAAGCGCCGAAATATAGCATTTTCGCCGCCGGAATAATTGCCGTGCGTGGTTCAGTTTATAACACGTTTCCCGCTTTACCCGAAAAATCCCGGTTCGCCCTCCGTAGGAAGGTTTGTGGACGATAGTCCGCGCGCTGTCGATTCTCTCCCGTAACGTGCGGACATCCGTAGGCTTGGGGCAATTTTTTTGTGCCGAGATTCACGGAATTCGACCGAATCGGTTGCGCTCGATACACGACGATGTTATAGATTGTCGCGCTCAAAACGGATGAGCGATTTTCCAGACGCCACAAGGAGGTCGTCAGCATGCCCACCGGCATCCCCACCCATCACATCCGCACCGTCTCCGGCCAGGGCCTCAAGGTCCACGTCAAGAACGGCGACTTCATCGCCGAGGTCACCGGCAACCTTACCCTGCAAGCCTCCGACGGCCTGCGCATCGAGGGCGACGGCAGCGCCGACATGCACGTCAGCCTCGGCGGCGGCGGCCTCATCGTCCACCCCAACGGCAATGTCTCCCTCTACGGCAAGGCCATCACCCTCGACGCCCCCAACGTCAAGTTCAACGGCAAGGTCAATTACGACATCGGCGGCCCGGCGATTCCCAGCGCGCCGTCGATGCCCACGCCAAGGGCCGTGCCGGCCATCCCCGGGATCGTCATCCAGGAGGCGCTCGCCCCCAAACATCAGGCGTACGACTTGGTGATCGAGCTGACCGACGAGTTCGACGAACACCTCATCGGGCATCGTAAAAGACCATGAGCACCCATAACGTAAACCCCGACCAGCCGCTCAACGGCACGCGCATCCACTTCGACATCCGCAACAGTCCGGTGCAAGCCGACAGCTCCGGCCGCCTCAAGCTCACGCTGCGGCGCAAGGAGTGCGTCGCAGCGATCGTCCATCCGTCGCTGGGCGCGCCGCTGCTGGTGGAGAAGGGCGAGCCGCTGTCGTTCTTCATCATCACCGACGATTCCTTTCACGAGCTTTATCGCCGCAGCCCCGGCGAGGGCAACGACGGCGGCCCCGAGGTCCGCCTCATCATCGCGCGCTATGCCAAGCTCCAGACATTTCCGGACGCCGTCGCCGACAAAACCAAACCCACCGCCGAAGACAAACTGCTTTACGGCCCGGACAGACAACGGTCGCTCGAGAACATCCGCTGCCGCTACCTGGGCGATGTGAGCGAGACCGGCGGCATGCTGAGCCACGGCGGCAACAACACCTTCATCGGCCGCCTCAACCCGCAAGCCATTCGCTTCTACGGCGAGGTGCCGTCCACCGTCGAGACCGCAAAACCCGACGGCACCGGCCACACCGCCCTGCACCACCTGTTCGAGATCACGCTGCTCAACCTCGACCCCGAACTGACGGAAGGGATGCTCTACAACCTGAGTTGGATCGGCTACGACCCCTACGTCGAGCTCCACGGCAAACCGTACCTGGAGCGCAAGGACCAATATGCGCGGGAGTTCCTGAAGAACGACGAGTACATCCCCAAAACCCTCGACTGCGCCTTCGAGGTGAGCGGCAAGAGCGCCACCTTCAAGCACGACCCGAACCGCCCGCTGCAAAACTTCCATCCCGTCTGGGTTGCCCCCGCCGGCAAAGACGCGCTCAACATCGGCCACCTAACCGACGTCCATGTCTCCGCGCGCCAGCATGCCTTCCGCATCAGCAAGGCCAAGTTGATCCCCGGCACATCCCCCGAAATCGGTCCCCTGGTCAACGCCAGCTACGACAATCTCAAAGACCTGATGGACCAGTTCGGCAAGGACGGCAACATCGACCTCCTGGTCTTCACCGGCGACCTCATCGACTACGGCCGCA
>OFHG01000129.1_pt1 | contig 33445 bp, 33 predicted proteins | sample 1521931 | NCBI WGS metagenome assembly OFHG01 (sample SAMEA2468438, study PRJEB22500) | soil metagenome | biome: Glassland; feature: Farmland; material: Clay | place: Australia | collected 2013-01-31 | depth 0.55 m
GTAGCTGGCGGGCCAGGGACTCGGCCACCAATGAGGAATCGACGCCGCCGGACAGGAACACCCCCATCGGGCGGTCCGCCAGGGCGCGCAGCCGGAAGGCATCGTCGAGCAGCTCACCCAGCGCGGCATCGCGCTCCTCGGGTGCCCAGTCGCGCGGCTGGTCCGGCTCGGGCAGCTGGAAATACCGACACGGCCGCAATGCCGTCTCCCCCTGGCGCAGCACGGCATAGCAGCCCGCCGGCAGCTGGCACACCTCCTTATACAGGGTGGCCGGCGCCTCCACGCGCATCGTCAGCAGGATATCGTGCACCGCGGCAAGGTTCGGGGTCAGCCGCCAGTCGCCGCGCTCGAAGGCGCCCAGCGTGGAGGCCAGGCCCACGCGCCCATGCTGCTCGCAGACGAACAGCGGCTTCTCGCCGAACGGATCGCGGGCGACGATGAGCGTGCGATCGCGGGCATCCCAGAGCACGACGGCGAACATACCGTTCAGCAGGCCGAACATGCCCAGTCCGAAGCGCCGGTACAGATGCGGCAGCACCTCGGTGTCGGTGTCGGAGCCGAACACCACGCCGTCCTTCTCGAGCTCGGCGCGAAGCACCGGATAATTGTAGATGCAGCCATTGAAGGCGATGGTGATGCCGTCGACGGTCATCGGCTGCCGGCCGCGCGTATCCGGGCCGATGATGGCGAGCCGGTGATGGATGGCCGAGAATCCGTCGAGCGCCACCTGCCCCCGATCGTCCGGGCCGCGCACCGCCACGGCCTCGGCCATGCGCGCCAGCTCGTCTTCCCCGGCCCTGCCGCGGATGGCCACGAACCCGCACATCAGCGCCCGCCCATCCCTATACCCGCCCTGCGTCCGACCGTGGGTCGGGGTGCCGGCCCAGCACGCCTTCGAGGTCGGCGATATGCGCCGCCCACCCGAGTGGCGCCCGCATCGGGGCGACCCGCTCCAACCCCCTCTGCACCCATTCCTCACGGAAGGCCGGCTGCAGCATCGAGGACATTGCCTGCCGCCAGGCATCCGCGTCGTCGGGCGGACACATCAGCGCCTCCCCACCCGTCGTTTCGCGCAGCACCGGGATATCCGCCACGATGGCCGGCGTCCCGCAGGCCATGGCCTCCAGGGGGGGGAAGCCGAAGCCCTCGGCAAGGGACGGGAACAGCAGCGCCGTGGCCTGCCGGTACAGCACCAGCAACGCCGCATCGTCGATCTGCCCGACGAAGCTGACGCGGGTGCCAGCACTCGGATAGGCGGCCAGCAGGCGTCGTTCCATGTCGGCGCGCACGCCGGCACAGACCAGGCGTGGCCCCTGTCCGCCGGCGAACAGCCGCATCAGCAGCTCGAGGTTCTTGTGGGGAAGACCGTTGCCGACATACAGGAAAAACGGATCGCCTTGCTGCCACGGCGGCGGACCGGGCGACAGGCGCGCCTGCAGCGCCGAATAGCGTACCCGGCCGGCCGGTAGCGGATGGCTGACCAGCGCCTCGCAGGCCTGCCGCGAGTCATGTGAAACGAACCAGGTCAGGCGCGCCGCCGCCAGCGCCCGCTGCAGCCGCCAGCGCGCCGCCAGCCACCGTGCCGGATTCCCGCGGCATGCGGGATGGGTCAGATACAGGACATCGTGCACGGTATGCACCAGCGGGCAGGGCATGGGAAGAAGCGGCAGCTTCGGATAGGGACTGATAAACAGGTCAGCCCCCCTGGCCAGGCGCGGCCAGGCGAGCTCCGGCAGATGGGGCAAGTACACGCAGCCGACCCGCGCTGCCAGCGAGGCGGGCAACGCGCATGCCTTGTGCAAGGCCACCGTGACATGCCAGTCAGCATGCACCTCACCGATGGCAAGCAGCAGGCCCTCCAGGAAGCGTCCGATGCCGGTACGCCTTCCGGCCACGAACTCGCGCCCGTCCACCAGGATACGCAGGCTCAATCCTTACGCTCGCGCAGATCGGTGCCCACCTGGCCGGGATGCGGATGCATCACGCCGGTGGGACCCAGCCTGTATAGATTCAGTGTATGCCCATCGTCACCGGTGAACTGCTTCACCAATACAAGACGGGAAGGGACTTTGCCTGCAAACAACTGTGCAAACGCCTCGGGGCGGGCCATCGAGAAGCGACGATTGTCCACGACCAGCCAGTCTCCCGCCCGCATGGGCTTGATGAACGCATCGATATCGGCGTCTTTCGGCAATGCGTGGGCCTTCATGCCGGCATAAAATGCCACCCACGGCTTGCGGCTCCACACCCATGCCCCCTCGCGTGAAGCATGGGTGCCATGGGTGCCCAGCCATATCCCGGCAGAACGCACGGTGATATCGCCATCGCCCTGGCGCCTGATATGCAGGGCCGAACCGGCCAATAAAACGACGGCGCATATCAATATGGCGATACCGACCGGACGTTTCCATTGAAGCAGGTACATCGCCCCTGCGCCAGCCCATGCAAGGAAGACCGTTGCCCACGGCAACATAATCCTCGCGTCAATGAGAAACGTTAGGCTGGGCAGATAGATCAAACTGACAACCCAGATGACATCCATGTCGCGGCTGCCGGATGCGAACAGACCCAAAGCCAGGAAAAGGGTCAAGATCACGGGGAATTGTTCTGGCCACATGTATTCGTGTATCAGATAGCCATTGATGCCGATCCGCTTCACGGTGGCCCACGGATCGGAGAACCAGAATGAAAGCAGTCCTGTTGGCACATGCGCGGTCAGAGATCGCACGTCCTTCTCTCTCGCGGCATTAAAGTCGTGCTTTCCGACCGCCATTGCCCCGCGCACGTTGGCCCCGGTCTTCATCGAAATCTGCCAATGCCCTGTATGCCTGTGCAGCATGATCACATAGGGTGAATAGATGGCGAAACAGGCGAGCAAGACCAGCCATGGTCCAACGGAGAGAAGCCTTTCCCTGCAGCGATAAATGATCCACAACGGAAGAACCACCGCCCCCACAAGCAGTTCCGGGCGACTCAATGCAGTCAAACCCAGCGATATGCCGGCACCTAGCAGGACGATCACGCGGTGGTCGGGCCGTTTGATCGCGCGCGAGCACAATGCAATCGATAAGAAGAACCAAAAGGCGCCTGCCGGTATGGATTTGATGGCTGTTCCATATTTCACCCAGAGAGGAAGGCAGGCGTAAAACAGCAGACCCAGCATGGCCGCGGGAACCGAAACACAGCGCCTGAATACAGCGTACAACGGCATGAGTAACAACATGGAAAAGATATATGACGTCCACTGGCCTGCCTGCACCCAGTCCAGGCCGGTCAGTTTCTGAAGCAAGGCGACCCACATGGAATAGCCGGGAGGGAATACCGGATTAAAGAATGAAAACCCGGTGCCGATGTTTTTTGCGATTTCGATGTAGCCGACGCCATCTGTGGATATCACGCGATCAGGCGCACCTATAACGAGAACTCTTAATATGGCGGCAACCAACGCCACGCCGAGAAAAAGCCAAATTTCGGTCGAACGCCGCATTTGCTGCGGCCCTATGAGCGGCCTCAGGTGCCCCCTCCCCATATCAACGGTTGTTTCCGGCTCTTTCTCCGAATTCATGTCATGGACATCCTATATGCGGCCGTCATTGTATATTGTCTTGATCGGCCACATTTCGTTATCTACCCGGCACGTCATGGCAGACCTTAGTCAGCATCTTTCCCCTCGGCATACAGCATATCCCGATATACACGCATCACTGCTTGCACATGCCGATCAAGTGAGAAATCGGCAGCGCGGCGGCGCCCCTGGTCGATCAGCCCTTCCCGGAAGCTATCATGCGTCAGCACCGATCGCAGGGCATCCGCCCATGCCGCCGGCGTATCCGTATCGACCAGCACACCGGACACCCCATGCGCAATGATCTCGGCCGGGCCGCCGGCGTTCGCCGCTACGATCGGCACACCGCTGGCCATGGCCTCGACGACGACGCGCCCGAACGGCTCCTGGCGCGAGGCCAGGACCAAGGCATCGGCGATCCGGTACCAGCCGGAGACGTCGTCACGTTGGCCTAGCCAGTGGATGCGCTCTCCGCATGCCATGGCTACGGAGCGCCGCTTCAGCGCCACCATCCACGCCGGATCTGAGGGGTCGGCACCACCCAGCATAACCAGGTGCAGCCCCGGCACCGTCTCCGTCAGCCGCGCAAACGCCTCCAGTACCAGATCATGCCGCTTCCATCGCGACACACGCGCCACGCACAGCACGATGCGTTCGTTGCCGATGCCGGGCGGCCGCGCCACCGCCGCAGCTTTGGGCGGCATGGTGATGCCGTTATAGATGGTCTCGACCTTGCCGGCGAAGTGCGGCGCAAAGCGTCGGGCCGTAGCATGGCTGTTCGCCACAATGCGCCGGGCCAGGCGGGCGATCAGCCAGTCCAGCCTGCGATCCCGCTCGATGATCCGGCAGTGGAACAGCATCGGGATGCCCAGCAGACGCCCGGCGATCCCCGCATAGACGGCCGCCCGCGAATTGTTCGCATGCAGCAGGTCCGGACGCTCGGTCCGCAGCCAGGCGAGCCAGCGCCACAGGGCTGGCAGACTGGCAAGACCCAGCTTCGGCATGGGCAGGCGCACCACCTCGATGCCATGCGCCTTCGCCGCCTCGGCCAGCGGCCCGCCGGCCGGCACGACAAGCAGCGGCCGCCAGGGTGGAGACAGGTGCGCCATGAGCTCCAGCAGCGAATGCTCGCCGCCGCCGACGAAATCGTCGAAAAGCGACACGAACACGATCCGCATGCCGGCTCCGTCCCCCCTCTTATTCATCATGGGTGGATGCCCGACGCTGCCGGTCCCAGGCATGAACGTGGATAAGGAACACGCCGAACGCCGCCATCAGGCTTAATACCAAGCCATGCATCCCTTCGCGGAACCCCTGCTGCACAATGTATTTTTCGACGAATTTCCAGGCCGGTCGCGCCACGATGTGGATCCATGCGCGGATGCCATCGAAGCATCGACCGCGCCGACGAATCTCCTCGGCATCCAGGCGCGCGTAACGCTGCATCTTTTCCAGATGATGGAAAATATCCCGGTAGGGGACATGCAGGATATCGCCCGCCAGCAGATCTGCCCTGCCCTCCAGCAGGATCTCCTCATGCACAAGTTTGGCATTGAAGCGACCACGCCCTCGCCTGAAGAGGCGCAGGATGGGGACATACCAACCGCAATAGCGCATGGGCCTGCCCAGGTAATCATTGAGCCGATAGATGGTATAACCGTCGGCCAGCGTATCGGAGGGAGCCTGCATCAACTGTTTGAGCGATGACTGCAATGCTTCCGACAGCCATTCATCGGCATCGAGCGACAGGATCCAGTCGCCGCTCGCCTGCTCGACGGCAAACTGCTTTTGTTCGCCGAAACCGGCAAAACGACGGGTGATGACCTTGTCCGTATAACGCAGGGCAATTTCACGTGTACCATCGGTACTGTCGGAATCGACAACCACGATTTCATCGGCAAAGGCCACCGAATCAAGGCAGCGGGCGATGTTGGCCGCCTCGTTGAAGCTGATCACCACGACACTCAGGCGGGCCATCGCTACTCCAAACCAGCCCACAGCCACGGATGATCAGCGAATGGAGCCTGCGGGAAGGTCGAACGAAGCTGGGAACCCATACTGTTGTCGTTCCCTTCGCCGATGGCCGACTTGTGTTGCTCATCGCCGAGCATGCCTTCCCTCCCGATAAAAATCTGCTCATTCCTCGGCTGACGATACAGCGCCTTATCCTTGTCGTAGTGACCAGAAAGGACAAACGCCGCCGATACGCTCATACCCGCGACATCATGGCACGGAAACGACCCACATCGAGGCCGAGATCCATCACAATCTTCACCAGCGGTGCTGCCCACACGGCAGATTTCGGTGGCCCGGACAGCGCCCACGCCCAGCGCAATCGCCAAACCACGACCCCCACCCAGAGCACCATGCAGAGGCCGGGCAGCCAGATGCTCGCCAGCCCCAGCAGCATGCAGGCGGCCAGTTTGACTATCATCGATGAGCGCAGCAGATAGCGGCGATACGCCGAAAACGATAGTTTGGTAAACCCCGCACATTCCATCTGGAACTCGGCCATGCCTCGGCGCACAAACCAGCGCCAGATGGCTGGCAGCGAGCCGCGGGCCGCATGCCTCACCATGGCCGCCGGCACAAATAGCAACCGGCCGCGGTCGGCAACGGGCTGGGCCAGTAAATAACCCTGCCCGCCAAGGCGGGCCGCTTCCGGAAAGCCGCCGGCCTGCAGCACCGCCGCGCGGCGGTAGGCGGCGTTCAGCGTCGACACCTCACGCGTATCCTGGTTCCGGCCACAAGCCTGATGCACGCGGCTGATACCACCGCCCGGAAAGCCGAGCAGGCTCTCGGCCCAGCCGACGGCGCCCGTTCCCTCCGGGACCGTCACCCCGCCCTGCACACCCCACACGCCCGCATCCGAGAATGGTGCCAGTAGTGCCTGCAGCCAGTCCGGAGCCACCCGACAGTCATCATCGACAAACACAACCAGTTCGTGACTTGCATGTACCATTGCCTGGTTGCGTGCATAGGCGATGCCGTGGTTCTTCACCGGCAACGGCACATATTTTACCCCCTCGGGTGGGCGGGGCGCATCGGTCTCTTCCACCACGACGATCTCGATCGTCCCCGGATAGTCCTGCGTCTGAAGATCGGCCAGCAGCACATCAAGCATCTCCCGGCGGTCCCGGGTACAGATCAGCACGGAAACACCGCCGCTCATCATTCCAGCCACCGGCGCAACGCCTGTGCTCGCAACGGCCATGTATGCCGTCCGGCCTCGTCGACCCGGCCCTGTGCATAGTCCGGCCCTTCTTCCAGGGCAAGTCCGATTTCCTCGGAGAACCCGGCCGGACCATCCGATATCCGGATATGTTCCGCGAACTCCAAGCAACGTGGATGGGGAGACGACACGATCGGCAGCCCCGTGGCAAGGTATTCGTACAGCTTTGTCGGATCGCCCGCCGAGGTCACCTCGACGCGATACAGCAACATGCAGCCGTCGACATGCTGCAAGTAGCTCGGAATCTCCTCATAACGAACCCGGCCAAGCAAATGGATATTGGCGGGAAGATGATCGGGAATGTTTTTCTCGCCGCCCCCGCCCAGCATGCAGAAAGAGATGCCGGGATGCTGCCGGGCCGCATGGATCAGCCAGTCCCAGTGTATCCAGTTCGGATTGCAGCTGCCGACGTGCGCCATCCTGGGTGCGGGAATACCCTTCAGCCGATCGGGCTCGCCAACTCTCCGACCCAAGGCCTGCAGAAACGCATCCGAGACGGCATTGGGCAGATGCAGGCAGGGAAGCCCAAGCGCCTCTGCCTCATGGGTGAGTTCTGCGCTGACCGCGATCACGCCATCCACATGCGCAAAGATACTGCTCGCATCGGTCCTCGACTGGCTCTCATCGCCAGCCGCCACTGCGTATGCATGCCATTTTTCCGTCCAGTCAAAATAGCATCGGTAGCCGGCTTGCCGGATCAGATCGGCAAGATAGACATCCTCCGGATCAGAAAGAACGAATCGTGTCGCCGTATGGTCCGGACCGCAGGCCAGCTGCCTGCGAATCTGTCGCCAACGCAACACCTGGTTCCATCTCCGGACCATGGCAAAGCGCTGAAATGGTAGCAACCGAATCGGAGTCAGAACCGACATCCCCGTTTCCGGATGCTGCCAAAACCGAGGATAATGTTCTCCACCCCACAGGGGTTGCGCGGCGTTGACCAGCAGCACTGAGGTACCGGGCAGAGCGGACACCGCCAATGGCAACAGCACCTTCCGTGCCTTGCGGGCATCCCACCATGAATTCTTGCTGACGTATACGAGCCTCATGATAAGCCGAGCACCTCACGATACCCCTCGATCATCGCCTGTCGGGAGAATGCCCCGGCATCCGCAAAGGCCCGGGCCACGAGCCGATCCCGCAGCTTCGGATGCCGCAGCAACGCGGACCAGGCATCCACAAACGCCGCCTCATCGTCCCACTCGACCAGGCGGCCGTTGACGCTGTCATGGATCACATCCGTTAAACCGGCACTGTAACCCCGCATCGCGAGTACCGGCGTTTTCAGGCTCATCGCCTCAAGCAGGGTCAGGCCGAAGGTTTCCCAATCGGATGCCTGCACCAGCACATCCGCGCGCCGGATGTAGGGATATGGATTCGCCTGGTGTCCCACGAACAGACAACAGTTCGCCAGCCCCAGCTCTCCGGCTAGCCGCTGCAGCTCGGTACGGCACACCCCGTCACCGACCAGCAGCAGCAGCACGTCCTCCCTTTCCGGCAGACGGCTAAAACAACGCAGCAAGCGGTCGACCCGTTTGTCCGGCCGCAGGCCGCCAACATATACGCATAGCCACCGGTACCGCCCCTCCAGGGCGGGAATATCCTCATCGGCCAGCATACGTATCTCTTGCGCATCGAGGCCGTTGTGCACCGTCCGCACGAATTCCGGGCAAATGGACGGCACGGCCTCGAGCAGCTCGGCACGCAGGGCCTGGCTGGGCACGATATGATGCAAAAAGCAGGGCAGGTAACGCTGCAGGCGTTCCCACTCCTTTCCAGGGGCCACGGCTGAGACCGAGAGATGATGCACCAGCACCGATTGTGCCGGCCGCAGCGATGCTGGAAGCCAGTGCAGCGCCGCACCAGCGGCGATGCCCCACTGGTAGTTGAACACCATCAGGATCTCGGGGCGAAGCACCAGGATGTGCCACAGGATTTGCAGGCGGTTGGCCCAGAACGCCCCCCTTTTCCTGTGTCCCCGTAGCCGGCCGGCAACGGCCACGAACCGCTTCAGTTCCGCAAAGAAACGACCTTCCGTCCGGGCCGGCAACACATGGATTTCCAGCGAGTCCGACAGACCCTGCAAGGTGGCACACACCATACGCTCCGTACCATTGTCCGCCGCGAAATTTGCAACGGCCAACAGCCTGCGCCTTCGCTCCGGACTGGATGCCTTGTCCTGCAGTGTCATCGGACGGACCTTTTGAGCACAAGGATCGTCCAGTAGGGGAATCTTCGAAGACCCGGCACCCGCGCCCAGAAGCGATCCATACGCGGGGATTCCAGGATACGCTGCAGGGTGGGAATCCGCGACAACCACTGGGGAAACAGGTAGCGCACCCCATCCCTATTTTGCAGACAGAACCCGCACGTCTCCAGTTGCGACTCGAGACCGGCGATGGACTGGAAGCGGTGCTCAAACCACGGGATGTCCATGGGCGTGAATTCCCGGTAATGCTCCTGCGCATCGCAATAATAGGGCCTCTGATCCTTCCACATCTCATACCAGGATCTGAGGGTGACATTGGGAATGGAGATGATCCAGTGGCCTCCGGGCCTGAGTACCCTCGCCACCTCCGCCATCACCGCCTCCATGCGAGGAACATGCTCGAGCACCTCCATGCAGACCACAACGTCGAAAGAGGCATCGGCGAAGGGAAGGCAGCCGCCGTCCGCGCGGATCAGCCGCAGGCCTTTCTCCACGGCCAGAGACAGCCGCTCCGCGTTCAGATCGACCCCGATCCCGCGCAGCCCGGTTGCCTCCAGCAGCGCGCCCTCACCGCATCCAAGATCGAGTACATGGCCTTGCCGGTGAAGATGCCGAAGCCAGTATGCCATGCGCTGCAGCAAGGCATGCGGCCAAAGCCCCGGCCGATAGCGATCCGGCGAGGCATGCCCCAACGGATCGGATACGGGTTTCTGTGCAGCGCTGCTCATGCGTTCACCATCATGGCGCGAATCTCACGCAGAAACCCCCGTTCCCTGACCCACACGAGCAGCCCCCAGGTCACCAGGAATCCCAGCTCTGCCATACGGTGGATATTTTCGATATCCGACCTACCCTGCAGTATCGCCCACACAAGCACGAAGGCGACGCCGCCCGGCAACAATCCCTTCCACATCTGTGCCAGGGCATGATGCACGACACCTGGGGCATCCTTTTCCACAGCCCGGACGTGCAGGATCAGGCTGAGCACGTACACGACCAGCAAGACCCAGGCGGCACCGAGAATGCCGAAAACATGCACGGCTGGCACGATACCGGATGCAAACACGATGAACTCCATCCACTTCATGCGATGCATCGCGGCAGTACGCCCCCGTGCCATCAGTACCGGCCCGAACACCGTGGCCATGCCCCGTACCCAGCCCATGGCCAGCAGCACCAGCAGCACTGGCACCACCGGCAGCCATCGACTGCCAAACCCCAGTTCGATCACCTGATCGGGCACAAGCCACACCCCGCAAACCACCGGCGTGAGCAGGCCGGCCATGAAACGCGCGCTGATACCGACCGCCCGCTTCAAGCGTTCGATATCCGCCTGAATCTCCGAAAGCGCGGGAAACAGTACGGTGTTGAATAACTGGACCAGTTGGCTGGTCAGGATGCCGGCCAATGAAAAGGCTACGCCATAATAGCCGAGCTGTTCGGTCCCCAGCAGTTTGCCGACGACCAGATCATCCATATTGGTCATGGCAAAAATCAAAGCCCCCGCTCCTAGCAGATGTCCGCCGAACCGCCAGATATCACGCATAGCCACCCGACTGAACACCAGGCGCGGCCGGTAATCGTGCACGAAATACGATGCCGCGGCCGATGCAAGCGAACCTGCGAGTAGCCCCCCGAAAAGCGCTTGGACACCAGCCTGCCAATACAGTGCCAAGCCGATCGCCGTCAGCGTGAATGCCGTTTCCCTCGCCAGATCGACCAAGATTCGGCGCTTGAAATCGAGCTCGCGCTGCAACAACGCCCCGCTCAGGCTTTCCAGCCCGCGGATCAGTGGAATCAGCGCCGCCCAATGCAGCCATAATGTTAGTTCCGGCCGCGCGAAAAAATTGGCAGCAACAGGTGCCAGTAGCCAGCAACCGGCAGCCAGGAGCAGGCCCCGCATCCAGTTCAGATGCCAGGCAGTATGCAAAAACGCGGCATCGGGATCGGTGCGCTGGATGATTGCGGCAGTAATACCGACATCCGATAAGGCCCACAGGCTGCTGACCACCAATGTAATCAGCGCCATCAGGCCAAAGTCGTCGGGAATAAGCAGATGGGCCAGAATGCCTAGACGGAACAGCCCAGCCAACCGGGCCAAAATGAACGCTAGCATGACCCAGGCCCCGGCGTGCATCACCTTGCGGGCCAGGCTCATCACATTACCTTTGCAGGCTCGCAGACGGGTTCAGGGATGCCGTTCCCAGCTCACCCGTTGGCTCAGCGCCATGCCCAGGGTGTATTCGTCCAGATACTCCAGTTCACCGCCCTCCGGCACGCCGCGGGCGATGCGCGAAACCCTGACCTCGGAGGCCTGGTAGCGGCGCGCCAGGAAATGGGCGGTCGCCTCGCCGTCGACGGTGGCGCTGGTGGCGAGGATCATCTCCTGCACCTCGCCGTCGGCCACGCGCTGATCGAGCGAGGCCAGGCGCAACTGCTCCGGTCCGATACCGTCGACCGGGCTCAGTCGCCCGTGCAGCACATGATAGCGACCATGAAAACCACCGCTGCGTTCCAGCATCAGCACATCCACCGGTTGTTCGACGACGCACACCAGCCCATTGGCGCGGCGTTCGCTGGCACAGATGGCGCAGCTCCCATGCTCGGCGAAACTGCCGCAGCGCTCGCAGAAACCCATCTGACGATGTAAATCGGCCAGGGCCCCGGCCAGCTGTTCAACCTCGCCCTCCGGCTTGCGCAGCAGGTTCAGCCCCATGCGCAGCGCCGTCTTCGGGCCGATGCCGGGCAACCCACCCAGCATCTCCACCACGCGCGCCAGCGGCGCCGGCATGCCGGGAAAACGGTTCATCAGAGCGACAAACCCGGGGGCAGCGGCATGCCTGAGAATGCCTCCTTCTGCCGGGCGGCCATCGTATCCTCGATCTGCTGCATGGCGGCATTGACGGCCGCCGCCACCATGTCCTCGACCAAGGCCTTGTCCTGCTCCTGCCACAGCGCATCATCGATGTCGATACGGCGGATGCGCCGATCCCCGGTCGCCACGATGCGCACCATGCCGTTGCCGGCCTCGGCGCTGACCTCGGCCTTGGCCATCTCCTCCTGCATCTGCTGCATCTTCTCCTGCATCTTCTTGGCCTGATGCATCATTTTTCCCATATTCATCATGACGTTCGCGTCTCCTGTTCCACGTTCTGAGTTCTGTGACCTTACTCGAGTTCGGTCCCGGCCGCATCCGAATCCTCATCCTGGACACCGGGCGGGCGAACCCGCACGAGTTGCGCGCCCAGCTCCTGCACCAGGGTCTGCACATGCGCATCGCCCTCGGCCCCCTGCCTCAGCCTCGCCTCCTCGTCCGCAGCGCGGCGCACGCGCGCCTCCGACAGCGTCTCCCCCTCATGCTCGTCCTTGGACTCCCAGAAGACCTCCCGCCCCAGCCATTCCGAGAAGGCCATGCGATCTGCGTGCGGGATCGCGCGCTGCTGATGCGCATCCAGCCCGAGGCGGACCTTATCCCCGAAATGGGCGCAGACCACATGGTCGAGCATGGCCGCCACGCCGGGCTTCAATGCCGCATAGGCGGACACCACCGCCTCCCAGCCGTCGTACCTGGAACCGGGCGATCCCTGGCGGGCCAGCGGCAGGTCGCTCTCGGCCACATCCGTATCTGTCGTTGGTATCGAGGCCTCGGATGCCTTGGCCTGCGGCTTGACGGCAGGCTCGGCATCAACCGCCTCGGGGGAAGCGGCTACCCTGGCAGGCGCGGCCCTGGCAGGCCGGGCCGGCGCGCGCTCGGCTGCCTTGGGCGCCACTACCGCCGTCTCCGGCCGCGGCGGCGTGCCAGGGGACGGGGTGCCCTGCAGGCGATCGAGACAGGCCAGGCGCATCAGCAGCATCTCCACACCGCGCCTATCGTCGACCCAGCCCAGGTCACGCAGTGCATGCACCACCACCTGGTAGCGCAGGTCGAGATCCAGCGCATCGCGGGCATCCGCCCAATGCGTGAGCCAGGCCCGATGTTCCTCACCCGCCTCGTAATCCAGAAGCCCCGCATCCACCTTCACCAGGCTCAACTCGTGCAGCAGCTCGCCCAGCGCCACCGCCAGCGCCCGCGGCGCATGGCCATGCAGGGCATGGCGCAAGGCGGTCAGCGCCCCTGCCGCATCGGATGTGAACGTCGCCTCGGCCAGCCGCTTCACCTGCTCGGGGCCGACCAGCCCCAGGGCCTGACGCACGTCCGCCGCGGCGATGCCGTCCGGCGCATAGGCCAGCACGCGCTCGGTCAGCGACAGCGCATCGCGCACGCTGCCGTCGGCGGCGCGCGCGATCTCCACCGCCGCCTCGGCCTCGCAGGCGATGCCCTCCTCGCCCAATACATGGGCGAGGTAATCGGCGATCTCGTCGCTGCCCAGCCGGCGCAGATCGAAACGCTGGCAACGCGAGCGCACGGTCACCGGCAACTTCTCGACCTCGGTGGTGGCGAGGATGAACAGCACGCGTGCCGGCGGCTCCTCCAGCGTCTTCAGCAGGGCGTTGAAGGCGCTCTTGGACAGCATGTGCGCCTCGTCGATGATGTAGACCTTGTATTTCAGGCTGGTCGGCGGATAGCGCACCCCGTCCAGGATCTCGCGCACATCGTCGACACCGGTATGGCTGGCCGCATCCATCTCCTGCACGTCGAGGTTGGCGCCGCGCAGGATGGCCGTACAGGCCTCACACGCGCCGCAGGGCTCCCCTTCCACCGGGCTGGAGCAGTTGACGGCCATCGCCATCAGGCGCGCGATCGTCGTCTTGCCGACACCGCGGATGCCGGTCAGTAGGTAGGCATGGGCAAGACTGCCGCCGGACAGGGCATTCTTCAGCGTGCGCACGACGACGTCCTGGCCGACCAGGTCGGAGAAGCGCTTCGGACGCCAGCGGCGGGCCAGCACGAGATAGGACATGCGTCTACTCTACGCGGCGCGAGCTACGACTCAACGGCCATGCCAACAAGGGCGGCATCAGCGCAGCAGACGCCGGGTAGCCAGGCGCACCGCCAGCGCATAGCCGACAGCGGCATAGGCGGCAAGCACGGCCAGATGCAGCCAGGCATGGGTCAGCGGCAGTGTGGTCAGCAGCGGGCGCATCAGTGCCACGGCATGGGTCAGCGGCAACGCCTGCGTCATGATCTGCACCGCATGCGGCAGGGTGCTGATGGGATAGAACACCCCACAGAACAAAAACATCGGCGTCACCAGCAGCGTGAAGTAATAGATGAAGAAATCGTAGCTCGGGGCCAGGGCGCACACGACCAAGGCGATGGCGGCAAAGCTCAGGCCGGACAGGAACACCACCGGCAACGCCAGCCAGGCCGTCGCCGGGGTCTGCACGCCACCCAGCAGCATGGCGACGATCAGGATCGCCGTGCAGCTGATCAGGCTCTTCGTGGCCGCCCACAGGATCTCGCCGGCGACGATATCGGATAGCCCCAGCGGGGTGGCCATCATGCCCTCCCAGGTATACTGCTGGTTCATGCGCGTGAAGGCCGAGTACAGGCCCTCGAAGGTGGCGGTATTCATGGCGCTCGAACACAGGATGCCGCTGGCCAGGAAGGCCATGTACGGGATGCCTCCCATCTTGCCGATGTACAGGCCGAGGCCATAGCCGAGGCCGAGCAGGTACAGGAACGGATCGCCGAAGTTGCCGAGCAGGGAGACGAAGGCGAGCTTGCGCCACACCAAGAAGTGGCGGCGCCAGACGGCGAGCACACGGGCGCTCGCGTTCAATCCCGAAGCTCCCGCCCGGTCAGGCGCAGGAACACGTCCTCGAGGTTCGTCGGCCGGTGCACGAAGCTCAGCCCCGGCACCCCGGCGCAACGCGACACCAGCGGCTTCGCATCCCCGGCGTAGCAGAACCAGGTGTCGGCCACATGCTCGCGCCGCAGATCCAGCCCGTCGCACAATCGCGCCACCTCCGCATCCGACATGCCGCCGCGCAACTCCACCACCTCCGGCTCCACGTGCTCACGCATCAACTGACGCGGCGAACCGCGGGCCAGGATGCGGCCGTGCTCGAGCACCATCAGTTCGTCGCACAGCTGCTCGGCCTCCTCCATGTAGTGCGTGGTCAGCACCAGGGTCTTGCCGCGGCGCTTAAGCTCGCGCAGTCGCTGCCAGATCAGGTGCCGGGCCTGCGGATCAAGCCCGGTGGTCGGCTCATCGAGCACCACCAGGTCCGGATCGTTGATCAGGGAGCGGGCGATCATCAGCCGCCGCTTCATGCCGCCGGACAGGCTGGACACCGGACTGTCGCCACGGGCGGAAAGTTCGGCAAAGGCCAAGAGTTCCTCCGCCCTCGGCGAGGACTGGCGGGGAGCGATACCGAAATAGCGCGCATAGACGATGAGATTCTGGCGCACCGAGAAGTCGGGATCGAGATTGTCCATCTGCGGCACCACGCCGACGCGTGCGCGCACCTCGCGATCACCGGCCGGCCGGCCGAACAGCGTGTATGTACCGCCTGAGACCGGCGACATGCCGAGCAACATGCGGATCAGCGTCGTCTTGCCGGCACCGTTGGGGCCGAGGATGCCGAAACAGATGCCGGGGCGGATGTCGAAATCCACGCCGCAGACGACCTCGCGATCGCCGAAACGCTTGCGCACCCCGCGGGCGCTGACCACCACCTCGCTCATGCCCGCACTCTTTCACAAGTCCCATGGAAACGCACCGGCTACCCCTCACATGATCCATTGCTTTTGCGTTCAGCCTGGATTCAACTGCCGATATTACGTTTGTATATGTATCCCTTCTCTGAATCTGGGATACCCATGAAGGAGCGAGCCATGAAAAGAATGATTGTGATGCTGGCAGCCGCCGGCCTGTTGCTGGCCTGGGCCGGCGAAGCACAAGCTGCCGTCCCCGAGGCCAAGTGCAAGGTGTGTCACACCCTCAACAAGGATGGCATCAACAAGACGGGGCCGAACCTGTTCGGCGTCTACGGAAGCAAGGTAGGCATGAAGGAGGGCTTCCATTACAGCCCGGTGATGAAGACCCATGGCTGGACCTGGGACGAGGCGCACCTGAGAGAATGGGTATGCGATGCCAACAAGGCCGCAAAGAAATTCAGCGGCGATGCCAGTGCCCATGTTCGCATGCCCGCCCAGCACCTGTGCGGCAACAAGGCAGATGCCATTATCGCCTTCCTGAAAACCCTGAAATAAGGCCCGGGGATCGAGAGGCGGCCTGCGCCTCTCGATCCCATTTCCCGGCAAGATTTAAAGCTCCCTGCCCGAAGGGCGATAGATAGAAGGCGGAACCCCATTTTCCGGCAGCCGCATGGGATGGGTATCTCGGAGGAGGGAGCCATGCACGCCGTCATCGAACATGCTCCCTATGGCATCATCACCATCGATGATGACTGCATCATCCAGTCCTTCAATCCCGCCGCCCGGCGCATCTTCGGTTACATGGATACAGAGGTGATCGGGTGCCATTTCAGCATGCTGATGGCCGATTGCCCCCATGCCGGGGATGACGATGCCATGCATCACTGCCTTACATCCGGTCAGCCCAGCGTCGATGGCTGGGAGGCCGAAGGCGTCAGAAAGGATGCCACGGTGTTCCCCCTGCATATCTCGATCAGCGAAACCGAGATGGATGGCAAGCGCCACTTCTTCGGGTTCGTCCAGGATATCACGGAGCGCAAGTGCCAGGAAAAGGAGATCGTGCGGCTGGCCAGCCGGGATCCCCTGACCGGCCTGGCCAACCTCTATACGCTGCTCGCGCAAATGGCCGAAATGACCGCTTCGGATAAGCCGTTCGGCCTGTTCCTGCTCGACATCGCCCGATTCAAGGCGATCAACGAGGTGCTCAGCCATGCCTCGGGGGACCGCGTGTTGAAGGAGATTGGCGCGCGCCTGACGTCGCTGGAGACCGAGCACCAAGGCCTGGTGTCGCGGATCGGTGGCGATGTGTTCGCCGTATGCTGGCCCGGACTGAAGACGCCCAAATCCTTCTTCACCGCCGTCACGCATATGCAGTCGCTGCTGGCCGACCCCATCCAATTGGCCGATTACGCCATCGACATCGAGGTCAGCATCGGTGTCGATGCCTACCCGTCCCAGCTCGACAGCGAACCGGAGAACATCATGCGCCGTGCGGACGTGGCATTGTCCGCCTCCAAGCGTTCGCATAGCGGCTATGCGTTCTATGACCCGGACATGGAGCGTTACAGCGTCGAGCATCTATCCCTGCTGGGAGAACTCAACCGCGCCATGGAGGGAGGGGAGCTGATCCTCTTCTATCAGCCCAAGGCCAGCATGCACGACGGCATGGTCTGCGGCGTCGAGGCGCTGGTGCGCTGGCAGCATCCGGAGAAGGGATTCATGTCCCCGGACCTGTTCATCCCCATGCTCGAGAATACCAGCCTCATCCATGCCTTCACGGCCTGGCTCATCAACGAGGCCATGCGGCATGCGGCTGAGTGGCGGGCGAAAGGCCTGGACCTGACCGTCAGCATCAATGTCGCCGCCAGGAACATCATGAATCCGGACATCGTGCAGCAGATCCGCAGCGGCCTGAAGCGGTGGGACCTCTCCCCCAGGCAGTTGATGCTGGAGATCACGGAGACCGGGCTGATGGCAGACCCCGTTGCCGCCAAACGCATTCTCAGGCAGCTGCATCGCCTCGGGGTCGGCCTATCGATCGACGATTTCGGTACAGGATACTCCTCACTGGCCTATCTGAAGGACCTACCCGTAGACGAACTCAAGATCGACCGGGTATTCGTGCGCCACATGCTGGGCAGCGCCAAGGATGCCAACATCGTGCAGGCCACCATCCACCTGGCCCATTCCCTGGGACTCGAGGTGGTGGCTGAAGGCATCGAGGACGATGGCATGTGGCGACAGCTCGCGGTCTATGGCTGCGACAGGGCCCAGGGCTACCACCTGTCGAGGCCCATGCCATTCGCGGACGTCGAGGCATGGATGGAGAACTACGATGCAGACACCGTGCACCGCCGCCCCGAAGGAGAGCGTCTTGTCCAGAATTCTCATCGTTGATGACAATCCCCTGAACCGGGAGCTGGGCGCCAGCCTGCTCGAGCATGCGGGTCAACAGGTCATGGAAGCGAACAACGGCAAACAGGCGCTGATTGTGGCGCAGGCGGAGCTGCCCGAGCTGATCCTGATGGATCTGAACATGCCGGTCATGGATGGTGAGACGGCCATGCGCCAGCTGCGGGAAATCGATGCGACGAGGCATATCCCGATCGTGGCCGTCACCGGCTACCCGGAACAATGGGAGCGGCAGGCGGCGCTCGACGGGGGATTCCGGGGATACATCGAGAAGCCGTTCCGGCCGGATACATTCGCCGATGATGTGCTGGCCTATCTGCAACCGGCATACTGATACAGGAATGGCCGATGCCGGCCAGTGGCAACCGCACACACCCTAAGGCCTACCTCACCCTCCATTCACCAAAGCGTAACCTTCACCAACCTAAGTTCTGGCGCGTCAATCACATTGCTTAAAACACGCCAGGATGGAGGGCATGCATGGATACCGCCGTCGACCCACAACAACCCAAACGCACGAACCTCGATTTCTTCCTACTCCGCTCCGCCTGGCACGAGCAGGCGGTCCGACTCATGGTCGGCCTCGTCATGGTGATCATCTACTGCTGGATCGCCGCTGGCGTCGTCCATCTCGGCATGCTGCTGTACTCCACCCTCGATACCAACTGGACGAAGCCCGCCAAGATGATGATCACCGAGGTCGTCACCATGCTGGCGGCGCTGGAACTGGTGCGCACGCTGCAGTCCTATCTGCAGATCGGCAGGGTGCGTGTCACCTTCATCCTCGATGCCGCCCTCGTGGTGCTGACCGGCGAGTTGATCGGCCTGTGGTACCGGACGAACTACAGCGGCATGGAGGCCATGCTCAGCGTGGGCGTCATCATCACCCTGGTGGCCCTGCGCATCGTCACCTTCAAATACTCGCCCGACGCCTACGACTGAGCGCGCGTGATACCCGCTCGGTCCACCACCTGCTGGAACCACAGCTCCAGCAGTGCCAGATGCCAGAGCTTGCTGCCGCCCAGCGGCGTCGTGTAGCGATCCGGGGCAGCGAGCAGGCGCTCGACATAGGCGCGATTGTACAGGCCGCGCCGGATGCAGGTCTCCGAGGTCAATAGCTCGCGCATGAAATCCAGGAATGGACCGCGCACGAAGCGCAGCGCCGGCACCGGGAAATAGCCCTTGGGTCGGTCAATGACCGCGTCCGGCAGCAGGCCGCGCGCCATGGCCTTCAACGGCCATTTTCCACCATGCCGCAGCTTCAGCGCCGGCGGCATCGCCATCGCCAGCGTCACCAGATCGTGATCGAGGAAGGGCACGCGCGCCTCGATGCCCCAGGCCATCATCATATTGTCGATGCGCTTGACCGGATCGTCGACCATCAGCATACCGACATCCAACCGCCAGACCCGGTCGAGGAATGCGTCGGCTCCCGACTCGGCCAGCCTGGCCGCCACCAGTTCGGAGGTCACGTCATCGATGGCATGGCGCGCAGCCACCATCTCGAGGTACTCGCCATGCGTGCGATCGAAATACAGGGGCGCGAAGCGTTCGAGATCCGTACCCGCCGCAGCCTGCATCTGCGCATACCAGAAATAGCCGCCGAAGATTTCGTCCGCCCCCTGCCCGCTCTGCACCGCCTTCACATGCCGGTGCACCTGCTCGCCCAATAAATAGAAACCGATATTGTCCTGGCTGAACATCGGCTCGGCCATCTCGGCCACCGCCTCCGGCAGGCGGGCCAGCGCCCCGTCGTTGGCGATGCGCAAGCGGTGGTGCTCGGTACCGAAGGTGCCTGCCACCAGGTCCGAATAGGCGAACTCGTCGCCGGCCTCCTCCGGCGCATCCTCGAAACCGATGGAGAATGTCTTGACCGGTACCGAGGATGCACGGGCGGAGAGCGCCACCAGCAGTGCCGAATCCAGGCCGCCGGACAGCAGCACACCCACCGGCACATCGGCCACCACCTGCCGGCGATACACCGCTGCATGCAGGCCCTCGCGCACGGCCTCAAGCCATTCGCCCTCACTCATGTCCCGGGCCGGCCGCTCGGCCCGAAGCTGCCAATAACGCCACTGCTCCACACCCCCATCCGCATCCACCCACATGGCATGGGCGGGGGGAAGCTTGCGCACACCGACCAGCACCGTGTACGGGGCCGGTACCGAACCGTGCAGCGTGAACTGGTGGTGCAGCGCCACCGCATCGATGGCGGTATCGACGCCGCCGCCGGCAAGCAATGCCTGCGTATTTGAGGCGAAGCGGAAGCGCTCGGGCGTGGCCGCATAGTACAGCGGCTTGATACCGATGCGGTCGCGCGCCAACAACAGCCCCTGTCTGGCCTTGTCCCACAATGCAAAGGCGAACATGCCGGACAATCGCGCCAGCGCCTCCCTGCCCCAGGCATGGTAGGCCTTCAGGATCACCTCGGTATCGCCATCGGAGAAGAAGCGGTAGCCGAGGCCCACCAGCTCGGCGCGCAGCGCGCGGTAGTTGTAGATGGTGCCATTGAACACCAACGCCAGCCCCAACTCGGCATCGACCATCGGCTGCGCCGAATGCGCGGACAGGTCGATGATGGCCAGGCGGCGATGGCCGAGTGCCAGCGGCCCGTCGAGGTGGCTTCCGGTGGCATCGGGGCCGCGGCGGGCCAGGCGCGCCGTCATGCGTGCGACAGCGGCCGCGTCAACCCGGCCGCGATGGTTCAACTCACCGCAGATACCGCACATGGGGCGTAGCCTGTGACGGACGGGCAGGCAAAGGCAAGGATTCGCTGCTGATTTTTGCGCTCAATTCCACGATCAACAAGGCGCCACCCGGACCGGACGTGACCGCAACGCGCCCGCTACCCGCTGCCGCTGCTTCCTTCCGGACCTGACGGGGTTCACGGGAGCTGGCCGTACGGGGCCCGGCCCGGATGGCTAGGGGTATCCGCCGCGCTAGGCGCGGCGAAAGACCTGGCGGAGAGAGAGGGATTCGAACCCTCGGTACCTTTTAGGGGTACACACACTTTCCAGGCGTGCTCCTTCAACCACTCGGACATCTCTCCAGGCGCGGCCACCCATGGCGGGCGACCATCGCGAACGGCGCATGGTAAGGACTGCCCCACGCCTCGGCAAGCAATGCCCGCGTGATAACCCGGCATTGCGGCCTCGCCCCGAATCGGCTACCGTGCGCCGCACTTGGCCGATGTGCACTGGTCTCACGCGGCGAACGGTCCGGTATCTTAGCTCCCAGCGGAATCCGTACATTAAAAAAGAACACCGCCCAGACCGGTCCGGGAACCTCCTGGCGGGCGCGTGTCGGAGCCATTCAATCATGAGTTTTGAAAATCTCGGTCTTTCGGCCGACATCCTGCGTGCAGTCAACGAACAGGGCTACACGCATCCCACCCCCATCCAGGCCCAGGCCATCCCCGTGATCCTGGACGGACACGACGTCATGGCCGCGGCCCAGACCGGCACCGGCAAGACGGCCGGCTTCACGCTACCCATGCTGCACCGCCTGATGGCCAAAAGGCCCGAGGGCCGCCGCCCGGTGCGCGTGCTGGTGCTGACGCCGACGCGCGAGCTGGCCGCCCAGGTCGGCGAGAGCATCTCGACCTACGGCAAATACCTGCCGCTGAAGTCCACGATCGTGTTCGGCGGTGTAGGCATCAACCCGCAAATCGATCGCCTGCGCCGCGGCGTCGACGTGCTGATAGCCACCCCCGGCCGCCTGCTCGACCTCGTCGGCCAGAAGGCCTGCGACCTGTCGCAGGTCGAGACCCTGATACTCGACGAAGCCGACCGCATGCTCGACATGGGCTTCATCCACGATATCCGCAAGGTGCTGGCGCTGCTGCCGAAGGATCGCCAGAACCTGCTGTTCTCGGCCACCTTCTCCAACGAGATCAAGCAGCTTGCCTCCGGCATCCTCAGGTCGCCGGTGCTGGTCGAGGTGGCGCGCAACGAGACCTCGGCCATCATCACGCAGGTCGTGCACCCGGTCGACAAGGCGCGCAAGCGCGAAATGCTCTCGCAGCTGATCAAGACGCAGGACTGGCGGCAGGTGCTGGTGTTCACGCGTACCAAACACGGGGCCAACCGCCTGGCCGAACAGCTCGGCAAGGACGGCATCACTGCCGCCGCCATCCACGGCAACAAGAGCCAGGGAGCGCGCACCAAGGCGCTGGCCGATTTCAAGGCCGGCGCCGTGCGCGTGCTGGTCGCCACCGATATCGCCGCCCGGGGCCTGGACATCGACCAGTTGCCGCATGTGGTGAACTTCGAACTGCCGAACGTGGCCGAGGACTATGTGCACCGCATCGGCCGCACGGGGCGTGCCGGCAACAATGGCGAGGCGATGTCGCTGGTCTGCATCGACGAGCACAAGCTGTTGGCCGGCATCGAACGCCTGATCAAGAAACGTATTCCGGTGGTGCAGATTCCAGGCTTCGAGCCGGACCCGTCGATCCCGGCAGAGCCGATCATCAACGGTGGCGGCCGCAGGGACCATCAGCCCCAGCAGGCACGGCGCCACCCCGCCCCGGCCGGCCAGAGCCGGCCACGCCAACGGCAACGCAGCCGCGCCTATTGATGCCTCGATGGCAGAGCCCCGGCATCCGGCCGGGGCGAGGGCCTTTCACATTCATTTCGATGGCGCCGATACGGCCATTTTTTTGCCCTGCAAGGCTTTGTGAGCGTGGCCTGCTTGTTGCAGGCAAGCGAATGATAACGCAGCAGGACGGAAAAATGGCCTATCCCTGAAGGGCTGCGTCAGGAATCGAGCCACTCGGCGTTGCTCGGGATTCGTTTGGAGATACCAAAAGTCATCCCTCGCGCCTTGATTGGCTCGATTCCTGGCAGCAGCGGCAACACCGAAATGAATGTGAAAGGCCCTAGTACAGCGTCGGATAATCCGTGTAGCCCCCGGCATTGCCGCCATAGAAGGTGGATGGATCCGGGGTGTTCAGGCCGGCATCGCGGCGGAAGCGCTCGACGAGGTCCGGATTGGCGAGGAACGGGATGCCGAAGGCGACGAGGTCGGCCTCACCATGGGCGATGGCGGCCATCGCCCGCGCCTTGTCGTAACTGCCGTTGGTCATGTAGGCGCCCTGCCACAGGGTGCGCAGCTTCCCGAGATCGAAGGCAGGGCCGGCGGCCCCCGGCATCTGGTTACCCATTTCCGTCACGTGCAGGTAGGCCAGCGGAAAGGCGGCCAGCTGGCGCACGAGATATGAAAACGTCGCCTCCGGATCCGAGTCGCGCATATCGTTGAACGGCTGCAGGGGCGAGATGCGCAGGCCCACGCGCCCGGCATCGAATGCCCCACACACCGCCTCCACGACCTCCAGCATCAGGCGCGCCCGGTTCAGCACCGGTCCGCCATAGGCATCGCTGCGCCGGTTGCTGCCGTCGCGCAGGAACTGGTCGAGCAGGTAACCGTTGGCACCGTGGATCTCCACACCGTCGAAGCCGGCGCGCCTGGCGTTTTCCGCCCCCTGGCGGTAGGCCTCGACGATGCCCGGAATCTCGGAAAGCGCCAGGGCGCGCGGCGTCTCGAACGGCTTCGGCCCCTCGTAGGTCATCGCCTCCCCAGCCGGCCGCACCGCCGACGGCGCCACAGGCAGGGCACCGTTCGGCTGCAGCGAGGGGTGCGAGATGCGCCCGACATGCCAGAGCTGCAGGAAAATGCGCCCACCCTCGGCATGCACGGCCTCGGTGACATGACGCCAACCCTGCACCTGCTCCTCGCTGTGGATGCCGGGGGTGTTCAGGTAGCCGATCCCCTGCGGCGACACCTGCGTGGCCTCGGTGATGATCAGGCCCGCCGTGGCTCGCTGGCGGTAATACTCCGCCATCAGCGGTGTCGGTACGTTGCCGAAGCCGGCGCGGTTGCGCGTCATCGGCGCCATGACCATGCGGTTCGGCAGCGGCAGTGCCCCGACCGCCATGGGGGAAAAGAGATCCGCGTCGGCCATGGCCGGCCTCCCTATGCCGACGCTCAGCGGTGCTTGCCGCCCGCCAGCCGGTCCATCAGCGCGAACAACACGCCGGAGATGATGAAGGTTCCCTGCAGGGCCAGCATCCAGCCGATCTGCCGATCATCGATATGGGCGCCGGGTGTGGTCAGGTGCATGAAGGTCTTGAGCAGCTCGATGGCCGAGATGGCGACGATGGAGCCGATCAGCTTGATCTTCAGGCCGGAGAAATCGACCTTGCCCATCCACTCCGGCCGGTCCTCGTGGTTGGCCACGTCGATCTTCGACACGAAGTTCTCGTAGCCGCTGAAGATGACGATGACCAACAGGTTGGCGACCAGGGTGATGTCGATCAGCGCCAGTAGCGACAGCACGACATCGCGCTCCTCGGCGCTGAACACATGCACGACGATGTGCATGAACTCCTGCCCGAACTTGATCAACAGCAGCACCAGGCCGCCGACCAGGCCGAGGTACATCGGCGCCAGCAGCCAGCGGCCGCCGAACACGATGCTCTCCAGGAGCTTCTCGATGGTCTTCAACATCTATGCGATTATCGATGCTACCCATGCAAATGCAAGGGAGGCCAAAGCCTATCGCGTAGCGAGCCATCCGATGCCGGCCATGATCACCAGCGGCACGGCGATGCCGGCCTCGGGGGAGTGGCCGGTATGCACCAGTCCCAGCTCGATGGCCACGACGACGGCGACGAAGCTCAGATTCACCCAATCCCCGAACAGGGTTTTGAAAAAGGCCTTCATGACAGCTCCTCCTGACTGACCAGTTCCGCCTGCACGCGGCGCCGGCGCAGCATGGCTGCCAGCACCAGGCCGCCGGCCACGTAGAAGGCAACCAGCAGCGGCAGGCTCCAGTCGCCGAGCGGCCAGCCCGCAGCGCCGCCGGTGGCCTCGATGGTCCAGAAGGTACCGAAGGCGGTTATCATGCTGCCAACGCCGAATTTGATGGCGTTCTCCGGCACGCGCCTGAGCGGCTTGCGCACCAGCATGCCGACGCCCGCCACCACCAGCAGCGCCAGCAGGGCGGCAGCGACGGCGACGCTCGCATGGTGCCCCTTCATGCCGAGTGCCACGACGATCAGCCAGACCTCCAGTCCTTCCAGGAACACGCCCTTGAAGGCGATCAGCCAGGCGGCATGGCGATCGCCCCTGGCCAGTGCCTCACGGGTCTCCGCGAACTCCTCGTCCTCGTCGTGCATGGCCTTCAGCCCGGCCTGGCGCGCCACCGCCTTGGCCAGCCAGCGTATCCCGAACAGCAGCAGGAAGATGCCGATGACCAGCTGCAGCCATTGCATCTCCAGTCCCAGGTGCAGCACGCCGCCGGTAGCGGCCGTCATCGCCGCCAGTACGAGCAGGGCCGTCGCCGCCGCCCCGGTTGCACGCGGCCAGCCGATGCTCATGCTCACCGCCAGCACGATGGTGAATGCCTCGACCCACTCCACGGTGGCGGCGAGATAGGTCGCCACGAAAATACCCCAATCAAACATGCGTCAGCCCTCCTTGCGATGGATAGATAAACAGATGTGATGCGTCGATATGCAGGTGCACCGCCTGCCTGGCCGGCGGCGCCGACTCCAGGCTGCACAGGGGCTCGCCCAGGCCGGCGATGCGCCAGTAGGCGCGGTAGCTACCGGCCTCGAAGGCGCAGTGCACCAGCTCCGCCGGCACGCCCTCGTCATGCGGACGCACACCGGACGGACGGACGAAGGCGATGCCCATCTCTCCTTCCTCCACGCCCACCGGTGTGGCCGGAAAGAAGCGCCCGGCCAGCTCGATGCCCAGCTGCTCCTCCCGCCGGCAGAGCAGGGCGCCGAAGCCGCCCTGGGCGCCGGTGAAGCGGGCGATGCGGGCGGTGGCAGGTACGGCATACAGCGCCTCCGGCGCATCGGCCTGGGTCAGCACCCCGTGCTCCAGCACCACGACGCGATCGGCCAGGCGCCAGGCATCGACCGGATCGTGGCTGACGAACAGGGCGCCGGCCCCATACTCGCGGGTCAGGCTGCGGATCTGCAGGCGCAGGTGCTCGCGGGTGTCGACATCGAGCCCGGACAGCGGTTCGTCCAGAAGCAGCAGGTCCGGCTTCGCCGCCAGGGCACGGGCGATGCCCACGCGCTGCTGCTGGCCACCGGACAGCTGCTGCGGCTTCCGTCCCGCCATGGCGCCCACGCCGACCTGCTCAAGCAGGGCCATGGCGGCCTTTTTCCGATCCGGCGCACGCGCCGGCAACACCGCCATGACATTCTCCAGGCAGCTCATATGCGGCCACAGCGCATAGTCCTGGAACACCATGCCCAGGCGCCTCCGCTCGGGCGGCAGCCAGATGCCGTCGCGCGGAGCATCGACGACTTGCGAGCGCAGGCGGATGACGCCCTGGTCGGCTGTCTCCAGACCGCCCACAAGCCTCAGCAGCGTGGTCTTGCCCGAACCCGAGCCGCCGATGAGCACGACGAATTCGCCGGGCTGGAGGCGAAGATCGACGCCGGCAAGCACGGGGGTGCCGCCGTAGCGCTTGCCGACCGCCTCAATCTCCAGCAGTGCATTCATGCGGGATGCTCCTTGGCCATCTGCGGCACCATGGCGAAGCGCAGCGAGGCGGCCACGAGGCCGGCGATGGCAAGCGACAAGGCGATGCCGGCCAGGGCCAGACGTGCCTCCTCTGTATAGTGAAATTTTTGGTTGAGGGTAATGATAGCGACCCCCACCGGTGCGCGGCCAGCTGGATAAAGCAATTCAGATATCGGCAGCTCGAAGAACACATGACCGAAGGCCATCGTCCACCCCCACAGAAACGGTGACAACAGCAACGGCGCCTGCACATCCGCGACCCGATTGACCCATGGCATGCCGTGCAAGCGAGCGGCGTCCGACATGCTGGCATGCACTTGCCCCATCGGCGCCTGCATGAAGCGCACCAGCACCGGCACCTGCGCCGCCACATAGGCGATGACCAGCAGGGCGGGCGTGCCGTACAGCGGCAACCATGAACCATTAAAGGCAATGATGTAGGCCGCGCCCAGCACCAGCCCCGGGATCGCCATATTGCCCAGCGTCATCGCGTCCACCATATGTGCCATACTACCGCGCGCGCGCCTTTGCCAGGAGATCAGCAGCATCGACACGGATACGGCCAGCAGGGCGGCGATGGATGCATACAGCGTCGAATAAAGCAGGGTGTGCCACGGCACCGGCACGGACATGTACGGATCAATGTGCCAGAGTGCGGCGTAGATGATGGCTGTCCCCGGTATGGCGATACCGAAGATGAAGAGCGCCGTGGCCGTAACGCCGGCGATGCCCCCCTCTGCGCGACTACAGCTGGGGGGGGCGCTTTGGCGCTGCCGGCCATGCACAAGCGCACTGCCGAAACGTCTGCCGAGATAGAAATGCACCGAGGCGGCACCAGCCGCGAGCACGACCAGGGTCCAGCTGAGCAACGCCGCGTGGGTAAAATCAACAGGCGTCGTGGCCAGGCGCTCGTAGATGGCATAGGTGACGATGGGCAGGTGGATCTGCGCCCCCAGCGTGGCGGGGATGCCGAACGCCTGGATGCTTTCGATGAACACGATGGCGAAGGCAGAGCCCGCCGCCGGCAACAACAGTCGCAGCAATACGGCCCGCCGCTGCCATGCGTCGGCAACATGAATGCGGGCGGCATCGACGATCTCGGTACCGATGGCGCGCCAGCTGCCACGAGCCGCCAGGGTGGCGAACGGAAACCCTTTTAGGCCGAGCAGCAGGATGATGCCCGCCTGACCGAAGAACAGCCGGGCCAGATGCCCATGATGCAGGAAGGGCTGCGAGAACACGATCTGCCAGCCGCTGGTCAGCAGGTAGCTGGGGGTCAAGAAGATCAGCCACAGCGTCAACATGAACAGGCCCTTGCCACGCCAGGCGCGGCGCTCCAGTAGCCAACCGAAGCCAAGGCCAAGCGGCACCGCCACCAGCGTGCTGGCCAGCCCCAGACGCATGGTATTGATGATGGCGACCGGCGACAGGCCGAGGGTCGATGCGTGCACACCGATACCTTCGGCCGGGCCCAGAGCCGGAATCCACGGCATCAACAACAGGCGGGCGATGGGATAGATGAACAGCCCCGCAAACACCAGGAACATCAGGCTGGAGAAAGCGGCTCGCCTGGCCTTATGCACCGAGATCATACTCACTGGCCGATGATCGCCTGGCTAAACCACTGGTTGACCTGTGGCTCGATAGGGCCCCAACGGCTGGGATCGAGGTGCTTGATCGACAAGGTGTCCAGGGCCGGCATGCCCGCTAACGGGTGAGGGGCATCGGTGGTCAACGGCCAGTAGTAACTGTCACCCTCACCCTGGCCTATACGCAGCTTCTGGATATCGGGCCGCATGGCGAAGCGGATGAAACGCTCGGCTGCGGCCTTCGCTTGCGGAGAAATCCCGGCCGCCACGGTCAGCACGCTGGGCAGCGCGAACGCCGGCTTCGGCAGGGCCACCCGCAGCGATGGGTCCTTGGCCGCCAAATACCAGGCGGCCGAGGACTGCGTGATCGCCACCTTGATGTCACCTTCCCTGAGGGCAGCCAACGTAGCCTTGTTCTTGGCATAGACGTGCATACCGTTGTTCTTGAGCTTCATGACGAAGGCCTGTCCCTGCGGCCAGCCGCCGCCCTGCGCCAGCATGCCGGCCAGCATCGGATACATGGGGCCGGAGATGGAGGGATTGTTCATGCCGATGGCACCATGCAGGCTAGGGGCAAGCAGATCCGTCCACGTCGCGGGTGGATGCGCCAGCGTAGCCGGCTGATAGGTGAAGGCCCCGGCCAGGGTCAGGCCCGTCGGGGTATAACTGCCATCGGCCGGGAGAAGGGATTGCCCCAACGCCGTCCATGGCAGGGACGACGGCATGGTATGCGGGGCCGTGAGCCCGGCATGGTCGAGCGCCGCCGCGGCCAGATCGCCGTCGAACCACGCCAGCGTCCAGGCCGGACGGCGTCCCTCGGCTGAGATCTTGGCGAGCAGAGCCCCGGTCGTCAGGCGCACCATTGTGACCTTGATATCGGTGGCGCGGGTGAAGGCCTGGGCCACCGCCGGGCCATAGTCGACCGCAGTGTAGACCACCAGCCCCTGCTGGCTGCGCGGCCACAGGGCCCAAACGCTGCCGCCAATGATGGCGGCGAGCAGAACCACCGGTATCCAAATACGTTTCATATCGATTCTCCCATCGATTCGGTCAGTCTTCGTCGACTTCGCGGAATTCCACCCATACCGACATGTGCAGCAGATGGTGCACCAGCTTGGCCAGCGGCATGGGATAGTCGGCGCTGCGCACGGCCGCGACCGCGGCCCGGTCGAGCATCGGAAAGCCGCTGCTCTGCACCAGATGGGCGTGGCTGACCCTTCCATCCAGATAATCGAATCCGACCCGCGCATGCCCCTGGCGGTGCATCATGCGGGCGGCCGGGGGATAGCGCACCGCGACCTGTACGGCGTCCTTGACCTTGGCCGAGAACAGCGCCATCTCATCCAGGCTGGCCGACACCGCCTGCACCGGTTGCGGCGGGGGCGGCGGCGGCGACTTCACCACCGGCTTCGGCACCGCCGGCTTGGGCACGGGTTTCGGCACCGGCTTCGGCCTCGGGTGATGGACATGATGCACCGGCTTCGGTTTGGGCCTGGGCTGGGGCTTCGGCACCGGCTTCGGCTTGGGTTGTGGTTTCGGCTTGGGCTGGGGCACCGGAGCCGGCTTCGGCGGCGTGGGCTTCGGCTTCGCCGGCGGCAGGGTGACCAGCGAGATATGCATCGGCGCCTTGACCACGGCCGGCACGATCTCGTGCCTGTGGATCAGCCACCAGATGGCGCCGCCGACCAGCATGCACTCCAGCAGCAGGGCGGCGATCATGGCCTTGGGCAGCGCCCCCTGCCCGAGCTCCCGCCCATGGACCGTCTCGACGATCACCGACATCTCAGTTGGCTTGCCTGGCAGCCACGCTGATGTCGGAGACGCCGGCCTTGCGGCAGGCGTCCATGACACCGAGCAGGTTCTGCAGCGATACCGACTTGGCCCCGGCGATGGTGACCACGGTCTTCGCAGGATCCGGCCTGGCCGCGAGCTGCGCCGTCAGATCCGCCAGCGAGACCTTCTTCCCATCCACCTCGATGCCGCCGTCGGCCTGCAGGTTCACCAGCAGCTTGGGATGGGGCAGCGCCTCGGCCGTACTGCTCTGCGGCAGCTGTGAGGAGATGCCGGTGTTCGGGATCATGTGCAGCGTGATCATGATGAAGAACACCAACAGGAAGAACATGATATCGATCATCGGGATGATCTCGATGCGGGCCTTGCGGGTCTCGAAATAGCGCATGCTCAGGCAGCCTCCGCTTCCCGGGCGATCGCGGACACGGGCGCGGCCTTAACGCTACGCGGTGCATCCAGGCGGTTCACCAGCATGACCTTGATGGTCTCCATCTGATGGATGATCAGGCGCACCCGGTTGTGCAAGCCGTTGAAGCAGACCAGGCCGATGATGGCGATGAACAGGCCGCTGGCCGTGGCCACCAGCGCCTCCGCCACGCCGCCGGTGATCTGCGTCGGCGCCGATCCGGCATTACCCAGCACCTGGAAGGAATTGAACATGCCGATGATGGTGCCGAGCAGGCCGAGCAACGGGGCCATGGTGACGATGGTGTCGAGCATCCACAGGCTGCGGTCGATGCGCGGCGCCTGCCAGAGGATGGACTCCTCCAGCAGCTCGGACAGCCGGTTGGGATCGCGGATCTCAGGGTAGCGCAGCGGCACCGACAGCAGGGCGCCGTGCGGATAGCTCTCGGCGTCGAGCAACAGCTCCTCGATGCTTTCCCTGTCCAGGTGATGCAGGGCCGAGATGGCATGGGAGATGGCGCTGCCCTTGTTGATGACCCGCTTCAGGTACCAGGTGCGTTCGATGATGACGGTCAGCGCCACCAGCAATACGAAGCCCATGATATACAAAATGCCGCCGGAGGCGGACGCGATATGAATTAAACGATCGAAACTCATCGGTGTTCTCCTTGCAACATCATATTCGCCAGGGATGGATTCCCGGCGGGGGGTTCGGTCGGCTCGGTCCCATCAGCACGGCTACCCCCATCCATATTTCCCATTCCAGAATAGGCCCTTTCGCCCCCATCCGAGTAACACGCAAAAACCGGCGGGCACGGGGCCCGCCGGCTTGCGAGGAGCCGACGCTTAGATGTGCGCCGACAGGGTCAAGAAATAACTCCGTCCAGGCATCGTCCAATACAGGTTCGTCTGGGCCGAATTCCCTGCTTGCCCAAAGAGAGCGGTGATGGAGTGCTTATCGAACAGGTTATGCACCTGCAGGTTGACTCGGGCGCTTTGCAGCCAACCCGGAGCATCGTCTCCCTTCAGCGTATAACCGAGGGCGGCATCCGCATCGTTGTAGGCATTGATCTTGGCGGTTTGGCCACCGGCGCCGTACTGCTTGCCGATGTACTTGCCGATCACCGACCCGTACCAGCCATACTGGTTGTAGATCAGGCCACCGGCGGCCGTCGAATCCGGCACCTGTGCGATCCACTGGTTATTGTTGTCCTTGGCATCGTTGAGAGAGCCATTGGCGTAAACACTGAAGCCATCACCGACATACACGGTACCCTCTGCCTCGACGCCTTTGTAGGTCGACTTTCCGGCGTTGTAGTAAACCGTGTATCCACCGGACTTGGTGCTGGTAATGACGTTGCTGTTGGTAATGTAATACGCATCGCCCGAAAGGGTCAAACGATCGCTTTGCCACGTCGAACCGATCTGGTAGTTCCAGGTCGTCGCCGGCTGGAAGTTGTTTTGTCCGATCGTGGCCTGGCTAGCCCGCCACAACTGCAGCTTGGGTGCCTGGAAGCCCTCGGCAGCCTGGGCATAGGCGACCCAGCCCGGCTGGATCTTGTAATGGATATCCAGGGCGGGAAGCGCCTTGCTCCAGCTCTTGCTGTAGTTCAATGGCAGACCCGTGTGATCGTTCACCTGGGCATCGATGGTGCGATAGAAATACGCATACTTGACGCCGGGGGTAACGGTCAGATTAGACGTTGGCTTCCAGGCCAATTCCACGTACGGCTGGATGTTATCCAGCGTGTCGTGCATCAGGCGGTTATATATCTTGGCAGTAGCATTAGGATTCGCGGAATTGTAGCTAGCCTGGGGGGTACCGGTGATGTAATAAGGAGAGACGCCGCCCTGTGTCCAGGCCACGTCATACTGGAATCGGTCGTTGTACTGATGATCATACCAGACACCCATGTTGACCGTGCCGATGCTGATCTTCTTGGCCACACGGAAGAAATCACCGATGGAGCGATAGTTCATCTCCATCTTCTGGCCGATGGCGGCATTGGCAAGGGTGCCACCATAGGTCTGTCCGCTAGTAGCACCGATATTCGCACCATTCCTTGACAGACCGCTGGCATCATTGCCGTTATAACCATGATGGTAATAGCCATAGGTGTAGAGCTTGTTGTCCAGGCTCCAGTTGTCGCCCAGATAGGACTGCAAACGGATATACTCGAAGTCCGAGGAGATGTTGTCGTAGTTGTACTTGTAATAGTTTTCCTGGGTCGGGTCGTTGCTCAGGCCCCAGTTGTTGCCGAACTGGGCGATCTGCGCCTTAGAATGACCGACCGGGACGTACTGATGCGTGTGGTTGTACATACCGGAAATCGTCAGCGTCGTGTTATCACTGATCGGGTTGACGAACTTGACAAAGGCGTTCTGGCGCTTCTGCCCGGAGTGGGTCAGATAGCCGTCCGTGCTCGACTTCTCGAAATCGAACAGCGCCGAGCCACCGTTCATGCTCGGCGTGACGCCGGTATCGTACTCGAGGCCGAACAGGTGCGTGTTCCAGCTACCGATGGTCGCATACGGATTGAACGAGGCCACGGGGCTCGGCGTCTTCGAATGCAGGGCGATGGTACCGCCGTACGTTACCTGGCCCACGTTGGCTGCGGTACCCGGGCCGCGATTAATATCGGCCTGAGCCAGGTCATGCGCCATGAAATAGGTGGTTGAATGGTGGGTGAAGTCGTTGGAATCACCCCAGGGCATGCTGTCGAACGTGACGTTGTATTCGCCGTCCTGGAATCCGCGCATCTCCAGATTGGGGTCCTCGGACATGCCAGGGCCGTTCGGGGCGATGCCCATCACGCTCGGCGTGTGCTTGATCATGGTGTCGTAGTTCGCGGTGGGCGCGACGTTGTGCTTGATGTAGTGCTCACCGACCACGGATGTCGGCTGCGACACACTCAACGGCGTTGTCGAAGGCGCCTGATAGGGCGCGGATTTCACCTTCTGCGTGCTAGTGCCGGTCGTGGTGGCGTGCACGGTGCCGATATCGACATTGGACGCAGGGGCGCCCCATGCCAGCGGCATGCCGGCCGCGGACAGGCCAAGGCCGCAACCGAGGGCCGCACGCGCAAGTCATTTT
>OFHG01000130.1_pt1 | contig 33252 bp, 29 predicted proteins | sample 1521931 | NCBI WGS metagenome assembly OFHG01 (sample SAMEA2468438, study PRJEB22500) | soil metagenome | biome: Glassland; feature: Farmland; material: Clay | place: Australia | collected 2013-01-31 | depth 0.55 m
GTCTCTACCTGGGCCTGTGGCATGTGGTCGCGCGGCACGCGCCCGTCTGGCGGAAGACCTCCCGGGTCGCCCCCCGCTCCGCGGGCTGACGCCATGGACGGGACCGCCACGGAGCGAGCCACACCCGCGGTCTTCCGCCTCCAGCTCTCCCGACGCGCCTTGCTGGCCGGGGCGGCCGCGGTCGTCGTCGTGGTCGTCACCCGCCTCCTGTGGGACCGGTTTCTCGACCCCTTCGAGGACGGGTACCAGAACTGGTGGATCGGCAGCGTCCTGGCGCAGACGGGGCGCTACACGGACCCGTTCTCCGGGATGACCCGCGGCAACTGGCTGCCGGGGTACGACTTCCTGGTCGCGGGGTTCGTGCTGGCCCTGGGCAGCCACATCATGCCCTTCCTCAAGGGCGTGAACATCCTGTTCTCCCTGGGGACGGCGGCGATCGTGTTCGGAATGGCCCGTCCCCGAGGCCGCGGAGTCGCCGTGCTGGCCGTCGCCCTGTTCGCCCTCAGTCCGACGGACATCGTGATCACGAGCTACGCGACGCCCGAGGCGCTCGCCCTCTTCGCGACCTTCCTGGGCGTCCTCCTCATGGAGCGCCCGTGGCTCGGACGCCGCCGCTCGTGGGTCCTCGCGTCCGTGGCGTTCCTCGTGGCGGCGACCCTGCGCTACGAGGTCTGGGGGTTCCTCCTCCTGTACCTCGGGTGGAAGGCGGCGTCCCGGCAGACCCGGGCCCGGGACCTCGCCCTGGTCGCCGCTCCCGCGCTCGCCTTCGCGGTCGGCTGGTGGGTCTGGACTAGCCAGTACGGCTTCCTCCCCGCCATCATCGTGGGCCAGACCTCCGTGGACCTCCGGTACAAGGCGGCCATCGGCGCCCTTCCCCCCGTCGGGGACCGAATCGCCGCGTTCTTCGGCTTCTACTTCTACTACGCGCCGTTCGCCGTCCTCGCGATGGCCTGGGCCCTGAGACGGGAAACCCGGTCGCCCTTCACGCCCATCCTGTTCTTCTTCTACGCGGCCGAGGTCGTCTATACGGCCGCGAATTGGGGGAATCCGGGTCCCCGGTACATCCAGCTGACCACGCCCATCGTGGCGCTCTACGCCGCCGAGGCTCTGGAGGCGATGCGCCGCTGGATCCGTGGGAGAGCGCGATGGGCGGGTCGCAGGGTCGAGTGGGTTCCCGGGGCGGCCGCATTGCTCGTCTCCCTCGCCCTGGTCGGCGTGGTCCTCAATCCGATCCCTCCGCCGGGCACCCTCCTCCAGGGGATGCAGCGCGCGGGCGTGTTCCTCAGCTCGCGGTCCCTGCCCGCGGGGAAGCTCCTCGTCTCGGAATCGCCCATCGCGGCCTACTACGCTGGCTTCCCCGCGTCGAGGATCATCGGCTCCTACCTGATCCCGGACAACGCGACGCAGGCGGTCCAATTCCTTATCCAGAACGCCGCCTACGTGGTCATGGTGACGGTCCCCTACTACCGACTGCGCTCCCTGTTCCCCGAGCAGGCCAACGGGACGGACGGCAACCATCTCGCGCTCCTGTACGACGCGACGGGCCCGGAGTACGCCTTGGGCGCGCCGCGGGTGCTCGTCTTCGAGGTGCTCCCATGAGGAGGGGTTGAACCTGCTGCCTCGATTCGAGCCGGCCGCCGCCTACTACGGTCACGTCGCGCGGGGGTACGACGCCATGGCGAGCACGTACGACCTCGTGGAGGGCCGGAACGAAATCAGCGAACGGGTGCGCGCGGCGACCCTGCGCGCGGCCCTGGAGGTGTTCCGCCCGGGCGACCGCATCCTGGAACTGGGATGCGGCACGGGACGGGACGCGCTCGCCCTGGCGCGTCACGGGGTGCACGTGACGGCGACCGATGTCTCCCCGGAGATGACCCGCGTGACCGCCGCCCGAGCCGATCGGGAGGGACTCGGGAGCCGCGTCCGGGTTCGGGCCCTGTCCGCCGCGGATGCGGCGGAGCTCGAGGGACCCTTCGACGGAGCCTACTCCAACGGCGCCGTCCTGAACTTGGAGCCGGACCTCGCGCGGGTAGGGCGGGGCCTCGCCCGCGGCATCCGGGCGGGTGGGTACGCCGTGCTCACGGCCGCCAACCGGCTTTGCCTGTTCGAGCTCGCCGTGTATCCGGTCGCCCTCCGGCCGAGGAAGGCGTTCCGGAAGCTGGGCCGGCCGGTCCCGATCCCCATCTCGCGGGAGGGACTGGGCCGTCGCTACGTCGTGCCCACCCGGTTCCTCACGCCCGAGGAGTTCCGGCGGACCCTGGGGAAGGGCTTCGAGGTGCGGGATCTCCGCGGGCTGCAGATCATCACGCCCCCCTGGAACTTCGTGGACCTGGCCCGACGGTTCCGCCCGGCGGTGGAGCCCCTGGTCCGTCTCGAGGACCGGATCGGATCCCGGCGCGGCCTGCGGGCCCTGGGGGCCATCTACCTCCAGGTCTTCCGTCGGACGTCGGAGTGAACGGATGATGCCCGGCAACCCGTCCCGAGTCGTCGACTCGGCCGCGGCCTACGACCGGTATGCGCCCGGCTACGATTCCCTGCTCTCCGAGAACCGGATCAACGCCCACATGCGGAGGGCCATGATGGCCTTCGAGCGGGACACGTTCAGGCCCGGCCAACGCCTCCTCGAAGTGGGGTGCGGCACGGGGGACGAGGCCATCGCGCTCGCCGTGCTCGGATGCGACGTCGTGGGCATGGACCCGTCCAGCGAGATGATCCGAATCGCGAGGGCCAAGGCCGCCGCGGCGCCCCTCCGGGGCACGGTCCGCTTCGTCGCGGGGTATGCGCGAGATCTCGACACCGCCCTGGGCGACGAGGACGACGCCAGCTTCGACGGAGGATACTCCAGCTTCGCGCTCTCGTACGAGAAGGGTCTGGACGGGGTGCGGGACGGCTTGTCCCGACTGCTTCGCCCGGGCGGGGTCTTCCTCGCGTCCGCCATGAACCGGCTCAGCGGCGCGGAGTGGGTCCTGTCCCTGGCCTCGATCCATCCGTCCCTGTCCGGACGGCGTCTGGAGGCGAGCACCCCCCACAAGGTGGGATCCGTGCGGACCAACGTGTACTGCAGGACGGCCTCGGAACTCGCCCGCGGATTCGCTCCGGGCTTCCAGGCCATCAACCTCCGCGGGCTTCCGGTGGTCCTTCCGCCACCCTATGCGAACCGGCCGCTGCTCCGATGGCCCACCCTGATCACGGCCCTGGGACGACTCGACGCCCACGTCGGCGGCTGGCCGATCCTCCGCTACCTGGGGGACCACAACGTGGTCTGGCTCCGCCGATCGGGCGGGCCGCCGCGGTAGTAGGCGGACAGGGAAGCCATCGAGGCGAGGAGCCGACCGTGGCGCGCATGCCCGACCACGGCGCCTGCGAGGGCCGCGAGGTCGGGGGCCCACCCGCTCTTCGTGCCCACGCGGAAGTAGGGTGGCAGACCGTACCTCTCCGCGAGGTCCGCGTAGTCCAGCCCGTATCGCAGGCTGCGCGCGAGGGGGGACGGCTTGAGGCGGACATGGTCCCCATTCAGACGGACCACGGTGCCGCCGAGTTCGCGGACGCGCAGGAAGTACTCCAGGGTCCAGAGATACCGGCTCGAGAAACCGCCGAAGCGCTCCAGGGCCGTCTTTCTCAAGGCCATCATCCCCCCGTGCCATTCCACCACATCGGCCGTGCGGTCGCCGAGGACGCGGAGGAGTTCACCCACGTATCGAGCGGGCACGAGCGTGTTCCCGTCGAAGAGGACCAAGAGATCGTGGCGGGACCGCCGCACACCCGCCATGACCGAGGACGCCGTGTTGCCGTAGTCGACGAGCTGGGTGATGCACTGGCGCGACCTCGCGATGGTCTCGGAACGGTCCGTGCATCGATCGAGGACGACGACGAGCTCGTCCACGGGCCGGTCCTGGGATTCGATCGCGTCGAGGACGGATTCCAATACGGACGCCTCGTTGTGCACGGGAACGATCCCCGTGACAAGGCCGCGGAGTTCCGGCGGCTCCGCGGGAGGGAATGGCCGGCGCTCGCGGTCCGTCTCGAGGGATCCCCGACCGCCCGCATGGGGCCCGGACCGGGGCCCGAGGGGCGCGCGATGGCCTCGACTCGGGGCGGGAGTCACGCAACCTCGGTCTTCTGGACTTCCAGGTCCGGCGTCACGGTGTGGAGGACACCCCGCGGCATGGGATCCGCCTTCATGGCGAGAATGGGTTCCGACGTCGTGATGACCATCTCGCCGAAGTGGTCCTGGTAGAGCGTGTAGTACGCGCCGTTGGTCTGGAAGTCGCGGTACGTGTGCAACGCGGTGCCGTCCGTCATCATGAAGTTGAGGCCCGTGAAGCCGCCGTATTCGTCGATCGCGCGCTGCCGGGCGACCTTCGTGGCCTTCGCGACGGCCGCGTGGTCGCGGCCCTCGAGCCCAGCGAGGACCAGGTGGAACAGAATCTGGGAGTCGATGACGTCCTCATCCTGGGACTCCTTGTTCAGCGAACCGTTGTGCTGAAAGGCCCACGTCACCCCGTCCTTGTCCTCCACGAACGGGTGAGACCACCGCTGGCCCACCGTTTTCGGGTCCGAGGCCCGACGCAGGTGGCCCAGGACGATCAGGTTCTGCCCCGCGGTCCGCTCGATGTTCAGCTTGGCGATCTTCCACGCGGTGCCGTAGTACTTGGACGCGTCCGCAGCCGCTCCGACATCCTTCATCTGGATCTTCAGGATGCCGTTCTGGAAGCAGAGGAGACCCCAGCCGTCCTTGTGCCCGCGCTCGTCCGGGGCTCCCACGGGGCACATCCCCTTCGTGGAGAGATCCGCGAACTCCTCGAAGAGGTCGTAGTACACGGGGCCGCGGCTCACGACGCCCATCATGCGGCACATGCAACGTCCCTAGCCTTCGGGCCTATTTGAGTCTCGCGGCGCGATCATGGGCGGCCCAGGACGAAGGGGAGCGGGTGCAGAGCGACACGCAGGTCCCATCCGTCGTGGTCGACGAACATCTGGGTGCCCGGCACAATCTGGTCCACGCGGAGGAGGGCGAGGGCGACGACCCATCCGGTGGTCGGCGACCAGCAACCACTTGTCACCCGGCCGATCGCTTCGCCCTCGACGGAGACCCGATCGCCATGGGATGGCGGGACGTCCCCGTCGATCCGCAGGCCGACCAGGCGTCGGTTCATCTGCCCGATGCTCACGCCGCGAGCGACGACCTCCTGACCCCGGTAGCATCCCTTGGTCAGGCTGATCGCGCCCTCGGGCGCCACCTCGATCGCGAGGGTGTCCTGGGACATGTCGACCCCGAAGCGCGGGCGGCCCGATTCGATCCGCAGGACCTCGAGGGCGTCCCGTCCGACGGGGACGGCGCCGCTCCGGAAGAGGGCGGCCCACACGATCTCGAGGCTGTCTCCGACGGCCCAGAGGACGTAGCCGCTCTCCCCCAGCGTGCTTACCCGGGACGCGTATCCCGTGTGATGGCGGTCCAGGGGGAACGCCGTCTGCTCGTCCGCGGACAGACCCTGCACGTCCACACCGAGCACCGCGCTGACGACTCGCGGGGCCAGGGGGCCGTGCACCTCGAGGTGCCCGCAGAAGCCCAGATCCTCCAGCGTGACGTCGTCGCTGACGACCTGCCTCTGAAGATACGCGAGCATCCCGTCCTTCTGTGCCGCCTCGATGTCGAGCACGAAGGCGTCCTCCACCGCGGTGACCCGGAGGTCGCCGAGGACGCGGCTCGCCTCGTCTAGGACGAGTGCGTAGGCGGAGTTCCCGGGACGGAGGACCTTGATGTCCGCGGAGACGAGGCCGTCCAAGAAGCTCACCCGATCGGCTCCGTGAACGCGCACCTTGGCCCGATCGCTCATGTCGACCATGCCGGCGGCCCGCCGCACGGCGTCCACCTCGCGATCCAGCGCGCCGTAGCTCGCGGGGACCTCCCAGCCGGATTCCACGCGGAACAGGGCGCCGCTGACCTCGTGATAGCCGCGGAGACGCAGGTCGGGCATGCTCGTCGTCGGTGGCATGCGCAAGCCCCATTTGACCTTTGCGCGAGCGCCCTCCGGGGAGGCCGCGGAATCTGACGCGACACAACCTTCATATCCCGCCGGTCGCTCCTACGACCCCGATGACTCCGGACCTGCGGGAAGGGCAGATGTCCGTCTTCGCGAAACGGATCATGCGGAAGCCGAGGACCCTCCACTGCCCCTACTGCGACGGCAAGGTCCTGTTCACCCGCAACGAGGAGCACCTGGACGAGAAGAACTGCCCCCACTGCGGGATGCTCGTCCACCGGCGCGAGTGGCCCGAGAAGATGTACGATCCCACGCCCGTCCTGCGCTCCAAGCCCGGTCAACCGTCGAAGAAGGACGAGCCGCCCAAGTGACGCGGTCAGTCCGTCCCGAACACGGCGCCGCAGGACAGGCAGTCGTGCCAGTTCTCCCCGACGGCCGCGCCGCACTCCCCGCATTCCCCGCCCACCGCGGTCTGCGGCGCCTTGACGACGACGAGCTTGGTCGCGGCGAGCTTGTCCCAGTGGGGATCCCGCACGAGCAGGAACGCGAAGTCAGAGGACCAGGTCTCCAGCTCGAGGAAGGCGAGCTTCCGCGGGGCGATCAGGTCGTTCACGCCCCGGATAAAATCCCGGGCGTCCTTGAAACGGACGACCCTCTCCACGTCCCCCATCCGGAGCCGGCCCTTCCGCAGGCTCAGCTCCTGGTCGAGCCACGTGAGGTCCGTCATCTGGAGGGAGAGCTTGAACGAGCTCAGGCGGAGGTTGACGTCCGTCAAGAGCTTCTCCGGATCGAAGTCGGCCGGGGCACGGAACCCGAGCCAGCCGGCGAGGACGCGGGTCCCCGCGCGGTACGGCATCGCGCGGTACGTGGCCAGGAACGCCCCCGTGCCCTCCGGGTACGCGGCGACCTTCTTCTCGAACACGACCTTGGTGCCCGGGATGGTGAGCCCGAGGTCGACGAGTCCCGCATGCAGCTCGGCCACCGCGGCGTCCAGGTCCGTGGGCGCGGCCTCCGGCGGTTTCTCCGCAGGAGCGGGTGCCTGAGCCGTGGGCGCAACGGCCGCGGCCGAGCCCGCGGAGTCCGGAGCCGCCACGTCGACCTTCGGCGGAGCGGCCTCCTTCTCAGGCGCCGTCTTCTCCTCGGCGCCTCCCTTCTCCTTCCCGGGCTTCTCCCGTTTCCAGAATTTGAAGGGCATCGGCCTTGCGAAGTCAACCAGACCCTATTAAGCGTTTGCAAGGGCCGAACATAAACCCACGGACACGAGTCGACCGCGACGTCGAGCCCGCGACTCCGCCACCGGTGCGGCTAAGTACTTGCGCGGCCTCCGAGGAGACGGGACGCACCCATGCCGCCGCCGAAGATCCTGGACTCGCGCAGCATCCGGGACATCTGGCCCCCGATTACGGAGGAGCAGGTCGAGCTCGCGAGCGGCGCACGGAAGAGCTGGGTCCGCCTGCACTTCGGCGACTCCGCGGCCGTCCTCCCCCTGACCACGGAGGGCAGGGTGGTCCTCACCCACGAGTACCGTCACGGACTGGGCCGCATCGCCGTCGCGCTCCCGGGAGGGACCGCGGAGGACGGTGAGAGCCCCGAGGCCTGCGCGCGCCGCGAGCTTCTCGAGGAGACGGGGCTCGAGGCGGGGAAGCTCATGCACCTCTACTCGGGGAACAGCCTGACGGGCTACCTCGAAGGAACCCTCCACCTCTTCGTCGCGAAGGACTGCAAGCCCACGGGCCGGGTTCCCGATCCGGAGGAGGTGGAGTCCCTCGTGACCCTCTCCCCGACCCAGGCGCTCGACCGCGCGCGGCGCGGCGAGTTCGAGTCCACGATTGTCTCGCTCGCCATCCTTCTGGCCGACGCTCGCGGCTGGCTCGTCACCTGAGCGAGACGCTTCCGAAGACCAAGTGCGGAAGGGTTATCTCGGGACCTTCGTTGCCGCGCGCGTGGAACCGACGGGCAGCCTGCAGAACCGCGTGCGGCGGTACTATGCGTTCCAGGTCCTCGTCGCGTTCCAGCTTTGGAGCCCGTTCTGGAGCCTCTGGCTCTTCAACCGCCTGAACAACGACTACTTCCTGGGCACGCTCGTGGACATGGTGTTCTGGATCGTGAGCCTGCTCGTCGCGATGCCCGCGGGGGCCTTCGCGGACCGGTACGGGCGGAAGCGCGCCATGGTCATCGGGGTGGGCGTCTGGATGGCGGGCATCGTCCTCTTCGGCCTCGCGGACAACTTCGTCCTCTTCTCCCTGGCCAACGGGGTGTGGGCGTTCGGCGCCGGGTTCATGTGGGGCGCGGGGTCGGCCTACCTGTACGACACGCTCGCCGAGGTCCACGCGGAGGCGCGGTATCCCTACCTGAGCAGCCGCGCCGCGATGTACTCGTTCACGGGCACCGCGATCGCGTCCGTGTGCGGCGGCATCCTCGTGGGCACGACGGGCCGGCTCGACCTCCCGCTCCTTCTGTACGCGCTGCCGGGACTCGGAGCCGTAGTGCTCGGCCTGACCTTCCAGGAGCCCACGGTGCCCCGCGAGCCGGAACCCAACCTCTTCGCCCAGGTCCGGAGCGGCCTCCGAACCACGGCCAAGAACCGTCAGATCGTCCTGATCATCATCTTCCAGGTCCTCGTGGGGTTCGTCACGTACATGATGGGCTTCTTCCGCCCCAAGTTCATGGACCAGATCGTCCAGGGCGACTTCATCCTCATGGGCGCGATCTACGCGGGCTTCTTCGTGATCGCCGCGATCTCGGGCCGGACGGTCGACGCCATCCTGAGGCGGTTCGGCGAATCCGGGGGCCTCATCCTGGTCTCCTTCCTCATCTTCCCGCCCTTCGCTCTCATCTACCTGGTCGCCCAGGGGTTCTTCGCGCCGGGCCTCGCGCTCGTCCTCGGCGTCCTGACCCAGATCCCGGACTATGTCTTCTGGGGGATCGAGTCGCCGCTGATCACGACGATCCTCAACCGCCGCGTGGGCTCCAAGGACCGCGCGACCGTGCTCGCGATCAACTCGTTCTTCAGCACCCTGGTCATCGCCTTCGCCGAGCCCGCCGTGGGCCAGGTCGCCACGAGCTACAGCTTCGGCACAGGACTCGGCCTCGCGGCGTTGATCGCGTGCCTTCCAACGGTCTATGTGCTATCCGCCTACCGGCGCTCCGAGAGGGCGGCAGCGCCCGCGATGACCGTCAGCATGCCGGCGCGTGGGCGTTGATGCCTCTGCCGACCGATTCACGGGTGATTCGCCGGAGTAGGCATGGGTCAGAATCCCCCTAATCACCGACGATAACGGGGGCGAAGCTTTTAGCCCCATGCACTCCAACGACTCCGATGCGGGATCTGCCATGGCGGAGACCTCCTCGCGGCCGGTCCGAGGACTACCCGTCCTCGTCCTCGTGGGAATCCTCCTCTCCGCGGTGCCGACTCCCGCGACCTTCCACCTGCACATCGCGGCGACGTCCCAGGTCCTCGTCCTCCAGCCGGACGGTGTCAACGGGACGGACACATTCATCCGGAGCGGTTTCCCCCTGTGGAACTACGGGGACAACGCGTCCTTGTACGTGGGGCCCAACGCGACGTCGGGCGACGTCGCGCGCGGCCTCCTCTCCTTCGATGTGGGCGGCTTCCCACAGAACGCGGTCATCCTCAACGCAACCCTCGGCCTCTATGCCGCCCAGGGCGGCGGCAACGTTCAGGCTCACCAAGTTCTCTCAGCCTGGACGGAGGGAACCGGTGGGCATTCCTGGGCTGCGATGCCGGTTACCGTCCGAGAGACGGCCGGCGTGAACCGCACACTGGAGCCCGTGAGCGTCACGATCCCGTTCCTGCCGAACTCCGTGGCGGACCCCACGAGCGACCTCCGGCTCTATTCGGGGGGCACGGAGGTCCCGTCCCAGGTCTACCGGGAGACGAGCGCGGGCGGTCGCCTCGTCAGCGCGGATCTCTACTTCGACGTCACCGTCGGGGCCTACCAGACCCGGACATACACGGTCGTCTACAGCACGAACGAGACCACTGTGCCCTCCTACCGGACCCAGGGATTCAGCACCGGGCCCGTCTGGACCTCCATGGCCACCGGGGGCGGCGCGTCGGGCGCGACCATCGCGGACATCGACGGAGATGGCAAGCTCGAAATCGTCTTCGGCGGGGCGGATGGGTACGTCTACTGCCTGAACAACCAGGGCGGCCTCCTCTGGAGGACCTTGGTCTCCCTATCCTCACCCGTTCAGTCCGTGCAATACACCCCCCAGGTCGCGGACGTGGACCACAGCGGACGGGATAGCATCTTCGCAGTCACGAACGACCCGAGCGTGGTGCGGCTCAACAGCCGGGGGGCCGTGGTGTGGCGCTACAACGCGTCTGCGGTCCTCTACTCCGGGGGCGCCCTCGTCGACGTGAACGGGGACGGGATCCCGGACTTCGTCGTGGGCGGCAACATGAAGCAGGTCATCGCCCTGAACGGGGCCACTGGTATGCTCCTCCCGACCTCGTACGCGGTGGGAGGCGCCGGGTACTGGCCAACCATCGCGGATCTGGACGGATCAGGCACGCCGGAGATTCTGTTCGACGGCTACGACAAGAACGTCCACGCGTATGCGCTCGATGGCACGGAGCTCTGGGCGACAGCGCCCACCGGCGTATCGGTCTTCGAGAACGGTGTGGGCTACGGGGACCTGTATGGGAATGGCGCCTACCAGGTCGTCACCGGCGACTTCGGAAACAACGGGGACGCCTTCGCGGTGTATGCCTCGAACCATAGCATCGCGTGGTCCACGATCGCGGGGAAAGGCTGGGTCAGCGGCCTGGCCCTGGGAGACCTCAACGGGGACGGCCGCTTGGAGCCTGTCATGGGGGACCTTGCGGGATCCATGTACGCGTTCCAGCCCAACGGGCAGTTCTTCTGGCCGAGCGCCTACAGCGCCGGAGTCTCCCCGCCCGGCTCGCCGGCGCTCGTGGACCTGACCAAGAGCGGGTACCCAAACGTGGTGTTCCTCGAGGGCACCTCCCTCGTCGTCCTAGACCGGAACGGGAACCTCGTCCGCCACTGGACCCTCCCGGCCAACAACCAGAACGTCCGGGGCAACCAGTTCCCCATGACGAACCCGGCCATCGCCGACCTCACCGGGAACGGGACGTTGGATATCGTCGTGCCCACGGGGACTGGGATGCAGGCCTTCTCCACGGGAGGGTTGGACCACGACTGGCGCACCTGGGGCTACAACCTGAACCATACCCAGCGCTTCCTGGACGGAACCTCAGGGACCGGGGCTCCCCTCCTGCAGACGGCCGTGGGGACGACCCAGGTGTACCCAGCCATCGGAGTCTCCTGGAACTACGAGGACGGTCGGAACGCATGGTCGCTCCCCGGTGGAGACATCGGCCCGGCCGTCGCGACGGCTCCGGGGGCCTCGGGCTGGATGGCCTGGAACGTCACAGAGCTCGTCCAAGGCTGGGTCTCCGGGACGTATCCGAACCGGGGACTTGCGCTCACAGAGTCCAGCGAGGTCACCGGAGCGCTGCACACGTTCGTCAGTTCGGATTCGCCCACGGCGGGCCTCAGGCCCATCCTCACGGTCACCTACATCTCCATCGCGGGGACCACACCGCCGCGCATCGTCGGGACGATCCCTGACGTCCTCCTGCGGGAGAACGATCCTCCCATGGCCTTGGACCTCGAGGCCTTCGCGAACGACACGTCAACGGCTTTGAGCGAACTCCGCTGGAACGTAACCGGGTTCGACACGTCCGTGGTGCAGGTCACCGGCCTAAACGTTCTCGGGAATTCTGTCCTGACGGTCATTCCGCAGCCGGACCGATCGGGGTCCAATCAGGTCACATACTGGCTTTCGGATCCCCAGGGGGGATACGCGCGCCAGAACGCCTGGATCAACGTGACCCCGGTCAACCAGCCGCCCCTGTTCGCTCCGCCCGCGGTCCTCTACGTCCGCTACAACCAGACCTATACGTTCGATTTCGGCCCCTACATCTCAGATCCGGACACGCCGCGAGGGTCTCTGACCCTGTCGAGCGACGACCGTGTCCACGCGCCGGTGTCTGGGTTCAATGTCTCCTTCACGTATCCCGTGAGCTTCCTGAACCGCTGGGTCTTCGTGAACCTGACCGTGAGCGATGGCGAGTCCTCCGTTACCCGGGTCGAGGCGATCCAGGTGACGTCGGACTACCCGCCCATCGTGACGACGCCCCTGCCCGACCTGACGTTGAACCAAGGGGAGATTCGGCGGGACGTGTTCAACTTGGGTGACCACTTCGCGGACCCGAACCACGATGCGCTCTACTTCTCCACCGGCACCACGCACGTGAACGTGACGATCCAAGCGAACCTCTCCGTCGACGTGACCGCCCCGACCGACTGGTGGGGGCAGGAGCAGGTTACGTTCCTAGCCCAAGACCCCACGGGGGCCCTCGCGGAGGACACGATTGTCGTTACCGTGCTCCACGCCGACCAGCCCCCGGCGATCGGGCCCATACCCAACCTCCGCGTCCGCTATGACGTGCCCTACTCGTTCAATCTGGACCCGTACCTCTCGGACCCGGATACGCCGCTGAGCCAACTCTACGTGAACGTGTCGGATCCCCACGTGTTCGTGTCGGGCCACCTTCTGACCCTCCTCTCCCCCGCCACTTACAACAACACCCTCCAGGCGGTCGCGGTCTCCGTCTCCGACGGAGTGTACACGGCCAGCCGCGGCGTGCTTGTCGCGGTGGGCGCAGATTGGCCACCCGAGCTGGTCTTGAAGATGCCCGACACCTCCTTCCGGGAAGGGACCGTCCTCCGAGACGCCTACAACCTTTCGAGGTACTTCGCGGATCCCGATGGCTCGACGCTCTTCTGGAGCTCAGGGAACCGTAGCATCTTGGTCACAATCCACGCGAACGGGAGCGTGGACCTTGCGGCTGTGCCGCAGTTCCACGGCAGCGAGCGCGTGACGTTCCGTGCCACGGACGCCCAGGGGGCCCTCGAGGAGGATACGGTGTGGATCGCGGTGACGCCCGTGGATCACCCGCCCTTCTTCCTGCCGGTCCCGGACCAGCTCCTCAACCGGACCACGACCTACCTTCCCCTCACCCCGTACCTCCGAGATCCCGACACGAATCCGAAATCCCTGGTCCTCCTCGAGACCAACAGCAGCCATGCGGTGATCATCGGTCAGGGGATCCTGCTGACGTATACCGGGGACACGGTGGAGCGCATCCGCGTGGTCGTGAGCGACGGGAACCTGACGAACGCCACGACGATTCGGGTGGTTGTCCTGCTCGCCGGTCCAGGAACGACGGTGACCGAGATCCTTCCCGGATGGCTCGCGCCCGTCGCGGTCGCGATCGGGGTCGCAGCCCTCGTGGGTTTCGTCGTCTACCGCCGTAGGCAGCTCGAGTGGGCCTTCCTCGTGACGAACGACGGGCTGCTCGTGAGCAGCATCTCGCGGCGCGGGCCCGGGGACATCGACACGGACCTCGTGACCGGCATGCTCACGACGATCATGGACTTCGCGAAGAAGAGCTTCTCGGATGAGAAGGAACGGAACCTCGAGGGCCTGGAGCTGGGGGAGAAGCGCGTGGCCATCACGCGGGGGGACCGAGCGTTCCTCGCCGTGGTCTACCGCGGCCGAACCCCGGGCCGCCTCGTCGCCATCATGCGGTCCCTCTTGGAGAAGATCGAGGCCACGCACCGCGACGCCCTCGGCGAGATCGTGGACATGGACAAGTTGGGGGACATCCCGCTCCTCCTCCAGCGGCTCGTCACGCGCGGCAACCTGCCGTTCGTCTCGTTCCGCGAGGCGGAGTCCGTCTCGGCCTGACCCCGGCGACGCTCCCGGGGACCCGCGCCCGCGTGCAGCGGATCACCCCGCGCAGCCCATGACGGCGTAGTCGTCCCCGTTGAACTCCGCGAAGCCGTAGTCCTCGTAGATGTTCGTCTCCGTGACCGTGGCGTGGTTCACCGGATCGTAGAAGACGACGGTCCCCGTGCCCGTGTCGGCCGAGATGATCACGGAGGGACCGAGTCGCTGGTGCAGGAAGCTCACGAGGTCCGAGGCGAGACTCGGGTTGTCCGAGGTGCAGTTATTCGTCGCGGCGACGGTTCCCGCCGGAAGGGGCGCAGAGGGGCGGACGGCAGAGAACGGCGTCGATGTGGGCACCGCGAACGCGAGCGCCATGGCCCCGAGGACCACGACCACGAGGACTCCGGACGCGACCCGCTGCGGCGTCTTCCACTCGGCCCGCGTCTCTTGCACGACGGGCTCGCGGCGTCGGTTCTTCCGCCTCCGCGCGTTCCGGCGGGTCCTTCTGCCGCGGATCTCGTCCGAACTGGGCGCGCGTACCGTGGGCGCCTCGACCGCGCGCGCACGGCGCGCGGCGGCCACCACATTCCCCAGGAGCAACGCGACCAGGGGAGCCAGGCTCGGCAGCAACGCGGGAAGCACGGCCGTCGCCGTGCCCACGAGGAGCCCGAAGCCCCAGCGCTCCCCGGGCCGCGCGAGGGAACTCCGCGGCTCGGGGACCATGAAGAATCCGAAGAAGAGGATGGCCGGATCAAACGCACCGAGGAAGAGGACCTGGGGGGTCGTGACCTCGCCGAAGATCATGGTCCCCAGGACGGCGAGGACCGCATAGGAGGCGAAGAAAGCCGCCGGGACACGCCACGATCCGGGCGTCCGGAGCGTGAGGACGATGCCGAGGACCACGACGAGCCACATCCCGATGGACCCCCACCACGAGGGCGCGAGCCCGAAGAACAGGGCGCCCAGGAGGACCCCGGCGGCTGCCGGGTTGAACAGGGGATGCTCTTGGAACCGGAGGACGTGACGCAGCGCGATGGCCGCCGCGGCCAGGGCGGCGGCCTGGAGGAGGGACACGGTCGGCGGCAGGAGAAGGGCGAGGAGCAGGCCCGTGGCCAGGGCCGCGTCCGGCGCTCGAATCTTGTGGAAACGGAACATCTGGAACAGGACGTCCGTCTCCACGGCGAGCGCGGGCAACGCGATCAGCGCGACGATGCCGCTGCCCTGCAGGGTGAAGGCGATGGCATAGGCGCCCAGGGCGAGGAGGAATATCCAGAGGAGCCGCGCGGGCCGCGGGAGCTTCGCGATGAGCCGCACGTACGCCCGGCGGGCCGAGCCGGACCGATCCCCGTCCGAACCGCGTTCCTCGGCAGCCTCCGGCTTGGGCCCAGCCACGTCCCGGTCCATCCGGCCGTGGCTTATTACGGTTTACGGACACCTGCCGAAGGGCGAGGGAGTTAGGTCTAGCTAAATCACGGACCACGGCGCCCTCGGATCCGAAGCGGCTCCGAACGGGAGGATGCGTGGGGCAGGATTTGAACCTGCGAACCCCTTCGGGACAGCGACCTCAACGCTGCGCCTTTGACCAAGCTGGGCCACCCACGCACAGCCCGGTTCCCATCGCGGGGTCCGATATTAAGCTTCTGCCGCTGCGTGCCGCGGCCCCTCATCGGGCCGTGTACCCACCGTCCGCGACGACCAGCGCCCCCGTCATGTAGGACGCCTCGTCCGAGGCGAGGAACAGGACCACGTTCGCGATTTCCTCCGGGCGGCCCACCCGGCCGATGGGGTGCTCCGCCCCGGCGTGCGCGCGGTAGTCCGCCACGCTCACACCCCGGGTGTCCGCTTCCTGCTGGAACATCCGCGTCTCGACCCACCCCGGGCACACCGCGTTCACGCGGATACCGTCCTTCGCGTACGCGAGGGCCATGGACTTGGTCAGCAGGGCGACGCCCGCTTTGGATGCACAGTAGGCCGCGGCGTCCCCGTCCCCCACGAGGGAGTTCACCGATCCCGTGTTCACGATGACGCCGCCTCCCTGGCGCAGCATCTGCCGGACGGCGTGCTTGGACACGAAGAAGGCGCCCTTCAGGTTCACCCCGAGGATCCGGTCCCAGTCGGCCCCGGACATCTCGTGCAGGGGCCCCTCGATGAGCATCCCCGCGTTGTTGAACGCCACGTCGATGCGGCCAAAGGCGGCGACGGTCGCCGCGACCATGTGCTCGACGTCGGCTTCCTCGGACACGTCACCCGGGACGAACAGGAAGTCATGCCCCTGCTCGCGCGCCGCGGCCACGGCCTCCTTCCCGCGCTCCGCGGACACATCGCCCACGGCCACGTGAGCGCCCTCCCGGGCGAACGCCAGGGCCGTCGCGAGACCGATACCCGAACCGCCTCCCGTGACCAGGACCGCCTTCCCGTCAAATCGCATGCTCCGTCGCCGCGGCGGGTAGTGGGCGTAGGGACAAGAACTCTTGGAGAAAGTACGTAAAGGATATGCCCCCCTGCGGTGTCACGTCCTCCGAGGGAGGGCACTCCTTATGGCAGTCAAGCGGTCCAAGAAGTCGAAGGCTCGCAAGCCCCGCCCCGGGCTCGTGAAGGTCGTGAACCCGGCGACGGGCAAGGTGTTCGAGACGTTCCCCATCACGACGAAGGAACAGGTAAACGCGAAGGTCGAGAAGGCCCGCGAGGCGTTCACGACCTGGTCCCGCCTCGACGTGGCGGAGCGTGCGGCCTACCTGCAGCGGTTCGCGGAAATCCTCCGCAAGCACAAGGAGGACTACGGCCGCACGATGACCAACGAGATGGGCAAGATCATCCGCGAGTCCCTGGCCGAGGTGGAGAAGTGCGCGTGGGCCGCGGACTACTTCGCGCAGAACTCCCAGCGGTTCCTCGAGCCTGAGGTCGTTGAGACGGACTCCGCGCGCTCGTACGTCGCGTTCCATCCACGGGGCGTGCTCGGCTCCATCATGCCCTGGAACTTCCCCATGTGGCAGATCATCCGGTTCGCGATCCCCGCGCTGGCCGCGGGCAACACGGCGGTGATCAAGCCGGCGAGCGCGTCGCCCATGACGGGTCTCCACGTCGAGGAGGCGTTCCGGGAGGCGGGGTTGCCGGACGGAGTCCTGCAGGTCGTGGTCGGGGATTACACCACGGGCACCGCGCTCATCCGGAGCCGCGTGGACTTCGTGAGCCTCACGGGAAGCGTGTCCACGGGCGTCAAGATCGCCCGCGAGGCGGCCAAGGACCTGAAGAAGACCGTGCTCGAGCTCGGTGGGTCCGACCCGTTCATCGTCTGCGAGGACGCGGACTTGGACCAGGCCGCCAAGGGCGCCATCGTGGGCCGCTTCATCAACAACGGGCAGTCGTGCATCGCGGCCAAGCGCTTCATCGTCGTGGACGCCGTGGCCGACGAGTTCCTGGCCAAGGTGGAGGAGAACGTCCGCAGGCTCAAGGTGGGGGACCCGCTCGATCCGTCGACGGACATCGGGCCGCTCTACGCGAAGAGCCAGCGGGACGAGATCGAGGTCCAAGTCAAGGACGCCCTCGCCAAAGGGGCCAAGCTCCACCATGGTGGAAAGCGCGTGAAGGGACCCGGCTGGTTCTTCGAGCCCACCCTGCTCAGCGGCGTGACCACGAAGATGAAGGTCATGAAGGAGGAGACCTTCGGTCCCGTCCTCCCCGTGTTCCGCGTGCCCAACGTGGACGCGGCCATCGTCCAGGCCAACGACACGGAGTTCGGGCTGGGCGGGAGCGTCTGGACGCGGAACCTGAGCCTCGCGGACGACATGGCCAAGCGGATCAACGCGGGACTCGTCTTCATCAACAGCGCGGTGAAGTCGGATCCCCGGATGCCCTTCGGAGGCGTGAAGCACTCCGGCGTCGGGCGTGAGCTGAGCCGGTACGGTCTGCTCGAGATGGTGAACATCAAGACCGTGCAGATCTACCCGCCATCGAGCCCCGGGCCACAGGGACAGCACGTGGAGTGACTCGGGAGAGACGCTGAGGGGGAGATTCGAACTCCCGAGGGCCTTGCGACCCACCAGATCTCAAGTCTGGCGCGTTGAACCGGGCTTCGCTACCTCAGCAACCGGGTCATCGGCCGAGCACGGAAATACCTTCCTTCCCCGGTCGAATCACGCGCCTCGCAGGGAGTCCACGTCGAGCTCGAAAGCCATCACGGGCTGGACGAGGGAGTAGGCCTCGAGGACCTTCGGATGGATCTCGCCGAAGCGTCCGATCTCCTGTCCGCCCAGGCGCACGGAGGCCCCGCGACCGGGGATGAAGTTGGGCTCCTCCACGGGTTCAATGCTGCCCGCCTGCCCCACGTCCCGGAGGAGGCTGAGGGCGAGGGACTTGGCCTCCGTGAACGAGGCCCGGTGGTGGATGGAGGCCGCGGCGACACGGCGGACGTTCCTCCCGCCGAGGACTACATCGGCCACCTCGAAAATCCGTTGCGGCAGCTCGCGGTGCTTGTTCAGGCGGAACAGGTTCAACAGACCGGGCAGGAGGGAGGACCGCAGGGTCGTCAGGTCGCTTGTCACGGGGTTGAGGACCACCGTGCGCTCCGGGGTCTGGAGCGGCTCCTCCGCGTTGGCCATGGTGAGGGACATGACCTCCTGGTAGCCGTAGCCGATGAGGAGTTGCCGGAGGACGTCCGAGAAGGCGTTCTTCGCGAGCGGGGTGCCGATCGTCTGCCGCTTCGGGAGCCCGCGCGGATAGCGGTCGTATCCCCAGGCAATCGCCAGATCCTCGGCCAGGTCGTCCTCGTGCAGCAGGTCCATCCGGTACGCAGCTGCCCGCACGCGGAGGGTCTGGCCCTCAGCCACCGCATCGTGGCGCATGCGTTGGAGGAGTTGCACGGCCTCCTCAGGGCCCAGGTCGAGTCCCAGGAGTTCCCGCGCGTGGGCCAAGTTCACGGACATGGACACCGGCGTGAGGTCGGGAGTGGCCAGGGTCCGGTCTGCGTACCTCGTCTGGACGGTCTGGATCTTCCCTCCGCGCTCGGCGAGCGCCGTCGCTAGGATGTTCAGGGTGCCGCTGACCGCATCAAGGTCCGTCCCCGTCACGTCGAGGAAGAGGTTCCGCGTGTCCGGGGTGAGCTGGGTCCGGACTCCGTTGATGACCGGCGGGAACGAGAGCACGGTCCCGTCGCGGTCGAGGATGATGGGGAGGACGTCTTTCCCGGCCAGGACGGGCGCGTACTCGACGCCCTTCTCGTGGTTCGCCAGGATGTCGGCGAGATCCATCTCCTCGGAACGCCCCAGGGGGACGAACCGGATCGCGTGCGGCGAGACCGCCTTGTAGGTGAACGGGGGTCGGACCCGGTCGAGATCGTGGATCCCGATCGCGACCTTCCGGCGGCGGCGTCCCGTCGTCGTGTGCAGCTTCTCCTGCAGGTCCACGAGGGACCGGAGCAGGCGGTCGTCCAGCTCGACCCCGCGGACCACGCCGCCCACCGCGAAGGGCCGGACCCGCTCCACGCTCGGATCGACGAGGAAGTCGATCCCCGAGGCGGAGACCGGGTACTTCGGAAGCCCCGTCTCCAGGCCCAGGAAGCCGCGAAGTCCGCGGGCGATGCCCTCGACGGAGTAGAGATCGGGCCGGTTCGGGAAGATGTCGAACGTCATCACGTCGTCATGGACGCCTTCGGGGCCGGAGCCCAAATAGGTGATCCGATCCACGGCCTCCTCGAGGGTGATCCGCTTCCCGAGCAGGTCGATCAGGTCCTCGTAGGGCACGTCCACATTGGTCAAGGCAGGCGCGGAAGCGGTCCCGCGCTCAATAAGCTTTCGAGGAGGGAAAGGGGAAGGGGGCCGTCAGTGGATGACGGCCGCGGCCTTCCCTGCGGCGGACTTCGCCACGGCCGCGATGGCCGCGCCGATTCCGCCGCCGCCGGCAGCGCCGGCCGCCCCGCCCGCGAGGGCGTTCTGGACGGCGCTCACGACGGCATGGCCGGGAGCCGAAGCGGGGATGTGGGCGAGAGCCGTCGCCAGGCCGGTCGCGTCCCCGTGGGCTGCGGACACGGCACCGAGGGCAACGCCTCCCGCGGCCGCTCCGAGCGCGGCTGCGGCTGCGATGGAGATCATGGTGTTCGACCTCGGATAGAATTGAGGTTGAGCTAAATCTAAAGGCTTATGGTACGGCGGTCGAAGGGTAATCTCAAGCCGGCTCGTCGACCACGAGCTCCTCCCAGAGGGTGCTCGCGGCGATCTCCCGGCCGCGCTCCGTGGCCTTCACGCGGAAGGTCCCCGGACCGGACTGCTCCTTGATGATCACATCAATGGCGACCAGGTTGTCGATCTCCTCGATCAGCTCGTTGTGCTCCAGCTCCTTGAAACTGGTCAGGAACTCCTGCTTCGACACGCCGGCGGCACCGCGGCGCACGACGAACGCGAGGATCTTCTGCCGCACGATGCGCTTGACCGTGCGGCGATTGCCCCTCTGAACGACGGAGTCCACGGCCTTGCCGATGATCCCCGAGAAGGCCTCTTCCACGCCCTCCCCGGTGAGGGCGGAGGTGAGGGTCTTCCGGGCCAGGGGGAACTCCTCCTTGAGCCACTGGGTCTCCTTGGGCCCGACCACCGAGGTCGAGGCACGGTCCACCTTGTTCAGGGCGATGTGGAACGGTACGCCGCCCGTCACCAGGGAGACCGCGCGCACCCACTCCGAGGCCGCGTACAGGGTGTCGGGCCGCTCCAGGTCGGCCACGGCGAGCACACCGTGGGTGCCGTAGAACATGGCGTCGCGGAACGTCTCGCGGATGGAGTGTTCCCCCATGAGGTCGAACAGGGCGACCTTGGCCCGCACGAGATCTCCGTCGTCGGCCTTGACTTCCACTTCGACGGGATACAGGTAGGCGCCGAGGGTGCCGTGGTAGTCCGAGCTGAAATGATTCTTCGCGTAACGCTCGATGAGGCTGGTCTTCCCCACCGCACGCTCGCCCACGACGCAAATCTTGAGCTTCATCCGTCGCAGGCGCATCCGTCGCTCTCCGTGCGACTTGGCCGTTATAAGCCCGTAGGCCAAGATTATCACGGGTGGGAGAGCTTGGAGGCGCCCCCGCTTCGGGCGGCGTAGCGAATCGCCAACGCCGAGCGAGTCCCTCGTCGTTCCGAGGGAAGCTTCAAGCCCCCTAGAGCGTTCCGCTCGACATGGAGGAGATCGACGAGACGGACCGCGAGATCCTCGACGTCCTCATGCAGGACGCCTCGCGGAGCATCGCGGAGATCGCGCGGGAGCTGGACATGCCCCGCCCCACGGTCCAGTACCGCGTGCAGAAGATGCGGGAGCGCGGGGTGATCCGCGCGATCAAGGCCATCCCGGACTATGGCAAGCTGGGCAAGCCCGTCACGGCCTTCGTCCTCGTGACCTTCCTGCCGAACCCGGACGTGTCCCAGCGGGAGCTCGCCGAGAAGATCTCCCGGCTCGCCGGGGTGCACGAGATCCACGTGATCTCGGGCGAGTGGGACCTGCTCCTCAAGGTACGGGCGGGTTCCATGGAGGAACTCGGGCGGATGGTCATCGACAAGCTCCGTGCCATGCGGGGCGTCGGGCACACGATGACCTGTGCGTCCTTCACGGCCGTGAAGGAGTAGGGGCCCCTACGCACCGGGCTTCCGCGGCATCTGGGCCTGGGCCCGGAGGAGACGGTTGAGCGCCTCGATGGCGGCGTCCACACTCGTCGTCACGATGTCGGGCCCGACGGCGCGGCCGAGGGCCGAGACCGGCACGGGCACCGGATCGGAGAGACGGACCGTGACCTGGCAGAGGCTGTCCGCGCCGCCGGTGACCGCGTCCAGCCGGAACTCGTCCAAGCGGATGGACTGAGACACGGCCGTGCGGATCGCCTTGAGCGCGGCGTCGATGGGACCCACCCCGGTCTCCGAGGTGCGCCGCTTCTCCCCGTTCACGAGGAGGCTGATGGTGGCCATGGGCGTGAAGTGGAATCCCGTGACCGCGGTGAACTCCTCCAGCGACACGCTCCGCGCCCCGTCCCCGCTCCGCCCCTCCGCATCATAGGCGAGGGCCACCAGCTCCGCGTCGTCCACCTGCTTCCCGTCCTCCGCGAGCCTCTTCACCCGGGCCGTCACGTCGGCGACCCGCTCCCTAGACAGGGCGAAGCCGTACGCCTTGAGACGGCTCTCCACGCTGTGCGCGCCCGTGTGCTTCCCCATGACGATCGTTCGCTCCTTCCCGACGAGGGCGGGGGCCATGGCCTCGTACGTGGAGTGGTCGCCCAGGAGCCCGTGGACGTGGATGCCCGATTCGTGGGCGAACGCGTTGTCGCCCACGATGGCCTTGTTCGGCTGCACCGGAATGCCCGTGAGCCGGGACACAGTCTTGGAGGCCCGGGTGAGCTTCGCGCTGTCCACGTTCGTCGCGATCCCGTAGAACGCTCGGAGGCCCATGACGACCTCCTCCAGGCTCGCGTTCCCCGCGCGCTCCCCGATGCCGTTCACGGTGACGTGGACCTGGTCCGCGCCCGCCTCGACCGCGGCCAGGCTGTTCGCGGTGGCGAGGCCGAAGTCGTTGTGGCAGTGGACCGCCAGGGGGACCCGCGTCACTTCCTTGAGCGCCGCTACCAGGTGGCGCATGGCGGGTGGGCTCATGGAGCCCACGGTGTCCGCGACGTCGATGCGGTCCGCGTGGGCCTCCTGGACACGCCCGTGGACCGCCTTCAGGAACTCGAGATCCGTTCGGGTCGCGTCCTCCGAGGAGAACTCGACGACGAAGCCGTGCGCCTTCGCGTAGTCGATGGCCGCGACGGCCTTCTCGAGGACCTGCTCCCGCGTCAGCTTGAGCTTGTGCTTCAGATGGATGTCCGAGGTCGCGATGAACACGTGGACCTCGTCCACGTCCGCGGCGATCGAGGCGTCGATGTCGGTTCGGACTGTCCGGTTCAGCGTGCACACCGCGGCATGCAGTCCAGCGCTCGCAATGGCCTTTACGGCCTCCAGCTCTCCGGGCGAGTTGGCGGGGAATCCAGCCTCGATGGAGTCCACCCCCAGATCGTCCAGGAGGCGCGCGATGGCCAACTTGTCCGCGGCGGCCAGGGCCACGCCGGGTGTCTGCTCGCCGTCGCGAAGGGTCGTGTCGAAGATGCGCACACGACGTCCGGCGTTCCCGCTGCGGACGAGCTCGTTGTACGGGCTCACGAACATGGCGCGTTCCGATTCGGACATAGGGTCACCAAAATGCGGGCCCGAGGAAGGCGGTCCGGCGGGATCCGGAGGGCCGCCTTCCCCTAGGCCGAAGGAAGGTGACGCGGGCTAAGCAAACCCGGCTTCCGGAATCGGGGCTCCGTGTGCGTCACCTTCCTGCTACTGGATAGCAGAGCGGACCCGGAACCCGTGGAGTCCACATAAAGCTTAGGGATACCGAAGGAATCGAGCAGATTGCCAAGATTACCCGCCTGCGTCCCGGGTTCTGCGAGCGGGCCGACGAGGCCTGCACGGGAACCTTCATGTAGCGCGGGGAAAATGCCATGGGGACGCGCGTCGGCGCGCGAGGTAGAGTACAGGATGGACGAGACCGCGGACCTTCGCAGACACTCGGGAGCGAGCGCAAGCTCCGCTCGGGTCTCTGCCGTTTTCGCCGCGCCTCGGCCGTTCCCGCAGCCTCGGGCCGGCGCCGGCTCGCTGTGACCCCGCTTCGATGCGGGTGTCACGTCGGGGTGTTGGCGCATGGACGGACACAAGACCATCGGCATCGCTGGCGTGGGCAAAATGGGCGAAGCGCTCGTGAAGGGACTCCTCTCCCGTCGCGTGCTCCCGCCGTCCCATATCTTGGTGAGCGACGCGATTGCCGCACGCGCCCAGGAAATCGCGCACGCGTACGACGTCGTCTGCGTCCCGACCACGGCGAAGCTCGCGGAGCGCTCCGACATCCTCGTCCTCGCCGCGAAACCCAAGGACATGCCCGGCCTCCTGGAATCGATCGGATCGCACGTGCGGAAGGACACCCTCGTCATCACCCTTGCCGCGGGAGTGCGGACGGCGTACGTGGAGAAGTGTCTGGGCGGCCGGGGCCATGTGGCCCGGATGATGCCGAACCTCGCGTGCGGCGTGGGAGAAGGAGCGACAGCGTTCGCCCTTGGGGCCACCGCCACGGACGGGGAAGCAATCCTGATCGAGGAAATCATGGGCTCCCTGGGCCGCGTCACGAAGGTCGACGAGAAGCATCTCGACGCGGTCACGGGCCTTAGCGGCAGCGGGCCTGGCTTCATGGCGGCCCTCGCCCAAGCCATGATTGAGGGAGGAATTCGCTCGGGCCTTCCGAAGGACGTAGCATTCAAGCTCGCCTTGCAGACCATGAAAGGGACCGCGGAGCTGCTCCTCTCGGGCGGCATCGACCCGGAGGCGCTGTACCGCATGGTGGCCACGCCTGGCGGGACCACGGCTGCGGGATGGCGCGTCATGGAGGAGCGAGGCGTGCCTGAAGCCATCTCCGACGGCATTGTCGCGGCCTCGCACCGTGCCGCCGAGCTGGCCGATGAAGCGGCCGAACTCTCAAGGCGAGGCGGTCACGATGCCACCTAGACCACCTCGACCGCGCGTCGCCTATCAAGGGGAACCGGGGGCCTACAGCGAGGATGCCGTGGTGGCTCTGTTCGGCGAGGCGGTGGCGAAGCTCCCGTGTCTCGAATTCCGCGATGCGTTCGACGCCGTGGATGTGGGTACAGCCACGCACGCCGTCCACGATGTTGGTCGGCGTGACTTCGACGATGGCGTCCGCGTTCACCGTCTGGATGATCTCGGGGGCACGGCGACCGGGCCGAAAGTGAGGCTGCAACGAGGCGAGGGCGCCCGCGGAGCGTTTCGCCTTGAGGAGCAAACCCGGATCGATGCCCGCAGGGTCCACCACCGCACCGCTCGTGTCGAGGGCGGCGACGATCTTGACCCGCAGCGCATACTGGCCCCCGAGGCGAGACTCCTGGGACGCGAGGAGGCCCAGCAATCCTTGACCGAGGGCGCCCAGGCCCACGAGGATGATCCTCATCGCCGGGATCCTCCGAGGGCCGACAGGATGGCCTTGACCGTGGGCTCGACGACGGCGACCTCGACCCGTTCGCGCAGCGCGGCTTCGGGGTCCTTCAGCCCATGGCCCGTGCACACGCAGACCACGGTCTCCTCCGAGCGAAGCGTCCCCTCCCGGGCGAGGCGCATCGCGCCCGCCACACTCGCGGCGCTCGCGGGCTCCACGAAGATCCCTTCCTCCCGCGCGAGCTGCGTCTGGGCCTCCACGAGGAGCGGGTCCGGCAGCTTCAGTGCGAGCCCGCCCGACCCCCGGATGGCGCGGACCGTCTTCCGCCAGTTCGCCGGGTTGCCGATGCGGATCGCGCTGGCGACCGTCTCAGGCTTCTCGACGGGTCGGATCTCCTCGCGGCCCTCGAGAATCGCATCCGCGATGGGCGCCGCGCCCTCGGCCTGGACGCCCACCAGGCGCGGCAGACGCTCCGTGGCGCCGAGCGCCTTCAGCTCCTGGAACCCTTTCCAGTACGCCGCGAGGTTCCCGCCGTTGCCCACCGGGCACACGAGCCAGTCCGGGACGTTCCCGCCGAGCTGCTCGAAGACCTCGAAGGCCGCGGTCTTCTGGCCCTCGATGCGGTACGGGTTGATCGAGTTCAGGACATAGGCGTCCAGCCGGTCCGCGGTGTCCACGACCACGTTCATCGCATCGTCGAAGCTGCCCCGGAGTCCCACGATCCTCGCGCCCTCGAAGTAGGCCTGCGCGAGCTTTCCCTGGGCCACGCCCCCGGCGGGGACCAGGACCACGCACTCCAGGTGGGCGCGCGCCGCGTACGCGGCCAGGGAGGCGGCCGTGTTCCCGGTCGATGCGCAGATCACGCGCTCCCGCCCGAGGGCGACGGCCTCGGTGACGCCCACGGTCATGCCGCGGTCCTTAAACGAGCCCGTCGGGTTCTGGCCCTCGTTCTTCACGAACGCGGCGGTCCGCGGCGATCAACGCGACCCGGTTCGCGTCGTCGTACGTTCCGTCTACGGGCACCACGGTGGCGCCGTAGAGCCGGGGAAGGAGCAGCTTGGTCGGTTCCAGGTGCGCCGAAGCGAAAACGTAGCAGGGCAGACGGGCCTTCGCGGCCGCGGCGGCCGTGGCCGCGGCCAGGTTCCCCGTGGACGCGCAGCCCACGGCGGGCACGTCCCACTCGCGCGCCTTGGCGATGGCTACCGCGACCGGCCGGTCCTTGAAGGAGTACGTGGGATTGACCGTGTCATCCTTCACCCAGACGTCGCGGAGGCCGAGCGTCCCGGCCAGGTTCTCCGCACGTCGCAACGGCGTGCAGCCCACTTGGAGGTCCACGCGGCTCGCGGGGTCTGCGACCGGGAGGAGTTCGGCGTAGCGCCACAGATCCCGGGGCCGGCCGGCCAAGCCGTCGCGCGTGAACGCCTCCCGGACGGCCTCCATCTCGTAGCGCACCTCGAGAGGGCCGAAGCGGGCATCGCAGACGGTCCGCAGGGTCGCAGGATACTCCGCCCCGCACTCGCGACACCGCAATCCGCGCACGTAGCCCATGGATCCCATCCTCTCGGGGATGGCGTCGTGCGAGGGCGGAGGCCCGCTTGACCCCTTGTGACGGAAACCATGCGGATAGGCATACCCGTATTCCGATTCGCGTGGAGAGATGGGAGGTCGGAATGGCGGCTCAGACGATCGTCTCGCTCGTGATGAAGTACTCCGGTGCGGTCCAGCCGCCCGCCCGCCAGATGAGGCTGACGTGGCAGTAGCTCAGGGCGGGCAACGGGGCTCCGTTCCCCGTGACCCAGAACGTGTCGCCCGGGCTCACCTTCCCGTTGTGGTCGAGGTCGAGCCAGACGATGTGGTAGTAGTCCTTGTGCGTGGACGAACCGATGAGGAACGTGGCGTTCTGTCCGCTCGCGGGCAGGGGGACCGCCGCATCCCCGAAGTTGTTGATCGTCAGGTTCACGTCGAAGCCGGTCCAGGCCCACGAGGCGTTCCCGTCCGAGCTGACGTTGAACGTGCCGTTGCCGCCAACCATGACGGCCGCGGAAAACCGAACCGGGGCGGAAGGGGGCGGCTGCAGCGTGGTCACGAACCCATAGAACGCGATCGCGAACACGGCCACGATAAGGAGGAAGATCGCCACCACGAACCCGAAACCCTTGCGGTCCACGAGACGCGGGCCCATGAGGAATCCGCGGAGTCCCTTGGGCCGCTCCGGGGGTACCGGGAACGGACGGTCCGGACCGGGGACCGCGGCGGGTTCGACCATCAAGGCTACCCGACCGTCCGCGGTAGATAAGGTCTCGCCGCGGCTAGCGCGATGCGCCGCGGACCGGCGTGGTCCCGACTCCGGCTCGCGTCCTCGACTCGGCATAGGCCAGGATCGCCGCGGCCAGGAGCGCGGTGGAGAACGCGTACACGTAGGCGTAGAACTGGTCGATGCCGAAGAGCACGCCGAGGGCCAGGTTCGCGGTGAAGAGTCCGAGGGCCCGCGTCATGCTCAGCCAGCCCATGCCCTCCGACAGGCGGTGGGAGGCGACCAGATTGGAGATCAGCGTGGGCTCGAAGGTCTCCACGCAGCCCGTGGCGAAGCCGAGTCCGGCCGCCGCCACGTAGAATGTGGGCGCGCTCCCCCCGACCGCATACAGCGTGCCGATCGCGAGGGACGCAAACGCCGCGAGCAGGTACCCGATGCTCCAGATGGCCCGAATCGGACGCAGGCGCCTTCCGCCGAGCACGATCCCGGCCAGCGCGGAGAGACCGAGATACACGCCGAAGGTGACCACGGCGAGGGCGCTGATCACGGAGGGCGCGCTTCCGCTTTGGGACTGAGCCACGGTCAGGATGGGGAAGCCGAACGAGTAGAAGCTGAACCCGAAGAGCGTCGCGGAGAGCAGGAGGGCCCGGTACGCCACGACGGTGTCGCCCTGCCCCGCCGCGGACCCGCTCGGGCGCGGACGCGGAGCCGCGACCACGCTCGCCGCGGGGCGGTTCGCGAGGACCAAGCACAGACTGGAGAGGGGCAGAGGGAGGATCGTGACGAGGAGGACGTCCGTGTAGGACACGCGGACCAGGAGCAGGACGACGGAGTAGGTGACCGCCAGCACTCCGCCGCCCACGTCGAGCGCGTGGAGGAATCCAAACACCTTGGACCGGTACTAGGGATCCGTGACCTCGACGAGCCACGCTCGCCGCGCCGGGGTGCGGGAGTACCGGGCCCACCAGCCCGCGACGAAGAGCCCGCCCGCGACCGCGACACCGGCGGAGAGCCCGCTCAGGGACATGAGGGGGATGAGCAGGTTGCCCGCCAGGGCGACGTACTTCTTGTTGAACCGGTCCCCTGCGCGGCCGCCCACGTAGGCGAAGAGCGACCCCACGCCGTAGGGGAGGGCGAAGAACAACCCGACGTAGAAGACGTCCTCATGGATCTGAAAGACGAGGAACAGGGGGAACACAGCCGCAACGGCCTGATAGCCCGTGTCGGCGAAGAAGGCGGAGAGGCAAAGGAGGAGCGCGTCACGCGTGAGCCACTTGCGCCTCGGCGCGCCGCCTTCCATCGCGGGCCGCATCGTGGCGGCGCACTAGTAGCTTCGCGACTGCATGACCCGCGACACGGTACTCGAGACGATGGGCCCGGCCAGATTCGGACTGGCGACCTTCCGGTTATCAGCCGGACGCTCCAACCAGGCTAAGCTACGGGCCCGCGCGGCCGCAGAAGCCCGGGCTCGATTTAAACGTTCCCTCCGGGAGCGGACGACACGTATCGTGGGTGCGGAAGGACCATAGCCCCCGACCCCCTGGTGAGGCCCGAGGGAGTGCTTGAGGCGTTGGCTGGTCCCCGTCCTCGGGATGGTCGCGGTCGGGCTGGCGGCAATGTCCTTCGTGACACCGTGGTGGACGATCCAGACCCAGGGGGCCTTCTTTCATTGGCCGGTCGACGGCACCCGCCAGCTCGGCCTGTTCGGTTGGACCCTACAGTGGTCCACGAGCGGACCCGGTCCCAACCAGACGACGACCCAGTCGAGCAATTACGCGAACCAGACGGAGATGGGGACCGTGTTCCGGGTGGCCCTGGTCCTCGACATCGCAGGGACCGCCTGCGGTGCGGCCATGGTGGCGTTCATGGCCATCCCCCGTCTCCGACCCTCCCTGCGAAATGGCGTGCCCGTGCTGGGTGGCCTCGGGTTCCTCTTTGTCCTGGCCGCAGCGATCTTCGTCCTGATCCAGCTCCCTGCAGCGGCGAACGCGGATCTCTTCCCCAGCGCCCTCTTCCAGTCGGGTTCCTCGCCCACGGTCTCCGCGTTCTGGGGATCGGGCTCCGTGTTCTCACCGCACTACGCTGCGACGGCCAGCTACGGCGCCGGGTGGGCCTGGTATGCTCTGGTCGCGGCATCGGGCCTTTTCCTGGCCGATCCTCTCCTCTGGGTGCATCTTCGCGGGAGCCAGGCGGCGGCAGCGTTTCGGCCCGAAAACTAGACGGCCGGCCGGGGCACGCCTTCCGCCATCCTGCCAATCGGGTTGTAACGGCTGCGATTTTGGCATCGCAACACTTATTATCAGGACTCCGACTACGAACGCCCGGGACGATATGGAGGTCCTTGAGGCCATTAAGTCGGTGAAGAGCGTGAGCAAGTTCAAGCCGGACCCGGTCCCCGAGCAGAAAGTCCAGACGGTGGTCAACGCCGCGCGACTCGCAATCTCCGCGGACAACCTCCAGCCCTGGAAGTTCATCGTGGTCTCGGACGAGGACCGGAAGCGGAAGCTGGCGGGCAGCACGACGAACAGCAAGAAGCTGCCCGACGCCCCGCTCATGGTCGTGGCCTGTGCTCGGCTCGACGAGGCCGTCGCGATGGTCGGCGGGTACATGAACTCGTACCCGGTCGACGTCGGGATGGCGATCGCGCAACTCACCGTGGCGGCGACGAGTGAGGGGTTGGGAACCTCCTGGGTCTTCTCCTTCAACGAGGAGAAGGTGAAGGCCCTGCTTGGCATCCCGGAGGATGCCCGCGTGGTCGGGTTGGCCGCGCTGGGCTTCCCGGAGGCCTTCGAGCCTCCGGCCGGGCGCAAGCACCTATCGGAGATCTTGGCGTACAACGGGTACGACTAGGCGCTCCCTCGATCCCGCACCCTCCTCGAAGAGCGAAGGATGGCCCTCCGCGCCCTCACCCCAGGCAAAGCCGCCTACTGCAGCGACTGCGGAGCGGCGACGCTGCCCGACGCCGAGCGATGCGGCGCGTGCGGGGCGGCGTTCGAGGGCTTCATGGACGCCGTCCTCTGCCCGATCTGCAACTCCGTCAACCCGGCGGAGGCGAAGGAGTGCGCGAAGTGCTCCGCGAAGTTCCCCGAGATCCGGGCCGTAGACACGGCCTCGAAGGCAGGCGAGCCGACGCCGGAGGAGGAGTACCTCCGCAACATCCTGCGCCTGAGCCGCGAGAAGGCGAGGGCGCGCGTCGCGCCGCCGCCCCCGGAGCCCACGGTCCCGCCGAGCGCGCCGCAGGAGCTCGTCTCCATGACGGAGGGGGACCGCGGGGAGGGCGACCTGGAGGCCCGTCTCTGGCAGCTCGCCGAGCCGTTCGAGAAGATGCTCGGCCGGCGCAAGCAGCGCCTCGAGCAGATGGACGCGCTCATCGAGCGCGCGCGGACGCGGATCAAGTCCCTCGAGGAGTCCACGAACGAGATCGAGGTCCGCGAGCGCGAGGAGCTCAAGCGGCAGATCGAAGAGCTCCTCCTCGAGAAGGAGGACATCCTGAAGATCGAGGAGGGCCTCGTGGACATGGACAACACCTACCGGAACATCCTGCGGATGCAGCAGGACGAGCTCAAGGCCAAGGAGTCCTCCCTCCGCGCCCGCGTGGAGGCGTTCCGGCTCGAGCTGGAGAAGCGCGAGAAGGCCTACGGCCAGATCCGCGAGCGGGAGTCGGACATCGTCCGGCGGGAGGACGAGTTCCGGATGCTCATGAACCGCATCCACGACCGCGAGCGGGAGCTCGACAAGCGCGAGGAGCTGCTGCGGGACAAGGCCCGCCTCCTCGACGAGCGGCACCACTCCCTGAGCGAGGCGGAGGTCGACCTGGAGCGCCGCCGGTGGGGGCTCGAGCAGAAGGCCTCCGCGATCGCGGCGGGCGACAAGGGCGAGGCCACGACGATCACCCTCGGCCCGTCCCAGCAGGAGTTCACGGACCTGAAGGCACGGATGGGCCAGATGGAGGAACAGATGGAGAAGCTCCAGGCCGAGAAGGCGGAGCTCGCCATGGAGCAGAAGGAGCTCGAGGGATTCCGCGACACGATCAAGTCGGTGTTCAAGGACCTGGACGAGCTCCTCGGGGAGCTGCCGGAGGACAAGATCCGCCGGTTCGCCAAGTCCGACCGGTTCGCTGCGTACGAGAAGATCATGGATGAGCTGGAGCTGTGAGGGATGCCCGGTCTCCGAGACAAGGCCCGCAAGTCCCTGCAGGAGGGCGATGCGGAGCCGGAGGCCGCCGCGAGCCCCACCGTCGTCAACGTCGACGCGCAGATCGCCGAGCTCGAGGCCACCGCGAAGGCGCGGGAGACGGAGCTCCTGCGCGAGGTGAACGAGCTCCGCAAGCTTTCCGAGGCGAAGACCGCGCAGATCGTGAAGCAGGAGAACGCCCTGACCGCCGCGGAGCAGAAGCTGCGGGACCTCGAGGAGGAGAACACCGAGCTGACAGAGGACACGAAGAAGGCCTCCAAGACGATCGAGGAGCTCCGGGAGCACCTCGCGGAATCCCACGTCGAGCTCGAGACGCTGCGCCGCACAAAGGAGGTCGCGAAGGACGCCTCCGCGACGACGAAGCAGCTCGACGCTCGCCGCGGCGCGCTCGACGCGCGCGAGGGGACGCTCAAGTCCCGCGAGGACACGCTGAGGAAGCGCGAGTCCGACCTGGAGCGGGCGGTGCTGGCCCTGGAGGCGCGCAACAAGGACCTCAAGGGCCGCGAGTCCGCGGTCTGGGCCAAGCAGGGACAGCTCGACGCCATGGCGCGCGTCGTGAAGGCCGCGGAGAAGGAGATCGCAGACGGGCGCGCGAAGGTCGAGACGCGCGAGGCGGACCTGGCCGAGACGCGCAAGGCCCTGCAGGCCGCCGCGGAGAAGCGAGGGGCGGACCTGGAGGGGGAGCTCAAGGCCCGCGACAAGGACCTCGCGAAGCTCCGCAAGGAACTCGAGGCCGCGAAGGGCGACACCGACACGCTCCGACGCACCCAGCAGGAGCGCGAGATCCAGCTCACCGAGGAAGTCACCAAGGCCCACAACGCCGTCGAGCAGGAGAAGGAGAAGGTCGCGCGGCTTCAGGGGGAGATCGACGATCTCCGCCGTCGCGCCGGCAAGGCCGGCGAGCTGACCGCGAAGGAGGCGGACCTCAAGGCCCAGTGGTCCCGGCTCGACGCGAAGGCGCGGGAGGTCTCGGACCACGAGGCCGAGGCCGCGGCCCAGCTTAAGGAGCTCAAGGTCCGCGAGGAGGAAGCGACGCGGTCGGCGAAGGCCGCGGCGGAGAAGGCCCTCGAGACGGAGAAACAGCTCCGGGCGGTCAAGGAGCGAGAGCGCGCGGTCGAACGGGCCGAGAGGAAGGCGAAGGATTCCCTGGACCGACTCGCGTCCGAGGCGAAGGCCAAGGAAGACGCCTGGTCGCAGGAGACGGACGGACTCCGCAAGGCGATCCAGGCGCGCGACCGCGAGCTCGCGAAGCGGGACAAGGAGATGGACTCGCTCCAGACCACCCTCAAGGTCGCCAAGGACGACCTCCAGCGCCGCGAGCTTGAGCTCACCACGGAGATCACCCGGGCGAGGGCCGACCTCGACGCCGCGAGCAGCCGGGCGGAGAGCCTCGACCAGGAGCTGAAGGAGGCCGCCGCGGGCACCGCGAAGGCGGGCGATCTGAGCGCTCGGGAGTCGGCGCTCGAACGGACCCGGACCGAGCTCTCCGAGCGCGAGGCCGAACTGAAGGCCGAGCTGAAGGAGTCGAAGGCCCGCGAGGAGGACGCGGTCCGCGCGGGCAGGACCGCGGCGGAGAAGACGCTCGAGGCGGAGCAGCAGCTGCGCGCGGTCAAGGAACGGGAGCGGGCCGTGGAAAAGGCCGAGAAGAAGGGAAGAGAGGCCCAGGACCGCCTCTCGCTGGATTTCAAAGGGAAGGAGGAATCATGGGCCCAGGAGTTGGACGGGCTCCGCAAGGCCATGCAGGCCCGCGACCGGGAGCTCACGAAGCGCGACAAGGAGATGGAGGTCCTCCAGGCGGCGTTGAAGGCCACGAAGGACGGCTTGCAACGGCGGGAGCTCGAGCTCACTGCGGAGGTCACCCGTGCGAACGCCACCCTCGACGCTTCGAGGAGCCGCGTGGAGAACCTGGAGCGCGAACTCAAGGAGGCAGCGGCGGGGACCGCGAAGGCGGGGGGCCTGAGCGGGCGGGAGGGGGGCCTGCGGCGGCTGCCGGGCGAGCTCGCGGGAGGCGAGAAGACGCCAGCCCCGGCGGAGGGCGACAGCGGCGCA